>Ga0224555_1000560_pt1 | contig 56797 bp, 49 predicted proteins | sample 714S23034metaG_FD_180687 | JGI IMG/M metagenome (GOLD analysis project Ga0224555, IMG submission 180687) | Peat soil microbial communities from Stordalen Mire, Sweden - 717 S2 30-34 | ecosystem: Environmental > Terrestrial > Soil > Wetlands > Peat | place: Sweden: Norrbotten County, Stordalen... | reverse complement strand
GCGGGAGTGGCAAAAAGTTCAAGAAGTGTTGCGCGGCCCCTTGAGCGCATGGAAGCGTAACCACTGGACCATCAAACCGCAGAACCTAAGGCTAACTGACTGGCCGGAACTCGGTACTCTCAAGTAAGCCTGTAAAGAGATAAATGATCATCAGTCATCTGATCCAGAAATTCTGGATTGTCTTTCTGGACCTCCATATTCGCCTGGAAGAAACCATGAAGTACATCCTTCTGCCCGCTATTTAATGCTTTGACAAATTCCTGCAACTTCTCTTCTGTAGGATATTTCGGCAGGGAGCGGTCAGATTGCGCACTGAGGTTAAAAGAGAAAGGAATCATAAAGGCGAAAATACCCCGCACGACTCTACGGGGCAGACCAAATGTCAAAATCTTCAGCATAGAACCTCGGATAAACCACGATTGTAATCTTAAAGGATTGATCGCTTTAGAGGGAGTTTGAAAAGGGATTAGCGGACATCGTAACCGGCATGGAGGTCTCGTTCGTCGTCATAATGTCACAGAAAGGTCTAAGTAAGAACTGCGAACTAAAAACTACGAACTGTGAACTACGAACGGTCTCACTCCACCGGTCGGTCCGTCCACAGCGTCTTGTCGGCCAGCGTCTGCACCTCATACAGCCGCCCGGCCAACACCGCTCCCACTTTATCCCGGTCTGGATCCTCGGCAAAGATCCACTTGCGCTCGCCAGTCCCCCACATCGCCGCCAGCTTTGCGGGCCTCAGGTAAATATCCGGCGCATCGGGGTAGCACGAACCCCAAAGCAGCGTCGTTCCCTCGCTGTGCTGCCCGCAGCGCGGAATCACCAGCAACGCCGGCCTTCCCGCGAAGAAGTCGTTCGTGTAATAGATCAACGATGACCCCGACGATTGCTCCCCGTAGACGATCAAAACATCGTTCGGCGTGCCTTCTTTCATAATCGTGTCGGCCATCGGCTTCGAGCTCAGCATCGGCTCAAAACGCGCAAACGCAATGTGCGCGGCCACAAGGAACACCGTCATCGTCAGCGCCACGCTCACCGTCGCCGCAACATGCTTCTTCTTCAGCCGCAGCAGCCAGCCCGCCATCGGCCCAATCAGCAGCGTGATCGCCGCAATCCCCGCCGGAAGCCGCAGCGCCGCAAACGACTCGCCCGTCAAATCGAACAGGTGCGACATCGACAGCGTGTAATCGCCCACGCCGCGATGCGCCAGCACCGTGCCGATGTCGGGCACGTACGGCAAACTGCGCGACGTCCACAATCCCCACGCCAGCGCCGCCGCCCCCGCCACTCCAATCGCCGCGAACACCGCCTGCGCTCCCGTCAGCCACGCCGTCGAAAGCGCCGGCTTTCCGCCCTCCGCTCCGCTGCTTTCCTCCGTGTCCGCCACGACTCCTGCAATCAGCATCACCAGCGGCGGCCACACCGGAAACGTGTAGTACTCCTGGTTCGTCGAAATCGAAAAGAAGAGGAGCGTCCACGCCGTGAACAGGGTCAGCAGCCAGATGGTCCTCGTGCGGAACTTGATCCGCCGCACGTAACTGGCCACGTCCTCGCGCATCGCATGGTCCAGATAGAAGTCCACCGTGTCTCCGGCGTCGTGCCGTAGGTGTTTCAGCCAGGTGCGCCGCGTCTTCCACGCCAGCGCCCCCACCGCGCCCAGAAAAAGACTCCACGGGAAAATCCAGATCAGCTCGCCCAGCCAGTACCACGCCGTCGGCATCTTGTTGTAGTCGTGCGGGTAGCGCCGGTTGAAGAAGCGCAGCACGTGTTCGTTGATGAAGTATTGGTAAAAGAATCCATGAACATTGCCGATCGTCGGGTGATTGCCAACGGGATGTCCCTGGTCGTGATTGATGATGCCGCACGCAATGTGCCACGGTGCCGCGATCGCCAGAAACACCAGCATTCCAGTCACTGGCTTCAGCGCCTTCCACCTCCGCCACTGCCCGGTCAGCAGCAGGTACGGAATCGCAGCGCCGAAAAAGAACACCGGCGCAATCAGCCCCTTCGCCAGCAGCGCCAGCGCCACAGAGGCCCACGCCCAATAAATCATCGCCGGCCGGTTGTCTTCCAGGCCCACGATCAGCGCGTAAAGAGCAATCAGCAGAAACAGCGCCAGAATCGCCTCGGGAATAATGAATCGCGTAAAGAGAAAGCACCCCGCCGAAGTCAACACGGCCAGCCCAGCATAAAATCCCGCGCGCTCGCCCCACGCTCTCCGCGCCCACAGCCACGCCAGCCACGTCAGCCCCAGCATGGCCAGCGCATTCGGCAGGTGCGTTGAAAAAGTGCTCTGGCCGAAAATCTTGTACATCCCCGCGATCATCCAGTAGGGCAACGGCGGCTTTTCAATATAGCGGATGCCGTTGGTCTTCGCGGTGATCAGGTCGCCGCTCTCGGCCATGTGCTGCGCCGCCTGCGCGTGCGCCGCGTCCACGTCGTCCATCAGCGGAGGAGAAAACAAAGACGCAAAATAAATCGTGACCCAGACGACCGCAAAAACCAGCCACACCGTGCGCGTCGAGAGCGCAGCCTGCGGGTGATCGATTGTCCTCGTCGTATTCATCGTTGTCATCTTGGTCCGTGCGTGCTGCGTCAGCCCGTCCTGCGCCGCGGCGCCAATTCTGCCGCGCCCAAAAACGGCCGCGAAAAGAAAAGGGCTTCAGCCCCGTGGGATGACCACCCGTGTTCCCTGAAACCCGATGGCAATTCCTTTGTGTCCATATCAGAATACCAGCCGCGTTCGTGCCGCGTTTCACAGTGCAAGGCGCATCGCAGGCCTATGGTTTTCAGGCCGACCACGAAACTCCACAGCCGGACTTTCCCGGCAAGGCATTAACATGCACCAAGGGAGAACTCTCTTGCTGCTCTGGAAAGCATTTCTAATCGCGTTCAGCGTTCTGCTTCCGCTGATCAACCCGCTCGGCTCCGCGCTGGTCTTTCTCGGGTTGGTCGGCGATGCGCCGCCCAAGGTTCTTCGCTCCCTGGCGCGCCGCATCGCCATCAACAACATCGTCTTCCTTGGAGTTTTTGAGATATTGGGCGCCACCATTCTCAATTTCTTCGGCATCTCTCTGTCCATCGTCCAGCTCTCCGGCGGCATCGTCGTCGCGGCCATGGGTTGGGCCGTGCTCAACGAGCGCAGCGCCGGCGCCGACTCCCGCAACAAACAGGAAGAGACTGGAAAGACCGCCGAGCCCGACACCAGCCACCTCGAGGAGGGCGTCTTCTACCCCTTCACTTTTCCCATCACCTCAGGGCCGGGAACCCTCGTTGCATTGCTCACGGTCACCGCGCACATCTCGGATAAAAATCTTACCCACAACATTCTGGCCCACCTTGGCGTGTTTCTCGCCATCGTTGCTCTCAGCGTCCTTTGTTACTTCTGCTACGCCTACGCCCCCAAGATCACCAAGAAAATCCCGCCCTCCACAGCCCACGGAATCCTGCGCGTCATCGCCTTCATTCTCCTTTGCATCGGCATCCAGATCGCATGGAACGGCCTCTCCGCCCTCCTCGCCACCATCATCAAACCGTAAGCCCAACCGATTCACCGCTTTCGTTCCGCAATGTTCTGAATCCCGCGGAAAAACACCGTCCTGTACGCCGCAATCCGACGATTTCCGCCAATTCCACGCACCCACATCTCGCCGCTTTCGCCCCCTGTGGAACTCATGTCCCTAACCGTCGCACCGCCTTCGTGTATCTTGGCGATGGGTCGATTCCTTCGCTTCGGAGCGCATCCAAAAAATCATGCCCACCTTCGCCGCCATCGACATCGGTTCCAACTCCTGTAGATTGAAGATCGCCCGGGTGCACGCTCACCGGCTCAAGACACTGGCCGAAGATCGTGAAGTCACCCGCCTCGGCGGCAGCGTCTTCGACACCGGCCTCATCTCACCTGAAGCCATGGCGGCCACATTGCGCGCCCTCAAGCGCTTTCAGCGTGCGGTGCAGGCGCGCGGAGTCGACCGCATTCGCGTGGTGGCCACTGCGGCCATGCGCGACGCGCGCAACTCCGCCGCTTTCCAAGCCTGGGTCAAGGCCGAGACCGGCTGGAACATGGAAATCATCTCTGGCCTGGAAGAAGGCCGGCTGATTCACCTCGGCGTCACCGGCGCTGAGCCGGGAACCGGCGGCCGCGTGCTGTTGCTCGACCTCGGCGGCGGCAGTTGCGAGGTCACATTCTCTGAGCACAAGCGCATCAAGGAGACCGTCAGCCTTCCGCTCGGCGCGGTGCGGCTTACAGAGCAGTTCCTCTCGGACGATCCCGCTCCGCGCGATGGCCTCACGCGCATGCGGCAGTTGATCGCGCGCGAGCTGCGCCGCGCTCATCGCAAAATTCAGCCCGGCCGCTCGCCGCTGGTCATCGCCACCTCCGGCACGGCTGCCGCGCTCTCCGCAGCCTGCGCTTTGGGAGCAAAAAATGGCAAGCCCGGCGCAAAAAAGTCGGCCAAGCTCGTCGCCCGATCCGGCTCTGACCGCGCCGAAGATCGCGCCGCCATCCTGGCCGGAATGGTGCCGGCTCGCGCCGTGCGCAAGCTGGCCGGCAAGCTGGCCAAAATGTCGCTCCCTGAGCGCGAGGCCGTGCCCGGCATCGGCCCGCGCCGCGCGGAGATTATCGTTGCCGGCGCCGAGGTCTACGCCGAAATCTTCGAGAGCTTCGGCCTGAAGGGTTTTCGCTACTCGCCTCTCGGCCTGCGCGATGGCATTCTGGCGCAAATGCTGGCCGAGCAGGATGCCCGCGCCAAAGCTCACCGCGAGTTCGAGCACGAGCGTTGGGAAAGCGTGCTGTTCACCGCGCGCCGTTACGGTGTCGATCCCCGCGTGGCTGAGCCGGTGCGCGCCCACACAGTACAGCTCTTTCGCGAACTCAAATCAATGCACGCGCTCGGGCCCGAATACGAAAGCTGGCTGGCCGCCGCCGCCCTGCTCCGCGACACCGGCAAATTCATCAACCACCAGGGCCATCACCGGCACACGCAGTACATCATCTCCAGCTCTGAGATTTACGGCTACACCCAACTGCAGCGCACGCTGGTCTCGGCCATCGCGCGCTATTTGGGCAAGAGCCGCCCCCAGCCCGGCGACCGCGCTCTGCGCAACATTCCCGCCGACGAGCACAAGAACGTGAACCGCGCGGTGGTCTTATTGCGTCTTGCAATCGCCCTAAATCAGGACCGCGCCTCTGACGTTCTTCGCGTCAGCACGCGGGTTTACCCCAAGCGGGTTTATCTGGAGTTGCGTCCGGGGCGCACCGGCGCGGAACTGGAGTTGTGGTCGCTGCGCAAGGAAGCCGGCTACTTCCGCGAGGTCTTCGGGCGCGAGCTCTTTGTCACGCTGGCATAGATAGCCCGCGCTGTGCGCGGATCAAGAAGCCACTGCAGCCGCGCCGGGTGGTGACTCATATCGACCCGGGCGATCGATCCTTTGCGCATCCGGATAGCGGCCCCTCCGTTCCCCGTGATCAACCGGCCAAGAAACTGGAACATGTTGGGGTTGTGCCCGACAACCAGAACCCCATCGCGATCGGCGTACTTCGCCAGCATGTTCTGGAAATCGGAGAAACTCGCGTTCAATCCCAATCCCGGACTGATCTCAACTTTTCCATCAAAGCCCAACTCGGTCCCGACAAGCTGTGCGGTCTGCAGGGCACGCTTCAGCGAGCTCGAAACAATGGTGTCGATCGGCGCTTTCAGGGCTCCGAGAACCCGCGCCATCAACATGCACTGCTCCTTGCCTTCCTTCACGAGGCCCCGCTTCAGGTCCAGAACGGGGTTCTCGCGAATAGTGCCGGCATTCGCATGGCGCATCAGATAGAGGATCATGGGGGTCAATTCGGTGGGGGTGTTCGAAGCCTTCCCGAACTCCTTGCAGCATCATTTTAACAGATTTGTAACATTCAGTTTTGCGGTGAAAGGCCGCGACTTCCGCTCCACTGCTGGCGACGAGCCTCTACGCTTCGCGCCCGAAGACGGATTTGTCTCCCTACAGCATTTTCGGAATTGCTTTGGACTGAAAGCACACACTCAAGTGGCTTTTTCCTCAACCGGGGTCCCCACAGACAGGCCTTCGTCTGTGGGGTGAAAGTAAAAGCCACCTTTCAATGCACTCAAGAAGTCTACGTGTATTCCGAAAATGCTCGAAATCCCTACTGCACCTTCACCGTTGTGCTCGCCTCGATGTCGCTCGACGAATTCCCGACCAACACGCGAACCGGCTCCGCTTCCACGCGGAATCCGGGCAGCTTCTCGTCCCACCAAGCCAGCGACGATGCCTTCAGTGGAATCTCGACAGTCTTCGTCTCGTTAGGCTCGATCGTCACGCGCTTGAATCCCTCCAGCTCCTCGCGCGCCCGCTCCACCTTTGTGCCCAGGTGCTTCACATACATCTGCACCACGGCGTCGCCCGCGCGGCTGCCAGTATTGGTCACGTCCACGCTGACGGTGACCGTGCCGTCTGTCGCAAGTTCTTGAGAGCTGGTCCGCAGGTTCGAGTATTTGAAGGTCGTATAACTCAGCCCGTAGCCGAAAGAAAACAGCGGCTCGCCCTTGAAGTACATGTAGGTGTAGCCGTCGCGGATGTTGTAGTCCATGCTCGGCGGAAGCTGATCCACCGACTTGGGCCAGGTCGCCACCAGGTGGCCTCCGGGGTTGTAGTCGCCGAAGAGCACCTTCGCCAGCGCGGTTCCCTCATCCTGCGAAGCGTGTGCCATGGTCACGATCGCGGGAACATTCGCCTCGGTCCAGTTGATGGCGAATGGAAAACTCGAGATCAACATCACAACGGTCTTCGGATTCTTGATGACGACCTGCTTCACAATCTGCTCCTGCGCCAAATCGATGCTCTCGCGGTCGCGGCCTTCGCGGCCATCGCTTTGAACGGTGCAGGGAAGTGTAATGCCGCCGCCTTCCGTCGGCGTGTCGTACCACTCGTGTCCCTCGTCCGGCCCGCAGGTGGGATCGTTCCCGATCACCACTACAGCCACATCTGACTGGCTCGCCGCCTTCATTGCATCGGCCTCTCCAGCCTGAGTGTCATAGGCAGCGTAGTTTACTTTGACGTCGGGCCCCACCAGGTCTTTGATCCCCTGCAAAGGAGTGATCGCATAAGGCGGTGTGCCTCCGTACCAATCCCAATGCACCGAGTCGGCAAGAGGGCCGATGACCGCAACCGACTTGATCTTGCTTTTGTCGAGCGGAAGAATGTTGTTCTCGTTTTTCAGCAGCACCACGGATTCGAGCGCCAACCGCCTGCTGACGTCGCGATCCTTGTCGGTATTCCACGGCTCAGGCGAGTCCCCTCCCGAGTCCTTGATCTTTGTGTACGGCACCATCTCCGGCGGATCGAGCAAGCCGAGTCGAATTGTGACGCGGAACTTGGGCCGAAGCAGCCCGTCGATCTCCGCCTCCGTGATCTCGCCATCCTTCAGCGCCGCCTTGGTTTCATCCTTATAGGTGTCGAGAAACTGGTTGATCCCCGCCTTCAAACACGCAACCACCGCCGCCTTCTGGTCCGGATAAAGATGGCGCGGATTTACCAGCAGCTTCACCGCTCCTCCATCGCTCGAAATCACGTCCACGCCCCACTGCTCGCGGACAATGCTCCTGAGAATCGGATTCACGGCCATCGCCGTGCCATTCCACGCGTTGTAGGAGGCCATCACCGCCTTCGCGCCGCCATCCAAAAAGGCCATGCGAAATGGCACCGAGTAATACTCCCAGAACAGCCGCTCATCGAAATTCGAGGAAGTGTGATTCCGGCCGTTCTCGTTTTCGTTCGCCAGAAAATGCTTCAGCAGCGCCGCGGCTTGCCAGTACTTCGGATCGTCCCCCTGCAAGCCTTTGGAGAACGCGACAGCCATCGTCCCGTTCAGAAATGGATCCTCGCCGTAAACCTCTTCGCTGCGGCCCCATCGCGGATCGCGTCCCAGGTCCGACTGCGGTCCCCACAGCATCAAAATCTGGCGATCGTACTTCGCCGTCTGCGTGATGAATCGCGCCTCGTAGCCCTCCACGCCCGCCGCCTCGCGCACCAGATCCGGATCCCACGACGCGCCCATCCCCGGCGGCTGAGGAAACTGAGTCGTCGTGATCGGCTCGCGCTTACCCCTAGCCTGGCGCTGCACTACGCCATGAATGCCCTCGGAATTGCCGTAGCTCATCACGCCCAGCCGCGGCACGCCCGTATTCGTGCCCAGGCAATCAACCTTCTCATCGATGGTCATCAGCGAAAGCAGATTGTCGATCCGCTTTTCCATCGGCAGCGACGGATCGTTAAACTGATGAGTTTGTTGCTGGGCCAGCGCCGCGCCCGATGAACATGCGATCAGGCAAAGCAGAACTACGAGGGGATTCTTCTTCATGATTGGGTACCCGATTCTTGAATCGTCGAGGAATTCGAATTTGAGACCAGCGCAATTCTACGCCCTACTGTCCCCCACTCAGGGAAAGAAACGGCAAAAATCCGTTCCGCCCCTCGCCTCCAGACCCTTACTAAAGTGTGGGTTAACCCGGCTCGAATCTGCGCTTTCAGGGCTAAGATGTTTCTTGAGGTCGGGTCGTATGATCGAAACCATGGATGCAGCGGCAGTCCGCCGCGAGTGGGTCGGGAGCTTCGCCGGTGACCGGTTCCCCCTGCTTCGATGGCTTGGCGGCTGCGAGAACGCTGGCGTCTTTCTTACCGAGCTGGGTGAGCCGGGGCAGAAGGCCATCATCAAACTCATTCCGGCAGATGCCGAGGCCGCCGAGGCCCGCGAGGTTGCCTGGTCCGCGGCTGAAGCTCTCTCCCATCCCAACCTGATGAAGGTCTATACGCACGGCCGTTGCCAGATTGACGATGTCCCGTGCCTGTATGTCGTCACTGAGTTTGCCGATGAAGTTCTGGCGGAGATTCTTTCCGAGCGGCCGCTTACGCCGCGGGAGACTCGTGACCTGCTCACTCCCGCCCTCGACGCGCTCTCCTATCTCCACGCCAAAGGTCTGGTCCATAGTCGGCTCAATCCTTCGAACATCATGGCGTCCGGCGATAGTCTGAAACTGTCCACGGACGGCCTCTCTTTCGCAAGTGCCACGGCCAGTCCCTCAGTTGCGCGAACAATTTACGATGCGCCGGAAACAGAGTTCGGAACCATCGGGCCGGCCGCGGATCTCTGGTCACTTGGGGCAACGCTGGTCGAGGTTCTTACCAAATATCCTCCGGTTTGGAATCGCGAAAGAGCCGCTGATCCAACCGCTCCCGAATCAATGCCGGAGCCCTTCGCGTCCATTGCGCGCAAATGTTTGCGCTCCGATCCCGCGCGTCGCAGCACGATTGAATCCGTAAAGGCGCGTCTCGAACCCGCCAAGTTCCCTTCGCGTCCTCAGGAGTTGCCAGTCGAGACTTCGTCTTCCCGGAGTCGTATCGCGCTGGTGCTTGCCATCGTAGCCGTCGTCCTGGCTGGAATCGGAATCTGGAACGCGCTGCCGCATCGGCAGAAGCCCCCGCGGATTTTCCCGTCGACCGCGCCTGAAGCTCAGAATCTTCCGGCGGCAGCCCCGGCCCCGGCGCCTGCCGCAACTCCGGCTAGGTCCACCGCCCCCGTTTCGAATTCGACTCAAGCTCCAGCTCCGCCAACTCCGGATGCAACCTCGTCGGCCCCTCCGGCTGCCGCTGCAGCGCCCGTCGCGGCCTTCACTCCGGTCGCAGCACCCGCTCCACCGCCCCAGCCTGAACCCCGGCCCGAAGTTGATCAAAGTCCCGCGCCCACCAGCTCAACGGTCAACCATGCAGTAGTGAATCAGATTTTGCCCGACATTCTTCCCAGCGCAATGCGAACAATCTCAGGAACGGTCAAGGTATCGGTGCGGCTTTCAGTCGACGCCAACGGCAATGTTACCGATGCCACGCTCGAATCGCCCGGGCCGAGCAAGTATTTTGCCGGCAAGTCGCTTGAAGCTGCGCGGCACTGGAAGTTCAAGCCAGCGCAGGTTGGCGGCAACGCCGCGCCAAGCACTTGGACTTTAGAGTTTCAATTCAAGCAGAGCGGGATCAACGTCGTTCCGGAGCAGGCGCCGTAGCCTTCACCACGCGAGGCGAAGTCTCATTCTGCATTTAGTCCGCGGCGGTGGCTGCGGTTTCCGCGCTCTTCGCCTGGCGTTTTGCCCCCGGCGCGGGAATCGATTCCAACTCCGTCTTCCCCTCAGCCAACTGCATCAGAAATTCCTGAGCTGAAAAGGGCGGCGTATCCTTCATCAGTTTGCCGGCGCGGAGGTAGCTGCCATCAGGCTGTTGCAGCCGCGCCTTCACCGTGTCGGCCATGTATGCCGGCAGGATTTCGCCGTGAATGCGCGCCAGGGCCGCGGGATCGCGGACCGGAAACACCACTTCACAGCGCTCGAACAAATTGCGCGGCATCCAATCGGCCGAGCCAATGTAAATCTCGTCGCTGCCGCCATTGGCGAAGTGAAAGATGCGCGAGTGCTCCAGGAAGCGCCCGACAATCGACCGCACGCGAATCCGATCCGACAGCCCTTTCACGCCCGGCCGCAGAATGCACAGTCCGCGAATGATCAGATCGATCTCCACGCCGGCTTGCGACGCCTGGTACAGCGCCTGAATGATCGACGGTTCCAGCAGCGCGTTCATCTTGGCCACAATGTGCGCCGGGCGCCCGGCCTGCGCGTGCTCCTGCTCGCGGCGGATCAGGCGCAAAAAACTCTCCGCCATCGTCAGCGGCGCCACCAGCAGCGGGCTGTAGTCGTCGACCTCCGCGTGTGCGGTCAGGTAATTAAACACCATGTGCACGCGCTCGCCAATCTGCGGATCGCTGGTCAGCAGGCTCAGGTCGGTGTAGAACCGCGCCGTGTCGGGGTTATAGTTGCCGGTGCCCAGGTGGCAATAGCGGCGGGTCACGCCATCTTCGTCGTGGCGCACCAGCATCGCCAGCTTGCAGTGGGTTTTCAGGCCCACCACACCGTGAAACACCTGCACGCCCGCGTCCTCCATGCTGCGCGCCCAGCGGATGTTCGAAGCCTCATCGAAGCGCGCCATCAGCTCCACGACGACAGTCGCTTCCTTGCTTGCGCCGGCCTCGGTCAGCGCCTGAAACATCGGCGAGTCGTGGCTGGTGCGGTAGAGCGTCTGCTTCATCGTCATCACCGCCGGGTCCTGCGCGCCCTGCTGGATGAAGTCGACCACGGGGTCGTAAGCATCGTAGGGGTGGTGCAGCAAAATGTCGCGGTGGCGCAGCTCGTCGAAGATTCCCGTTGACTTGCGGCTCAGCAGCAGCGGCTTCGGCGTGAACGGCTGGAACTTCAGGTCCGGCCGCTGCACGTCGCCGTAGAAGAACATCAGCCGCGAAAGATTAACCGGGCCCTCACAGCGAAAAACCTGGTCCTCTTCCAACTCGAAGTTCACGCGCAAGCGCTCTACAATCTCGGGATCGGCATCGCTTTCAATCTCCAGCCGAACCGCGTCGCCCTTGCGGCGGTTGTGCAATTCCACGCGGATCGTTTCCAGCAGCGACCGCGCCTCCTCCTCTTCGAAGTAGAGATTGGAGTTGCGCGTTACACGAAACGACGCGGAAGCCAGCACTTCGTACCCGCGGTACATGCCGCCGAGATGCTGCTCGATCAGGTCCTGCAGCAGCAGATAATCGTGGTGGCCGTGGTCGTCGGGCAGCCGCACAAAGCGCGGCAGCGCGCGCGGCACCGTCACCACTCCCAGCACCTGCGGCCCGGAACTGCGCCTCTTCGCCCGCAGCAGCAATGCCAGGCAGAGAGCCTTGTTCAGCACGCGCGGAAACGGGTGCGCAGGGTCAATCGAGATCGGCGTCAGCAGCGGGTCGACCTCGCGCTGAAAGTAGCCACGGGCGAATTCGCGGGCGTGTTCGCCGAGCTCGTCCCACCCCAGCAGCCGGATCCCCTGCTTGCGCAGCTCCGGCAGCAGTTGCTTGTTCCAGCAGTGGTATTGCGCGGCCACAAAGCTGTGTATCTCGGCAGTCAGAACCGTCAGCGACTCGTCGGGCCGCAGGCCATCATATCCCGGTTCCCGATAGCCGTCTTCAATGCGCTGCATCAGCCCGGCTTGGCGTACCTCAACGTATTCGTCCAGATTCGACCCCGTGATGGCCAGGAATTTCACGCGCTCCACGAGCGGATTGGCCGGGTCTTCGGCCTCCTCGAGGACACGCCGATTGAACTGCATCCACGAGTAGTCGCGCCCGTTGAAAAGCTTGATTTTTTTGGTACTTCTGGCCATTTTCCGGTCCAATTCGCTGTGTTGGCAGTCTAACGCGTTCCGCTGGCCTTCGGCACGGGGCCTCTCCCGGACGAAACCCGATCTTACGGAACTGATACAGGACAAAGCCCGTAGGAATTGTTAAGGGGCTGCGAAAAGCGGAAGGAATATCTACCGATGAGCGTAATTGGATCGATCGGCCGGAGAAGGTTATGGATTCTAGCGTTTCTTGTGGCCACTTCTGTGGTCGGCGGCGGGCTTGGCGTGAAGTGGCATCGCAGCCAGCGGGCCTGCGAGCGTAGGGGAGCCGCTCTTGACGCGCGCGTCGAGAGGATCAAAAGAGGAGCTCAGCATTTAATCGATATCGGAGCGGTGCGCCGTGACAAGCCGGTGCTTTTCAGTGGGAGATAGTCCCACCCGGGAACTGGTTCGTTTCACCCGGTAACAACCGAAACGGCGGTAGAGGTAACGAAACCGTCGGAGCTTTCGGTGTAAAGAGTCGTTTTAGCGACTCCGTGAGCATGTAGGTTGCAATGTGAGTAAACGTCGAGCAGGCCCCGAAACACATAATGCAGGAGCCGACCCGCCCGCTCCACGGGGAAGGCCGCCGCTGATGGAAGGGTATGAGCGAACAGCTCCATCAGACCTGCCGGGGTATTGACGGCGACATGCATGCATAGGAAAGCACAAGGGAACACGGGAAACCCCAACAGTGGGACTGGAAATTCAGAACCAACCGGCAACTTGTGAGAGCTAGGCTGGGCTGTTTGGGGTGGCGGTGAGGTTCGTAGTACCGATGAAGCCGGGTAATGCCGGGGGAGGGAAGGAGCCTTAGTTGGAAACCAACGCAAGAAGTGACAAAGACGGAGGGATTGGCGATGAGTCTAACAACCCCAGAAAGCGTTCAGAAGTTACAGACAGCGTTACACGACAAAGCGAAGAAATCGCCTGACTTTCGCTTCTATGCGCTGTACGACAAGGTGTACCGGAAGGACGTGTTGACGTTTGCCTACGAATGCTGCAAAGCCAACGGTGGAGCAGCGGGAGTAGACGGTCAGACGTTCGAGGATATCGAGGCGTACGGAACAGAGCGATGGTTGGACGAACTGACGCAAAAGCTGAAAAGCCGAACCTATCAACCACTTCCGGTGCGACGGGTTTACATCCCGAAGCCCGGAGGGCAACAGCGCCCGTTAGGAGTGCCCGCTATTTGTGACCGCACGGTCATGATGGCGGCGGTTCTGGTGCTCGACCCCATTTTCGAGGCCGATTTACAACCGGAACAGTACGCCTATCGGCGAGGCCGCAGCGCATTGGACGCAGTAAGACGCGTCCACAAGCTGATTAACACTGGACATGGAGAGATCGTTGATGCAGATCTTGCTGGGTATTTTGATTCTCTTCCGCATTCTGAGCTTCTAAAGTCGGTAGCTCGCCGGGTCGTTGACGGCGCCATGCTCCATCTGATCAAGGTGTGGCTGAAAGCACCGGTGGAGGAAACGGATGACTATGGAAAGAAGCATCGGAGTACGCGCAATCGGGACGAAGGTCGAGGAACCCCTCAGGGTTCTCCGATCAGTCCACTGCTCAGTAATCTTTACATGCGCCGGTTCGTGCTCGGATGGAAGAAGCTGGGGCACGAAAAGCGTCTGGGAGCGTTCATAGTTAACTATGCCGACGACCTCGTGATCTGTTGTCGGGGCAGAGCGGAAGAAGCTCTGGCCACGATGCGGGTCATGATGACGAAGCTAAAGCTGACGGTGAATGAAACCAAAACGCGGGTCTCGAAACTGCCGGAAGAGAAGTTCGACTTTCTGGGCTATACGTTTGGTCGTTGCTACTCGCCGAAGACGGGGCGCGCCTATCTGGGCACGGTTCCAGCCAAGAAGCGAGTGATCCGCATCTGTCAGGCGATCAGCAACGAAACCGGACACAACAGAACCCAACTGGATCATAAGACAGTGGTGACGAAACTCAATCAAATGATGAACGGTTGGGCCAACTACTTCTGTCTCGGACCGGTCAGCAAAGCCTATCAGGCAGTGGACCAACATACCTGTAAGCGGCTGCGTCAGTGGTTGCGCGGCAAACACAAAGAGACAAGGCTGACGACCCGGAAATACTCGGACGCCACCCTGCACGATAGGTTTGGTTTAGTCCGGCTAACCGAGCGGACCCGCAACTTTTCGTGGGCGAAATCGTGATGTTTCCTCCGAGAGCTGGATGCGTTAAATGCGCTTGTCCAGTTCGACGAGCGGGATGTGGAAACGGGGCATGGTTCGGATAATGAGGCACCGCCAAACGAAAGAACCGGTAACAGATAGGCCAAACCTAAACCACCGCGCCACATCTCGACTCTACAAGAAAGAAGTCATCATTCGCTTTCTCCAAGACAACAGCCTCAACGCATCTTTCGACAAGTACGCTGTGCCCGCAAGAATTGTCGGGATAGGTATGGACCTTGGCTGTCCTCATATCTTCGGATGTGGGGATGAAGCTCGCATTGAAGTGCGGATCGACGTTGACGACAGCGGCAGCGCCATTTCCCATCCGGCAGTGGAAGTGGGCTACACAAACTGCCTGTGAGCTGGCCGGCACCAGCCTCAGGCGTTCAGGGCCCCGCATTCGATACACTAGATTTAAGAACCGCGCTGCGCTCTCGACGCATCCATTTGTAGAATGGCCATTTCAGGGCGGCCGCGTTCGCGGTTCTGGAGCCCTTTTTTTCGAGCCCCTTCATGAGCAAGGTCCAAATTGTCAAAACATTTTATTGAGCGTTCAATCCGTTTTTGTGTCGCGGCCATCGTGTTGAGCGTGTGTCTTTTCGGCCAGGGTGCGGCCGCGCAGTCGACCGTCATACCGCCGCCCCCCATGCCCTCCCCGCCAACTGCGGCCGATTTTCAAGGCGGCGTGACCAAGGGAGCAGTCTCGGCGCAGCCTATCGATCTCTCGCTTGACGACGCCATCCAGCGCGGCCTGCAATCGAATTTGGGAATCATTCTCAGCGGCACGCAAACCTCCGGCGCCCGCGCCGCGCGCCTCAGCCAGTTGCAATCGCTTCTTCCTTCCATCGACTTCACCGCCAAGGAAGCAGCCGAGCAAACCGATCTGGCTGCCGAAGGCCTTCGCATCCCCGGTTTCCCCACAATTATCGGGCCGTTCGGCTATACCGACGTCCGCGCCTCGCTCACCTGGTCGCTGATTGACGTTCAATCGCTGCGCAACTACCTCGCTTCCCGCCACAACTTTGCCGCCGCGCAGTTGTCGGCTCAGGATGCCCGCGACATGGTTGTGCTCACCGTCGGCAACGCCTATCTTCTTGTTCTCGCCGACCAGACTAACGTCAGCAGCGTTCAAGCGCAGGTTGCAACAGCGAAGGTCTCGCTCGATCAGGCCGTCGATAATCATCAGGCCGGCACGGCCCCGCTGCTCGATGAGTTGCGTGCCCGCGTCGATTACCAATCTCTGGAACAGCAGTTGATCGCGGCCCAGGACTCGCTCGAAAAAGACAAGCTGGCTCTGGCGCGCTCTATCGGCCTGCCTCTGCCGCAGAGTTTCAATCTCACTGACACCGCGCCTTACGCGCCCTTCGACCAGCTCGATGCGAACGCACTCATTCAGCAAGCCAAAGCGAATCGCAAGGACTTGGCCGCGCTCGTCGAGCAAACCGCCGCCGCCGCCGATCAGCGTAAGGCGGCAACTGCCGCGCGTTTTCCCACCGTTGAGACTGACGCCGACTACGGCGACATTGGCACCACGCTCGCCCACTCCCACGGCACCGTCGATGCATCCGCCGCGCTCAGCGTGCCGGTCTTTGATGAATTTGCCCTGCGCGGCCAGGCCGAGCAGGCGCAGGCGCAACTCGACACGGCGAAGGCGCAGTTGAGCGACAAAGATGCGCAGATCGAAGCGGACGTCCGCGACGCGCTTCTCGATATCGCAGCGGCGCAAAAACAAGTTGAAGTCGCGCGATCCAGCGTGGATCTGGCCGGCGAAGCTCTCAAAGAGGCGCAGGAGCGCTATGCTAACGGCGTCAGTGACAACCTCGCCGTCAGCCAGGCTCAGCAATCGGTCGCGCAGGCCGACAGCCAATACGTCGCCAGCCTCTACCGCGATAACGTCGCCAAGCTCAGCCTGGCCCGCGCCCTCGGAGACGGGCTGGACTACAAGAAATACTTAGGAGGGAAGTGAACGTGGCGGATCCAACACCAACCCCAACTCCAACACCGGAACCCAACGAATCGGCAGAGACAGAGATTGAGGCGCCGCGGTCCCGCCGCAGGGGCCTGATCATCGGCGCCATCCTGGTGGTGGCGCTCGTCGCCCTCGCCATCTGGTGGCACTCCACCTTCAGCGAGGATACCGACGACGCGCAGGTCAACGGCCACCTCATTCAGGTCAGCGCGCGTGTCCCCGGCCAGGTCTTGAAAGTGGATGTGGAAGAGAACCAGATCGTGAAGGCGGGCGACCCCATCGTCGAGCTCGACCCGCGCGACTATCAGGTTGCCGTCGAAAACGCCGAGGCAGCTCTGGCCAGCGCCAAGGCCAATGCCGCGGCGGCCCGCGTGAATGTGCCCATCCTCACGGTGAATACGGGAAGCAATCTGAGCTCGGCAGGCCACGATGTCAGCGGCACGCAGGCGGCAGTGGCGCAGGCGGAAAAGCAACTCGAGGCGGCGCATGCCCTGGTGGCCCAGGCAGCGGCCAACAACACCAGGGCGCAGACGGATCTGGAGCGCTATAGACCGCTGGTGGAGAAGGACGTGATCAGCAAGCAGCAGTTTGACGCCGCTGTTGCCGCCGCCGACGCCGCCAAAGCCGCGTTGGCCGACGCGCGCGCCAACGAACAGGCCGCTGCCGACGGCGTCCGCCTGGCCCACGAGAAGGAACTGCAGGCGCAGGCGATGTTGAAGTACGCCGAAACCGGCCCACAACAGGTGGAGGCGCAGGACGCTCGCGCCAAGCAGGCCGACGCCCAGGTCCAACAGGCTCAGGCGCAGCTCGATCAGGCCAAACTCAACCTTAGCTATACCAGAATCGTCGCTCCCGCTGACGGCATCATCACCCGCAAGAGCGTCGAGATCGATCAGAATCTCGCCGCCGGCCAGAACCTGCTCACCCTGGTCTCGCTTCAGGACCTCTGGATCACAGCCAACTTCAAGGAGACGCAGCTCAAGCACATGGACGCCGGCCAATCCGTCAAAATTCACGTTGACTCAACCGGCAAAAACTATAGTGGCCGCGTCACGCAGATCGGCGGAGCCACCGGCTCGGTGCTCTCGCTCTTTCCGCCCGAGAACGCCACCGGCAACTACGTGAAAGTGGTGCAGCGCATTCCGGTGCGCATCGACTTCACTGAACTGGCCAATGAAGACCCGCGCCACGAGCTCCGGCCCGGTCTCTCCGTCGAACCGACCGTGCGCGTCAAGTGACAGCGCATCGATTTCCGTGAAATCGATGCGCTGTCATCCTGAGCGAGCTCGCCGTGGCGAGCGAATCGAAGGATCTGCGGTTGTTCTTCAGCAAAGTGCGAACTGACCACACTCCGGGGAAACCACGACAGCGACTCCAGGCTCAGTGCACGCGCTCCGGCGGTCCCAGATAACTCGGCTTCAGCGGTCCGTGACTTACCACAATGCGCTCCAGCACCACTCCCGGATCGACCGCCCAGATCTCCAGTGTGTGGGTTCCCGGTTTCGCAATCGTCAAAGGAACCGTGACGCGCCGCACTCCATCGCTCACCGCCTGCTCCCAGTCCTGCTGGGAGTTGTGCTCCAACTCGTCCACCACCGTCCTTGGACCCCCATCCACTGAGACCGCAAAGCGCAGCCCGCGTCCCGGAACAAAGTTCAGCGTCGGCGCCAGCGTGGCCTGCATCTGAAAATCGCCCGCGTCGTACAAGTAGATCTTGTACTCGAGCCCCGCCTTCGAATTCGTGTTGCTCTCCGCCGTCACCGGAAACACAGTCATCGCCGATTTCGTCTCGCCGTAGCCGGGCAGTTCCTCCCATTGCGTCTCACCGTCCGCCGTACGCCCAGAAGTGTCCGCCGCTTCCATCGCCACGTACCCATCGCTCTCCACAAAACCCTGCGCATCCGCGCGCGCCACCGGCAACCGCAGCGCCCGCAGCGTGTAGGCCATTGGCCGTCCCTCGCCCGAGCTCACCGTAACCGTCCCCTCCGCGCTGTCTCCATCCGCCGGCACTTTGCTCCAATCCACCCGCAGCACAACCTTCTGCTCTGTCGCCCCAACCGTGCCGCCCGTCTCGCTCGCCACAATCCACGGCGCGCTCGTTTGCACCGTGTACCCCACAGGCGTCTTGCCGCGATCGAAGAGCGTCAGCGTCCGCGTCTGGTCAGCCACAGAATCAATCGTCCCCAGCGACACTCCAAACCGCCCTCCCGCTCGCGAGAACGTCGCATCTTCCGCGCTTACTCCCAGCGATCCCGCTTCTGGAACCTGGATCCAGCTCACCGCCGGCATCACATTCGCCGGCGGATCGTTCCACGCCGTATAGCCAATGTGCGTCTGGTCCATCATGTGGTCCCATTTCCCATTCAGCACGCCATGGTTATACTCGTCGCTCAGCGCCGCGTCCTTCTGAAACATCGCCCGCACCGCATCGGCCTCCGCATTCGCCTGCGGATTCCCGACTTGCGCATCCGCTGCATTCCGCGCCGCCGCAATGTACATCTCCGTCAAATTCGCGCAGGCATCCACTGGATATTGAATCAGCTCAAAGTAACTAGCCCGCTCGTCGTCTGGTAGCTCGGTGGCCAGCTTGTCCACGCGTCCGGCCAGCGTGCTCCACTCCGCGTCCACACGGTCCGCCTCGTGATAATTCGCCAAACTAAATGTCGTGGGATCGATCAGCTCCGGCTTCCGCCTTCCGTTGTACCGCGTGTACTCCTCCATCGCCGTGGCAATCTCGTCCGCATGTTCCGGCCCAAACTCCCGCGTCGCCCACAGCTTCGTAAACTCGTCCAGGTGGTCCTTGTCCCAGCGGTCGGGCGTTCGCGCGTAGTCCAGAAAGAACTCGATCGGAAACTCCATCGGCTTTCCATCGCCCACATTCACCACCCACAGCCGGTCTGCCCCGTACTCCAGCGCCAGGTGCATCTGCTCCTGCACCTTTGTGATGGGATACGTGTTCAGCCACTTGTACGATCTCGGGCCGCCCACGTAATCGAAGTGGTAATAGATTCCCGCCCCTCCCGATCGCTTGCGCTCATCAGCCGTCGGCAGCCGCCGCAAATCGCCCCAGTTGTCGTCGCTCCACAGCAGAGTCACATCGTCCGGCACGCGCATGCCTTTTTCGTAGTAGCCCTGCACCTCCTTGTAGAGCGCCCACACCTGCGGAACCTTCGTGAGGTCCGGGTTCACCGTCTCCTTCAGAATCTCTCTCTGGTCCGCGACAATGCGTTCCAGTAATTCCGTATTCGCGCTGGCCGACATCGGCGTGTCTCCCTCGCCGCGCATCCCCAGCGTCACCACCTCTTCGTAGTCCTTGTCCCGCTCCATCCCCTCGCGCCAGAACTCGTCGATTTCTTTTTGATTCGTCGAGTAATCCCACGCGCCATGATGCCCCGCCGTCCACTCTTTCTCCGCGCGCATCATCGGCTCCTCGTGCGAGGTCCCCATCACAATCCCGTACTCATCCGCCAGCTTCGCGTTCTCCGCGTCGTCCGCCGCAAACGCGTTGTTCCACATCGCCGGCCACAGAAAATTCGCCTTCAAACGCAGCAGCAGCTCGAACACCTTCGTATAGAACTCGTGATTCATCCCGCCGAACTTCTCTTTCGTCCATCCCGAAAGCGCTGGCGCCTCATCGTTGAAAAAGATTCCGCGATACTTCACTGCCGACGCCGGCTGCACAGTCCGTACCGGCTGCACATACAAGGCGTCCGCGTGCGCAACCCGCACATCGGCCCACCAGTACCACGGCGAAACTCCCATCTGTTCTGACAGGTCGTAGATCGCATAGATGGTGCCGCGCTTGTCCGCGCCGGCAATCACCAGCGCCCGCCGCACCCCGGGCATTGGGTGCTCCACCACTGTCGTCACCGCCGCTTCCCACTGGCCTTGAATCCCGCTTACGTCCAGCTTGTGCCTTCTAACTAGCGCGTCAATCAGCGGGCTTCTCCCGATGGTCCCGATGAGTACCACTTCGTCCCCGGCAGGCACTCGATTTGAATGATCTCGCTTGCCTGCCGCTCCATTCCCGGCCGGCGTCCCATTCCCGGCCGGTGTCCCAATCTTGACGACCGGCGCATCGTGACCCGTCACCCACCCCAGGTCCTGGCTCAAGTCGCCAACGGCCCTCACCACGCCGGGCCAATCCTCGCCGCTCACCTCGAGCGTGGCCGGTTGTCCATTCGCCGCCAGCACAAAATCCCCCGGCCCCGGCGTTGTGCTCACATACTTCGGCTCTCCCAAACCCCTGGCCGCAGCGGGCCATTGCACCAGCGCGAAAAGAACAAGAATTGCGGTTCCAGCGGTCCTCATTCGATGCCTCAATCCATGCCCCAACGGATTCCTCAAGCAGTTCCCCAAACAATTCATTGATAAACTCCCGGCGCGAGCTGTGGCCCACACGGCCCCCACAAACAGGTAGTGGGTCAGTTTGAAGGTACGGGGTTGAAGGGTAGGGGTCGGTAGGCCGGGGATTCATCCCCGGCATCCGAGCCGCAGAATAATTGCGGGCTTTAGCCCCTGAGGTTGAGTCTTTTCAAACTGACCCAAAACCCGCAATCAAGCGATCAAACTCGCGTTGGCTCATGTTTTCTCCCCAACCAGACTACTCCGCCGATTTGCTCCCACACCGCAGCAGGACCCGGCGCAAAATTCACCCTCAACAGCCCACCCGCACGGTGCGCAAGAACGCAACCGCCATCGCAAGCCGGGAATCGATGTGTCAAGCCCCCAATCCCTAATTTCAGCCGCCCACTCCTCCCTAAGTTGTTCTTTTTCTGATCTCTGACCCCTGATCTCTGCTCTCTGTCAACTTTGCCGATCATTTCCCTCTTCTGGCGCACAATGGTCCCATGATCGAAGAGCAGACAAAAATCGCCGAGCAGACCAAAGTCGCTTCCCGAACGTCTTCCTGCCCGCCGCCTCCCGGCATTCTGTCCCCCGTTCACCGTCCATTTCGTCCGCAACCGGCTATTGGCTACTGGCCACGATCCATGGTTCACGATCCACGGCTCCCCGTCTTTCCGCTCCCTTGCTCCCTCGTTCCCCGATTCACTTCTTCACTTCTTCACTCGTTCACTTCCTCCCTTGCTCACTTGTTTCCTCGTTCCCTTTGTCCCTCGGCCGCCGCTTTTCTACTCCCTACTGGCTACTCCCTATTCCCTGTCTTTACCCCACCCCCACCCTTTCGCGGACCCCACCCCCCATGCCCTTTTGTGAAACTGTGAAACTGTGAAACTGTGGACCGCGCCGAATCAATCACTTGCAGCCACAGTTTCACAGTCTCGGGCGATCAGAGTCAGGGGGTTGGTGAGGGCTCGCGTGACGGCAAGGATTGAGCCTTCCACTGCTTCCATACGGCGAAGACGGCGAGCGCGATGGTGAGCGCCGGTCAGAAGGCATCATGAAGGAGCGATGGCTGGAACTCCGGCGGTGCGGGACGAGGCGCGCGCAAAGAGATACCAGACGAGCCAGGCCGGCGCGATCCAGAGATAGAGAGCGGAGTGCAGCCCGAAGGGCGAGACGAGCTGAACTTCGATGAGGACATAGATAAGCGCGAGAAGAGAGAGCATGGTTTGCGAGGGGTTGCGAGAGACGGCAAAGAGAACTGCCGGCAGAGCCAGCGATTGATCGAAGATCCAGCCGAAGGGGGCGACGAGAAGCGAGACGAGCAGGAGCGGGCTGCCGTGCTCAAGCCAATCCCAGGCGTGGCGGCGCGGCCAGAAATAAATCAGGGCCCAGATGCAGCCGAGAAGGGCGGGGATGAATGCGATCCACTCGGCGGAAGGGTTGATTCGGTCGCGGAGGAGGTCGCCGAGACAGGGAGTGAACTCGCGGGTGATGACCGAGGTGCGCATGTACCAGGCGTACTGGCTCCAGGCCGAGGGATCGATGAGGGAAGTGATGAGCGCGCCAACGGCGAAGGCTGCAGCGCCTCCGGCGAGAATGCGATAGCTGCGGGAGACGAAGATCCAGACGAGAAGGACGAGGGCGTAGGGAAGAAAGAGATGCGGCTTGAGGGTGCAGAGCCAGAGCGCGGCGCCGGCAGCGAAGGGGCGCGACTTGTGCAGGCGGAGAAAGAGCGAGAGCCCGCCGAGCATGAGGATGGAGGTCTGGCCGAGGATAACGCAGAACAGCGCGGGGGGAAAACAGTAGCCGAGCCAGTCGAGGCGACTGCTGGCGGTGCCGAAGAGCTTCCAGAGGATGCGCACAGAGACGATGAGGAGGGCGAGCATCGCAAGAGACCAGGGAAGAGCGGAGGCCGTGGGCGAGAAGTAGCCGAGAGGGTAGGCCAAGGGCAGGGCCCAGGGAGTGTTGCGCATGTAGTAGGAGCCGGGGCCGCGGAAGCCGGCGTCGCGCTCGATGCGATTGATGGCGTCGGGGTCGTACGGGTTGCCGTGCTGGACGAGTTGATGGCCGGTGGCCCAGTAGACGATGAAGTCGCGCCGGGCGACGATGGCGGGATTGAAGGACATGATGCTGAGAAAGAGAGTGGTGAAGACGACGCCGAGCGCGCATGCAATGGCAATGAAGAGTGCGGTGAATTCGCGCTTGCTGGCCACGGATGATGGACCTTTCTGCTGGTAGATCGTTGTGGGTCATCGCAATTATAGTTGCGGCGTGTGTGGTGCTCGCGAGGGAAGCGGCATGGAGGTTACGGAGCGCGAACCAAGGCGTTCAATAGTTGGCGCAGATCCAATTCATGCGGATGTGGCGGGCGGTTTTTCTCCGGCGGTCGCATGGGCAAAGAGGTACCAGATGAGCCAGGCGGGGGTGGTCCAGAGAAAGAGGGTCGAGGTGACCTTGACAAAGCAGATTTCGATGTCGGTGGCAAGGATGAGGAGAGCAAGAACCGCGAGCACCTTGCGAGAGCGGGTGGCATAGGCGCCGTCGAGCAGGGCCGGTATGACCAGGCATTGGTCGTAGAGCCATGAGTACGGAGCGGCGAGAAGCGAGACGAGCATGAGGGGGCTGGAACCGGTGAGCCAGTCCCAATGAGCACGGCGGCGCCAGAAGTAGACGAGCGCCCAGAGGCAGGCGAGGGCGGCGGGAAGGTATTGCAACCAGATTGCATGAGGACGGAGCCAGTGGCGGAAAACGTCGGCGAGGCAGGGAATGAACTGGTTTTCGACGGAGGGCGAGCGCATCAAGCGAGCGTAATCGGGCCACGCCGAGGGGTCGATGAGGAAGGCGATTGCGCTGGTGAAGGCGAGGGCGACGGAAAATCCGGCGAGGAGCTTGTAGCTGTGCGAGACGACAATCCAGGCGGCAAGCACGGCGGCGAAGGGCAGGAATAGATGCGGCTTGAGGGCGCAGAGCCAGAGCGCGGCTCCGGCGTTGAAGGGGTGGCAGCGATGGAAGCGCAGAAACAGGACCAGGCCCAGGAGCGCCAGGAGCGAAGTCTGGCCCATGGTGAGGCAGATGATGGCGGGGGTGAAGGCGAATCCGAGCCAGTGAATGCGACTGGGTGGAGAGCCGTGGAGCTCGTGGAGCATGCGGATGGAGATGAGCAGGCAGGCCAGAAGGAGCAGGGTCCAGAGGATTCCGGCAAAGCGCAGGCCGAGAAAACCGAGGGGGTAGGCAAGCGGCAGGGCCCAGGGAGGGTTGCGCATGATGAGGACGGTGCGCGGGTCAAGGCCGGCGGAGTGCTCGATGGCCCAGATGGCGTCGCGGTCGTAGGGATTGCGGTGGTGAACGAGCTGGCGACCGGTGGCCCAGTAGGAGAGGAAGTCGCGATTGGCAGCCAGTTTGCCTGCAACAGGGACAGCGAAGATGTAGAGGATGGTGACGGCAAGGGCCAAGCCGGCGACACTGGCAATCGCGACCTCAGCGAAGTCGCTGCGCTGATGTGCTGGAGGAAGATCCAGCTTGCTGACCATGGTGGCTATTCTACGGCAGCGACTGGGGATGGCGATGAGAACTGATTCATTGAAGGCTTCTTATGCTGAGGAAGATGAAGTTGGAGGAGGTGGAAAGAGGCGAAGGGAAGGCGGATTTGCCGGTGTAGCGAAGGTCTGCGGAGTGAGTTCGGGGAGGGAGGGAGGGATCTGGATGTATACAGGGCGGGCCAATGAGCGAGCGGCTGTAAACGTGGGTAGACAGCCCGGGTGGTCACCACGGGAAGAATCTATCGTAAGGCGTTGATTCTAAATTGACGAGCATTTCGTCCGAGAATGGCACGCCAGGTGCTATCTAAAGGGTGCCCGGCTGAGGCCGGGGATTTGAACTCTCGGAGAGAAGACATATGAATAATCTGATTCTGGCACTTTATGTGAAGCTTCAGACCCTGATGGCCCGTGAGGAAGGTCAGGATCTGGTCGAGTACGCCCTTCTGGTTTGCCTGATTGCTCTCGCGGCCATTACCGGCGTAAACAAGATCGCTGGTGCGGTCAACACTGTGTTCGGCAACATCAGCTCATCGCTGGCATAGTCGCCCAGGGAATATCCAGAACCTCAGCCCCTTTTGCGAGAAGGCGCGCAACCGGCCAGACGCCGAACGCGCCTTCTCGCGTTAAGGACAACCGCTCGTAGGAGAGCAGCAAACAACCGGGCAAGGCGAACAACCTGAGCACTCAGCCTTGTCCGCAATGCCGCGAAAGATTGCGGCGGACCCACTCGCCTGCTCAGGCCGGAAGATCACAAAGGAGAAAACGACAATGCGCAACACACTTCTGAACATGTACGTGAAATTCCAGGGTCTGAAGAATGGCGAGGAAGGCCAGGACCTGGTTGAGTATGCGTTGCTGGTTGCCCTGATCGCACTGGTTTGCATCACGGGCGTCAACAACGTGGCATCGGCCGTGAACACGGTCTTCACCAACATCAGCAGCTCGCTGGCGTAAGCGCCGAGCGTCTGGTTCATCCAAGGGTCTCAGCATCTTCGTGGGAGGGTTACGCTTTCGGCCTTGCGCCGTGGCGTACTCCTCCCATGAAGGTATATGGTTCGCCCGCGCGAGCAAGAAGCGACCGGGGAGACGCGCACAGCGTGAGTTCTTGTCTGGCTTCATACGATCCTTAAGTGAAACAAGCGGGTGCCGGGCCGCGCTCCGCGGCGATCTTCCTCGCAATTGGAGCACCCAGAAATTCAGCCCGTTAAACGGGAGAGATGGGCCGGTGGCAGTCCTCCGTTACCGGCTCATTCTCTCCCATGTTTTTGTGCGCGCACGGCAGGTTGACGAAGGGGGTTCGGATCGATTGATCCCCGGAGGCATTGCGCTGCGAATGTCGTAAGATCGCAATGATCTCTCTAGAAAATGTGCTCGCCCAACCAATATGCTGCTGCCCTCCGCCAATCAGCCCAACACATCTCTATTGGTCCTTGAATGCGGACTGACGGGGATCGCGATCGCATCGGCGTTCGCGTGGCCGAAGCTGGGCAGCGGTTTATTTGCGCGAATCGAGCAGACTTTCGCACGCCTAGCGCGGAGACAGGGCCGGGCCGTCGCGACGGTAGGGCTGAGCGTGATCGTGCTGCGACTGGCGATTCTGCCGCTTTACCCGATTCCGCTGCCCTTCTGTCCTGACGACTTCAGCTTTCTGCTGGCGAGCGACACGTTTGCGCATGGCCGGCTGGCGAATCCGACTCCAGCGATGTGGACGCATTTCGAGAGCATCCACATCACGATGCAGCCGACCTACCAGTCGATGTATTTTCCGGGCCAGGGCCTGGTTCTGGCCGCCGGCAAGGTCCTCTTCGGAGATCCGTGGATCGGATTGTTGATTGTGAGCGCACTGATGTGCGCGGCTGTCTGCTGGATGCTGCAGGCATGGCTGCCGGCGAATTGGGCGCTGCTAGGCGGGATGATCGCCGTCTTGCGCCTGGGGGTTTTCAGCTACTGGACCGACACCTATCACGCGGCGGGTTCGCTGGGGGCGCTCGGCGGAGCGCTGATTCTCGGCAGTCTTCCGCGACTTATAAGGACAGCCCGGTTCCGCTATGCACTGCTGATGGGCATCGGAGTCGCGATTCTCGTCCTTACGAGGCCATACGAGGGCATTCTGCTTTGTCTGCCGGTTGGAGTTGTGCTCGGCCGCTGGATGTGGAAGGGCAAGAATCGGCCCAGCCCCGCTGCGCTGGCGCGGCTGGCCGCCGTGCCGCTGGCGTTTGGTGTGGCCGCGGTGGCGTGGATGGGTTATTACGACTATCGCGCATTTGGAAATCCATTGACTCCGCCGTACACGGTCGATCGCAATACGTATGCGATTGCTCCTTATTATGTTTGGCAGGGTCCACGGCCGGAACCGAATTACCGGCACGAGGTGATGCGGAGTTTCTACCACGTCGGGGAATTCGATTATTACAGGGGGATACACTCGGTCGCCGGCTTTGTGCCCCATTCCCTGGCGAAGGTCGGATTCATGTTCCTCTTTTACGCCGGCTTCGCGCTGTTGCCCCCTCTCCTCATGGTGCGCCGCGTGTTTCTCGATCGCCGCATGCGCTTTCTGATTCTTTGCGTGGCCGTGCTGGCGGCTGGATTGGCGATTGAGATTTATCTTCTCCCTCACTATGTGGCTCCCTTGGCGGGGGCGTTTTACGCGATTGGGCTGCAGGCCATGCGGCACTTACGGCTGTGGAAGCCGGAGGGCAAACCTGTGGGCCTGGCGATGGTGCGGTTGGTTGTGACGGTGTGCGTTCTGCTGGCAGGTGTAAGGCTCTTTGCACGGCCGCTTCACATCGCTCCTCCGGAGTGGCCGGCGAGCAACTGGAATTTCATTTGGTACGGTCCGGAACATTTTGGCGTGGAGCGAGCTCGAGTCAAGGCCAGTCTGGAGCAGCTTCCCGGCAAGCAACTCGTCATCGTCCGCTATTATAAGAACCACTACCCGTTCGACGAATGGGTCTACAACCGTGCCGACATCGATGGCTCCAAAGTCGTATGGGCGAGAGAAATGGATGCTGCCGATAATTCAGAGTTAATCCATTACTACGGGGATCGGCGGGTTTGGCTGGTTGAGCCGGATGCGATTCCGGCGCGGATTGAGCCGTACGAGGAGAGCGGAGTTGGCGGAGTTAGCGGGGCTAGCGGCGTTAGGGCCCACTGATACCGGATGAGCGAGCGAACCAGCTGGGTAGGATTTTCGGGGAGTTGAAACCTTGATTAACGGGAAGCGAATTGCGGTGGTGATGCCGGCGTACAACGCCGAGAAGACGCTGGAGCAGACCGTGCGGGAGCTTTCCGACGTGGTGGACATCAAGATTCTGGTTGACGACTCGAGCAAGGACAATACAGCGGGGCTTTCGCGCAGGCTGGGCGTGCAGACATTTGTCCACGACGCGAACTACGGCTACGGGCGGAACCAGCAGACCTGCTACCGCGAGGCGCTGGCGGCAGGGGCAGACATTGTGGTGATGGTGCATCCCGACTACCAATACACACCATTGCTGGTTCCAGCAATGGCGGGGATGATCGCCAGCGGCGTGTACGACATGGTTCTGGGATCGCGGATCCTGGGCGCTGGAGCGCTGAAAGGCGGAATGCCGTTCTACAAGTATGTGGCCAACCGGATCCTCACGGCCTTTCAAAATCTTTTCCTGGGCGTGAAGCTGTCGGAGTATCACACCGGCTTCCGCGCCTTCTCACGGGAGCTGCTGGAAACGCTGCCGCTGCTGGAGAACTCCGACGATTTCGTGTTCGACAACCAGATGATAGCGCAGGCAGTGATGTTCGGCTTTCGCATCGGCGAGATTTCATGCCCGACGAAGTACTTTGAGGAAGCTTCTTCGATTAACTTCAGGCGCAGCGTCAAGTATGGGCTCGGCGTTCTAGCGACGACGGCCAGCTTTATCGCGCACAAGCTGGGGATGATCCGCGTGGCACGTTTCGGCACAGGGGGCCGGAAGTTGACGCAGCAGTACTATTCCGAAATTGCGCGCCGTTCCTGACAGAAGGAGAGATAGGGCGTGACGAAAGCGCGGTCCGATGGCTTCCTTTTGTTTGTGTTGGGTAGCGCGATGTTTGCGTCGGTGGGTTACCTCTGCGAGCACTTCTTCCCCAGCTCGATGGTGGATTTCAAGTGCGTTTATTATGGCGCCCGGTGCTTGGTGGAGCACTCCGACCCGTACCGGGGAAGCGACCTGCAGCGCATTTTTCAGGCGGACCAAACAGATTATGCCGCAACCGCTGGTGTGCTTCGCCCGGCTGTGACACTCTATGTGAATTTGCCCACTGCATTCCTTGTTACCGCTCCTTTCGCGATGCTTCCCTATGGCCCTGCGCACCTGCTGTGGATGATCGTCATCGCGGCAAGCTTCATTCTGGCCGCTTATCTCATGTGGAGTCTCGGCGCCAGGGATGCGCCTGTCATCTTGGGCCTTCTGATCGGAGTCTTTCTGCTCGGGAGCGAGTTGCTTCTTGAGATCGGCAATACAGCCGGCATTGCAGCGAGTCTTTGCGTCATCGCGGCCTGGTGTTTTCTCAAGGATCGCTTTGTGCCGGCCGGCATTCTGTGCTTCGCGCTCAGCCTTCTGGTCAAGCCCCATGTTGCAGGCCTGGTCTGGCTCTATTTTCTATTGGCCGGCGGGCTCTGCCGGAGACGCGCATGGCAAACTCTGGCAATGACGGTCGTCCTCGGTGTGCCGGCAGTCCTTTGGGTCTCGCACGTGGCGCCGCACTGGATTGCCGAGCTCGAAGCTAATCTGCAGACGATTTCGGCGCATGGGAATCTGAACGACCCGGGCCCCGCCGGCGTCGATCCCCGGTACCACGGTGCCATCGAGATTAGCCTGCAAACCGTCGTCAGTGTCTTCCGGGACGACCCGCGCTTCTACAATCTAATTACCTATATTCTCTGCGCGCCGCTGCTGATTGTTTGGGCACTCGCTACTCTCACGAAGCGCTTCTCGCAAGAACGTGCGTGGCTGGCGCTCGCGGCCATCGCCGCTCTTTCGATGCTCCCGCTCTATCATCGGCTGCACGATGCCAGCCTCTTGCTGCTTGCCTTTCCAGCCTTCGCCACGCTTTGGACCAAGGGCGGCCCAACCTCCTGGCTTGCGCTCCTGTTCACGGGCGCAGGTACTGTCATGACCAGTGATATTCCCGTGCAGCAACTCGCCATCCGTAGCGCCCACCTGCGAGAGTCCGCTCCGGGACTACCCGGCCAGCTTCTCACGCTGGTGCTGGCCCGGCCGGTGCCGCTTGTTCTGCTCGCTATGGGCATTTTCTATCTCTGGGTCTATGTGCGGCATCCCGTTCTGGATACTCGCGAAGGGAAGGCCAGAAAAATCGCGCAGCACTGCGATTCCCAAATCCAGCAGGGATCGTAGAGTATTTCAGGTACGCCAACGAGAGCGGCTGATTGATCGCGGAGAATCCGGGAAGATGAACTCTTGTTCATCCATAAAACTCGCGCACACCTGCGAGCGGGCTGTTCCGTCTATTCCCAAGTATGATTCGTGACGAATGGGCCGGCGCTATACTGGCGGCGATGCGAAGCGTTTTGAGTTGGTTCCGACATCAACTTGTGCCGCATATTGGCGGCGCCAGGCGGGTTGCGGCTGGACTGCTTCTTCTGAGTTGGACGATGCTTGGGTGGGGGCTTGCGGGGGGGGGGCTGGCGGGCGGCCAGCAGAATACTGTTGGCGCGCGGGTGACGGTGACGGTGGTCGATGAAAATGGCCAGGCGGTGGAAGGCGCGCGGGTGACGATCACCGAAGCGGGAACCGCACCGGTGCAACTGTGGACGGATTACGCGGGGAACTGCAGGTACACGGTGCGGCAACGGGAGCCGTACCAGGTTGCCGTGGAGAAGGCCGGATTCTACAGAGCCGAAGCTAGCGGCGCCGGCCCAAATCAAAACAGCGTGAAGGTGGTGCTGGCGCACGAACAGATTGTGCGCGAGCAGGTGAATGTGAGCGCGTCTGCGCCGGGGATCGATATACAACAGATCTCTGACCAGAGCACGATGAATACGCCGGAGATCGTGAACATCCCCTATCCTACGTCGCACGATATTCGAAACCTGCTGCCATTCAATCCCGGCGTGGTGCCGGACGCGACCGAGCAAGTGCACGTGGCCGGATCGGAGACTTGGGAGACGCTGGACACGATGGATGGATTCGATATCCGCTCGCCGGTGGGCGGGACGCTGAGCCTGCGGGTGAGCGCGGATGCAGTGCGGTCGATTGACGCGGAGACGACGCGGTACCCGGTTGAGTTTGGGCGGGCGACGGGCGGCGTGATCGCGTTTTACACGGGGATGGGCGACAACAAGTTCCGCTTCAATGCGACGAATTTCATTCCTTCGTTTCGTGATTTGAATGGAATTCGGTTCGACCAGTTTGTTCCGCGATTCACGTTCAGCGGGCCGTTGAAGCGCGATCGCGCGTGGTGGTACGACGGCGTGGAGATGGAAGCTGACAACATCTACATCTCCGAGCTGCCGGCGAACGCCAATACCGACGAACTGGTGCGCGGGAGCAACCTGACGAAGGTGCAGACGAACTTGACTTCGTCGAACATCGTGACCGCGGGGTTGCTTTACAATAACTATCACTCGCCGTACGACGGCATTTCGTCGCTTACGCCGCAACCGAGCACCGTGAAACGCAACACGATTGCGTGGCTGCCTTACATGCGCGACCAGCAGAGCTTTGGCAAGGGCGCGCTGCTGGATGTGGGAGTGGGGTTTGTGAGCATTCGCGACGGGTACGAGCCGCAAGTGAGCGCGCCGGCGCCGTACGAGTACACGCCGGAGCAGACGGAGGGGAGCTATTTCGAAAATCTGAGCGGACGATCGCAGAGGCTGGAGGGGACAGCGGCGTTGTACCTGCCGCCACGGCAGTGGCTGGGGCGGCACGATGTGAAGGCAGGACTGGACCTGGACCACGTCGCGTATGACCAGAGGCAGACGATGGCGCCGGTGAGTTATCTGGGCGAAAACGGGATGAAGGTGCGGCAGAGCGTGTTCGCGGCGGCTCCGGCGTTCACGATGCACAACGGCGAGATTGGCGCGTACGTGCAAGATCGATGGCAACCGGCGAAGGGATGGCTTGTGGAGCCAGGGCTGCGATTCGACTGGGACGAGATTGTGCGGAGGCCGCTGGTTGCGCCGCGAGTGGCGGCGGTGTATGCGCCGGGAGACAAGAATTCGACGAAGATTTCGGCGGGGATTGGGCTCTACTACGAGCACACTCAACTGGAATACCTGGCGCAGACGCACGCGGGCATTCGATCCGACACGTATTTCAGGGCGGATGGAATGACGCCGACGGGGCCGGCGCAAGAGACGGAGTTTACCGCTGACGAGAACTTGCTGCACGCGCCGCGCGCATTGAATTGGAGCGTGGGAGCGGAGCGAAAGCTGCCGTGGGCGATTTATGCGGGGGCGAATTTTCTGGAGAAGCGGACGACGGACGTTTTTACGTTCGCGAATGAGAGCGGGGCGGCGGCGCTTGCGGGGGATTATCTGCTGACGAACGGGCGGGAAGATCGCTACAGTTCAGAGGAGTTCGACGCGCGAAAGCTGTTTGCGAACGATTACACAGTGTATGTGTCGTATACACATTCTTCGGCACGCACGAATGCGGCGCTCGATTACTTGCCGACACCATCACCGCTGGGGACGCAGCAGAGCGGGCCGCTGCCGTGGGATGTGCCGAACCGAATCATTTCGTGGGGATGGCTGCCGGTTCCGTTCGCAAGGCTCAGGAAGCGCTGGGACTTTGTGTACCTGCTCGACGAGCATACGGGCTTTCCGTACACGGCGGTGAATGCGGCACAGCAGGTTGTTGGCGCAGCGGGAGGGCAGAGGTTTCCAACGTTTGTCAACTTCAGCCCGGGGCTGGAGTGGAAATTTCATTTTCGCGGACAGTATTGGGGACTGCGCGGCGTGATGGAGAATGCGACAGACAGCGGAGATCCGGCGGTGGTGAATAATGTAGTGGATTCGCCGGAATATGGAGCTTTCAGCGAGTTGAAGGGGCGAGCGTTCACGGCGAGGATCCGGCTGATCGGGACGAAGTGAAAAAGACAGGGACCAAGGGAACAAGGGACCAAGGGAACAAGGGAGCGAGAAGGCGGGGAATAGAGAACGTACCTATTGAACGGGTGGATCGGATGCAGGATCTGGGGAAGATGCTGTTGGGACTTGGGCTGCTGCTGGCGCTGATTGGGGCGGCGATCCTACTTGCCGCGCGAGTAGGGCTGCCGTTAGGGCGCTTGCCCGGCGATATTTCGTACAAAGGCAAGAACGTTTCGTTCCACTTCCCGCTGGGGACTTCGATTCTGATCAGCGTCGTGCTGTCGGCGATTTTGTATTTGATTTCGCGGCTGCGGCGGTAGATGGCGCAACAGGAGATCGTTGCATCATTCGAGATTTCGAACCAAAGATCCCCGTTCGCCTTCGCTCTCTGTAGAATCCTGCGCAGAATTCGGCCGGCCCTCCGGGGCGGAGACGGTTGCGGGCTCGGGTTCCCTGGTGCGGACTTCACCCTGGGCTATTCTCGACCGCTCCTCCGGAGCGTAAGGCCGAGATGCGAATTTCAGAGACATGACCCTGAAGCGGGATCGGGCGTAAACGCAAACATGCCGCCCGGGGGCGGCATGTTGTGGAAGAGCGATGGCTCGAGGCGCTAGATGCCGACGCCAAATTCGCTGGCCTGCTGCGAGCCGGCGTTCGAGTAGAAGTCGTAGGGCGTGCGCTTCTTGAATCTATAGCGGTTGCGCAACTCTGCGCCCACATAGATGCCGACCGCGGCTACGGCAATTCCGACAGAGAACCAAGTAATGACACGGAGAGCAGTCGATCCGGTCTTTTCTTCCGGTTCGGAGGATTCTGGAGCGAGCAATTCGGATTCAGGATCGGCGGACATCAAGCACAGCCTCCTACGCAAACATGATAACGCAGATGGGGTGGGACTCTGGAAGGGGAGAAGTGCGGAAAACACAGAAGTAATCTACGCGAAAGTGTTAATTTGGGCCAGCCAGGAGGCCTTTTCTGTTTCGGGAAGAAAACTGGCGCGAATGGAGTTGGCAGCCAACTGGCGGAGCTCGTCGCGTGTAAATCCCTGCTGGGTATGGGCGAGGAGGAACTCGTTCGAGAGATCGGAGCCAAAGAAGGCGGGGTCGTCGGAATTGATGGTGACGAGGAGCCCGCGTTCGAAGTAGCGGCGGAGGGGATGGACGGCGAAGGAGATACAGACGCCGGTGCGGACGTTGGAGGTGGGGTTGAGCTCAATGGGCACTCCCCGTGCTTTTAGCTCTTGGAGCAGATCGGCGTCTTCAATGGCAGAGACGGCGTGGCCGATGCGTTCGGAGCCGATGGCGAGAGCTTCCCAGATGGCCTCGGGGCCGGTGGTTTCGCCAGCGTGGTTGGTGAGGCGCAGGCCGGCGGCTTGGGCGCGCGCGTAGAGATGGCGGAAAGGCTCGGAACCAGAGCGGCGCTCGTCGCCGCCGAGACCGATGGCGACGATGGAGGGGTAGAATTCGCGCAACTCGGCGGCCTTGCGGAAGACGCGGTCGGCTTCCTCGACGGTGAAGTGGCGTACGGCGTCGAAGATCCAGTAGAGGGAGAGGCCGAGCTCGCGGGCGGCGCGCTCACGGGCGTGCTCGAGAGCGGCGAAGATGGGCTCGAAGCAGCGCGGATCGAAGTTGCGCCACATATAGATGACGCCGACCGAGATGTAGACCTCAGCGTGGACGACTCCCTGCGCGGCGAGGCGCTCCATCATCCGCCAGGCAGCAAGCTCGTAGTCCTCGGGGTCGCGAAGGCGACGCGTGACGGCCTTGAAGGACTCGATGAACTCAGTGAAATCAGTGAACCGGTAGAGGGCCTCGGCTTCGTGTGGCGTGAGGGGATACGTGTCGTGGCGGGCGCTGAGCTCGACGAGGGTAGCGGGCGCGATGGTGCCTTCAAGGTGGAGATGCAGCTCGGCCTTGGGCAGGCTGCGGATGAAGCCGATCAGATCGCGTTCATCGGAGGTCATCGCATTTCTCGTACGGCAGGATTCCGGTTGATCTACTGACTTTGAATGGTAGACGCTTTATTGCCGACGAAGGTAATAGTCCACTTTTTGCCGGCTTGATCGTAGGTAATGGTGCGATTGCCTTCACTGCTGCTGTCGACCTGCTGATTGTGGCCGATGGACATTTGGGTTTGAAGCTCGCTCATGCCGGCAATGACCTGATGCGCGTCGATGGCGGCCCAGACGTTCTGCGGCCAGTTGTCGTAGATCTTGTGCGGATCGTCGTAATAGAAAAGTACATCGCAGAAGTACTGTTCCTGGCTGCCGTCGAAGGCGCCGATGACCGTCGCATAGAGATCCGGGCTGGGCGGCAGCGAGAAGATGGCGAAAACCTGCCGCGTGCCGTGGGAGATGCCGTCATCGAGTTGAGCCGGCGGCGCGGCCTTGATGACTTTTTTGATGTTGAGCTGCTGAGCCGATGGAATGACGCCGATGCGTTTGGTGAATACGATGCGACCGGCTTCGTAGGGAAAGTAGGGCATGGTGTAGCCGTTCTTCATCCAGACGCTTGTGCCCTGCAACTTGAGCGCGTCGTCGAAGGAGGTCATGAACTTCATGCGCACAATGGCGACATCGTCGGGCGTAAGGTTCTGGTCGGGAGCGGTTTGCGGGAGGACGCCGGGGTTGCGGCGGTGCTCGAAAACGGTGAAGAGATAGATGCCGCCGATGACGAATGTGACGAGCGTTATGAGGAGGGCCTTTTGCCAGTTCTTCATGGGACCTCCGCTACTCGGTCGCCCGGGGCCGGGCGAATTCGGAGCGGTGACGGCTATACAAGAAATAGATGAACAGGCCGATGACAAGCCAGATGAGGAAGCGGTACCAGGTAATGATGGGCAGTCCGGCCATGAGCAGAAAACAGAAGATGACGCTGAGCCAAGGAATGAGCAGGACAGTCCGCCAAAGCCAAATCAGAAGACCGATGCCGAGCGCAACGATGAGGACGGCCTGGAGATAATCCCAGGGAACAAAACGGATGAGATCCCGGGCTACCGCAGCTACCGCGAGGCCGAAAGCGACGCGTACCAGGGTCATAGTGCCACTTCTCTTGTGTTTCGGGCCGCCGGGAACGACGAAACCGCGGCGGCGATGGGGGTCGCGGAGACGCAGCACAATGACGCCGATGGAGACCAGGACGAAGGCAAAGAGCGTGCCGATGTTGGAAAGGTCGGCCAGAGTGCCGATGTCGAATAGGCCGGAGGGAATGGCGACGACGACGCCGGCGACCCAGGTGGAAAAGGCCGGGGTGCGAAAGAGAGGATGGACGTTGGAGAAGACTTTGGGCAGGAGGCCGTCGCGGGACATGGAAAACCAAACGCGCGATTGGCCGATCTGGTAGACGAGGATGGAGGAAATCATGCCCATGAGCGCGCCGAGCAGGACGACGAGGCGGACCCAGTAAAGGGGGTGGCCGCCGGGGAGGAGCGAAAGCTTCTTGAGCGCGTTGACGACGGGCGCGGCGTCGCCGACCATCGATTGCCAGGGAACGAGGCCGGTGAGGCAGACGGCAACGGCGACATAGAGCACGGTGCAGACGACGAGCGTGGCGATGATGCCGATGGGAAGATCGCGCTGGGGATTGCGGCACTCTTCGGCGGCGGTGGAGACCGAGTCGAAGCCGATGTAGGTGAAGAAGATGATGGAGCCGCCTGTAAGCACACCCGACCAGCCGTTGGGCATGAAGGGATGCCAGTTGCTGGGATGGATGAAGCCGATGACGGCAAAGACAAAGATGAGGATCGCAATCAGCTTGAATCCGACCATCATGTTATTGGTGGAAGCGGACTCGCGGATGCCGCGGACCAGGATCACCGTGATGATCAAGACGATGAGGAATGCGGGGATGTTGAAGCCGAAGTGCCAGCCGGGGTTATAGAGGTTGTTGCCGGCGAGGTCCTGCAAGCCGGAGGGAAGGTAGGCGGGCGAGATCCATCGGGCGCTCGGATGCAGGCCGAACCAGTCGAGGAGGTCGACGACGTGAGCGGCGAAGCCGACGCTGACGCTCATATTGGAGCCGGCGTATTCGAGGATCAGATCCCAGCCGATGATCCATGCGATGAGCTCGCCGAGCGTGGCATAGGTGTAGGTGTAGGCGGAACCGGCGATGGGAATCATGGAAGCCAGCTCTGCGTAACAGAGGCCGGTGAGAGCGCAGACGAAGGCCACGAGCACCATGGAGAGGGCAATGGCCGGACCGGCGCCGGGACGGCCGGCGAGCGCCGTATGCGTGACGACGTAGTGAATGAGGGGAGTGTTTGTGATGGTGGCGTTGGGCAGCTGCTCGCCGGAGATGGCGGTACCGATGACGGTGAAGATGCCCGAGCCGATGACCGCGCCGATGCCGAGCGCGGTGAGCGACCAAGGCCCGAGGCTCTTCTTCAGCGCATGCTCGGGTTCCTCCGAGTCGCTGATGAGCTTGTCAATCGACTTGCGGGCGAAGAACTGGCTGGGCAGAGCAGGTCTCCTCGAAAGACAGCTTTCAGCTGTCAGCCATCAGCTTTCAGCATTTTCGTGCGTCGGCGAAGGGGTTCGCTTGAACACGGTGGCGCTGAAAGCTGGAGGCTGACGGCTGATATTGTTACCGCTTCGACTGGCCGCGGACCATCTTCTTCACTTTTTTCTTGAGCGAGCCGCGGGGTGTGGTGCGCTTGGCTTTGGGGGCGGCTTTCTTGCGCGAAGCGCGCTTGAGCTTCTTGCGTTCTGCCTTGTCCTTGATTTTTGTGGTGTCGGCCACGTTAACCTCTTTCCATCGAATGTGTTCAGGGAGCCCACAGTGCGGGCTTTGCGAGATTTATGTTAGCAGGCGCATCGGGGGCAGCGAAAGCGCGGCTCGCGCATTGCGCCGCATTGCGGAGCGCATGCCCGCAGGCACGGCCATTGCGGCGTACAATAAAGGTAGACCCTTTCAATGCCTGGCCTGCTCGGCTCCGGCTAGGGCGGTTCCGCAGTTGATGTAGCGGTTTCCACCTTTAGTGCAAGGTGGATTCTTCTTGAGGAAGAATCCACTTGGCGTTCAAGGCTTCGGTGCACAGGAACCGCGGAACCGCTGTAAGCGCTTCTGACGAGCCTTGCACCTCCACGCAACAATCACCTTGTTCGCCGGAGTTCGTCATGCGTTCCGATCAGGTTCACCGCGCACTTGCGCGAGGAATGAACCGCTTTGAAGTCTGCCGACTGGTCTCGAAGGGCGTAAGAGTGACCCACAAAACGGGTGCGCGCTTCGAGGATTCCATTAATAGCGTCCTGCTCTACCTGGGAGACCACGAACTCCCCAAGGGGGGTCTGCATCCGAGCGCCGCTGCAGAGAAGCTGGAACCCGTGGCGTGAAAAAGCAGTTCACAGTTCATTGTTCGTAGTTCACAGTTCGTAGTTCTCGGTTTCCGGTGAGGTGTGGGACGGCTTTGTAACTGACCGGAATGCGATAGAGTTTCAGCCAAACGCAAAAAGAGGGACGGCAGTTTCGCCGTCCCTCTCGTTTTTGGTTCCGAACTTGTTCTCAGTTCCGAACGGTTTCAGGCTTGTCGCTTAGACAACCTGGACGTTCTCTGCCTGCCAGCCCTTGGGACCCTTGGTCACGTCGAACTGGACCTTCTGGCCTTCCTGCAGCGACCGGAAACCGGTCGACTTGATGGCAGTGTGATGGACGAAGACGTCCTCGCCGTTTTCACGGCTCAAAAATCCAAATCCCTTTGCGTCATTGAACCACTTCACTGTGCCTTGTTCCATTGTGTTGCTCCTCAAATTACTGAATTACCGCTGAATGCAATGTGGAGTGTTGCGTGTAGGCGGTAACCGGAACAGGCAAGAACTTCAAATCGAATTCTACGATTGCACTTAGTGTAGCACGAAATGGGCTTGCGGACGGGAAAATCATTGCGCTTGAAATGATTAAGGCGATTGGTTTGAGCGGTTTAAGAAGTGCGGGCAGTGGGACACAGATGGCGGCGACGAAGGCACGGTACACTCAATGTCGCTGGAGAGTCGCCAGAGAGGTGAAGCTTGAGCGGCGAGCACGAGAGGGTCCTTGTCGTGAACCCCGGAACGACGTCGACAAAGTTCGGTGTCTTTACGCGCGCGGGCGAGGAGATGGCGCGCAACCTTCACCACGGAGACGAGGAGATCGAGAGGTTCCGCGGCAGGCCGATGCTGGACAGGCTGGAATACCGCGCGGGGCGCATCGAGGCGGCGCTCGAAGAGGCGGGATACGGCGAAAGCGGGAGGGGCGCGGAGCCCTGGGCCGCGGTGGCCGGACGGGGCGGGCTGCTGCCGCCGATGGAGTGCGGGACGTATCTGGTTGACGACACGATGGTCGAGGAGCTGAGGCGGGCGCGTCGCGGAGAACATGCGTCGAACCTGGGAGCGGTGCTGGCATTGCGGTTTGCAACGGCGGCCGGCGTGAAGGCGTACATCGTGGACCCGGTGACGGCGGATGAGTGGCAGGAGTGCGCAAGGCTCTCCGGCTCGCCGCTGGTGAAGCGGACGTTTATCGGGCACGCGCTCAACACCAAGGCCGTGGCGCGGCGCCATGCGCGAGGACATGGGCGGCGCTACGAGGAGATGCGGCTGATCGTGGTGCACATGGGCAGTGGGGTGACCGTGACGGCACACCGCAATGGGCGCATGATCGACAGCAACTCCATCGAAGAAGGCCCGTTCGGGCCGGATCGGACGGGATCGCTGCCGGTGCGGGAGCTGATCAGGTTGTGCTTTAGCGGGAAGATGACGGAGGGTGAGCTCGACCGGCATGTCTTCGGCGACGGCGGACTGTTTGCTTATCTCGGAACGCGCGACCTCATCGAAGTGGAGCGGCGCATGGACGCGGGCGACGCCGAGGCCGCAGCGGCCTTCGAAGCCATGGTCTATCAAATTGGAAAAGAGACGGGCGCGATGGCCGCGGTGCTTGAAGGCAAGGTGGATGCGGTGCTGGTGACCGGCGGCATGGCGCACTCAGAGCGGCTGGTGGCGCGGCTGCGCGGCTATGTGGAGTGGATCGCGCAGGTGACTGTGTATCCCGGCGAGGACGAGTTGCGGGCGCTGGCCGAGGGCGTGTTCCGCGTGCTGGACGGAGAGGAAGAAGCGAAGCGGATGGGAAGACAGTGAGCAAGGGAAAAGGGAGCGGGAGAGCGAGGGAGCAAGGGAACGAGTGAAAGAGTGAAAGAGTGAAGAAGTGAAAGAGTGAGGAAGTGAGCGGCCACCGGCTACAAGCCGGAATTTAAAGCTAAAAGCTAAAAGCTAAGAGCTAAAAGCTAAAAGCTGACACCTGACGACTGAAAACTGACACCTGACAACTGAACACTGCATTAGAATTCGGTAGAGAATCGAGAGACAACGGGGGACAGAGTGGCGGTTCTGGCGGTGCAGCAGATCCGGCGCATGCGGGGCGGCGCGCAGGGCCAGTTGATGCTGGGCGCGGACGGCCATGTGTACGTGGTGAAGTTCCAGAACAACCCACAGCATAGGCGGGTGCTGGCCAACGAGCTGATGGCCTCGCGGCTGGCTGCGGCGGCGGGGCTGACGGTGCCCGAGACCGATCTGGTGGAGGTTTCGAGCTGGCTGATCGAGAATACGCCGGAGCTGGAGATCGACATGGGGCGGACGCGGGCGCGCTGCCAGCCGGGATTGCACTTCGGGTCGCGCTTCGCCGGGGGCATGATGCCGGGCCAGGTGGTGGACTACCTGACCGAAGAGGAACTGGTGGAGCTCAAGAACCTGGGCGAGTTCGCCGGCATCCTGGCTCTGGATAAGTGGACGGGCAATGCCAACGGTCGGCAGGCGGTGTTCACGCGGCGGCAGCGGGAGAAGCGCTACAGGGCCGTCTTCATCGACTTCGGGTACTGCTTTCACGCCGGAGAGTGGCGCTTTGAGGACGCGCCGCTGCGCGGCGTGTATTACCGCAACGATGTGTACCGGGAGATCACGGGGTGGGAGTCGTTTGAGCCCTGGCTGACGAGACTTGAAACCATGGCGGCGGAGACGGTGTGGGAGGCGGCCAACGACGTTCCCCCCGAATGGTATGGCGGCGACCAGGCGGAGATGGAGGCGCTGGTCGAAAAGCTGCTTAAGCGGCAGAGCCGGATCCGGGAGCTGATTGAGGCGTTTGGGAACTCGGATAGGAGGCCGTTTCCGAAATGGGGAGAGGGGGGAGGAGAAAGGGGGGAAGAGGCTTGGAGGGTGGCGCGATGGGGGATAGGATGAGGGTGAATTGAGGGAGAGGGGAAAGGGAACAGGGATTAGGGACTAGGGACTAGAGGGATTAGGAGAAATTTCGTTGGGTGGTTCGGGATGGATGGATCCTTTCTGACACCTGACACCTGACACCTGACACCTGACACCTGACACCTGAAACCTGAAACCTGACACCTGACACCTGAAACCTCAAACCTTGAAGCTGAGAGCTGAGAGCTACTGGCTACCGGCTACCGGCTGCGGGCTGCGAACTACGAACTACAAACTGGGAACTACGAACTGCGAACTTGAAGAAGCGATGACAAGCGAACACCAACGGCGTGGGTGCGAGTTTCAACTGCTTCGGTATGTACCGGACGCGGTGCGGAACGAGTACGTGCACATCGGCGTCATCTTGCGCGAGTCCGCCACGGCGGACGACTCTGGGAAGGTCGAGCCCGGGAGGGTCGAGGTGCGCTTCACGCGCGACTGGCGGCGGGTGAGGTGCCTCGATCCCGACGCCGATACGGCGCTGCTCGAGGGCATGGAAGGCGAGCTGCGGCGGCGGCTCCAAGAGGGGACGGAACTCGTGGGAACGGCCCTCGAGGAGCACGGTCGCGGGCTGATGCGGATCCTCGAGGAGTCGCTCTCGCTGAACGTGCAGATGACCGAGCCCAAGGCCTACCTGGCCGAGAGCGTTCCCGCGGGAATGGAAGAGCTGATGCGGGTCTACGTGGAGCCTCCGCCACGGGAGCGGAACCCAAGGCTGAGCGGGCGCGCGGCGATCCAGTCGCGCATGCGCTCGGAGTTCGAACATGCCGGTGTGTGGGACCTTTTGAGAAAGAGAATCGCCGCCTCGGAGTATACGCGGCCGGGCGATCCGCTGCGCATCGACGTGGGCTACCGGCCCAACGGAATCGTGCGCATGTTCCAGGCGGTGAGCCTCGATCCCGGCTTGGAGACTGCCAAGGTGCTGGCCTTTTCGGCAGCCGCGCTGCGCGCCGGCGTGGAGCGCGTGGAGAAAGCCGAGCTCGAGTTGACGGCGGTGATCGAGTCGGCGGCGCGGGTGGGAGCGACCGAGGAGGAGCCGGAGCGGCTGGAGCTCTACCGCTTCGGTGTGGAGACGATGGAGGAGCACCTGATCCGCGTGCTGACCACCTCGGATATGGGCCGCGTGGCGGAGACGGCGCGGCGCGAGCTGCATGTGTAAAGAGCTGGAGCCCGAAAAAGGGTCCGGAGAACGCACCCCGAGCGAGGCTCTAAGTTCATTTCTTTCAAAGCGTAAGAGGATGGTCATTAGGTCCGAAAATATTTTTCCTGAAGTTTGCCGATAATTTCCGGACTTCGCGGTAGGATCAATCCTGTTGATGGATTTCAGGTGGGTCGCGGCCGTTGCCGGGAGCGATTGAGTGAGGATTGGCTCAAGATTTGCTCCGGATTTGCAGTAGGCGGACGGGCGACCACAGATCACTGAACCCTCGAAAAAGGCATGGCCATGGGCCGTGCCTTTTTGTTTTTGAAGGAAGGTGCGCGTGAAGGTAGGCGAGCAATTACGGGAGATGTGGCGGCAGGCCCGCCGCGGCAGGCAGGCCGGGAATGGTGAGCAGTTCCGGCAGGTGGAGCTCGATGCAGAGGTGGGGGCGGAGGCGGAGCGCAAGACGCTGGCGCTTCCCGCGATCCTGAGCCCGGTGCAGTTTCCTGGCAAGCATCTGCCCAAGCCGACGCCGATGAACCTGCGCCGGTTTGCGGAGACACCGGTGGTGCGGCGGGCGATCAACGTGATCAAGGACCGCATCGCGGCCATGGACTGGCAGGTGCGGGTGCGGCGCGGCGTGAGGCCCGACGACGTGGCCTTTGCGGCGCGCAAGTTGCGGGCCCTGCGGCACGCGCTCGAAGAGCCGAACCCAGCCGACAGCTTCCGCACGCTGGTGGAGCAGGTGATCGAGGACGCGCTGACGGGCGGCTTTGGAGCGATCGAGATGGAGCCGACGGGCGATCCGGAGCGGCCGGCGATGCTGTGGCCAGTGGACGGAGCGTCGATCCGGATCAACGCCGGGTGGGACGGCGACGAAGATACGCCGCGCTATGCGCAGGCCGTGCCGGGACAACTGGAGTCGGGCGCCGTGGAGCTGCTCGACCGGCAGTTGATGTACATCCGAATGAACCCGCGCAGCTTTACCCCTTTCGGCCTGGGGCCGCTGGAGGTGGCGTTCGAGACGGTGAACCAGTTCCTGAGCGCGAATCGGTTCGCGGGAAAATTGGCGGCGAATTCAGTGGCGCAGTACGCGCTGTGGCTGAACGAGGCGACGCCGGCGCAGCACGATCGGCTGATCCGCTGGTGGCAAGACGAGATCGAAGGCACCGGGCGCGTGCCGCTGATCTCGACCGAGCAAAAGCCGGAAGTGCTGCGCTTCGCGCAGGGAACGGACGCGGACCTGAGGCTGGCGTGGCAGGAGTTTTTGATCCGGATGGTGGCGAACGCGTTCGGGCTGCCGCCGCTGATGCTGGGGCTGGAAGCGGACGTGAACCAATCGACGGCCTCGGAGATGGCCGACGAGGCCTTCCGCGGAGCGATCTCGCCGCTGGCCATGCTGGTGGCCGGGCACATCACGCGCGATCTCTTCGCCAAGTGCATCGGCTGGCGGGAGTTTGAGTTCGTCTTCAACGAGCTGAGCGCGCGGGACGAGGAGACCGAATTGCAGGTGCAGGTGCAACTGCTGCAGGCCGGCGTGCTCACGATCGACGAGGTGCGGGCGATGCGGGGACTGGCTCCGCTGGGGCAGAACCAGGCGGCGTTGCTGTCGGGAGAAGCGGAAGGCACGGACTAGGGACTAAGGGACTAGGGACTAGGGGCTAAGGGACTAAGGGACATAGGGGCTGAGAAACGCAGGGACCGGGGACCGAGTCCCTGGCAGAGCGGAGCGAGCATGCGATTGGAAGCGATGGCGGTAAAGATTCCTCATGTGGACAAGCATCCCAACCGGGTGCCCTTTGAGGGCGTGTTGACAGTGGTGAACGCGGCCAGCGACAGAGCGCCGGCGGGAGCCAGCGGGCACCGAGTGATGCTGACGCGCGAGGCGGCAGAGAAGGCGCTGGCCTCGCTGGTGGGCATGGCCGTGGATTACAGGCCGGGATGGGACGGCCACGATGCGCGGCGCAAGATCGGCCTGCTGACCGAAGCCGACGTGGTCGGGCCCAGGCTGGTGGTACGCGGGTACCTCTACGCGCGCGATTTTCCCGAGGTGGCGCAGGCGATCACGGCGCATGCCCCGGAATCGCTGGGCATGAGTTACGAGCTGGCCGATGCGCGCGTGGAGGATATGCGGGCCGAGATATGGAAGCTGACCCGGGTGACCTTTACTGGGGCGGCGATTCTGCTGCGGGACAAGGCAGCTTACCGGGCGACAAGCTTCCGCATGGCGAGTTAGCGGAAGAAAGCGGAGTTAGCGGAGCTAGCGGAGTTGGCGGAGTTAGCCAAGGGTGTAAGCCAGGCAGTAAATGGGTAAGTAAGCGAGTTAGTCAGTCAGTGAGTAAGAAAGTGATCAAAAAGGCTCCGCTCGCGGAGCCTTTTTGTTTGTCAGTGAACCGCCGTAATGGGGAATTTGCGGAAACAGGAAAGGAAAAACATGGAACAAGAGGGCAAGAACATCGTGGAGCGGTTGGAAGCCGCAACCATCGCGCTGGAAAAGACGCTCAGTTGGCTGGAAGAACGGCAGGGTGAGCTTTCCGGCGAGGTGGAGAGGATCTCGGCGACCGTGGAACAGAACCGCCGCGAAACCGAGCTGGCGGAGAAGCTGGCCGCCGTGGAGCGGGAGCTGGCCGAAGTGAAAGCGGCGTCGACGCAGAACGCACTGAACCCGCTGCGCCGCACCATGCCCGCAGCCACCGCCGAGATGCTGGCCAAGCATGGTATCGGCGATGGCCCGGTGGATGTGCGCTCGCTGGATGCGGCTTTATCCGGACTGAGCCTGGAGCAGCGCATTGCAGTCAAGACGCAACTGCTGCGGGCCGGCGCAATCTCGTAGAAGCAGGGATCAGGTTTCAGGGGTCAGGGATCAGAATTGCCGATTCTTTCCTAAGCAATGACCACTGAACCCTGACACCTCATACCTGAAACCTGAAACCTGAGAAATGGCCCCATGGAGGGGGTGGAGAGAATTTATGAACGCAACCTTTGCAGACATTCATGCGGCAGCGGACTACATCGGGCCGGGCGCTATCGAAGTCCCGCTGTATCAGACGGAGATCTTCGACATTTGCCGGCGGTCAAGTTCATTTGGACAACGCATCAAGCAGGTTCCAGCGACAGGGCATCCGTCGCGCTTCTTTGAGGAGACGGCGATTCCCAATCCGGGGACTGCGGGCTTTGTGAATCCGCGCAGCATCAATCCCACGGTGGTGAGCCCGACGCGCATCGAGCTGAGCGTGCCGCTGAAAGCGATCGTGGCGCAGATCAACTACAACCTCTTCGACATTGAGCTGGGCGACCAGCAGAAGCAGTTCGCCTATCTGCAGGCCAAGGACCTTGTGGATACGGTGAGCGGCGTGATGGTGGCGCACGACGTGGCCCTTTGGAATGGCAACGACACCAGCCTGAGCGCACCCACGACCACGCAGTACATGGGCTGCGCGGCGCAGATCGCGGCTGGAGGCAACTCGGTGACCGTGACCACCTCAATGAAGATTGTGGATACGATCAAGACGACGGTGGCGCAGATGGTGGCCAACAACGGCTACCACGTGCGTCCCACGGCGGTCTATGCCAACCCGGTTCTGCTGGACCTGATCGACCAGGAGATGAAGTCGGAGTACAACGTGGTGCTGAACACCGACCAGATCACCGGCGGCTTCCGCGTGAAGATGCTTTCGACGCAGGCCGGGGACATACCCTTGATTCCCGATTGGAGCCTGAGTTACACGGGCACGCCGGGAAGCGGCAATGCCGTGCTTCCGGCCTACATCGTGACTGAGGATCTGATCGAGTATCACTGGCTGGGCGATCCAACGCCGCGCGTCTTCCAGCTCGGCTTGCCGAACTCGCTGACCCACCAGTATGTGGCAGTCAAGTTCGGCGCTCCGGTGGTAAAGGGCGCAAACTTCGCCCACTATCAGGTGCTGGTCGACCGGTAAACAAAACAGGGATCAGGGATCAGGGGTCAGGGATCAGCACGGGCTGACTTCTGAAAACCTGGTCCCTGCAACCTGACCTCTGAAACTTTCTTACGGAAGGATGCGCGATGGCATATCTCGAGCCAGCGGACTACACGAACTATGGATTGCCGGCCGGGACCACGGCGGACTGGATCACAGCCGCGACGGCCTTGATCAACAGTTACTGCAGGCGGCCCGATCTGAACGTGATTCAGTACACGGAGCGCCTGCGCGTAACGGCGGGGGCGCAGACGGTGCGGCTGAGCTATCTGCCGCTGGCGCCGCTGGCGCCGGCGACGCCGCCGATAGTGAGCCTCGAAGGACGATACGCAAGGCCCCGGCGCGGGGAGATTCCGCAGGAGCCGCTCATCGAGATCGCGTGTGCGTTTGCGCTGCCCGGGCAATGGACGTCGATCGACGCCACGCTTGTGGACTTCGATCCCAGCACCGGGGAGCTGACGTTGCCGTGGAATGTTCTGGGACTGCCGTTCAACGAAGTGCAGGCGACGTACACGGCGGGCCTGGCGACGATCGGCGACGACGTGAAGTCGGCGTGTGCGCAGATTGTGCGCAATGCGCAGGCAACGCCGGCGCTGAACGCGAGCATGAGCAGGATCGACACGATGCAAATCAAGTACTTCTCAAGTTCGCTGATCGACGAGACGGTGCAGGCGTGGCTGAATCCGTACGTTGCGAACAGGCTGGGGTGAGCGATGAGCGATACGGCGCCGCGTAACTCGCGGGGCGCGCCGCAGATGCTGGCCGACGCGCTGCTGCGCAGCGCATCGGGTACGACGGCCCTTCTGCGCGTGATAGGCACGAATACGGATACGAGCATGTCGGAGGTGGGCCTGGTGGCGACCACGTTCGCCGATGTTCCGGTAAGCCCGGTGCTAATGCGCAAGCTGCGGCCGGCGTGGCAGGAAGGCGGCGAATCGAAGTGGGAACTGCTGGTGTCAGCAACGAGCGTGGAGCAGCAGATCAACACGCTCGATTTGCCGTCGGCACAATCTTTGTTCGCCATGACTTTGGCGGTTACCGTGGCTGGGCAAGACTATCTGATTGAGTCGATCGCTTCCAACGAAGCGTTCGGCCAGGTGTATCTCTACCGGCTGCTTTTGCGCGAGGCGCGGCAACAGGCGGTGTAACCGCGTGAGGACCATCCATGCAGAATGCGAAAGATTCTTTTTATATGGCGTTGCGCACGCGGCTCACCGAGATCAATCCGCAGCGGACGATCCTGGTGCGGGGCACGGTAAGGCCGGGAATCCTGGTGGAGGAAGCAGAGGCTCCATTCAGCCAGTTCCCCAACGACGTGTTTGTGCTGCGCTGGCTGGGCCTGGCTGTCGATATGGATCTCGCTTCAACGATGACAGGGGAGCAATGCGAAGTCGTCTACCAGACGTGCGGCACACAGAGCTTCGGCGGGCTGGACCGCGGCCGAGCTTTGAGCGCGATGGACGAGGAATTGATGGCGATGATTCAGCCTTTCTACACACCGAAACTGAATTACGCCGCCACACCGCCGGCCGCCATGCTGACGCAGGTTTTCTGGGATGAGCCGGTGTTCTCGCCGATCGTTACCCAGCGCGACCGGCTGAGCCGCAGCGCGACAGTGTTGGTTTACAGCTACCAGGAGCAGGGGGAGTAAATGACCGCAACTTGGTTTTCCGCTCCGGCACCGGTGGCGCGAAGGGTGCGTGCTTTTTTTGCGCCGGTGAATCGCGGCGCGCAGACGCCCGTTCTCTTCGATCCGTCGGAACAGGGCCGGTTCAGTCTCGATGCTCCACCAGCACCGTGGATCAGCCTGGGATGGGTGCAGGATTTTGTGCGCAAGACGGCGAGTAAGTCGGCGGCGCTGATGACCGGAATTCCCGCAGCGCCCCTGGAACAGGTGCGCGAGACCCTCGAAGCGCAAGTAAGTCTTCAATTTCTAAGTTGGACGAAGTTGACGATGGGTCTGGCTACCGGCTCGCAACATATGAACATCCTTGCGCCGGCGATTGGCGCGGCTCCGGCTGCCGATGGAGCACAAGCATCGCCCGCAGTCACACCGCAAAGCGGTTCGACGAGCACATCGATCGCGCTGGCACTTACGGACGCTGCTAAATTCACACCCGGCGCGATCGTTGCTGTGGATGTGGATTACACCGGGCAGACCGGATATGTGGGCACGCCGGTGGCCGGCGCGTACGTACGCCAGGCGCTAACGGACGTGGACTACGTGCGACGCGTAACGTTCAATGTCGCGCTGGTATCGCAGGTGATCGCGACCGGGCTGACTCTGGCCGAGCCGCTGCCGGGCGGGGCTCCCGCAACGGGCGCCAAGGTGCAGGCAGTGACCGGATTTGTCGATCGAGAAGGCGGAAGCTTTTACCAGGAGTGGTCGGGACTCTTTGTGATGGAAGGCAGCCAGGGAGAGAGAATCTTCTTCCACTATCCAAGACTGCAAGCTATGACCGGAGCGGAGGAGACTAATTCACCGCTCAATCAAAAGAATCAAGGTGGACATTCGCGAGTACTGCTCAAAGGGCAGTTTCTGGCATTGCCGGTGACGGATCCATTGGATGGAGAACGGGTGGTATGTTACCGGAGCTTTCTCCCAGCGGCAAACGCGCTTGTCTAACACGCGTTAAAGAATCTGAATTACCAGACAGAGAGTTGCGATGAAGATACAAATCCAAAGGCAGGATTACACGGCTGCGCTCGACTCCGCGCGTCCATTGACCATCGAGCGCAAGCTAAATGCACCGTCTGTCTGCGAGTTATGGTTGAGCCTTCCGGCCAACGGCAGTCTTGCGGCGCCGGCGCGCTTTCAATCCGTTTCGGTGACCGGCGATGACGGGACAACTTACTTCACGGGCTATATCGCTGTAACTCCCTTGCCAGAGTATGCGGGAATGGGCCTTGAAGGGCCACGCTATCGGCTGGCGATTCAGGCTGTGAGCGATGAGATTCTGCTGGACCAGGTGCTGATGCCGCCCAGCGCCGGATTGACCGAAGAGGATGCGGGGACGTTGCTCGCTGCCCTTGTGGCTCACACCGGATCGACATCCCTTTCGGCGCGGACGGCCTCGCTGAACACTCTTGTGGGGAACTTTACCCCGGAGCCGGGAGCAAATTGGAGCAAAAGCGCCGGAGAGGCGGCTGGCATGGCCCGGGCGGCATATCGCGCACTGAGCGGCGCAATCGCGCTGTCCGCGGTACAGACAACCGTGCATCCCCTGAACGAGACCGATGGCAGCCTGAACCTGGGTAACCTGGCTCTAACGGCAAGCGTGAAGCGCGCGCTGGCCAACGATGTTACGGTTTGCGGCGAGAATGAGCCGGCAGCCTATGTTACGGAGTACTTCCTCGGCGACGGAGCAACAACGCAGTTCAATCTGGCAGCCGACCCATACTTTCCCGCGACTTCAAAATCCACTATCATCAGCGAGCTTTTTAACGAGCCACAAATCAACGAGACGGTGTGGGAGTCTCCCGACGGAACGGGCTACCTTACGATTAGCCCCGGTGGCCTGGCGATGAACGGCGGCAACGGGATCGACGACCAAACGCTGCTGATGTGGATCGAGCCAATCGAAATGTGTGGAACTCTGCTGCTTGAAGCTGTGGAAGTAAAACTGTCTCCGGGCAGCACGGGTATCGTGGCGGGATTCTTTACCAGCCTGCTGACAGCGGCGAATTGTACCGCAGGTTTTCAGGCTACGGCGCAACAAGGCACAGGGGCCGTGACGCTGCAACCAGTCGTGGAGGGCACTCCCGCGGGAATCACGTTTGCATTGAACCCAGCCAACCAATACACGCTCCGCGTCCGCGCCCATTGTCCGGAGTGTAATCGCGCGCAAGCGTGGTATTACTCCTTCGGAGATCAGGGGCTCATCGCTGCAGGCGGTGAATGGGCCATCGCTTCTGGAAAGATCCAGATGGAGATACAAGAATTTGTCAACGGCGTCGGCGCAACTCCTGTCACGCTGTATGACGGGGCTGTTGCCTACCTGCCTGGCTCGTGCCTGGTGGTCCCGGCCAGCAGTATCAATTTAATCGGAACGATTCGCGCAGTAAGCCTGACGAACTTAGGGTCAGGCTGGGTGGTAAGTACGCCACCGACTGGCGGAGCGTACACACGAAGGGTTGGCACAACCGCCGAAGCCGCGGAGTGCCATCTGGAGCGCACCGGCAAGGTCACGTTCTACACCGGATGCACACCGGTTGCAGGTGAACAGAACGCAGTGAGTTACCGCACGGTTGGGCGGGCCGTAGGCCGCGCGGTGAACTTCACCAGCCAACAGGCGCTGGCACAAGCCGGCTCGCCAACAGTGGCCGCCTGGATCGGCTCAGTCACTCGCCCCCCGGCACGCAGCTCCGCGGATTGCTGCAACGCCGCGCTGGTGATGGAGCAGGCTGCAGCCAGCGTGAGCGCGCTTTGGAGTGGAACGTACAAAGGAAATCGGACGAGCTTTGCAGCGGATGTTTGGCCCGGCGATGCGCTGCTGCTTAACGCGCCTTCGACAGATCTAAACGCGGAGGTTGTGGTGCGCACAGTTAAAGTAACTTACAGCGCCAGTTACCCGGACTTAGTGGCGTACGAGATCGCCTTTGCCAATGACTGGGCGGATGACTTAGCCATCAAGACAAGCGCCACGGTGCCAGCCGACACCTGGTTGCCAGCTCCCATTGCCCCTACAGTACTGGCCAATCTTGCCGGTCTTACGGTGACCGCGATGAACGGGAGCACGGTGACGGTAAATGCGGGAGTAACTCCGCCAAGCGGCGGCGGGTTCGAGATTCGGTTGCGCGATTTTGCTTTCATGCCCGGCGAGGATCCGACGCTGGTGTTGCGCGGCTCGCAGCCGAATCTGACGTTTTCACGCATTTCGGCGAGCGACCGGTTCTACATTCGGATGTACGACGGTTCCACGCCGCCAAATTACTCGGAGTTTTCGACGGCGCTGTTTATCAATCTGCCGTTGAGTTCTTGAACGGAAGCACGGGCGAAAATGAGGTATTCAACGGAGTCCGGTGGATGCGCATGATGAATGAATTCGAGGCCCAGGTGCTGAGCGATCTAAGCGTGTTGAAATCGCAGATGACCGGACTGATGGGCGACGGCAACGGCGGCCGTCTGGCGGAGCTGGAGCGGCGCATGGAGCGCCACGAGCAAAACTGGCAGCGCGCCAAAGGATTTCTTGCGGCCGTTAGCGTTGTCTTCGCTGTGATCGAAGTGGCTGTTGAAGCGTGGCACCGGCACTAGGACCGTTACGACGGATCACCTTCGTATAATGACCCCATGAGCGAACAACCTCTCGTGGGCGTTGTAATGGGCAGCAAGAGCGACTACGAAGTGCTCTCGGCGGCCGTAGAAATTCTGCGCATGCTCAAGATTCCGCATGAAGCGCGCATCGTAAGCGCGCACCGCACGCCGGACTGGCTTTTCAAATACGCAGAGACGGCTCGCGAGCGCGGTCTGCGCGCGATCATCGCCGGAGCCGGCGGCGCGGCGCATCTACCCGGCATGCTGGCCGCGAAAACGCTCGTTCCCGTGCTCGGAGTTCCCGTTCCCGCCACGCAGCTCAACGGCCTCGATGCGCTGCTTTCTATCGTGCAGATGCCCAAGGGCGTGCCCGTCGGGACCCTCGCCATTGGCAAGGCCGGCGCGGCCAACGCTGCGCTGCTCGCCGCGCAGATTCTGGCCGGGACCGATACCGCTCTCTACGAACGCCTCTCCGCGTGGCGCGCTGAGCGCACCCAGGAAGTGCTCGACCAGAAGATAGGCGAGGAGCAGGCCGGGTGAGCTCCACCTCCGGTTCAAAACGAGAGCAGATACTCCCTGGCGGGTTGCTGGCCATTCTGGGCGGCGGCCAGTTGGGACGCATGACCGCAATGGCCGCGCGCACTATGGGGTATCGCGTGCGCGTGATGGATCCCGAGGCGAAGTGTCCTGCGAGCTTCGTGGCGGATGAGACCATCGTGGGCCGCTGGGACGATGCGGATGCTGCGCGGCGACTGGCTGCGGGCGCGGACGCGGTAACGCTGGAGATCGAGCAGATCGGCGTGGATGCGTTGCGCGAAGTTGCGAGCCTTGCGCCATTGCGGCCCGGCGTGGAACCGATCCGCATCATTCAAGACAAGACACTGCAAAAGACGTGGCTCGCTGAGAATGGCTTTCCTGTGGGACCGTTTCGGGTCGTCCGTAGCGAAGCGGAACTGCATGATGCAGTGGCTGCGCTGGGCGGGCGCGTGTTCCTGAAGATCGGCCACGGGGGCTACGATGGCCGCGGCCAGGCGCGCATCGGATTGGATTCGCCGGCGACGAGCGGGACAATCGCCGAGGCGTGGAGCGCGATTGACGCGCGAGCCGCTGTGGCCGAGCAAGCCCTCGATCTCGAATGCGAGATCAGCGTGATGGCCGCGCGAAGTCCGGCGGGCGAGGTTCGCGTGTATCCGGCGGCGCGCAATCACCACGAGAATCAGATTCTGGCCTGGAGCGTGCTGCCGTCGGGCGTGCCGGCCGCGCTTGAATCGCGGGCCGAAACTCTCGCTGCGGACCTTGTAGCGAAGTTGGGCATCGAAGGGCTGCTCTGCGCGGAGATCTTCGTGACGCGCGCGGGCGAGCTCTACATCAACGAGCTTGCGCCACGGCCGCACAACAGCTATCACCAAAGCGAGCGCGGCAGCGTGACCAGCCAGTTCGAGCAGCTTGTGCGAGCGGTTTGCAATCTTCCGCTGGGCTCGACGGAGCTGATCAGTCCGGCGGCGATCGTCAACTTGCTCGGCGAGGTATGGCTAAAGGGCGAGCCGAAGCTTGCTGCGGCGCTCGCGGTTCCGGGCGTACGCCTGCACCTTTACGAGAAGCACACGCCGCGCGCCGGACGCAAAATGGGGCATTTGTCCGCGACTGGCGCCACGGCGCAGGAAGCACTTGAGCGGGTGCTGGAGGCGAAGAACGGACTCTAGGGCTTGAGCCTATAGAGCACATGGCGGCGCAGCGGATGATCCTCAGTCAACCCTGGGTGATCGAAATCGTCGCGAGGATCGTGGGTCATTCCTATCTTTTCCATCACACGCCGCGAGCGTAGGTTTTCTGGAACTGTGAATGAGACGACGCTGTCGAGGTCCAACTCCTCGAAGCCGCAGCGGACCACGGCGCGCGCGCCTTCGGTCGCCAATCCCCGACCCCAGCAATCAAACGCGAGTCTCCAGCCGACCTCGACCGCGGGCATGAAGGGCGCGTCGAAGGCTGGAATCGACAGTCCGATGAAAGCGGCGAATGACATTTCGCTGGGCAATTCGACGGCGAAGGGTCCGAAACCGTGCCGCTCGAAGTGATTATTGATGCGCTCGATCAATGCGTCAGATTCGCCGGATGGAAGCAGGCCGGGCATGAACTCCATCACGCGCGGATCGTCGTTCATGTTTTGGAAGGGTAATCGGTCAGTCTCGCGCCGGCGGCGTAGCAGAAGACGTTCTGTTTTGATCGTGTCACGCATGAGCCGTCAGATTTACCGCCGCCAGGGCGTTCCTCAGATTGACGCGGCCTGCTCGGTCTTTTCCCACCGCTTGGGCCGGCGGTTCTGCTGCAAAACTTTCTTGCGCAGGCGTAGCGACTTGGGCGTAACCTCGACGAACTCATCGTCGGCGATGAACTCAATGGCCTGTTCGAGGTTCAATGTCTTGTATGGCACAAGCCGGATGGCGTCATCGGCGGTGGAGGCGCGCATATTTGTCATCTTCTTTTCGCGGACCACGTTCACGTCGAGGTCATTGTCACGCGAGTGCTCGCCGACAATCATGCCTTCGTACACTTCCACGCCCGCCCCGACAAAGAGGATACCGCGCTCTTGCAGGCCATTGAGCGCATAGGTGGTGGTCGGCCCCAAGCGGTCGGCGATGAGCGCGCCGGTGGGCCGCTGTGGAATCTCGCCCTGATAGGGAATGTATCCGTCGAACAGCGTGTTCATCACGATGGTTCCGCGCGTTTCAGTCAGCATCTCGCTGCGCAGGCCGATGAGCCCGCGGCTGGGCACTCGAAACTCCAGCCGCACGCGGCCCGAACCGTGATTGTGCATCTTGGTCATCTCGCCCTTGCGCGGGCCGAGCTTCTCAATCACGGTGCCGGTGAACTGCTCGGGCACGTCGATGGTGAGGTGCTCGACCGGCTCCATGCGTACGCCGTCTACCATTTTCGTTACGATCTCCGGACGGCCCGCCATCAGCTCGAAGCCCTCGCGGCGCATCATTTCGATCAAAATCGCGAGCTGAAGCTCGCCACGCCCCAGCACCTTGAAGCTGTCGGGCGAGCCAGTTTCTTCGACGCGAATCGACACATTGGTGAGCAACTCTTTTTCCAAACGCTCGCGCAGGTTGCGGCTGGTGACGTACTGGCCTTCGCGCCCGGCGAACGGAGAAGTATTGACGCTGAACTGGATGGCGATCGTCGGCTCATCGATGACGATGAGCGGCAGGGGCGCCGGATTCTCTATGCTGGTGATGGTCTCGCCGATGGTGATGCCTTCAATGCCGGCAACGGCTACGATGTCGCCCATCGTTGTCTCTTCAATCTCGGTGCGCTTGAGGCCCGAGAAGGTGAATAGCTTGGTGATGCGCGTTTTGTAGAGCGAGCCATCGCGGCGCGAGATGTTGGCTTCGTCGCCAGCGTGCAACGTGCCTTGAAAGACGCGACAGATAGCAATGCGGCCGAGATAATCGGAGTAATCGAGATTCGCGACCAGAATTTGCAGTGCGCCGCTGGGATCGCCCGTGGCTTCCGGAATCGTATCCACGATGGCCCGGAACAGCGGCTGCAAATCCACGCCCCGCTTGTTTGGATCGGTCGTCGCTGTACCCTCCTTGGCGACGGCGTACAAGACCGGAAAATCCAATTGCGACTCGTCGGCGTCGAGGTCGATGAACAGATCGTAGATCTCGTTCAGCACTTCCTGCGAGCGTGCGTCGGGCCGGTCGATTTTGTTGATGACCACGATGGGCGGCAGCTTGGCCTCGAGCGCTTTTGAAAGGACGTAGCGCGTCTGGGGCAGCGGCCCTTCGGCCGCGTCGACCAACAGCATCACTCCGTCGACCATTTTGAGCGCGCGCTCCACCTCGCCGCCAAAATCGGCGTGGCCCGGAGTGTCCACAATGTTGATTTTTCCGCCGCCGAAGTTGATCGCTGTGTTCTTGGCGAGGATCGTGATGCCGCGCTCGCGCTCCAGCTCGTTTGAGTCCATTACGCGCTCGGCCACCTGCTCATTGGCGCGGAAGGTTCCGGCTTGGCGCAGCATGCCATCCACCAGCGTGGTCTTGCCGTGGTCCACATGGGCGATGATGGCGATATTGCGTATCGTCTGGCTCACAGGTGCAGTTTTTCCTTCTCTCGGGTTCGGCCGCGCGGGCCCTCGGGACGGTTAGGGGAGTGAAAGTCGGAGAACGCGCCGCACAGCGCGGCAGATTTCATTTTAGCAGCCATGGGCTCATGGCCGACTCACGCAGTTTGCGGAGGACACGCGACATCGAAGTTGACCATCATTCAACGGGCGTTCACAATTGCAGCGCGACGAGCCGCTACGATGCCTGAAGGCGATTCCGCCTAACGCGGCGGACAACGATTGACGTCGGGCGGCCAGGCGAAGCATGACTTTATTTCAGATATGCATGCACAAGGTCGATCAGATCCTCGGCCAGCTCTGGCGCAATTTGTTCCTTGGCGCCGTCCACGAGATGGAAGCGGATGTGGGTTTCGAGCACATCGGCCATGAGGCTGTTGACGCCGCCGCGCACCGCGGCGAGCTGCATCAGTTGACCGCCGCAGTCGTCGCCAGCATTGAGCGAACGCTCCACCGCGTCCAGTTGGCCGCGAAGTTTTTTCAGCCGCTGCGCGAGTTTGAGTTTTTCTCGTTCCTGATGCGACATGTTCTGGCTCCTTGGCTTGACAATACCCGTCCGGGGTATAGTATAAACCAAAGGGGGGGTATAGTAGCCCAACATCCATATTATGCCTCTCCGGAAACCCAACTCGCTTTCGTATGCGCTGCTCGTCCTGGCTGGCGCCTTTCTGCTTACCGCGGCCTTCGCCGCAGCGCAGTCGACCGGCGATTTACCTTCCGCGCCGCAGCCACAGATCGCAACTGAAAATGGCGGATCAAGACAGGCAGATCCTTTGCTCGCGTTTTCGCAGGAGGCGAGCCGTCCGTCCGGATCAGCCAGCGATACTCCATCAGCCGGCTCGGAGGGCCGGGAGGCCGATCAACCATCGACGATGCTCACCATGGCGCCGCATTCTGAGAATGCGCGCTACTGGGTTTCAGGCCAGGCCAACAGCATCTTCCAGATGCACGGGCATTTCCACTCGCCGTACGAGGGTCCAAACAGCCTCATCGACGATTTTGAGACCAAAGCATCCGAAGTGGGGACACTCTACCTCGGCTATCAATTGTTTCCGAACAGCCGGTTCAATACGGACCTGATTGTCGACTTCGAGAATGCTGGAGGGCGCGGCATCTCACAGGCGCTGGGGTTGGCCGGCGAGACCAACCTTGACGTGGTGCGCGACCCCAATCTGAGCATTAAGCCATATCTTTCGCGCGGCGAGATTCATCAGATTGTGGGTCTAACGGATGAAATGACGGACCAGGACCGCGGGCCGCTGGCGCTGGCGACGAAAGTGCCCGTGCGCAGGTTTGAGATTCGAATCGGCAAGATGAGCCTGCCCGACAGCTTCGACCTCAACTCCGTTGGCTCGGACAGCCACCTGCAGTTCGTCAACTGGACGATCGATAATAACGGAGCTTGGGACTACGCGGCGGACACGCGCGGCTACACCGTGGGCGGCATTCTGGAGTATGACGACAAGGTCTGGTCGGCACGCTATGCCATTGCTGCCATGCCCACGGTGGCTAACGGGATCGATCTCGACTGGGCGCTCAGACGCGCCAGCGCGCAGAACTGGGAGTTCGAAGTGCGCAAGGGGCTGTTCGCCGAGTGGCTTAATCCGAAGCGCGAGGGCGCCGTGCGTGTACTCAGCTATGTGAACCACGCGCACATGGGTGACTTCCGGGAATCGGTGGACCAGTACCTGAATGGCCAAGTGGTGACACCCGACATTACTGAGAC
>Ga0224555_1000559_pt1 | contig 56809 bp, 49 predicted proteins | sample 714S23034metaG_FD_180687 | JGI IMG/M metagenome (GOLD analysis project Ga0224555, IMG submission 180687) | Peat soil microbial communities from Stordalen Mire, Sweden - 717 S2 30-34 | ecosystem: Environmental > Terrestrial > Soil > Wetlands > Peat | place: Sweden: Norrbotten County, Stordalen... | reverse complement strand
CTCCACCACACGCGCCGGCAGCGAGCGCTGCCGCGCCAGACGCTCCAGCGTCGTTTTCTGTTCGGGGCTGAGTTCAACCCGGGGTGCCGTGCGCATACCGTCCTCCAATAGTATGGACGCACAAGATAAACGTTAGTACTTATGACGCAATACACTAGTGACGAGGCGATCGGGGAGCTCTCCCTTTTCGTACTTGCTGTAGAGATACTCGATGACTGCCGGCTTTTCCGATTCGTTTTTTGGTAGCATTTGTTCCAAGCATAATCCGGTTTGCGGACGCTTCGCATCCGCGAACTTTGCATCCGAATCATGGTAGACAATAGATCACCAGAGAGTCGAAGCGCATTGATGTCCCGAATTGGCGGAAGGGACACCACGCCCGAAATGGTCGTCCGCAGGCTACTTCATGCCTCCGGGTACAGGTTTCGGTTGTATCGGCGCGATTTGCCCGGCACTCCCGATATTGTTTTTCCGTCCCGCAGGAAGGTTATTTTCGTAAACGGCTGCTTTTGGCATGCGCATGGGTGCCGTATTGGTCGTCCCCCAAAATCCCGCCCCGAATTCTGGCTACCGAAACTGCAGCGCAATCGTTCAAAGGACGTGCGCAACAGGCGAGCCTTGCGCGCCTTGGGTTGGGGGGTCTTGACCGTCTGGCAATGCCAGACGAGTTCCCGAAACCGGCTGGAGGCGCGGCTCTTTGCCTTTCTGGGGCCTCCCGGAAGAATTTCGATCGACAATTCCAAGGAAACCCGTTAAGCTGATATCTGAGAGCGAGGGGTACGAGTGCGACGGCCAATCGGTGTCGACTTGTTTGCCGGGGTCGGAGGCCTAGGATTGGGCTTCGAACAAGCCGGTTTCGACGTTGTGGCCGCCGTCGAAATCGACCCCATCCATTGTGCCATTCACGAATACAACTTTCCTCAATGCGCCATATTGCCGCAATCTGTTGCCGGTTTGACCGGAGACGAGATCAGGCGTCGGGCAGGAATAGGTCGTCAGCGCGTGGACGTCGTGTTTGGAGGTGCGCCCTGCCAAGGGTTCTCAATGATTGGCCATCGGGCGCTGGACGACCCTCGCAATGGACTTATACGAGACTTCGTACGCATTGTGACCGAATTGAGGGCCTCCTACTTTGTCTTCGAAAATGTTAAAGGCCTGACAATTGGGGAACATCGGGGCTTTCTGGAAGAACTCATAGAGGAATTCGCGCGCGCCGGGTACCGAACTCGGCTGCCTTGGAAGGTTCTGGATTCGGCGGAGTACGGCGTACCGCAGCATCGTGAGCGACTGATTCTGATGGGTGCCAGAAAAGGGCTTCGGATACCCGATTATCCTGAGCCAGTTTTCTGGCCGGTCGATGCCGAGGGGCGAGGGCTGCTGCCACGGTGTCCATCGTGCCGAGATGCGTTGGACGATTTGCCAGATGCCGAGCAATTCGGAGAGCTTAGCCACTCCGACGAGGTTTCGACCATGGAATGGGGCAAGCCCAGCCGTTATGCAAGAGAAATGCGTTGTATCGGGAGCGGTTCCTGGCACTACGGCTACGAACGGATTTGGGACCGACGCTTCCTCACGTCCAGTCTGCGTACCGACCATACGGCAATTTCGAGACGGCGGTTTGACGCGACGTCGCCCGGACAGGTGGAGCCGATCTCGCGCTTTTTCAAGTTGTCGGCCGAGGGGCTTAGTAACACCTTGAGGGCAGGAACCGACTCGTCGCGGGGAGCTTTCACGAGCCCTCGGCCGATCCACTATGCCTATCCGCGTTGCATAACTGTCCGCGAGATGGCCAGGCTGCACGGCTTCCCCGATTGGTTCCGTTTTCACAAAACGAAATGGCACGGCGCTAGGCAGATCGGTAATGCTGTGCCGCCGCCACTCGCTCGGGCCATCGCTTTGCAAGTTATCCGGGCTCTTGGCCAAGGGCCACGGTGCCCGGAGTCTCCTATCTTGCTCGGAGATCCTAGGCTGCTGTCATTGGGAATGTCGGAGGCGGCTGCCCATTTCGATGTTCCGGTTCCCATTGGAAAGCGCGACCGCAAGAGCGGTTCGAAAAAGAGAAAGCAGCACGAAATCGAAGCGGAGCTTGCATTAGCGCTTTTGTTCGATGGGCCAATCCTGGTCAACTTCTAGAGGCCGCTTTACGCCAAATCGCCGATGCGCTCGTTAATGACGGATAGGTTCTGAAAGGTCGGCATCTCGGAAGTTTGCGCCGGGGTTAAAACCCCGGCCTACCAGCCGTGACCGTGGGCGTCTGCGCATTCCCATCCTAGCCACAAAGAGTCGCCGCGGCGACACGTGGCGAGGATGTGCCACCCGGCATTTGTGGGCGGGGCGGGAATTGAGCGCGGCTCCTGCCGGGGTTGAAACCGCGACTTGCCCGCCGCAAAGACGATCTTTCAAATTGGGGTGGATGGGTTTGTGCCGGGGTTGAAACTTCGACCTGCCGCTCCGGGCCTGCCAGGTGGCTGATTGAGGGCATGGGTTTCCCACCCTTTCCGCAGAAAGAAACGGAAAGGATGGGGCACGGGGCTTTTTGGGCGGGATGGGTTTTAAAGCGGCTTGGTCGCGCTGGTTGGTTCAAAATCGAGATGTGGGCCATCCGCCCCTATTGCTTAGACCGCATGAATTGGTAATTCATCATGGACAAGCGTGGACCGGGAGGTCCACGCTACAGCCGGCCAGGAGGCCGGCGCTGCATTCATTTAACTGCGAAATCACGCGGTCGCGGTACTAGTAGACGCCGTGCTCATTCAGCCACGGGCCATACTGCTGGTCCAGGCCCTCGACGTGGCCGATGAACCAGTCGTGCAGGAACAAGAGCACATCGCCCCGGTTCACGGCCTCGCCGTGTTGCAGCCGGCGGGCGGACTCCAGGAGCTGCGCCAGCAGATGCTGATGCTCGGCGCGGTGCCCGGCCAGGCCGGGAAAGCCATGCTGCTCCATCAGTTGCTCCTCGCTCCAGAAGTGCATGCGGGTGAACTCGATCAGCCTCTTCAGCAGTTCGTCCGCCGGCTCCGGCTTGGCGCCGCGCACCAACGCCAGGCGAAGCTCGTTCATGGTGTCCATCACGATGGCGTGCTGATCGTCCATGGCCTGTATGCCGACGACGCAGGCGCGGTTCCAGGGGAGAAGAAGAGTCACAGGGTCCTCCGCAAACCACTCAGGTTGTTTGCAAAGGACGTGCTCGCCGCGCAGGTCGCGGGCATGGGTGCGCAAAAGAGTGGCTTCAACAGAGGTTCCTCCGTTCCGAACCGCTGCAGGTAGTAAATTCTACTCCTCCTCTATGGCGGCGGGCTGTGACGGAGGGTATATTGCGGGGCAATCGCATGAACAGGAGGTTCGTACCGAATCGACGGGGCGGGCCATTGGGGCTGGAACGTCTTCCCAGGGTTGTCCGCCGCGGCGCATCGCGAGGGTGGGGCACCCGCTTCGGTGGCGATGCGGGTTCTAACGCTGGAGGAGGTCGATGGGCTTTGTGAAGTCGGTGACGCGGATGTGGCGGGCGAGGGTGGGGTGCTGGCGTTCGAGGGCTTTGTACATCTCCCAGGCTACGCGGCGGTAGCTGAAGTGGCCGGCGGGGGCGGAGCGGAGTTCGGAGATGTACTGGGCTTCGGCGAAGTCCATCTTGAAGAGGGCGCGGATGCGGGTGGCGAGGGGGAGCAGGTAGAGGGCGGATTGGGCGGCTTCGGGTGCGCCGCCGGCGGCGATCTGGGCGCTGGCCTGGTGGGCTTGCTCGATGGCGGATTGGAAATCGTCCAGAATGCCGGCCTGGGCCAGGATGCCGGTTTCGTCGAGGATGCCGGTTTCGGCCAGAATGCCGGCCTGGGCGAGGATGCCGGCTTCGGCGAGGATGCCGGTTTCGGCGAGGACGCCGGAGGCGGCCGGCCATGGCTGATCGTTGACTGAAATTGGCGGCAGGTCGGCGGAGGTGGGGGTTTCGTAGCCGTGGAGGGCGGTGAAGGACTGGATGATCTGCGTGCAGCGGCGATGGCGGTGCATGTCGCGGAAGCCGCCCATGTCCATGAGGATGTCGAAGCGGAGGGCGGCGCCGGCGTGGAAGGCGCGGAGGGCTTCGTCGTGGCGGCCGCGGTGACGGAGGCCCAGTTCGACGACCTCGGTGACGCGGGCTTGGGGGAGCGCGGCGACCAGGTCGCGGATCTGGCGGTAGGGGTGGTGGGCGGCGGAGTAAAGGAGCGTGGCGGCCAGTTCGACTTCGAGGGTTTCAGTGCGCTCGACGAGGTCGACTACGGGGGCGTCGGCGATGGGGACTTTGGCGAGGAGTCCGGCGGCGGCCTGGGTGAGATCGGCCTGGGTTTGGATGGCATATTGATTGGGTTCGGCGTACTTGACCAGGGTGGGGGCGGCGCGGACTTCGCGGGTGAAGAGGTTGGCGGCTTCGGCGGCGAGGCTTTCCTCAGGGGCTAAAGCCCCTTCCGATTCAAGGGGGCTAACGTGCGCGCTGAAGCCCGTACCCTGCAAAGAAGCGAGCTTTTCGGCGGCGGCGAGTTTCTCGACAAATGCGGCGGCGGGCTGGGCGTTGACGTTCCAGGCGGGACCGGTGGCGGCATCGCGGAGTTTGAGGCCCAGGTCGCGGACTTCGGCGGCGGGGTGGGAGAGCAGGCGGGAGACCTGGGTTTCAAGGGTGCGGGCGTTGACGATCTGGCCGAGGGAGGTGTTGGTGGCCAGAGGGAGCAGGTAGCGGGCTACATCGAAGGCGCGGGCCTTGAGGGTGCGCTCGTAGGCTTCAGGCTTGAGGGATTCAGGACGGGGAACGCGGCGGCGGAGGGTCTCAAGGACGGCCGCGGTGGTGCGCTGGTAGGTGGCGAAAAGGTTGTCGATGGTCTCGGAGTAGAGGTGGGCGGAGGTGGAGGCAATTACGGGGTTCTGGCCGAAATCGGGGAAATACCAGCCGGATTTGAGGAAGTTCTGGTAGCGGGTGGAGCGCTCCTGGCCGTCCCAGCGCTGCTCGTCGACGAGGACGATGGCGGCCAGGAGGCTGAGGCGCTCGACGGCCAGGGCGACGTGGGCCAGGTCGGCGATGGAGCGGTGTCCGTATTGGAAGTAAAAGGTATTGAGGAACTGCTCGGCGCGCTGGGCGCTGATTTCGGCGAGGGACTCGCGCATGGAAAGGGAGGAGCGGGAGTATTTGGCCATGGCGTAGGCCAGGATCTCGGGGTCGGCGCCGTGGACGGCGAAGACGTCGGTCTGGTTGCGGGCGCCGGGAGGGAGAAAAGATTCGCTGGACATGGATGAGGGCTCGCGAACAGAATACGGCATCAGGGTTCCGCTTGCAGTGTGTATTCTGAATGGGGCTGCGCACGTCACCCAGTGATCCGATTTGAAGCGACGGGCACACAGGGTTGGCGAAACAGGATGGGCCACGCAGGAGCGGGCCGCGCAGGAGCGGGCCATGCAGGAGCAAGCGATGCAGGAGTATCCGGTACGCACGTCGCGCAAGCCGCGGCCACTGCCCACGGGGCACTGGCAGATGACGCAGCGGTGGAACGATTTGCTGTTTGCGCACTGGCCGGTTGCGGCTTCGTCGATCGATCCGCTGCTGCCCGAGGGGTTGCAGGCGGACACGTTTCAGGGGTCGGCGTGGTTGGGGGTGGTGCCGTTCTGGCTGGACCGGATCAAGGTTCGCGGGGTGCCATCGATCCCAGGGATGGGCGGCTTTCCGGATTTGAATGTGCGCACCTATGTGCGCGACGAGCAGACGGGAACGCCGGGGGTATATTTTTTCTCTCTGGATGCGAGCAACCTGGTGGCGGTGGCGATGGCGCGAATGTTCTTTCACCTGCCGTATTACTGGGCGGAGATGCGGCTGGACCAGAAGTCGGAGCGGGAGTATTCGTTCTACAGCCGGAGGCGGTTTTCGAGCCAGCCGGCGGTGTTCAAGGCGCGGTACCGGGGAATGGGGCCAACGCGGAATCTGGCGGAGGGCAGGAGCGGGACGCTGGAGTATTTTTTGATGGAGCGTTCCTGCCTGTTCACGCGCAACAAAGCGGGACAGACGGAGAGGGCGCACCTTCACAACCTTCCGTGGCCACTGGAAGAGGCGGAGGCAGAGATCGAGCGCAACGACCTGGCCGCGGTGATCGGGATTGAGCTGCCGGACCTTGAGCCGGTGCTGCACTACTCGCGGCGGCTGGCGATGTATGTGTGGCCGCTGGAACTGGTGCGGCCGGCGCTGGCGGGACGGCCGGTTACGGTGGCGGCGACGCCTTTGGGGTGAAAAAGGCAGGGAACAGGGAGTAGGGAGTAGGGAGTAGGGAGTAGGGGATAGCTAACAGCCGGCAGCGAACTGACTCTGGCTTTTGCAGAGCGTGTTTCGCAAATTTCCGCCGTATCCTGGCTTTAACCCCTCAGGGGGCTTTGCCTAAAAAATGGGTAAAACGACTCTCCTGTCCAAAAAGTCCACGTTCTGCCCAAAAAGTTTGGATCCTGCCCAAAATGTCGAGGCTCTGCCCAAAAAGTACGCTTCGTCCGACTGGTTACATTATTATGCCGCATGGTCCAATCAAATTCCGCCACAGAAAACGCTGTTTACCGAAAGGGGTAATAATATACTTGGCAAAATGGCGGGATATAGAGGGATAAAGCGGGAAGCAGCGGGATGGTCAGCGCCCTAGTTGCGCTCTATAGCTTCTCTGACGATCCGCTCCGGGGCTTTCTGGAAGGAATTTGTGTAACAACAGATTTGGCAAATAGACGAGGAACTAATAAAGTTTCGCGATAGCGGCCACGAGGTCATTCGGGAGAATCGACTTGCTCATAAGCGTGAAGGCATGGCCTTCTTTGGTGGCAACTTCCATGAGACTATTCGCGGATGTATTTCCAGAAAAGAGCAGAATTTTGCATTTTGGCCAGGTAGCCTTGAACCTGATTGCCAACTCGATGCCGTTCATTCGAGGCATGACCACATCGGAAATCAAGATGCTTGGGCAACAAGACTCCGCAGCCTGCATCACCTTTTCGGCGTCCGTGAAGGCGGTCGCCTGAAAGCCGGATGCATTCAGGATAGCGGCGATAGTCGATGCGGTTCCCGGCTCATCGTCCACGACGAAGACGGTCTGAGAGTGGCTTTCTGGCATTTCGGAATTATACCCTATCACACCGGGCGGTCCCACGAGCGCCCACAATCGCCGCTAACGCGCTGAAGCCCCCGTGTTCCCCCCCCCCGAGGGGCTTCAGCCTGAGAAAAGGTATTGCATGGAACTGTCCGTGCAAATACTCACGCTGTCAAACAGGCTTCTTACGCTGCACTCCATTCCCGTGCGTTTTCTGCCATTCGGCTTCCCGCTGACTGGTATCCCCTCCACATCAAACAGCGTGATGATTAATTCCGCCCCGAGATCGAAGTGTTTAATTGTGTCCCATACTTCGTGGTAGTGAGATTCGTGAAACTCCGCCCTACTATGTTTGCGAAAATCATCGAATTCCATATTCAACGCGGTTGCAACCCAATTGTTCACGTATTCTCTTCGGACGAGTTTTGTGGTCTGGCGCAAGTTTTGTAGTAGCCTATCCGAGTCCAAATCCGTATCTGAGGGACGGTCCTTTGGCAAGAATTCGCGGATTGCGGGCTCGCATTGAAGCAGGAGATGATCTGCGCGGGTAGGTATTCCCGATATCAGAACTCGGCAGGCGTGGTCAGGCGCGGCGCCCTCCGGCATATCCGGCGCGGTTCATTCGCTTGAGATGGACGAACCTCGCGTGCTGACAGCGCGTTACGGAATCAAGGCATACCCGACGCTGCCCTCCACCCAAGTGTCGCTGTCGGGCGTGCCGCCGGGTAATTGCTCGCGGCCGCCCACATACCACATGCGAAACGTCGTGCCGTCGTATGTGACCGAAGGATCGCCAACTCCAGGGCGATCCCAAGCCCCGGCTGCGCCCGCAGTCAAGATCGGGTTGCCGTAAGTCGTCCAGGTCTCACCGTCGGGCGAATCGGCGTAGCCGATTGTGACCGAGAATAGTCCGCTCGTTCCTTCCGTGCCGTCATTGGCGTCGGCGATTCGCGTGTACCACATGCGGTACATGGCGCCATCGTAAATCACGGCGGGTCGCGAGTACACGACGCAGCTGCTGCCGCACGACGAGAAGACCGCGCCACCATCGTTCCAGGAGACACCATCCGTGGAGGTCATGCGACCAATGATGCCGTCCACCGTGTAGTAGAGTACGTACTGCCCGGAGAGGTAGAGCAGGGTCCCCGGCACGTAGGCGCTGTGCACGCCGACCGTGGTTACGACCGCGCCCGAATGCTTGGTCCAGGTCGTGCCGTCCGTCGACGTTGCGAGCCCAAGTGCCGTTCCGGCTCCGGCGCCCTGATAGACCATCAAGTAATTACCGCCGTTTTTGACGACGCTTGGATAGCGCACCTCAGTCGAATCCCAGGCACCCGTCGTGGCTTGGAGTACGGCGCCTGATCCCTTCGTCCAATTCACGCCATCCGTCGAAGTCGCCAGCCCGATCGCGTGCGTAAAGCTGGTCGTATTGAGCCCCTCATAGTACATGTAGTACGTGGAACCAACACTGATGACCGACGGTGACCCAACCAGGTAGCTGTCCCAACCCGAGTTCGAGGCCGTCAGCACGGCGCTGCTCTCCTGGCGCGTCCAGTTCGAGCTACCCGCGGGAGTCGTCGGCGAAGATGCTGGCGCGATCGTCAGCGTCACTGTCGCGTAGTTGGTCGGCTCGGGCGCACATAGCGTCGTCCCTGGGTCCGCCATCAATGTCATCGTGTAGGTGCCGGCCATGGTCGGCGTACCGGCCAGCGTGCCGCCCGTCGAATTCAAAGAGTTGTAGGTCAACCCCGGGGGAATCGAGCCGAAGACCAGGTGCGCACCGGGTCCGCAACCCTGATTCGATCCCGTATAGCCCCAGCTCGTCTGCAGCTGCCAGAGGTAATACTGACCCTGCGTCGCTGAAGGTGGGCTGTTCGTGATGCTCTGGCTGCTGCCGGCGCCACCGATCGAGAGCTCGATCTGGGGGGATGCGAACGCGCCGTCCGCGCGCGACACGGAGATCAAAATCGGCTGTGTGCCGGTGTAGTACGGCGTGCCCGACACCACACCACCGCTGGTGGAGATATTCATGCCATTGGTCGGATATTTGTTGAGCAACGAGTTGCCGTCAGCGATCGTGTATCCCTCCCAGGTGAACGGGCCGGTGCCCGATGCCGTCAGGGTCTGCGAGTAGGCCTTGCCTGAGGTGGCGCCTGCGAGCCCCGCGGGCATAACCACGAGCGGCACGAAGGTTTGTGTGCTGGTCGGCGAACAGGCGACCTGCACATTTGTCACATCACTCGACGCGACCGTCCCCGAGCCGTTGGTGACGGTGCACGTCAAGCCGGAGGGCTGGGCGCTCACTGTCACTGAATAATTCGCGCCGCTCGCGAGCGGGGTGGGGAAAACGAAGCTCGTCGCATTGGCAGCCGGGCTCACGGTATCGGCGCCGTTGGCCAGCATCAGCCCACCTGCGGTCAGGCCAGTGATCGTCCCACCGATGGTATAGCTGCCGGTAGCCGTGCAGGTGACCTGCACATTTGTGACATTGCTCGACCCGACCGTCCCCGAGCCGTTAGTGACGGAACAAGTCAGCCCGCTCGGCTGAGTTTTCACCGTCACCGAATAGCTGGCGCCGGTTGCGAGCGCTGTGGGGAAAACGAAACTCGTCGCATTGGCAACCGGGCTCACAGTATCGGCGCCGTTGGCCAGCATCAGTCCACCTTGAGTCAGGCCGGAGATCGTTCCACCGATGGTATAGCTGGCGGCGATAGCCGTGCAGGCGACCTGCACATTTGTGACATTGCTCGAGCCGACCGTCCCCGAGCCGTTAGTGACGGAACAAGTCAGCCCGTTCGGCTGAGTTGTCACCGTCACCGAATAGTTGACGCCGGTTGCGAGCGCTGTGGGGAAAACGAAACTCGTCGCATTGGCAGCCGGGCTCACATTATCGGCGCCGTTGGCCAGCATCAGTCCACCTTGAGTCAGGCCGGAGATCGTTCCACCGATGGTATAGCTGGCGGCGATAGCCGTGCAGGCGACCTGCACATTTGTGACATTGCTCGAGCCGACCGTCCCCGAGCCGTCAGTGACGGAACAAGTCAGCCCACTCGGCTGAGTTTTCACCGTCACCGAATAGCTGGCGCCGGATGCGAGCGCGGTGGGGAAAACGAAGCTCGTCGCATTGGCAGCCGGACTCACAGTATCGGCGCCGTTGGCCAGCATGAGCCCGCCTTGGGTCAGGCCGGAGATCGTTCCACCGATGGTATAGACAGCGGAGGCCGTGCAGGCGACCTGCACATTCGTGACATCGCTCGAGCCGACCGTCCCCGAGCCGTTTGTGACGGAACAAGTCAGCCCGCTCGGCTGAGTTTTCACCGTCACCGAATAGCTGGCGCCGGATGCGAGCGCGGTGGGGAAAACGAAGCTCGTCGCATTGGCAGCCGGGCTCACTGTATCGGCGCCGTTGGCGAGCACCAGCCCGCTTGCCGAAAGCCCACTGATTGTGCCGCCGATCGTGTACGTCGCCGTGCTGCCGCCGCCCGATGAGCCACCGCATCCCGCCAATGCGAGTACGACCACACCAGCCGCGACCCTCCACATCAATCTCATACTCATCTCCGCGAATCTCCGATACAACCAATTAGCTGGAGAAAGCCCCCAGCGCACACGATGCAAAATCCGCGCGCCAAAAAAAGCCGCGTAGTCACAGAGCCCGAAATAGAAAGCTGATTTTGCGTCGAATCATAGCACGGGCAGCTTGGCGGCGCAAGTAACCGTCACTCAGGCTTGAGCACATCAGTCATCGGTTGCGGAAAACGGGTAACATTGGTTCAAAGGTCCTTGTGTGCGTTGCCCTCTGAATGGGGCCTTCAATCAGAATTCTGAGCCGAATCCTCAAAACGTGATGAATCTCCGCCGATGCACTCATTCAGTCCATGATCTGCGTAAACCGTGATTCTGGGTGGTTGACCGGCTAAACGTCAGTTATGTTTTGGAAAACCCCCGGAAACACTACGGCAACCCTGAAAGGATTCGGGGGAATTCGCTAAATTTCATCGCTTGCCCAAAAAGTCTGCGCCCTGCCCAAAAACTCAGGTTCTTGCCCAAAAAAGTCGAGCGAACCGGTAGTTTTCAGGCAAAGCCCCCTCAGGGGTTAAAACCCTCGTCTTTTCCGGCCTTTTCGGCACGGTTGAAGTCGCGCCCTAAAAAGAAACAAGATTCCGATTGGGCTGCAAGTTGAACAATTCAAACAAAAACAGCGAGTTTGGGAAAATGCAGCGAGTTAGCCCCCGCTGAAGCGGCGACGAGCGAGTTAGCAAGTTGGCGGCGGCATCGTCGGACGCAGTTTCATCCCTCCGTAGGTCGGCAACGCCGGTGGACGACTGATGCAAAGGCAGGCTTATGAAACACGCTGCAGGCAATATAGGACTGTAGATACTGACTGTAGATACTTTAGATAGAGATATCCCATCTTGGCGGCGAGAGGCGCGGCGAGCATAAGTCTTCCTGCTGCCAGGTTTCCCGACGCGGCGGTCGAGACATGGAGCACGCGGCCGGCCGGGCGCGCCGAGAAACAAGGCACATTGACAAAAGGCACATTACCAAAGAGCACAATACCAAAGATCACATTACCGGGGTGGAGTGGAGCTACCACCAAACTGGGATTGGCATCTCTGTGTCCGGTGCGGAATCATGACTGGAGATTTCGGATTCCGCCATGCGGGTGTTCCGGCTTCCGCTACCGGGGGCTGGTGTGGACGCAGCGAGAGAGTGTGCTCCGTCATGATCCAGACAGGACGTCGTTGCGAAGGCCGCAGAGTGCAGGCGCGCAGGACTTCCCCGCCTGGGGAAGAAGCTTCAAGTTGAAACGGATGGGCCGCAAGAGTTGACTTTGCGTAAATTTCTGCGCCGGGCTGCGCAACTTTCCGTGAGAGGCTGTGTTCCTGGGATGAGGGGCAGTCAGAATCCTGCAGCGCCGTCGATATGGGCGCGGGATTCTTTCCTTGCCGGCGCACAGAGGTTTCCGCGATGGATTACGAGCAAACGCGCCCCTGCGCCGGTAAATGCTGCACCTTCTTATTGCTGCATCTTTCTTGCCTGGAACAAGACAAACGAGACGGGTCTGCGCCTGGGCGTTTCCTGAGCGGATTCCTGCTTCAGTTGCTTTGCGGACGGAAGGTTTCATGAGATGGGCCGCGCAACGTGTGCGCTCCTAACCACACAACGAGACACAAAAGAAGAGAGAGGTGTAACTGTTATGGATTCCAGGACGTTTTTCAGATCTTTGCCGGCGGCATTGGTGGCGTTGACAGCGGCCGCATTGCTGGTGGCAGGCTGCAACAGCGGCGGCACCGGCACAGTGCCGGTGACGCCGGCGACGGTAACCGGACCGTCGTTTGTGGTGGGCACGGATGCGCCGATGGCGAGCGTGGTGTCGTTTGAGGTGCAGATCGAAAGCATCACCGCAACCGACGCCAACGGCAACACCGTGTCGTTGCTGAGCGGCACGCCGACGGTGGACTTTGCGCGCTTCAACGGGTTGCAGACGCTGCTGGACATGAACGATGTTGCGGCGGGCAGGTACAGCACTGTGTCGATCACGCTGGGCAGCGCCACGATCGGCTATCTGAACGTGCCAGCGAGCGGCGCCCCGATGATCGCGACGGAAGCGGCGACGTATCCGTCTTCGGCATCCACCTATACGTACACGACCACCCTGACCAATCCGATTGTGGTGGCCAATGCGTCGGCGCCGGTGGGCTTGTATGTGGACTTCGATCTGCGCAAGTCGATCGGGGTGGACGCGAACGGCAACATTACCGGGGCGGTGACGCCGACGTTCAACGTGAAGGGCGTGGGTACGGGCGATTCGGGCGGCTATATCGATACGATCGAGGCCGGCGTGGTGAGCGCCCCCGCCGCCGGCGCGCAATCCTTCGTGGTGCAGGGGCCCCACGGCGAGCAGTTCACGATCGACGTGAACGGGCAGACGGAGTGGGAGAACGGCGAGAGCATCAGCGATCTGACGGCCAGCAGCATCGTGCAGGTTTCCGGGACCCTGGACAAGGCCGACCAAACGCTGGACGCCGACGATGTGGCGATTATTTCGCAGGATGGGTTCTACGCGGGCGGCCTGATTACGTACGTTCAGCCTGCCACGGGAACGGCAAACAGTTTCGACCTGTATGTGCGCGGGCTGCTGCCTGCCGACACCGGGCTCACGCTGGGACAGATTGCGCAGGTGGATCTGAGCGGCAATGAGAAGTACTTCATTTACTGGTTCCACAACCCGCTGACAGAGTTCCTGTTCAACCAAAGCCAGTTGCTGCCGGGACAACATGTGACCGTGGGAGGACCGGCGAGCGGGGCCGCCAATGCGCAGGACGTGAGCGTGAAGCGGATCGTGCTGCGGCATTGGGGATACAACGGCACGGTGGTGGCCAGCAGCCCCAACACGTCGAACGGGACATTCCAGATGCATATCGACGGCTTTGCCGGCGTTCTGGTGCCGCAGACGGTGACGGTCTACACGGCGAGCCCGACGGTCTTCCGGAATGGCTGGAGCGGAATGGCCGACGTGAACGGTGGCGGAAAAGTGCGCGTAGTTGGACTGCTGCTGAAGGATCCTACGTCGGGGAATACCGTGCTTCTGGCACATTACGTGGACGCACTGGACTAAAGAGCGGAGATTTGATCGATTGCTCCTTGCGCCGGAGCCGGATGTAGCGGCTTCGGCGCTTTTTTGTTTTTTCAGAGTGATGGCGGCCAGAAGTTGACAGCCGATGGCTCACATTTCCTTGCGGCTTGGTGGAATTCCAGGTTGCAAAGGGAGGCCCAGGCACGCGGGGCGAATGCAGGCCGTGACTTTGACCCATTTATAATGAGGGGCGAAAGGGCGCGGAGATGTGCGCGCGGGGGTCAAAGGAAGATATGGCGGATTTGCAGGGGAGAATCGCCCTGGTAACCGGGGCTGCGCAGGGAATCGGGCGGGCCGTAGCGCTGGAGCTGGCGCGGGCCGGGGCCACGCTGGCCGTGGCGGACATCAACGAGGTCAAACTGGCCCAGGTTGCGGCCGAGATTGAGGCGGCCGGCGGCCAGGCGGCGCCGTTTCGGCTGGATGTCTCCAGCCAGGAGTCGATCGAGGCCGGGGCCAAAGCGGTGCTGGAGCGGTTCGGCAAGGTGGAAATCCTGGTGAACAACGCCGGGATCACGCGCGACGCGCTGATGATGGCGATGAAGCGGGCCGATTGGGATCTGGTCCTGAGCATCAATCTGACCGGGCCATTTCTGCTGACCCAGGCCTTGCTGAGGCCGATGATCAAGAACCGGTGGGGGCGGATCGTGAACATGGCCAGCGTGGTGGGCCGCGCCGGCCAGGCGGGCCAGGTGAACTATGCGGCCTCGAAGGCGGGGCTGATCGGGCTGACGCGATCGCTGGCGCGCGAAGTGGCCTCGCGGGGGATTACCGTGAATGCCGTGGCGCCGGGCTACATTGAGACGCCCATGACGGCGGTGCTGGACGAGAAGGTGAGCGCGGCGATGCTGACGCAGATTCCGCTGGGCCGGCGGGGGACGGACCTCGATGTTGCGCAGGCGGTGAAGTTTCTGGCTTCGGATGCGGCGGCGTATATTACCGGGCACGTGCTGGACGTGAACGGCGGGATGTTCATGGGCGGGTGAGGCCGGATTCGTGAACGCGGCGGCGGGTTAAGGTCTGTGGTGCCCCAGGTTTTCCGCCGCGGCGGACGAGGCTTGGAGCACTTGGCGTTTGTGGCTGGGCAGTGAGGAAAAGCAAGGCGGGTTGAGATTTGTGGTTTCCCACCCTTGCGCCAGAAAAAAAGCGCAAGGATGGGGCACGGGGCTTTTGTGGATAGGCGAAGGTAAGAAACACCGGTGATTGAGATTTGTGATTTCCCATGTCTTCCGCCGCGGTTCGCCGCGGCGAAAGACCTGGGGCACCCGGCACCCGGCATAGATAAATAGGACGGGGTTCATCGTCTGTAGCGGCGGGGAGATTGTCGTGGGGGCCTACACACATTCAAGTTATGCCTGCGACCACCCGATAAGCGGTACGGGAAGGTACGCATGGCTACACAGGTGATGCCGGACAAGAGTCTCGCGGCTGGCATGCCCGAGATGGGGAGTGGACTGCGGTATGTGGCGCGGCAGCCGATCATGGATTTGCGCAGCCGGGTGCATGGATACGAATTGCTGTTCCGGGCGGGGCCGGAGGCGGCTTTTCGGGGAGATGGCGACCTGGCGACCCGGACGATGCTGGACAATACGGTGATGTTCGGGTTGGAGCGGCTGGCGGGCGGGTTGCCGGCTTTTGTAAACTGCACCCGGGAGTCGCTGACCGAGGATCTGGTGCATATTCTTCCGCCCAGCATGACGGTTCTGGAGATACTGGAGAACCTGGAACCTACGCCCAGCCTGATCGCCGCGTGCCGCAAGCTGAAGGCTTCGGGTTTCCGAATGGCGCTGGACGATTTCACCTGGAAACCGAAGTTTGAGCCGCTGGTGGAACTGGCCGACTACATCAAGGTGGATATCGCCCTGACCGGCGCCGAGGAGCGGAGCAGCCTGCTGAAAAGGCTGAGCGGGGTGACGGTGGCGCTGGTTGCGGAAAAGGTGGAGACGCAGGAGGAGTTCAAGCAGGCCTGCCTGGAGGGCTTCACGCTTTTTCAGGGGTACTATTTCTGCCGGCCGGTGCTGCTGGCGAACCGGAAGGTGCCTGCCAACCGTCTTTCGCACATTGAGATCCTGCAAATGTTGCGGGACGACTCGATCGAGCTGAGAAAGCTGACGCAGCTGGTGAAGCGCGATGCGTCCCTGACGTACAGGCTGCTGCGGCTGGTGAATTCGCCGATGTGCGCGGTGCGGCAGGAGGTGAGCTCGATCCAGGCGGCGCTGCTGGCGGTGGGCGAGGAGACATTCCGGCGCATCGCGACGCTGGCCATTGCGAGCGAGCTGAATGCGGGCCAGCCGGCGGAGGTTTTACGGATGGCGTTTGAGCGGGGGCGATTCTGCGAGTTGGCCGCCAGGGAGCGCGCGCTGGACGCGACGGAACAATACCTGCTGGGGATGCTGAGCCTGCTGCCGGCGATGCTGAGGGTGCCGATGGCGGATCTGGCGCCGTCGCTGCCGCTGCGCGAAGAGATTCGCGCGGCGCTGCTTGGGACGGCCAACTCCGAGCGCCATCTGCTGGAATGGCTGGAGTTCTACGAGCGCGGGGACTGGGCCGGGTGCGATGCGGTGGCTCAGGCCCATGGACTGAACGAGGAGAAACTGTTTGGTTTCTATGCGGAAGCCGTGGTGTGGGCGGAGGCGGCTCTGCACTTTGCCCGATGAGGATCGCGGCTTGGCGATGTGATGCTTATTTCAGGCTCAGGCTCTCTTCCGGCAAGAGCTCGTAACTGACAAATGCGAGTTTCAGGCCGTCGGGGGACCAGGAGGGGACGTTGATGGTTCCCTGGCCACCGAAGAGCTTTGCCAGGACGCGGACCTTTCTATCTTTGAGGGCCATGAGGCGGAGTTCCACATCCTTGTTTGGCGGGTGACCGGTGACGCCCTTCTCGTAGGCGACGAATACCATCGATTGTCCATCGGGCGAGAGGTGCGGGAACCAGTCGTTGCTGTCGTCCGAGGTAACTTGTTCCTGGGCGGAGCCGTCGGACTTCATGCGCCAAATCTGCATTTGCCCGGTGCGCTCGGAGTTGAAGTAGATATAGGCGCCGTCAGGAGAATACTCGGGGCCGTCGTCGAGGCCGGGGGCGGTGGTGAGGCGCGTTTCTTCTCCGCCGGCGACGGGAATGGCGTAGATGTCGAAGTTGCCGCCGCGCTCGCCGGTGAAAGCAAGGGTCTTGCCGTCGGGCGACCAGCCATGCCAGTACGACGGAGCATTGGGCGTGACCTGGCGGGGTGTGCCTCCGGCGAGGGGCAGAACGTAAACGCGGGACTTATGGTCTTCGGCCGAGGAGTCGCTGATGGCGAGAAACCGGCCGTCGGGCGAGATGCCGTGATCGTTGTTGCAATGGATTTCGGGAGCGGTGGCGATCTGCGCGGGCTCGGTGCCATCGAGCGCAAGGCGGCGGATGGTTCCCTCCTGGTTCAAGATGAGGAATTTGCCGTCGCGAGACCAGTTGGGGGCTTCAAAGTGGGCCGCGGCGACATATTCGACGTGGCGATCGGAGGAGGCGATGGCGACGGTTTCGAGAGCGCTGACGAGGACTGGCTTGCCGGTGGCGGGCGGAAGCTGCTCCAAGCTGACGTTCGAAAATACGGCCTTCTCGACCACGTCCTTGTTGTGCGCGCAGACGCCGATGCCGACATAGAACTCGCCGGTGAGGGCTAGTTTGGTGGAGGCGCCCGCGGGCTGGAGCTTGCCGTCCTTGCCGGAGACAAAGGCGTAAATGAAGTCGCCGCGCTTCTCGATGCGCACGGCGCCGGGAGCGGAGACGTTGGATTCAACTTCGCGGGTATCGACGCCGGCTGTGTCGCGGAACTGCAGTGAGGTGAGACCGCTGCCATGGACGGCTACGTCAACGGCCGGCGAGGTTCCGTCGAGGGTCTGGCGGATCATGAGGACGGCCTTGCGATGGGGGTTTCCGCCGGTGCCGAGGAAGGCGATGCCGGCGGTGAGGGCAACGTCTCCAGAGACCTTCTTCCAAACGAAATGGAAGTCGTCGATGCCGAACCACATGTTTTCGCCGCTGCCGCTGACCGTGTAGGCGTTGTGCACACTGTCGTATTGCGCGGAGCCGGGGTGGAGCACGGCGCCGACGTCCTGGTGATCCGCAAAGATTCCGAGCGGCTGGGAGGCCGGTGCCGCTGCTGCCGCAGCAAGGGCGAACATGGAAAAAACTCCGAAGTTGGCAAGTTGGCGAAGAGAACATGCAGACATAGACCACCTCTCGAGACCCGGCCGCGATCCTTGTTGGCGCGCGAGGCGAAAGCAGCGCGCAGTCTAGCCGAGGCGATTTCAGAACGCGAAGGAACGGCGGGTCTGCACCGGTTACGAGGATATCGCATCAAGGTGCGATTGAATGGCAGGAATCCGCGGGCCATTACAGGGGATCGCTGCACAAGTTTTTCTTGTGGGGCCGACATTCCCTCTGGGGCTAAAGAGGCTGCGGAAAAACTCGGGATTTCGTGCGAAATCGGCGAAAAGCGTCCCTCCGGGGCTAAAGCCCACTTTGATCCTGTTGGCTTTATGCGGGGGTTGAAACCCCCGCCTCCTTCCGGATCGAGTTTTTCCGCAGCCTGTAAAGCCCCGCCAATTTTGCCGGGTTTATGTACGGACTGAAGCCCGTACCCTTCAATCAGGGGGGAGCTCTGCCGGGACTAGAGTCCCGGCCTGCCGGTCCCGGTCTACCAGTCCGGCCTGCCAGTGCCGCATCGTCCATTCAGACCCGAGCCTCCCGTGGGTTGAGATGGGGCGGATGGGGTGAGGCGTAGAATCGACCTTTTATGCATGAGCTTTCGATCGTTTCGAGCGTTGTGGATACGGTGACGGAGACAGTGGCGGCTTACCCTGGGGCGCGGGTGAAAGAGGTGCGTCTGCGGGTGGGGGCGCTGGCGAGCGTGGTGGTGGATTCGCTGGAGTTCTGCTGGGGGATTGCGACGGAGGGGACGGCGCTGGAGGGATCGCGGCTGGTGGTGAACGTGCTGCCGGTGGTGATGCACTGCGTGCCCTGCGGGAAGGACGTGGAACTGGAGGGGGTGCAGAGTTTTCGATGTCCCAAGTGCGGGGAACCTTGCCTTGACCTGCGGCAGGGGCGGGAGCTGGAGATCGATTCGATCGAGATAGACGAGATGGATGAGGCTGAGGAGAAGATATGACCACCAGGATTGTGGAGCTGCGGCGGGGAATCTTGAAGAAGAACGATGAGCTGGCGGCGGCCTTAAGGGAACGCTACACGGCGGCTGGGGTGCTGGTGCTGAACCTGGTTTCGAGCCCGGGGGCGGGGAAGACGGCGTTTCTGGAGTGGACGCTCACGGAGCTGCGCAAGCGGGGCGCGCGGGTGGCGGCGCTGGTGGGGGATCTGGAGACGGATAACGACGCGCGGCGGCTGGCGGCCAGCGGGGCTCCGGTAAGGCAGATCAATACGCATGGGATTTGCCACCTGGATGCGGAGATGATCGGGAAACACCTGGACGGGTGGGAGGGCGTGGCGCTGGGGGGGCTCGACTATCTGTTTATTGAGAATGTGGGGAACCTGGTTTGCCCGTCGAGCTACGACCTGGGCGAGGGGATCAGGGTGGTGCTGCTGAGCGTGACGGAGGGCGAGGATAAGCCGCTCAAATATCCCACCATGTTCAACTCGGCGGATGCGGCGGTGATTACGAAGATGGACCTGGCGGTGCCGTGCGGGTTTGACCGGTGGGCGACGCTCAAAAATATCAATGAGATCCGGCCGGGGATGCGGATTTTTGAAACATCGGTGAAGAGCGGGGTGGGGATGGAGGCGTGGCTGGGGTATCTGGAGGAGGAAAGGAAGGCTCGGAATGGAGCGGGGCGATTTTGGGTGATTTAGATGGCTGTGAAGAAAGTGAGTGCGGAGAGTGGTAAGGCGGAGGTGGAGGCCTACCTGGCGCGCGTGCCGGAGCCGGCGCGGGCGACCCTTGAAAAGATGCGGGCCATGATCAGGGCCGCTGCGCCCCAAGAGGCGACCGAAGCGATCAGCTACAAAATGCCGTCGTTCCAGTACAAGGGGGCGCTGGTGGGGTACGCGGCGTTCAAGAACCATTGCAGCTTCTTTCCGATGAGTGCGTCGCTCATCGACACTCTTGAGGAAGAAGTGAAGGGGTACCGCACGTCGAAAGGAACGCTTCAATTCCCGTTGGACACGCCGCTGCCGGCGGCCCTTGTGAAGAAGATGGTGAAGGCGCGGGTCGCCGAAAACGAGCGGAAGAAGTCAATCTGAGCGAGCCGGCAATCGACGCCCATCTTGACTGTCAATAATATGTATTGATTCTCTGACTCTTGTCTGAGTAGCATTCGCTTCCTGAGGAAGTCCCGTGATTACCACTCCACCAGCCAGCTTGCGGACTGAAGGCTATCGCACTACGAGAGTAGCGGTGCTAAGCTACTCTCGTAGTGCGAGATGATGCCGCGATCTTCGAGATTCCTCGGATTTCCCCAGGTAAGGAGAGACAAAATGAGACGATTCGCGACCTTGCTGAGCGTTCTTGTGATTGCCTTGATGGCAACTGCCTGCAATGAACCCGCGGCTACCCACGATGCTGACGTGCAAGCAATCAAAAACAACGAAATGCAATGGAACCAGGACTGGCAGTCAAAAGATCCGGACAAGATTGCAGCCCACTATGCTGACGACGGAGTGCTAATTGTTTCCGGAATGCCGCCGACTTCAGGCAGAGACGCTATCCTCAGCTCGATCAAGCAGATGGTGGCCGATCCCGCCGTGTCGCTGACTTTTCTGGCTTCCACCGTTGAGGTAGCAAAGTCTGGCGACCTCGCGTACACACAAGGCTCCTACAAACTGACCCTGACCGATCCGCGATCGAAGAAGCCAATTAACGATCATGGCAGCTACGTGACCGTTTATCGCAAGAAACCGGGTGGATCGTGGAAGGCGGTCTCGGACGTCGCGGTTTCAGACGTTCCTACTCCTGCGCCTCCCGCTGCGCGGCACGGAAAATCTGCTGCCCCGCACCCGAAACCCGCTGCCCGGCACGCAAGGTCGAAGAGGCACTGAATCCGCTGAACGAGAGTGCTGCCGTCGTCGCTTGCGATGGTCAGATGTCCCAGGTCTCGTGATCGATGTCTGGGACACCTGGCCGTGGGCTCATGGCGGCGTTTGATCGGCTCTTTAATCGGAATAGAACAGGGAGCCGCGCAGGATAAAGAAGTGATCCAAATCACGCTATACTCGGCCCCCAAGCCGGTATAAAGTAGTTACCATGTGTCTAGCAATTCCGGGAAAAGTGGAAGAGATTACCACCGAGGGCGGGCTTCGGGTGGGACGGGTGAACTTTGGAGGGGTGGTGAAGCGGGTTTGCCTGGACTACGTGCCGGAGGTCGAGGTGGGCGACTACACGATTGTCCACGTGGGGTTTGCGCTGTCGAAGATCGATGAGGAGACGGCGGAGAAGACGCTGGCCGACTTCAGGGAGATGGGGGTGCTGGACGAGGAACTGGGGAGCGAGGAAGAGGCGCTTGCGCGGGCGGCGGTTGCGCCGCGGTCGGCTTGTCCGGATGGGAGTTGCTCCGACGGAAACGCAGGTCCTTCGACTGCGCAGGTCGCAAAAAGCGCGACCTACTCCGCTCAGGATGACAGCTCAATTTAGATATTTAGAGAAAAGCGTTACGAGGAGTTGCTCTAGTAAATGAAATACCTTACTGAGTTTCGAAATGGGGAGATTGCGCAGCGGATGGCGCGGGAGATAGCCGCCATTACTACGCGGCCGTGGAAGATCATGGAGGTTTGCGGGGGACAGACGCACTCCATTATCCGCAACGGGATCGACCAGATGATCCCCAGCGGGGTCGAGATGATTCACGGGCCGGGGTGCCCGGTGTGCGTGACGCCGCTGGAACTGATCGACAAGGCGCTGGCCATTGCCGCGCTGCCAGGGGTGATCTTCTGCTCGTTTGGGGACATGCTCAGGGTTCCGGGAACCGAGGGCGACCTGTTCCAGGTGAAGGGCGCGGGCGGGGACGTGCGGGTCGTTTATTCGCCGCTGGACGCGGTGGAGCTGGCGGTGAAGAATCCGGAGAAGCAGGTGGTGTTCTTCGGGGTGGGGTTCGAGACCACCGCGCCGGCCAATGCGATGAGCGTGCATGTTGCCAAGAGGCGGGGGTTGAAGAACTTCTCGCTGCTGGTTTCGCACGTGCTGGTGCCGCCGGCGATTGCGGCGATCCTGCAGTCGCCGGGGAATAAGGTGCAGGGGTTTCTGCTGGCGGGGCATGTGTGCAGCGTGATGGGGTACTGGGAGTATCCGCCGCTGGCCGAGAAGTACGGGGTTCCGATGGTGGTGACGGGGTTTGAGCCGCTGGATTTGCTGGACGGGATCCGGCGGGCGGTGGTGCAGTTGGAGGCCGGGCGGCACGAGGTGGAGAACGCTTACGAGCGGATCGTGACGTTCGAGGGAAACCGGGCGGCGCAGAAGATGCTGGCCGAGGTTTTCGAGGTCACGGACCGGGCGTGGCGGGGGATTGGCGTGATTCCCAGGAGCGGCTGGAGGCTGAGCGAGGCTTACCGGGAGTTTGACGCCGAGGAGCGGTTCCACATTACGGGAATTCATACCCAGGAGTCGGCGCTGTGCCGGGCGGGGGACGTGCTGCGGGGGGCGATCAAGCCGGCGGAGTGCGCGGCGTTTGGGAAGGAATGTACGCCGAGGCATCCGCTGGGGGCGACTATGGTTTCAAGCGAGGGGGCTTGCGCGGCTTATTTCAATTATGGGCGGTTCCTGTCGGCGGAGGAGTTGGCGGGAGCAAAGACAGTGGTCAGTGGTCAGTGATCAGTGGTCAGTTGCCGGAGGGCGGAGGCGCGGTGAAGTTGATCGAAGATAAGGGTGCGCCGGATTTTTCTGGTTGGACTTGCCCGCTGCCGCTGGTGGGCTACCCGACCATTGTGATGGGGCACGGGGGCGGCGGGAAGCTGGGCAATGAGCTGGTGGAGCACTTGTTTCTGCCGGCGTTCAGGAATCGGGCGCTTGAAAACCTGGGCGATGCGGCGGTGCTTGATTTGCCGGCTGGACGGCTGGCGATGAGCACGGATTCGTTTGTGGTGCAGCCGCTGTTCTTTCCGGGGGGGTCGATTGGGGAGCTGGCGGTGAACGGGACGGTGAACGATCTGGCCGTTTCGGGGGCGTTGCCCAAGTTTTTGAGCGCGAGCTTCATTCTGGAGGAGGGATTTCCGCTGGCGCAGTTGGCGGCGATTGTGGAGGCGATGGCTCGGGCGGCGGCGGCGGCCGGGGTGCAGATTGTTACCGGCGACACGAAGGTGGTGGAGCGGGGACACGGGGACGGGTGCTACATCACGACGGCGGGGATTGGGGTGCTGCGGGAGGGGATCGAGGTGGGACCGCGGCGGGCGCGGGCGGGAGACGCGATCCTGGTTTCGGGGACTATCGGCGACCACGGGATGGCGATCATGAGCGTGAGGGAGGGGCTGGAGTTCGAGAGCCAGATTCGGAGTGACTGCGCGGCGCTGAACGGGATGATTGCCGAGGTGCTGGATGCGGCGGCCAGTCCGCAAGGTTGCGCGGTTCATGCCATGCGGGACCCGACGCGCGGGGGGCTGGCCTCGACGCTGAACGAGATTGCGCAGGCGTCGGGAGTGGGGATGGCGATCGACGAGGCGCGGCTGCCGGTGCGGGTGGAGGTGCAGTCGGCGTGTGAGTTGCTGGGGCTGGACCCGGTGTACGTGGCCAACGAAGGCAAGGCGGTGTTTTTTGTGGCGGCGGAGGCGGCGGAGCGGGTGCTCGAGGTGCTCAGGGCGCATCCGCTGGGGCGGGATGCGGCAAGGATCGGGCAGGTGACGGCCGAGCACAAGGGGATGCTGGTGGCGCGGACGGCGATGGGGGCGAACCGGGTGATTCCTACACAGATTGGGGAGCAGTTGCCGAGGATCTGTTGAAGAAGCGGGGTTAGCGGGGTTAGCGGAGTTAGCGGAATCGTGGGGTACGGGCGATTTGGGCTGCACCGGCCAGGTGGGATGCGAGGATTCCGAGGTCTCGCGCCGCGGCGGGTCGGGCCTGGAGCACCCGGCAGGCCCTGACAGGATAAAAGACATTCAGGTTGAGGTTCGTGGTTGCCTACCCTTGCGACTGAAAAGAGTCGCGAGGATGGGGCAGCGGGCTGTTCTCGAAACGAGGACGGTTGTACTCACTTTGAGAACATATTCAGCTGACGGTGGCATCAAGAGGCGACAAAAACAACAAAAAGCTGTAGATAAGTATTCCGCCTTAGCGGCACAAGCAAAGACGCCGCGAAGGAGGGGCACACGCGTTTTTTTGTGTGCCGAATTGCTCAGCTTGGGCAATTGATGGGTGGGAGACTCCAAATGCAAGGGCTTGCAGGCGTTCTCGAGGAGTCGCGGGCGCTTGCGGAATGGCGGAGAGGACCATGACACAGAGCGAGCTGACCCATTTGGCAGAGCTCCACAGCAGAGCGGCGTACGCACACATAGCGGCGGCGCACGAGCACAGCACAGGGGATCACGCCTCCGTTCAGCAGTTGGCCAAGAAGGCTCTGGGAGACTCCGTGGAAGCCGTCAAGTATTCGGAAGGGATTGCGAAGGACACGCCGCGGTCCATGGAGGTTTAGAGCCGCACGGTTTTCGACGACATCGTCGACGGGGAGACACGCGGCGGACTCAAACCGATGGGATAACCCCGGGGTTGCGACCCGGAGAGAAGGAGACTTGAGATGGGAATCATCATTCTGATTATTGTTCTGATTCTGCTTTTCGGCGGCGGCGGAGGATACTACGGCTACAGCCGGTGGGGCAGCGGCGGAGGCGCGGGCATAGGGCTTGGCACCATACTGGTGATCCTGCTGATTTGCTGGCTGCTGGGAGTATTCCGGTAGAACGAGGCGCATTGCGAGGTTGGAGGGTTTTCAGGTCTGCCAGGGAACACATATGTTCCCTGGTGGACTTGACGGGCCAAAGGCGGCTGCCTGCTTCCGCCGCGGCGGACGAGAGCTGGAGCGGCCGGCTCGCGGCATGAGGATTATTGTGCTCATTTTGAGCAGGTATTCGGTTGACGGATTCTCTAAAAGTCATAAAGACAATAAAAGGCTGTAGATAGATGGATCTATCCCACCCTAGCCGCAAAAACAGAGACGCGGCGAGAGTGGGGCACCCGCATCCTCTTCCGCACCCAGTTCCACTTCCGTACCCAGTTCCCCTTCCGCACCCGCACCCCCTTCCGCACCCATTTCCCTTCCGCACCCACTTCCACTTCCGCACCCGCACCCCTTCCGCACCCGCACCTCTTCCGCACCCGCACCTGCTCCCGCACCTGATGCCTGGCGCGCGATACACGGCACTTCGGTTGATGGTCTACGGAGCTTTCAGCGAGTGGGCTATGGTGGCGGCCCAGGAGTCAATCTCGGTCCAGTTGCGGAAGTCGCCCTGGGGAAAAAGCGCATTGTCGCGATTGGCGGGCAATTTATAGACGAGCCGGTGCAGGAACCCCAGTTTGGCCGAGTCCATGGCGCCGAAGAAGACGCGGTGGTCTCGGGGTTTGAGGGTCTCACGAAACTTCGCGATCTCTTTGGGTTCGAGGAATTCGCGCAGGTCGCGGCCCTGGTCGTCTTTGTCCTTTGTGCCCAGCGGACCGCTGCTGAAGAGCCAGACAGGGCGGTTGGCCAGAGCGCGCGCGTTGCGCCGCACAAAGCTGGCGGCCGGCTTCATCCAATGAAAGTAGTAGGCGGCGCTCCCGATGACGGCGGCGTCGTAGCCGGCCGGATCGGCGGCTTGCCGCGCGGGCTGGACGGTGGCTTCAAGGCCCTGCTGGCGGAGCGTGGCGGCGATGCGCTCGGCGATGCCCTGGGTGGCGCCGTAACGGCTTGCGTAAGCGATGAGAACGCGCATATCGATCACTCCCTCACGGATGAAGGCGGATGGTGAGCCGGGGCGCTCTTGCTGCGGGCGCGGGGCAAAGCGGGAAGCACGAGGGCAGGTTAAGCGGGATGGAGTTCTGCTGCGGTGGCGCCCATCACAGGGGTTGGGTGCGCTGGGTTCTTTCAAAGTACGTTCGTAAGCACATTCTCTTGACAGACCGGCTGTTTCATCTCGGGGGCGGAGTTTCCGGGCCGATGGATGAGAAGACGCTAAGACTGCGGAAGGGCTGTCCCTGATCGCAGGCGATCATTCTTGTCTTGAAAGGCCGGAGATGCGGAGTTTTGTGAGAGTCCCCTTCTATTTGGCGGCTTTGTCGTGGCTTGCCGTGGGGGGTGCGACGGGTGTGGCGCAGGGGCCGGTGAGCCGGGTGGCGGGGCCGATCAATGAGGGGCAGGTGGTGACGTTGATGGGCAACGTGCATCCGCTGGCGCGGGGGGATTTTGACCAGGGGGTGGTGGCGGGTGAGACGGCGTTGGGGCGGATGGTGCTGGAGCTGGAGCCATCGGCCGCGCAGCAGGCGGAGCTGGATGCGCTGGTGGAGGCGCAGGACGATCCGGGGTCGGGGCTGTTTCACCAGTGGCTGACGCCGCAAGAGTATGGGGCGCGGTTTGGGGTGAGCGGGCAGGACATGGCGCGGATTACGGCGTGGCTGAAGGGGCACGGATTCACGGTGGAAGAGGTTGCGGCGAGCAACCGGCTGATTCTCTTTTCCGGGACGGCGGGGCAGGTGGCGGATACGTTTCACACCGAGATTCATCGTTACCAGGTGGATGGGGTGGAGCATATTGCGAACGCCGAGGACCCACAGATTCCGGCGGCGCTGAGCGGAGTGGTGGGCGGGGTGGTATCGCTGCACGATTTCCGGCGGAGGACGGCGATCGGTGCGAGGAAGGCGCTTTTGGGGGGCAACGAAACGGAGGCCGCGGCGAGGATAAAGGCCACGGCGGGGATAAGGGCTTCAGTTGGGGCGCGGCCGGGATACACCGCCGGGGGGACGCATTACCTGTTTCCGGCGGATTGGGCGACGATCTACGACCTGAACCCGCTGTACAGCGCGGGGACGATGGGATTGGGGACGTCGATCGCGATTGTGGGGCGAAGCAACATCGACGTGAGCGACGTGACGGCGTTCCGGGCGACGTCGGGGCTGACGGCGAACGCGCCGGCGGCGATTCTGGCGGGGGCGGATCCGGGGCTGGTAAATGGGGATCAGGACGAATCGACGCTGGACGTGGAGTGGAGCGGGGCGATCGCTCCGGCGGCGGCGGTGAAGTTTGTGGTGGGGGATTCGACGGCGACGACGGATGGGGTGGACTTGTCGGCCGAGTACATTGTGAACCACGCGACGGCGCCGGTGGTGAGCACAAGCTATATCAGTTGCGAGCGGGAGATGGGAACGACGGAACTGGCTTTCTACAACGGGCTGTGGGAGCAGGCGGCGAGCGAGGGGATGAGCGCGTTTGTGTCCTCGGGGGACGCGGGGGCGGCGGGCTGCTACAGCGGTTCGGACAGTTCGGGATCGGGAACGGCGGTGAACGGGCTGTGCAGTTCGCCGTATTCGACCTGCGTGGGGGGGGACGGAGTTCAACGAGGGGACGAATGCGGCGGAGTACTGGTCGGCGACGAATACGACGAGCTACGAATCGGCGCTGGGGTACATTCCGGAGGAGGTTTGGAACGAGAGCGGGTCAAATGGGGGGTCGGGACTGTGGGCATCGGGCGGCGGGGCGAGCGTGGTGTATGCGCAGCCGAGCTGGCAAAAAGGAGTGAGCGGGACGAGCGCAGCCAATGGAATGCGGGCGGTTCCGGACGTGGCGATGACGGCGGCGGCGCACGATGGGTACGTGATTTGCGAGAACGGATCGTTCTTCGTGATTTCCGGGACATCGGCGGCGTCCCCTGCGTTTGCCGGGGTGATGGCGCTGGTGGTGGAGACGAAGGGCGGAACGGGGGTGGGGAATGCGAATGCGGGGCTGTATCCGCTGCTGAACGCGGCGAAAGATCCGTTTCACACGACGCCTTCAGGGAACAACAGCGTACCGGGGGTGACGGGGTTTGCGGCGGACGGCGGGGCTTATAACCTGGCGACCGGGCTGGGGTCGGTGGACGGGGCGGTGCTGGCGAGCAGCTGGGGCACGGGAAAGAGCGGGGTTGGGAGCCCGAACATTGCGCTGACGGCGGCTTCGAGTGCGGTGGCGGTGGTGCAGGGCGAGACCGCGACGGACGCGGTGACGCTGACGGGGAATGGGACCTACAGTGGCGCAGTGAGCCTGGGCGTGAGCGGGCTGCCGGCGGGAGTAATGGCTGCGTGGAGCAGGAATCCGCTGACGCTGAGCGGGGAGAGCGGGAAATCGACGCTGACGTTGACGGCGTCTTCAACGGCCAGGGCGGGGTTGGCGGCGATTACGGTGACGGCAAGCGGCGACGGGGTGACGGCGACCAAGCAGATCACGGTACAGGTGGAGCGGGCGTGGGGTTGCAACTGTGGCCGGGGTCGAGTTTGCTATCGGTGGTGCACTCCAACACGGGGTGAACCCCGGTGACGGTGATCGCGGGGGCGGGGTTGGCGGAGTTAGCGAGGTTATTGGACAGGTTCTCAGGCGAATCCTTTTACTCGAAAAGTGCGAAGGACTGCTGGATGCGGGCGGGGATTGTGGCGGGATCGTTGCCGGGGGTGTGGTTGATTTCGAGGACGGTAGGAGGCGGCACGGAGAGGGCCTTGAGGGCTTTGACGGCGGCCGGCCAGTCGATGTTGCCGTCGCCTGGCCAGAGGTGCTCGTCTTTGAGGCCGTGGTTGTCGTGGACGTGGACGGAGGCGATGTGGCTGCCCAGGGTAGCGATGGCTTCGGCGACGCCTACGGTGATGTGGGCATGGCCGAGGTCAAGACAGACGCCGACGTCGGGCAGGTGGCCCATCTCGAGGATGATGAGCAGGTGGGTAGGCGTGGTGGGCTCGCTGGTGAGATTCTCGACGAGCAGGCGGACGCCAAGGGGGCGGGCAAAGGCGCCGAGGTGTTCGAGGGCGTTGATGGCGAACTCGATGCTGCGCTGGGACCAGCCGTCGTCGCGCACGCCGAGGTGGAGGACGAGGTTGCGGAAGGGGATCTGCTCGGCGGCTTCGAGGGCGCGCTTGATCTCGTCCACGGCATCGATGCGGCGGGATTTCTCAGGGTGCAGGATGTTGACGGCGGGCGCACCGGCGCGGCCCATCTCGCGGTCAGGGAAGAGCGGGGCGTGCATGGAAAAGGGTTGGAGAGAGTTGGAGCGGAACCAGGCGGCCAGCTCGGCGATGTGCTCGCGGCTGGTGTAGTCGAAGTGCTGGCGGGCGGCAAAGATTTCGACTGCCTGGGCACCGGACCGGTCAGCGAGCTCCAGCAGGCCGGGGTGGAGGCGCTGGTCGAGGAACAGGTGCGTGGACAGGACTCGCAGCATGGTGAAGAACTCCCCAGTTTCGGGTGGCTCCGGAAGACAAACCGGACGCTACACCGATTGTCTCATTTTGCAGGAGTTTACGGTGAGGCGGGCGCCGCGGAGGATGGTGCGCGATGGAAAGTTGGGGGAAGACCAGGTTTGGGTTGGGGCGATCCCAGCGGGAGCGGGGCAAAAGACGATCATTTTCGATGCGGGGGAATGGATGCGGAAGTGGGTCGGGATGCAAGCCTGCGATATGGGGGGATCGCAGGCTTGCACCAGGAGGACACACGACTGGGGAAGGGTAAAACGGGGAAGCCGCCAACGTTTCCGGAGACTCCGGCGCGAGGTTTGCGACGTTCCCGGTGAGTTCAACGCAAAATTGAAGGCCCGAAATGCTGAACGGCAAAATCGCCGCTCCCATGAGCCTCTGAGGGGCCATCGTGTGGACTCTCTAGGGGCTACACGGGGGAAGATTAGCATTGAGGAAACAGCCGCGAATGAGCAATTTTGAACACTTTTGAGCAACGTCAGAGCGGAATTCATTGGGTCGAAAAATACTTCAGAATCTTTTCATATAACAAAACTGAGAGAAATTTGTAACATTGTGAAACGATTATTCAACTAACTCCACAATACGGACGGGAGATGGGAGTTTCTCATGGAGGGTGTGCCGAGACGCGAGGGGCCGGGATGGAATTGGACCCGGTGAAGCGGCGGCAAAAGGTACGCGGCAGCTAGAAGCGGCAATTTTGTACCGGATGTGGGGAGAGCTGGTGCGGGGAACACCGGCTGAGGGGGAAGCGGTTGCGGCGACGGCGCTTTCCGGAATGCAAGCCTGCAATCCCCCAGTAGGTTTGCAGACGTGCATCCCGGCAACGCATGACCAGGGAACAAGACGGGGGGAAAGCAGTCAACCTATCCAGAGGACCCTCCTCAGGAATTGCGAAAGTTTCCGCGGGTTGAACTGTTGCCCAGGCCCAATGTGCGGCATGGAGGGTCTGCTCACCATTTCTGTCACTCTGTACTCAAGGAGAGAGCACATTCGCGATCGCACATGGGGAACAATCGCATGGAATGACAGCAATCGACTGTGCTGTTTTGCTCAGTATCGAAAGATGAAAATCCATCTTTCTAAAACACGCCGGCCAAATAGTTGACCTGGGACGTACGGGGCTTTTCCTCCGTGGCGCCACACTGAGCCAGCACGATGGGCGACATGGTGATGACGGGGCATTGCGCATAGGCCAGCACCTTGTACACGGTGCCGGCGCGGGAGATGGCGGCAAAGTGGGACGCGCCCTGCGCACCGAGCACGATGAGGTTGGCTTGCTGGGCTCTGCCCTGGTAAAGGAGTTCCTCGGTGGGATCGCCGAGCGCCACTTTCGTACGCACGCGGATCTTATGCTTGAACTTGACAGGAACCAGGGAGGGGAGTTCGGCCTCAATCTGGTCGATGGTGCGGTCGCCGAGGGCCTCGGCGCGCTCCTGGGGCGGGATGACCCGGTGCAGGATAAGGCTGGCGTTGTGTCTGCAGGCCATTTCCGCGCCAAAGTGCGCCACCACGCGGCTGCCTTCCTGCTTGCTGACGTCACAGAGGATCTTGCGGGTGACAAAGTTGCGATAGGTGCCCTCGACCACGTTGGGACCGACGATGCAGACCGGCACGTTGGCGGTGCGGAGCACGGCCTCGGCCACCGAGCCCACCAAAAGCTTGCCGACGGGGCCGGGGGAGTGAGCGCCCATGACGACGCGATCGACCTTCCGCTCGCGCAGGAAGTTGAGGATCTGGTCGGCGGCCCATCCGAGCCGGACCACGATCCTGCACTGGATGCCGAGATTTCTGGCGCGTTGGGCGATAGGTTCAAGACGGATCTTCACGGCGCGGGCGGCGGAGTATTCGTCGCACTCGATCGCCGGGTCAGCCCATGCGGCCACGCCCAAACTGTCATATGCATGAAAAATAATGAGATCCGCGCCAAACTCGACGGCCTGTGCGAGAGCAAAGGCAAAGGCCTTCTCATTGGCGGGAATTTCGGAGGCGAAGAGAATCGTGGAGGGTTTGCTCCAACCCGGCTTGGGGGGAATGGCCACGGGAACCTCCTTAACTGGATTTTCCTTTTAAGGGCACTTGGCTCGACTTCAAAGTAGAGATCCGGGTGGAAACAAAGGGGCTTCGGCGGAGAACCCAACGCGATAACCGGGAGGAACCCGGCGAGGTGAACCGAAGCCCAGGCCCAATGTGCGGAATGGAGGCTTGATCCTCCATTTCTTTCACTTATTGCTGTTCATGCGAGCACGTCGCTGAGCGTGTATCTCCCAGAATCGACCCGAGCGAGGGAAGAAAACAGTTCAATATTGCACAGTTTTCCATCATTCATCTGTGCTCACCGTCACATTTGTCCAGGAAAGCGAGTGTATCCGATCTTTCTCTGGAGTAAATAATCCTACTCTTGTCCCCACACGCGTCGGTGCAAGTGTCTGGCTTGTGCTTCCCTTTGTTTTTGTTCCGATGGAGAAAAACTGGCAGGAAGGCTCAGGGAGGCCATCGCGCATGAGGGCTCAGTATCCGGCGGCTTTGCCGTAGTGGCTGCGGTGGTCCTGTCCGCCGAGGAGGCCGCCGGTTTGGGGGTCGATGGCGATGCACTCGCCGTTGGACCAGTGGTGGTCCGCGATGGCGAGGTCGTAGCCGCGGGCGCGGAGGGCGGCGATGGTTTCCGGGGAAAAGCCGGGTTCGAGGTAGAGCTTGTCGGGCAGGTACTGGTGGTGGAAGCGCGGGGCGTCGACGGCCTGCTGGATGTTGAGGCCGCCTTCAGAGGCGGAGAGGAAGATGCCGGCGACGGTGGTGATGATGCGGGCGCCGCCGGGAGAGCCGAGGACGTAGCGGAGCTTGCCGTCTTCGAGGACGATGGTGGGGGTCATGGAGCTCAAGGGGCGCTTGCCGGGGGCGATGGCGTTGGCCGGACCCTGAATGAGGCCGAACATGTTGGGAACACCGAGCTTGACGGCGAAGTCGTCCATCTCGTCGTTGAGCAGAAAGCCGAGAGAACCGGCGGTGACGCGGGAGCCGAAACCGTCATTGAGGGTGGTGGTGACGGCGACGGCGTTGCCTTCAGAATCGACGACGGAGTAGTGGGTGGTGTCGTTGGATTCGGGGCGGCGGCGGCCGGCGGTTTTGGGCGCGGGCGGGAGGAAACCGGCGGGGCGCGCGAGGGCGGCGCTGGGAGTGGCGGCGGCGGGGTCGATGGAGGCGCGCCAGGCGGCGGCGTAGGGTTTGGAGGTGAGTTCGGCGCTGGGGATGGTGTTGTAGTCGGGGTCGCCGAGGTAGTCGGCGCGGTCCATGTAGGCGCGGCGATAGGCTTCGACGATGAGGTGGATGGACTGGGCGGAGCGGTCGCCAGGTTTGGCCAGGTCGTAGCCTTCGAGGATATTGAGGGCGCTGAGCAGGACGATGCCGCCTGAGGAGGGCGGCGGGGCGCTGATGACGGTGTAGTTGTGGAAGACGCCGGTGATGGGGGTGCGCTCGACGACGGTGTACTGGGCGAGGTCGTCGAGGGTGAGCAGGGCGCCGCCTTTGTGGAGGGCGTCGATCAGTTCATGGGCGATTTTGCCGTGGTAGAAGTCGTCGGGATCGGCGGCGATGTGCTGAAGGGTGCGGGCCAGCTCGGGCTGGCGGAAGGTCTCGCCTTCCATGTAATGGTTGCCGTCGCGCTGGAAGATGCGTTTGGAGTCAGGGAAGCGGGCAAGGTCGGGATCGGTAAGCTCTTTGGCCTCCTCGGCGGTGAGGACGAAGCCGTCGGCGGCGAGCTTGATGGCGGGAGCGATGACGCGCTCGAGGCTTAGCTTGCCGTACTTGCGCTCGGCGTAGACCAGGCCGGCGACGGAGCCGGGAGTGGCGATGGAGCGGTAGCCGAGGACGGAGGAAAGCACGCTGGCGTCGGGGATGACGTTGCCGTTCGCGTCCTGGTACATGGTTTCGGTGGCGGCGAGCGGGGCTTTCTCGCGGAAGTCGATGAAGGTGGCGCTTCCGTCGTGGGTGCGCAGGAGCAAGAACCCGCCACCGCCGAGGTTGCCGGCGGCGGGATGGACGACGGCGAGGGCAAAGCCGGTGGCGACGGCGGCGTCGACTGCGTTGCCGCCGGCGCGGAGGGTTTCAAGGCCGGCGTCGGAGGCGAGGTGGTGGACGCTGACGACCATTCCGTGACTGGCGCGGACGGGCTGCTCGTCGAGGTAGGGAATCACGTTCTTGGCGGTCTCCTGGGCTGTGGCGGAGATGGGGATGGAGAGCGCGGCGCCGGTGAGGGCGGCCAGGACGGGGAAAAAGGGCCGTCGGGTCATGGTGTTCTGACAGGATAACGCGGAAGGGGGAGGTGCTTCGACGGTAAAGATGGTTTCGCCTTGCGGTGAGTCACCGAAGAGTCTTTCCTGGCGTCTATATCTGAAACGGGCAACAGAGATCCGTCAGTTCAGAACACAACCCAACGCAATTGAATTCAATTTGTGGAGGCATTATGCAATGGAAATGGATGCAAAGCGCGATTCTGGCGGTAGGAGTGGGAGCGGTGGGCGGGGCAATGGCCTGCGCGCAGGCGGGCGGTGCAGTGAAGAGCATTTCGCAGACGGATGTATCGGTGAGCCTCTACGGAGCGTTCAGCGGAACCACCACGGGGGACGGCGTTGCGCAGAGTCCGTCCAATGCGGCCGGGGGGTTGATTGGGTTGCGGCATATCTCTAACCCGCTGCTTGGATTTGAGGTGACCTACTCGTTCAATCGCGCGAACCAGGTGTATAACGCCACCGGATACGCCTGCCCCGTGGGCGGAGTCCCCCCTTGCGGAGCGCCCACGCCAGCCGTGGTCTCGGCCAATGCGCATGAAATCACCGGCGATTGGGTCCCGTCGTTGAAGATTGGGAACCTGCGGCCGTTTGGGCTGGTGGGGGGTGGGCTTCTGCTCAATGAACCCAGCAGCGGGCAGACAGCCACCACTTCGTCGACCAAGCCGGTATTTGTCTACGGCGCCGGACTGGATTGGGGTCTGCTTCCGCACATTGGCGTGCGGCTGCAGTACCGCGGCAACCTGTACAAGGCGCCGGACCTGACCACGCTGTACGGCTCCAGCGGGGCCTTTGTCCACACGGCGGAGCCGATGATCGGGGTGTACCTGCGGCTGTGAGCCTGCGCGCGAAAACTGGCTGCGGAAAAGGTCGGGATTTCGTGCGAAATCGGCGGGAAGCATCCCTCCGGGGGCTAAAGAGGCTGCGGAAAAAGTCCTGTTTTCGCGCCAAACTCCCGAGAGGCGTCCCTCAGGGGCTAAAGCCCACGTTGATTCTGCGGCACTTACGACACGACTGAAGTCGTGCCCTGACGCTTCTTGCGTCTTCCATTGAGTTTTTCCGCAACCTGTAAAGCCCACGTTGATCCTGCGGCACTTACGGCACGACTGAAGTCGTGCCCTGACACTTCTTGCGTCTTCCATTGAGTTTTTCCGCAACCGGTAAAGCCTGCGTTGATCCTGTTGGCTTTATGCGGGGGTTGAAACCCCCGCCTCCCTCCGGATCGAGTTTTTCCGCAGCCTGTAAAGCCCACGTTGATGCTGCGGCATTTACGGCACGACTGAACAGGCTGCGGAAAAAGTCCTGTTTTCGCGCCGAAATCCCGAGAAGCGACCCTCAGGGGCTAAAGCCCAGGTTGATTCTTTGGCACTTATGGCACGACTGAAGTCGTGCCCTGATACAGAACCCTCGCGAATCCACGCCGGATCGAGTTTTTCTGCGGCCTCTAAAGCCCACGTTGATGCTGTTGCATTTATGCGTCGGGGTTGAGACCCCGGCCGACCAGTCCCGGCCTACCGCCCAAGAGGGTATTTCCGCAGGTTGTGAACCTAACTGCGGCCAATGCAAGGCCGGAGGTGGGTGAGAGCGCTAATGCTCAGAAAGGGAGACGCCGCAGTATTGAAAATGAGGAGGACACCGCAACTTTCACGCGAAACCGGTGTCAAACCACTGAGAGAGATCCGTGAGGAGTATCGGGGACCACCCCGAACACTGCGGCGATGGTCGAGCGTAGCGGGTCTCCTGTATATCTTCCTCTGCCCTCTGCGACAAGTGCATTTGCCATTGGCTGTGCATCGATCGAACACAGACCCGATGGGTATTTGTGTTTGAACTCTCAACCTCCCCCGTTTCAGAAGGATGGCAATGAAGACAATAGTTACAAACTCACGGCAAAACCTCCTTTGGGTCTGCGGTTTGATGGCTGCCTGCGCGATGATTGTTCCGCCGGTTGGCGCGGAATCGGTGGCTCCCCGCATCTCCTCCGAGATCACCAATGCGGAACAGTCGACCTTGACGGGTTCGCTGCACCCCATGGCGCAGGCGCAGTTCGATGCCGGACGGATGCCCGCGGACACCCGGCTCAGCGGCATCAGCATGGTCTTCAACCGTTCGGCGGCGCAGGAAGCGGATCTGCAGGCGTTGATTGCCGCGCAGCAGAGTCCGGCATCGCCGCTTTACCACCAGTGGCTGACCCCGGACCAGTTCGCGGCGCGGTACGGAATGGCCGACGCGGATCTGGACAAGGTGGAGAACTGGCTGCAACAGCAGGGGTTTGCGATCGATTCAGTGGCGCGCAGCAAGAACGCGATCCACTTCTCCGGCAGCGCGCGGCAGGTGGAGCAAGCCTTTGCGACGGAGATGCACTTCTACAAGGTGAACGGGACCCAGCATTTTGCGCCATCGACGGAGCTGAGCGTTCCGGCGGCGCTGGCGTCCACGGTGCTGGGCATCAAGAATCTGGACGATTTCCGGCCGCGGCCGCATGTGGTGTTCGGCAAGAATGCGCGCGTGAGGCCGGCGTTTACGTCGAGCCAGACGGGGAGTGTATTTTTTGCTCCGGGCGACATTGCGACGGTTTACGACATCAAGCCGCTCTACAGCGCCAGTATCACGGGCACGGGTCAATCCATCACGCTTGTCGGGCAGTCGGAAATTCAGGTGAGCGACATCGAGGCCTTTCAAAACGCGGCCGGATTGGCGGTGAAAGACCCAAGTCAGTTCCTGGTGCCGGACTCGGGGAACTCGACGGTTGAGGCCGATGGGGATGAAGCTGAATCGGATATCGACCTGGAGTGGGCGGGCGCCATCGCTCCCGGCGCGACGATCAACTTTGTCTATGCCGGCAACAACCCCAACTATGGCGCCTTCGACGCGATCATTTACGCGATCGACGAAAAGATAGGCACCATCATCAGCAGCAGCTATGGGACCTGCGAAACAGACCTGGGCGGGTACTCGCTGGAATCGAACCTGGAACAAGGCACGGCGCAGGGTCAGACGATTATGTCGGCCGCGGGCGACGACGGTTCCACCGACTGCTATGGCATCACGGAGCTGACCATGGCGCAGCAGGAGGCTCTGGCGGTGGATTATCCGGCCAGCAGCCCGTACGTGACGGGCATGGGCGGGACCGAGATCTCCTCGGCCAATTCCGCCTATGACACATCGGACACGGCTTACTGGGCGGCCGCGAGTGGCTCTACAGACGTGATCAGTTCCGCGCTCCAATACATTCCTGAGATGGCGTGGAACGACGATGCCTACAGCGTGGCAAATGGGGGCGGTTTGAGCGCCGGCGGCGGCGGGGCCAGTGCTCTGTTTACCAAGCCGAGCTGGCAGACGGGAGTGCCGGGGATTCCCTCCGACGGCAAGCGCGATGTTCCCGACCTGGCTCTCTATGCATCCTCGTATGTTCCCGGCTACCTTTACTGCACCAGCGACACGAGCGCCTGGGGCAGTACCGCTCAGGAGGGCAGCTGCGCCGTTGGCTTCAGGGACTCGAACGATGTATACCTTACGGTGGCCGGAGGCACCAGCTTCGACGGGCCGATTTTTTCCGGCATACTGGCGCTGATCAGCGAGAAGCAGGGTTATAGCACGGGGCAGGGACTCGTGAATCCGACGCTCTATACCCTGGCCTCCAACAGCGCGACGTATGGTTCGGCATTCCACGACATCACCACCGGCAACAACGATTGCCTGGGCGGCTCGGCGCTTTGCAATGGGGATATCGGCTTTTCCGCCGGAACGGGCTATGACCAGGCGACTGGACTGGGATCGGTGGACGTGTACAAGCTGGCAAGCGCGTGGCCTGCCAGCTCAGGCCCCCCCCCGACTTTGATTGCGACGACGACGACGATCTTGGCGTCGAACAGCGCTCCGGACGTGGGCGTTTCAGACAACTTCACCATCTCGGTTACAGCCAACACAGGCACCGGAACTCCAACCGGCACGGTGACGCTGACGGTGGACACAAACGCAGCGGTCACGGAGGATCTGACCTCGAACGGCACCTACGTCTACCCCTATACCTTCACCACCGCGGGCTCGCACACGATCCTGGTCGTGTACTCGGGCGACTCCACCTATGCAACCTCCACCGGCAGCGTGGCCGTGACTGTCGGGGTGGTCAGTACGGGCAAGGGAACGATCTCTCTTACGCCTGCGCCGAGCCCAGCCACTCTGACGGTTGCCCAGGGCAGCTCGGGGACCGAAACGATCTCGGTGACTCCAGGGGGCGGGTACACGGGCACGGTTGATGTGTCCTTCGATACGTCGAATGACAGCGCGCTGCAGAACCTGTGCTATACCTTCACCAACATGAACAGCGCCGGCGATGGAACGGTGCTCATCAGCGGGACGGCCGCCGTGACCACGGCGCTGGCTCTGGACACCAACGCCTCCGACTGTGCGTCGGCGGAGATGCGCCCCGGCGGCACGCAGCCAATGCACCGGCTGCGCCCGGCGAACACGGCGAAGAACAATGGAGGGAATCCTTTGCCGTTGGGGGTTGCGTTTGCCGGGTTGCTGCTGGCCGGCTTCCTGGGGCGCGGTTCGCGGAAGCTGCGCGGTCTGGCGGGGCTGATTCTTCTGGCTGCAGTGGGGCTGGCGGTTACAGCTTGTGGCGGCAGCTCTAACAACACCATCTCCAATCCGCCGACGGGAACCTATACCATCACGGTCAGCGCGGTAGACTCGGCGGGGTCAATTCAGGCAACGCCGGTTACGTTCACGTTCGTCATTAATTAAACGCGGTCCAACTGAGCCGACGAGGGGCAGGCATCTGAACAGAGATGCCTGCCCCTTTTTGCGGCAGTGCGCTCAGCGGTCTGTGGTTAAAGTCCGAATTCCGCAAATCTCGGTTTGCGAGCCATTGATTACAGGCTACTTAAAAAATCTGGCGTTAGCGGAAACAGACTTTCACCACAGATCGCTGTTAGCGGTTGCCGATCGGCATGAGCTTGTCGGGAACGGTGCGGCAGACGCTGCTGTCGGCGAGTTTCCAGGTGGATCCATCCGCGTAAGTAACGGAGTTCAGCTCGACCATCTGGACAGCGGTCAGGCCGGGCGCCCAGAGGTCCGCGGAAACAGCATTGCCGGGGCCGGCGGAGAACCTGACGGTCAGGGTCCTGGCCGCATCGGAAGAGTCGTCGGGGGTGGCCAGCGTCTGAGTAATACGGCCTTTGGCGGTGAGACCGCGTACCGTGACCGTGGCCCCGGTGACCTGCCTGGAATCCGGGTTGGTGAGGATCAGGTGAAGGCGCTGAGCGGGGCCTTTGGGGCGGGCATTGTCGACGGCGAGAGTGCCTCCGCCGGCGGCTTGCTGCGCGCGCAGGGAAACCGGGCAGGCGCCGGTCAGCGCGGGCGATTGGACGATGAAGGTCCGGGTCTGGCTGGCGCCGGGTGATTGAACGACGACGGTCTGGTTCTGGTTGGGGTCGAGTGCCTGGGGATGGTACTGGCTGACGGCCTGGCCGGACGAGGCGAGCGAACCGAAAAGGAGGGCGTACGAAAACGCGGCGGCGCGCTTCATGATGAGTCTCCTTACGAGCAGCATGGGCGGGTGCTTGAGGATTGGACGTTGGTGTTGGGGCGTGGTCATGGGCGGATTCGCAGTTTGCGGTTGCCGGAGGCGGTATTGAGGGAAAATGCCGGGGTCCGGCGAGCCGGGAGCCGCGGACAAAAACACCTTACTCCCGCTTTGATTTTGAATCAAGTGAGCTTTGGTCCGGTGGCGGATCAATCTCCCCCTGCGGCAAAGCCGCGCCTGGCGCGCGGGGACTACTTTGCCGCTGTACCTCGGAGCGATGCCAGCATTTCGCGGCGCAGGATAGCGTTGATGCGAGACTGGTAGCCCTTGCCGTGCGCTCGCAGCCAGAGGAGCACGTCGGAGTCGATGCGAACGGTCGTCGAGGTCTTGGTGGGCCGGTAGAACGGATTGCGAACCGCGTTCTTCCAGAACGCGTCGCCGAGCGGGGGAATATCGGAATAGTCGATTTCGCTGTCCGGTTTGGCCTTGAGAGCGGTCAATTCCGCCTTCTGCGCCGCCGTCAGAGCGGGTGGATTGGCGAGATCGATTTCATATTGAACTTCTTGCTTCTTCATAACGCCTCCTTTCCTTTGGATTGGCTTTTCGCGCCGAAATGATGCGAATCACTTCAATTTCGTCCTGGTCAACTACGGTGTGGGCGACCAGGAGTATGGGGTACCCTTCGGCTCGACCGATAGCTTGCCATCGGCGCTCGCCGTCCACGATACGGTCGTCGAGAAACAGGGCGAACGGGTCGGCAAAGACGCGGGTGGCCGTCTCGAAGCTCAGGCCATGCTTGCGCAGATTGGCTGCTGCCTTGGCGGGGTCCCACTCAAAGCGCGTCTTCATGCAATTATGTTACTACAATTTTGTTATTTGGCGAGAGCGCCGTTCCGCCACGGGAAGCCATGAGAATCATTCCATGAAGACTGGGGCCAGGGCTTGCGGCGGCTACCGATTGGCCGGGCCGTTGCAACGGCGGGTGCGGCGGCTCGGGGCGGTTTGCTGTGATACCGTTGCAATACGGCGTCCCTGAGCCGGGCCGGGAATTGCGGGCCTGTGCAGAATGGCTGCGATGCGGCTGGAATGGGGGCTCGGCCGAGCGAAACCAGAGAATGTCCCAACAGCCGGAATTGATATCGCCTCCGTTGCCCGCGAGCCCGGCTCAACAGCCTGGGCCGGGGTTCGCGTCCGGTTCCGGGAATGGGGCTGGGCCTGAATTTGCGCCCGGGGCTGGGACTGCGCCGGGGGCACCGCCGGGAAAGCACGGGCCGCAACGGATTCCGCGGTGGCTGGAGCGGGCCGAGCTGTTTTTGCGGGTGCTGCTGCGGATGTACATCGGGCTGGCGGTTTGTTATGCGCCGTGGTCCAGGATGTTCTGGGACCAGAACCCGCTTTTCTTGCAGTTCCCCACGCTCTCGATCTATGCGGCCAACGGCGCGGTACGGGGCCTTGTGTCGGGACTGGGACTTTTGAATCTGTGGATTGCATTCCACGATGCGATCCGGCATAGGACGGAAGAGGGATGAACGACAGGGTTCAGGGATCAGAGATCAGAGATCAGGGGTCAGGGATCGGCGACCCCCTCGAGCAGGAACCGCTCGCTGGGGACCCCGGCCTGGAACTGGGAACAGTTCCGGTTGCGCTGGGGCAGGATGCAGCGGCTTCCAAGGGCGCGTCGGCGCCGCACGAATCGGCTCCGCTGGCGTATGAGAATCACGAGTTTCTGAACAGCGCGGACGGGCGGCTGATCAGGATTGTGGCGGAGTATCTGGAGCCGCTGGCGCGGTTCCGCCGCGAGCAGATCCAGGACACGGTGGTGTTTTTCGGGTCGGCGCGGTTTCGCGGGCGGGAAGAGGCCGATCAAGCCCTGGAACTGCTGGAGAACACCGGTTCGGTGCAACCGGCGCCGAGCCACGAGCAGCCGGCCAGCGCACCGGAGATAGCGGCGGGGCAGGCGACAGAGTTGCAGCGCAAGCGGGCGGTGGCGGCGGTGGATATGGCCCGCTACTACGAGGACGCGCGGCGGCTGGCGCAAATGCTGACAAGGTGGGCCAAGGGGATTCCATCGCGGCGGCACCGGTTTGTGGTGACGTCGGGGGGCGGCCCTGGGATCATGGAGGCGGCCAACCGGGGGGCTAGCGAGGCGGGCGGCAAGACCATCGGAATGAATATCCGGCTGCCGTTCGAGCAGGCGCCGAATGCTTACATTACCCCGTCGCTGACCTTCGAGTTTCACTACTTTTTCATGCGCAAGCTGTGGTTTGCGTACCTGGCGAAGGCGCTGGTGGTGTTTCCGGGAGGATTCGGGACGCTGGATGAGATGTTCGAGATCCTGACCCTGGCGCAGACCCAGAAACTGGCCAAGAAGATGACCGTGGTCATTTACGGACAGGAGTATTGGAAGAAAGTGTTTAACCTGGACGTACTGGTGGAAACGGGGGCGATCTCGCCCAAGGATATCGAGCTGTTCCAGTTTGCGGATACGCCGGAGCAGGCCTTCGAACTTCTGCGGCAGGGGTTGACGGAGAACTACCTGGCGGCGGAGGCAGCGGAAGGGAAACTGGCGACGGTCGCGGCGGCGGCGTCGGCGAGCAGGGAGCTGCTGGCCGGATGGACGCTGGAGGATTTTCTGGGGCCGGAGCTGGCAAAGACGAGAAAATAAGGGAGATGCGCCCCAATTCTCAGGATTTTCTCCCGGTTTTCCGGGGCATTTTGGCTTAATTTGCGGAATTGCCGGTAACTTTATTGATTCCTTGCACAATTGAAGGTGCATTCGTCGCATGTTAACTCCCTATTTATGAGCGGGAGGGGATACTGGATGCAGATGTCCGGGAAGAATCGCGGAGAAGGAGCAGAAATGGCCAGTTCGTCCATCTCGTACCTGTGGCGCGACCCCAACGCACCACGCGGCTTCCGTAGAGGCGTTTCACTGCACGGTCACACGAACCAGTCTGCGGAGACGCTGGATTTTCTGGCGAACCTCGGCAATCAGTACCCGGTGATGCGGCCCTTGCTGTCGCGGCTGGAGCGGCGGTCGGAGGAGAAGTACGGTGTGCGGGTGAACTACGCGAAGGCCTACTGGACGCCTCCGATGACGCCCAAGCTGGCGTTCGACCTGGAGAGCGGGCAGATCGAGAAGCTGGACCTGGCGCCGATGGTCTCAATCACCGACCACGACAACATTAAGGCGCCGATGCTGCTGCGGACGGTTCCGAGCGCAAGGCAGATTCCGGTATCGGTGGAGTGGAGCGCGCCGTATGGGCCGCAGTCGTTCCACCTGGGGGTACACAACCTGCCCAGCGCGCGTGCGACGCAGTGGATGGCAACGCTGGCCGATTACACCGCGCACCCGAGCGACGCGCGGCTGACCGAGATTCTGGCGGCGCTGAATGCGGAACCGAATGTGCTGTTGGTTTTCAACCATCCGATGTGGGACCTGTACCTGATCGGCAAGGAGAAGCACGAGTTCCTGGTGAACGAGTTTCTACAGAAGAACGGGGCGCATTTTCATGCGCTGGAGCTGAACGGATTGCGGCACTGGAGTGAGAACCGCGCGACGCGGCAGTTGGCGGAGAAGTGGCACATGCTGCTGATCTCGGGCGGGGACCGCCACGGGGTGGAGCCGAACGCCACCATCAACCTGACCAACGCGAGCAGCTTTACGGAGTTTGTACACGAGATCCGGCGGGAGAAGAAGAGCAACATGCTCTTCCTGCCGCAGTATGCGGAACCGTGGAAGCACCGGATTCTGCAGTCGACGATCGACGCGGTGCGCAACTATCCGGAGTTTCCGCTGGGTTCGCGGAACTGGGACCAGCGCGTATATCATCCCGACCTGAATGGGGTGGTGCGGCCACTGAGCGAGCTTTGGCCCGGGGGAAGGGCGCCGCGGGCGATGCGCCTGGTGATCGGCGCCGTGCAACTGATGGGCAGGGGCCTGGTTTCAGGCGGCTTGCGCATGGCGTGGAGCGAGGCGCACCAGTTGCGGCTTGCACTGGGCGAGCACGACGGATAAGCGGGCGGGAAATCGCCTGGCAGGCGTGCGGAGCGGGACAGCGGAGCGGGTTCCGACAAAGCGATGAGTGCAAGAATGCCGCGGGTGGCGTACTTTCCCGACTCGTTTCACGAGGTGAACGGGGTTGCGCATACCAGCCGGCACTTTGAGGCGTTTGCGCGGCGGCGGAATCTGCCGTTCCTGTGTGTGCGGGCCGGCGACCGGACGCAGGCGATTCTGGAAGAGGACAATGTTTGGACGCTTGAGCTGCCGCGGAGCTTTCTGTCGTTTGCCCTGGAAAAAGACCTTCGCTTCGATTCCGCATTTCTGCGGCACATTCCCTTGATCGGCGAGGTTGTGGAGCGGTTCAAGCCGGATTTGATTCACATTACAGGTCCCAGCGAGGTGGGGATGCTGGGCGCGTGTCTGGCCCATCATCTGGAGCTGCCGCTGGCGGCAAGCTGGCACACCAACGTGCATGAGTACTTGGCGCGACGGTCGGACTGGCTTCTGAAGCTGTTGCCCAAGCGGCAATCCGATTCAACGGGACAGACGATCGAAGACCTGGCGATGGCGGTGGCGGCCAGGTTCTACTCGGTGGCGCAGGTGCTGTTTGCGCCCAACCCGGAGCTGTGCGCGCTGCTGGAGAAGGCGACGGGGCGGCCGTGCCACCTGATGCGGCGGGGTGTGGACGCGGAGCTGTTTCATCCTTCGAAACGCAGGCGGGCGGTAGAGGACCGGGACCATGTGCTGGGGTTCGTAGGGCGGCTTTCTGTGGAGAAGAATGTGGCGCTGCTGGCCGAGGTGCAGGAAGAGCTGGAACGGATGGGGCACAGGAGCTTCCGGTTCCTGATTGTGGGGCACGGCGGCGATGAGGGGTGGCTGCGGGAGCGGCTGCCGCGGGCGGAGTTTACCGGGGTGCTGAAGGGCGAGGCGCTGTCAGCGGCCTACGCGAATATGGATTTGTTTGTGTTTCCGTCGCATACGGATACCTTTGGCAACGTGGTGCTGGAGGCGCTGGCCAGCGGGGTGCCGGCGATTGTGACGCCGGACGGCGGCCCGAAGACGATTGTGCGCGACGGCGAGACGGGGCGGATTGTGCCGGACGGGGAGTTTGCGGCGGCGGCGGCGGGAGTGCTGGGAGACCCGCAGAAACATGCGGAGATGCGGAGGGCGGCGCGGAGTTATGCGCTGACCATGAGCTGGGACGCGGTGTTCGAAGGGGTTTATGCGGGATACGAGGGGCTGGTGACGCAGGCACAGCTCGCGAAGGCGTAGGTGGATCGGGGTGGAACTCGTCGTTTCCCCGGGCTCATCCGTCGCGGTCCGCCACGGCGGAAGACCTGGGGCGCCCGCGGCCCGTTCGTTGGCGGAAGCGTCGGGTGAACAATTCGATCCCAGCCGCGCCTGCAACGCCCGCTCATCGCAAAAAACGCGATGAACGGGGCACAGCTCTCACGGCTCCCCCAGATTCTCATGACCGGGCCACCTGCCGGAAGCGTCGGGTGAACAATTCCCTGCGATTGTTCTACGCCTTGGCGGCTAACTCTCCGACGGCGCCGACTAACTTGTCGAGGTCGGGGAGCGTGGTGTAGACGTGGGGAGTTACGCGGACGCAACTTATGTTTTCCCAGACGATGCCGACGGTGTGGATCTTGTAGCGGTCGAAGAGAGCTGAGGCTAACTCGCTCGGAGTCATGCCGTCGATGCTGACGCCGCAGATGGCGCAGGAGTAATTGAGATTCAGTGACGTGTGCAGCTTGACCTTGGGGATTTCAAGGACGCGGGTGGCCCAGTAGTTCTTGAGGTAGCCGATGCGCTGCTCCTTGCGCTTGCTGCCGATGCCTTCGTGGAAGTTGATGGCTTCTCCGATGCCCTGCTCGAGGGGGAAGCTGCGCGTGCCCAGGGTTTCAAACTTGCGAATGTCGGCGGAATGGGGCTGCGAATTGCAGGTGAGCGGCCAGAGCTTCTCGATCTTGTCGGCTTTGACCCACATCATGCCGGTTCCTATAGGCGCGGACAGGAACTTGTGCAGGCTGGTGCCGAAGTAATCGCAGTGCAGGTCGGGGACCTTGAAGTCGAGCAGGCCGAAGGAGTGGGCGCCGTCGGCGATGACTTCAATGTTATGGGCGTGGGCCATGTCGGCGATCTTCCGGACGGGCATGGTCTGGCCGACCCAGTTGACCATGTGGGTGGCATGGATGATGCGGGTGCGGGGAGTTATGGCTTCCTCGTAGGCTTTGACGATGACCGCGTCGTCCTCGATGGGGAAGTCGAAGCTGATCTGCTTGTAGACGATGCCGTCGCGCTCGGCCCGCTGACGCCAGGCCTGGATCATGTTGGGGTAATCCTGCTTTGTGCCGATGACCTCGTCGCCGGCTTTCAGGGGAAGGCCGTAGATGATGGTGTTGAGCGCCTCGGTGGAGTTGCGGTCGATGGCGATTTCGCCGGGCTGTGCGCCGGCCAGGCGGGCGAGTTTTTCGCGCAGGGGCTCGCGTCCCTGGTCGAGGATCTGCCACATGTAATAGGAGGGGCCTTCATTGGCGAGCTGGTTGTAGCGCTCGACGGCCTGCTGGACGACGATGGGCGAGGGGGAGACGCCGCCGTTGTTGAGGTTGACGATGTCGGGGTTGACGGAGTAGCAGCGCTGAATGACGCTCCAGAAATCTTCGTCCTGGGCGATCTCGGCGGGGCCGAGATGGGCGACGGCGCGGGAGGCGGCGCTGAAGCTGGCGGCGTGGGCCTGGTTGAAGAGGCTGTTGACGGAGAATGCGCCGGCCAGGGTTGCTGCGTTGCGGAGGAAGGTGCGACGGTCGCTGGGAATCATATAGAGCACTGTAGGCGTTTCCAGGGTGGGGATTCAACGGAAAAATCGCGGTGAGCGAATGCCGGCGCGGAGGCCGGTGCGCAAATCCAGGGCGAAGGGGGTTTCCTTGTCGGTGAGGAGGTCCCAGCCGAGGCCGTGGAGGACGCCGGGGTCGATGGAGGTGATGGTTACGCCTTCGTCGGAGAGTTTTTCGGATTGCCAGGCGTGGCCATTCGGACCCCAGGCGAGGATGGCGTGGTGGCCGACGAACAGAAGGAGATTTTCGGCGGGGAGGGGGCGGACTTCGAGGACCGGGCGGAAGGGGATCATGGTGAAGTGGCCAGGGTCGGTGGTCGAGACGATGTAGGCGTAGCCGCCGGAGACGGCGCAGATTTCTTCCGGGTTTGGAGCGGACCAGAGGCCGGTGGGGACGGCGGGATCGCGGAAGCCGAGGGCGCAGGTGGCCAGGAAGGGTTGCTCGTTCTGGTTGGGGTGGATGAGGACTTCGAGAGCGCCGCGCTCGACTTCTTCGGCTTGGCGGGGATAGACGAGGTGGCGGGTGGGGAGAATGAGGGGGCGCGCGGGGAGGACTTCGGCTTGCCAGTGGTGGGGGAAGGAGAGGTCCACGACGGGGTTCGTCACGGGCGCACCGGATGGGGAATACGGCGGGTTGAGGTTCGAGGTTTCCCAGGTCTCAAAGACGAGACCTGGGGCACCCGCAGATTTGGGCTCACGGCTGGGCCTTGTAGCGCAGAATCCAGTCCTCCTGCTCCTGGGTGTCGGGCACGGAGAGGCCGCGAGCGGCTTGGATGGCGATGAGGGCTGCCCTCGGAGTCCAGCCGAGGTGGATGAGCGTGCAGGCCGCGGTGATGGTGGCGCGGCCAATGCTTCCGCGGCAATGGACGCCGATATGCTCGCCGGCGCGGAGGCGATCTGCCAGCCCGGCTACGAATTCCCGGAAGGCGGCGGTGTCGGGCGGGGTGTGACAGTCGGCAATCGGGTGGGAGAGAAACTTGAGCCCGATCTTCTCAGCGAGGCGGCCTTCTTCCTCAACGTCAAGCATCACGGCTTCATCTTCCCTGAGGAGCGAAACCAGGGTCTCGATGCCACCCTGTTTCATTCCCATCAACTCGTTCTCAAGCCCATCGCCTCCGAGCGGGCAGAGCACAATGGCCAGCGGTGCGGCGGGGTTGCCTTTGATCCAGAAGACGTCAGTCATGGGGGTCAGACTCCTGCAAATTGGGCATGCGGAATTGCTCCAGGCGGTCGCGGATGCCGGGGATGGGGAGGCCGAGAGCGGCGCCGTCTTCAATGAGGGGGATGAGCTGTTCGAATTCGCGGCCGGAGTGGGCGCCGGTGAGGGCGATGCGGACGGGATGGAAGAGTTCCTCGCCATTGACGCCGGCGGCGATCTTGACTTCGTTCATCCAGGCTTTGAAGTCTTGAGGGGTTACGTATTGGCTGTGGGTGCGACTGCGGCCGGCGAGTTCGCCGAGGGCGGTGCGGGCGTTGCCCACGTGGAGCAGGCCGGTGGGGGTTGGGGGGGCAAACCGGACACGGGGAAGGGTGTTGGCCATGACAACAATGATGATAGACGGTGGAAGAGGGATGGGTCAGACGGAAGTGGCGCCGTCTCGACCACGGGTGAGAGCCGTTCCAACAGAACCGGAATCATGAAAAGTGTTGCCAGCCCTGGGGCTTGAGGGGTTGGGGGCCTTGCGGGGTGAGGAGGGTGACGGCGGGATGGTTGAGGCGAGCGGGGAGGATGCGGCCGATTGGGGTGATGGGGACGCCGGCGATCTTCCTGGGGAGACGGGCGGAGGGTGGAGCGGTGAAGAGGAGTTCGTAGTCTTCTCCGCCGTTGAGGGCCTGGAGAAGGGTTGCGGCGGGGTGGACGGGGAGTAGCGCGGCATCGACCGCGGCGGCTACGCGGGAATCTTCGCAGAGGTGGGCGAGGTCGGTGGAGAGGCCGTCGCTGAGGTCGATGGCGGCGGAGGCGAGCGAGTGGCGGAGGAGCCAGAGGCCCTGGGCGATGCGAGGCTGGGGGTAGAGGTGCGCGGCGAGCTGGGCTTCGAGCTTTCTGGGGATGCGGGGAGGGCGCGGGCGGGCGGAGTGGGCCTCGACCGACCGCGATGAGCGAGCCCATTCGGCGAGGCGGGCGAGGGCGGCGGAGGATCCGCCCAGGGTTCCGGTTACATAGAGCAGGTGGCCGGGGCGGGCGGTGGAGCGGAGCAGGGCCTTTCCACGGGGAAGCGAGCCGATGAGGACGATGTCGGCGAGGGGGATGGGCGACTCGGCGAGGTCGCCGCCGGCGAGCGGGGCTTTGTGGGCCGCGGCCAGGGCGAGCAGGCCGTCGAGGAAGCGCGTGGTCCAGGTTGGCCAAGCGGGTTGTGTGGGCGGGGTGGTGCGGCGGCGGGCTGCGGAGGTGGTGAGCCGGCGCGGCAGGCCTAGCGAAAGAAAGGCGGCGATGGGGCGGGCGCCCATGGCGGCCAGGTCGCTGAGCCCGCGGGCCAGGACGCGATGGCCTACGGATTCGGGGGGGTGCCAGTCGAGGCGGAAGTGGCGGCCGGCGATGGAGAGGTCGGTGGTGACGGCCAACTCCTGGCCGGGACGGGGACGAATCAGGGCGCAGTCGTCGCCGATGCCGAGGCGCAGGGCCGTTGAGGAGGGATGGGCGGCACGGGCGCGGATGTGGCGGAGCAGGGCCAGTTCGCCGCGATCGAGGTCGCTTTCGGGAATGGCGGGGCGGGATGGCACTTCTTGAGGATAGGGCAACGGAGGGGCCAGGGAATAGGGAGTAGGGACTAGGGAATAGGGAATAGTTGTCAGTGGTCGGTTGTCGGGCGGGGGCCGGTCATTGGCGATTTGTCCGCTTTAGGGGCGGGTGGGGGATTTTGGGGACCGGAAAGGGGACTTTTGGCGGCTGGGGGTGAGTTTTTGGCGGTTATGGTCAATGTGGGGCAGTAAGGCTACAACTAACGTGAAGGAATTTCCACTGTATTAAATTGACCGGACGGAGGGCGGTTTGGTAACCTTGATGAACGTTACGTTACCAAGCCATATGTGGTGACAGGTTTTTTTGAACGGGCTGAAAGGCCAATTGCCCTGCGCTTTTATAAGTACTCAGCGAATTGCGGCCCTGCGGGTTGCAGGGATGAGAGGCGAAGATGCTACGCAAGCGCTATTACATTCTTTTTGTTGCCCGGGATGAAGACGGGCGAATCCGAAAAATTCCGCTTCCACTTCAGTATGCGTACGGATTTGTAGCCGCGGCCCTGATAGGTGCGTTCACGATCGTGGGCCTTGCGGGCTCATACACCCGGATGCTGCTGAAGACAGAGAGTTTCAACCAGGTTCGCCAGGACCGGGAGAATCTGCGCAAAGGCTACAAGCAGATGGCGCAGATAGCGCACGACCGCGATGTGCAGGTGGCGTCGCTGGGCGCGCTGGCGAGTGAAGTGACGGCGCTGTACGGGCTGCGGCAAAACAAGCTGGGCTCAGCCAAGCCGGCGGCCGCGGCGAGCGCCGCGGAGGCACCCACGCCAACCACTCTGGCCCTAACCGACGACGTGAACCAGCAGCAGGTGAGGCTCTCGATCGACCAGTTTTATGCGCTGCGGGCGCAGGCGCTTTCCGGGCGTGTTTCGCGAGCATTGGAGAGCGGATTGTCGCTGAGTTTCGCGGGCGATTGGACGCAATTGGCGGATGCGCCTTCGATCTGGCCGATCGAGGGCCGCGTGACCTCGAGCTTTGGAGAGCGGGAAGACCCGTTCAACGGGGAAGGGGCGTTCCACTCGGGCGTCGACATTGGCGCATCCTACGGGGCGCCGGTGCGCGCGACGGCGGATGGGGAAGTGAGCGCAGCCTCGATGGGCGCCGGGTATGGGCGCGAGGTGGTGCTGGACCACGGCCACGATGTGATGACGGTGTACGGTCATCTTTCGGCGGTTGCGGTACTGCCGGGCCAGCATGTGATTCGCGGCCAGGTGATTGGCTATGTGGGGCAGTCGGGACGTTCGACGGGCCCGCACCTGCACTATGAGGTGCGCGTGCACAGCGTGCCGGTGAATCCGCACAAGTATCTGCGCCTCACCTTTGAGCAGGTTGCAAATCTGGATGGCGGCGCGGCTGGATCGCAAGCCAATTAGAGCGAGTTCCTTTTTTAAACGCAGAGGCGGCTCCCGGTGGATGGGAGCCGCTTTTGTTTTGAGGGCGGGTTGCGTTCGCTTTGGGCGCGTGGGCTGGCCGTAGTATCGTGGAGCCGTCGCAATCTTCTCTTTGGAGTCCAACTCATGCGCCTTCTTGACCGTTGTCTTGTCTTTCTCCTCGTGGCGGCTTCGCCCGCTCTTGCACAGGATCGTGCGGCGGATTTGCGGACGGCCTTTGCGCGCGCCGAACATCTGAAACGGGGCATCAACGCGTCGGAGTGGTTTGCGCAGTCGGCGAGCGGCTACTCGGCGGCGCGGACCAACAGGTATACCGACGCGCAGGATATTGCGCTGATGGCGCGGCTGGGATTCGACAACGTGCGGTTGAGCATCGATGCCGTGCCGCTGGAGCAGTGGCCGCGGGGCAAGGACGGGCTGAACGCCGACTTTGTGGGCCGGCTGGACCGGGCGGTGGATACGATGCTGTCCCAGGGCCTCGCGGTGACGATCGACCTGCACCCGGAGAGCAGCTACAAGCAGCAACTGCGCACGAGCAACGATGCCGTGGACCGGCTGACGATGCTGTGGCGGCGGCTCGCCGGCCACTATGCGGCGCGGGACCCGGAGCGAGTGTTCTTCGAAATTCTGAACGAGCCGGAAGTGAACGATGCTTACCGGTGGGCGGGAATCCAGGCGCGGGTGGCGGCGGCGATTCGCGAGGTTGCGCCCAAGAACACGATTATTGCCACGGGGCCGAATTATTCCGACATTGCGGACCTGCTTACTATTCATCCCCTGAGCGATGGGAATGTTATCTATAACTTTCACTTCTACGATCCGCACGAGTTTACGCATCAGGGAGCGGGATGGGGCGAGGCTTGGTGGAGTTATACGCATAACATTCCTTATCCGGCTACGGAAAGCTCGATGGCCGAGTTAGTCAAAGAGGTTCCGGATGCGGCCAACCGGTTTGCGCTGGAACGGTATTGGCTGGATCACTGGGATGGGCGCCGGATGCGGCTCACTATCGATGAGGCGGCGGCGTGGGGGCGGGCGAACGGCGGGCCGTTGATCTGCAATGAATTTGGCGCGTTCCGGGAGTATACGGACGAGCAGTCGCGGATGAACTGGATTCGCGATGTGCGGACGGCGCTGGAGGCGGACGGGATCGGGTGGGCGATGTGGGATTACCGCGGCGGGTTTGGGGTGGTGTGGAAGGAAGATGGGCAGGCGGCGAAAGTGGATGAAAAGGTGGTGGAGGCGTTGGGGCTGAAGAAGTGAAGGGGTTTCCTGCGAGATATTTGAAGACTGAAAAAGACGATAAAGAACTGTAAGTAAAGAACTGTAGTTATAGATATCCCACCTTAACCGCAAAGAGCGCGGTGAAGGTGGGGCACCCAGGGGATGTGCGACGGTTTCGGGTTACTTGCCGGTGTAGACGACGTGCCAGATGGATTTGGAGCCGTCGTCGGAGACGAAGAGGGAGCCGTCGCTGGCCTGGGCTACGCCAACAGGACGGCCCCAGACGGTGCCGTCGGGGTTGACGAAGCCGGTTAAGAAGTCTTCGTATTCGCCGGTGGCGTGGCCGTTGCGCATGGGCAGGCGGATGACTTCGTAGCCGGTTCGCAGGGCCCGGTTCCAGGAGCCGTGCTCGGCGGCGAAGCCGTCGCCTTTGAACTCAGACGGGAACTGGGAGCCGTCATAGAAGAACATTTCGAGCGAGGCAAAGTGGGGATTCACGAGGATGTCCGGCGTGATGACCTTGGATTGCAACTCGGGGTGCTTGCCAACGTGGCGCGGGTCCTGAATGCCGCCTTTCGGGCCACCCATGTAAAACCAGGGCCAGCCGTAGAAACCGCCCTCCTGGACGTGGGTCACGTAGTCGGGCGGAAGGTTGTTGCCGATGCCGTCCCTTTCATTGGTCGAGCACCAGAGCTCGCCGGTCGCGGGGTTGATGGCTTCTCCCACGCAGTTGCGCAGGCCGGCGGCGTAGATCTTGACGAATTTGCCTTCGGGAGTGAACTGGAGGACGTCGGCGCGGTGGAACTCCTCGGGATGGGTGTCGGAGTCGTCGACGTTGGAATGGGAGCCGACCGAGGCGAAGAGCTTGGCGCCGTCCTGCGAAAAGATGAGGTCGCGGGTCCAATGGCCGCCGCCGCGGAGACGGCCTCCGCCGGGCAGGTCGGCGAGATTCTGCTGGGGGCCGGTGGCCTTGAGGTCGCCGTTCTTGTAGGGGAAGCGGACGATGCCGTCGGTGTCTCCGATGTAGACCCAGGAGGGATTGGAGCCGCTGGGGTAAAAGGCGATGCCGAAGGGCTGGCGGAGGCCGGTGGCGAAGACGGAGGCCTGCTGAGGTTTGCCGTCTGCGCCGACGCCGCGAAAGACCTTGATTTTGCCGGTTTCGCTTTCGGCCAGGAAGAGGTCGCCGTTGGGGGCGGTGCGAAGCAGGCGGGGATTGTCGAGGCCGGTGGCATAGAGGGTGACCTTGAAGCCCTGGGGAGCGATGGGCCAGGCGTTGCCAGGGCGGGGAACGAGGGTGGGACCGTTGTCGACCGACTCATTGGGCGCCGGGGCGGGCAGGTCGGCGACGGTGAGATGGCGGCGGATGCCGGGGGACTCGTGGAAAGCGTCGGTGAATGCGGCCTGGCCAGTCAGGACGGGGTGTTGGGGCGCGGGTTTGGCCAGGGTATCCGCGGCGCGGGCGGTGAGGCAAGGGGCGAGAGCAAGGGTGCAAAGGAAGACGGAAAGCTGAAGGGGACGGGACAGAATGGTCATGGGACCTCTCAAGGGGGTTTGATTGAGATCAAAAACGCCTAAGCTCGAACAAAACGGGTTCAAAAGCAAGCGGCGGGGAAGCGCACCTGACTATTTGGATGCAGGTTGGGTGGTTCCGGATGCGGAATCGGGCGGGGAATTCTCGCCCTGGGCAAGGTTGGCGAGCAGGGCGGGCGAGAGCGTGGCGGTGACCACCACGCGGTTGCGCTTCTGGGTGACTTCAGCGGTTTTGAGGAGCTGTTTGAGGGCGTTGTTGGCGGTGTTTGCGGCGAGCGGTTCGGTGAAGCCGCGAGCCAAGGTGACGAGGGTGGCGAGCGAGGCGGCCTGGCTGGTGGCCACATCGTCGGTGGGGGCGATTTCCTCGATTTTTAGATTGAGCGAGCCGCCCAGCGACAAGGCGGGGGTGACGCTGGCAACGATGGTGGAGTCGGATTCGAGGGGCAGGGCAAGGCCGAAGATGTGGATGGAGCCGCTTTCATTGAAGGGCAGGCCGATTTGGCCGACGCCCCAGGCCAGCGAGAGCAGCGGGACGTCGTGGTAGTGCTGGGCCAGAAGCGTGGAGCCGGCGAAGGGCAGGGCGGCGGTGCGATGGCGGTCGAGCATGGAGTGGATCTGCTCGGCGGTGGGAGTGTTGGAGACGGCCACCATGTCATAGCCGATCTGGGCGACGCGGACGGTGCGGCCCTCGGAGGGGACGGAGTAGACGGTGTGGCCGGCGTAGGACTCGCGGGAGGCGGCGTGGGCGTCAAGCCAGGCGTTGAGGCGCTTGCCGGTGAGCTTGCCGACCAGGACCATGGAGTAGGCGACGGGGCCGTTGGGGCCGTTGGGGTCGGGCATGCGGTGGAGGGCGATGGCCACCTGGTCGAGGTCCTGCTCCCAGTCCACGCCGGTGGCGTCAACGAATTGCTGGTATTCGGGGACGCGGCGGGGCGGCTTCAAGTCCTTGTGGATGAAGGCGCGGACGGGCTTGAGATTGATGTAGAGAATGCCGTCGGACTCGGGGAGCAGGCGTGCGGCTTCCGGCGGGGCCTTGGAGCGCAGGAAGACAGCCACGGCCAGGAGGAACAGGACCGCGGCCACGATCCAGAGCGTTCTGCGGGTGCGTCTGTGCATTGGCCGTCAGAAATAACGTATCACTCCGGGCACGGAATCAACTTGCGGCCAGTCCAAGAACTCGCGAGCAGCGCCCGCACTCGGGCGGATGGGCTGCATTGCCGGGAGGGAACAAGCAGCAGGTGGTTGCCGCCCTGTTAACGCATGGGTAACCTCCACCCCCCACATCCCCCCCGTCTTTTTAGGAAAATTCCTCATTCTGAATGAGTTACGACAGGGGTTTCGCTCCAAGTATCCGATTCAAAACGAGTTATTTGCAGAGTCCAGACTTTAAAGGAGTTAGGCCGCTTTTTGCGGTGTGCGGGGCTAATTTGCTGACCAAATCCACGCAGAGCCTCTCCTTTCGCGCCGGTTTGCGCGCATCTTCCTGACCTGTGCTTGGCATGGAGGAACTCTCCACCCTTGCTGCCGGGAGGTCGCGCCCTATTCAATTCACAGTATGCGCCCCGGGCACATAATCTTATGCAAATGGTCAGCCGTTACCCGGATGCGAAGGGGAGCGCATCCCTGGAGGAAGCGCTGTATCCGGCCCTGTTGGTTTTTGTACAGGTTCGCAGGTGCGGCCGCCCGCTGTTAGTTCATTTTGATGTAGGCGCGGGAATGTGGGCGCAGGTATCCTTGATTGCCTTTTCGACGGTGTTTTGCTTGGTGGCGTATATCATGTCGCCGTCGGCTTGAAAGAGTGAAGCTCCGTCGACCTTCATCGATCCGGCTAGAGCTAGCCCAGTTAATCCGCCGAAGACAAACATTGAACTCCGTGAGCCTCCTCGACGACGGAAAACAAGCACCAAGTCTGCACGGTCCAGATTGTTGGAAGCGACGATATAGGCGGGACACACTTTCATTATGTCGGCTTCAACCTCCACTGTCCTTGGATCGTCCCCAGCTTGCGTGTGGGAGACGCCAGCGGCTGAACCGCCGTTCCTGTCGCCCGACGCCCTAATCATTCCGTTGGATTCAAACATCGGATGGTCGGTGACATAGACGCGAATTTTGCCGTCTGTGGAATGAAAAAGCTGCGGCGGGGCTGGCGGCGAGGTGGGCTGCGCGGCAGGACCCGGCGCCGCGACGGGAACTGGAACCGGAAGTGACGGGGGTATCGGCGCTAGGGCGGCCGGCGCGGGAGCGGCGGACTTGGCCATGATCGCCGCGACCACCTTGTCACTGACGCCTGCTGCTTTGAGGGCGATCAGACCGTCCGTGGAGGTGTCGTAGGTTCCTGCCTGTGAGTTGATGGTGGAGACGATTAGATCGTCAGACAGGCCGACTTTCACCAGCTTGATGACAGCGTCGTTGTTGAGCGCCTGCTGGGCAACGAGCAGAGGGCAAAATGCCAGAAATACGAGTGCGATAATACTCCTGCGCATACAGCTTCTCCTTGATTTTCAGAACCGCGGAGCGTCTATTGGGTAGGCTAACCAATCATCTGCCTAAGTCAAGGTTTTCGCAAGGGCGTTCCTCGTGGAATGGCGGGTTGGGGGATTCACCCGCGGGAGATGGGCGAGGCAGGGGATGGGGATGCATGATGCTCTGAACGCGACGTTCCAGCTTATTCTGAATCAGGGGGATTGGGAATGGCTGGAACTGCCGATTTGATTCATCCCGGAGAGATTCTGCTGCCGGAGGAGATGCGCCCTCCGGTAGCTGTCGGCTCTTTGCGCCCTGGAAAAGGACTATGCGGCAATGCTGCCCGCAATTGCCCAGAGAACGCATTGTCAGAATGGATGTCTGATTGCTGATAAATGGAACTGCTCTTCTCCTCCGCTGCGCCGCATGATCCGCGGAGATGGCCGTACGATGATTGGGAAAGTCGCCTCGACTTTCCATCCTGCTCCTTCCTCATTGCCCTTTTTTGATTGTTCTCAGCGTCCCGGAAATCTGCCTGATTCCCTGCAAACTCCTCCCCGGCAATGCCGTTCAATCTTGGTGATCGGTTCCTCGCCCGTCGCGCCCGCCCCGCCGGCCCTATTCCCTGGGCCCTTGTCCCCTCGTTCCCTTGTTCCTGCCGAAAACAACGAATTCCGCCACCCGTTACAATCCCATGCTGGCACGAGGTAAAACCTTATGCTGCCACCCAGTGCAACGGAATCCTGCCAGCGGCAGTCCGAGGGAATACGCAGCATCATCCACGCAGAAGGCGTGCGGCAATGTTAATCAAACAGTAACTTACGGCTTGGCGGTGATACAGGCTGAAGGGTGAAATCTTGCAGTGTCTTATTCGACTGTCTCAGCCGAAGGGGGGGTCCACAGGACAGCGAATCCCTGTTGCCTACAAAATCGCAAAGGTGAGCAATTATGAGCAGAAGGCTTAGATTGCACCCTCGATAATGTTCACGATGAACTCGAGTAGGTTCTCTGAGTTCCTTCCACGCTGCCTCCGAAGGAATCGTGCTTACGCAAGCGTGGTCCCCGCAACCAGGGGGCGTTCGCCTCCCGAGTCTCAAAGGGTCTTGTGAAAGGGGCCTTATGCCAAACCGTCTGCTGTACAGGGTTTCAATCAGCTTTCTGGTAGTGCTCTTTCTAGCTAGCTGTAACGTGGCTACCGACACGCCAGTTTTGCAACCTTCCGATGCTCCCACGGTATCGATGGTAGTCCCTCAAACCAGCGGGGTAGGCACAAACCGTGAGATTGCGGTGGTCTTTAGCAAGCCCATGGATCCGGCAAGCATCAACACCAGCACCTTCGTGGTGGCAGGTGTGACTGGTACAGTCACTTACGATACAGTCAACATGATTGGCGCCTTCAAGTCTTCTGCGGACTACGCCGTCGATACTACGTACAGCGCGAGCATTACCACTGGGGCCAAGGACACAAGCGGAACTCCACTTGCCGCGCCCTTCGGTTTCTCTTTCACTACCCGTGCAACCACGGACAAATCTCCACCAGACGTCTTCGCCATGAATGTTGCCGCAGGCGCCACTTGCGTGCCGCTGAACCAGAAGATCATAGTTACTTGAGAGTACCGAGATCTGAAGGGATGCGTATCAAGCGGCCAATCGTGTTCCTTCGGTTCTGGACAGGTCCAGCCTTGATCGAATGAATTTCACCAGGGTTGTGGTTTCTGGGTCAGTTGCGAGA
>Ga0224555_1000557_pt1 | contig 56840 bp, 48 predicted proteins | sample 714S23034metaG_FD_180687 | JGI IMG/M metagenome (GOLD analysis project Ga0224555, IMG submission 180687) | Peat soil microbial communities from Stordalen Mire, Sweden - 717 S2 30-34 | ecosystem: Environmental > Terrestrial > Soil > Wetlands > Peat | place: Sweden: Norrbotten County, Stordalen... | reverse complement strand
GCGCCAACGCTTGCGCTTCGCTCATCTGGCGGAGCAAGAGACAGGAACCACATGACAATCCACCGATGTGCCGCTGATCGCTACGCTTTCGGCGCCACTTCCAGATAATCAATCCGGGCCATGTCTTGCTTGCGGATGGACGCGCTCATAGCGCCCGCAACAATCTCCTGCGCGCGCAATCCGTCAAGATGAGTGATCGGAAATGGCTCTCCTTCGCAGCAGCAGTTGAGGAAGGTCCTGAGCTCTTCTTTATAGGCCGCGCCGTAGCGATCGATGAACTCTGGAAGTGGCTGGTCATATCGCCGCATTTCAAAATTCCTGAATGCCAGCGGCTCTTTTGCTTCCCGGGTTCCATACGCCTCGACCATAACCTCAAGCAGCTTCTGCTTGAAACACCCTATGCGAATCAAACCCTTCTCGCCATAAATCACGGTTTCGCCGCGATAACCCGATACGTGATTGCGTGTGACCTGGATTTGAGCGATAAACTCATCGCCAAAATCGAGAATCATCAGGGCATCGTCGAAATCTTCCTGGCATGTCGTCAGTTTGTGGCTATAGATTCGCGAGCCGATCGCCAGGGCGAGCTTCGGCTTCCGGCCGGAGAACCACACAACCTCGTCCACATTATGGACCGCCATGTCGGGCAGAATGCCGGGGCTCGCAAATCCGTCTGGGGCAGGGCCCGAATCTTCGAGCGATGAGTAGATTTTGAAGATCCGCCCTATCGCACCTTGATCGATGAGTTGTTTCGCAAAGCAGATGGGCGCGTCGAAGCGCCGTTGGAATCCCAACATCAGTGCCTGTGGATGCTCGCGCTCAAGAAGCTCCGCATATTCGCGATCACCCTGCAAGGTACCGGTAAGAGGCTTCTCGAGAAACACCCGCTGTCCGCGCCGAATCATCATCAGGGAGTGCTCGCGATGCAGCGGCGTATTTGTAGCGATCACCGTGACGTCGCACATGCCTGATTTCGCCAGGCCTTCGATGTCATCGAACACGGGCGTGGAACCGCCAGTCAGCGAAAGAAACGTGTCTGCGGCTTTCCGGTCGGTAGTTGAGACGCAAGTCAGCCGGCACAGATCGGACTCCTGCGCCAGTTCGTGAATATGCAATGCATGGATCATCCCCATGCGACCGAGCCCTACCACGCCTACACGAATCGGTTGAGTTAAAGGTTTGGATGAAGACATTGAACCCTGCGTAGACATCTTGCCGCACCCTTCATAAGTTCAAGAAATTCGGGTTGAATTTGGGGTTTTGATTCTCGGGGCCGATTGACTCTAAAGCATTTAGAATCAATGGCGGGGACGACGGGGCTCGAACCCGCGACCTCTGCCGTGACAGTTAGAGTCTTAACCGTAACCCATTGATTCTAAAGCGCACTGATGGCTCAGAAAGCGCACAAAAGCACCCATTTTGAGGCTTCAGCACCCTGATCGAACCCTAGTCGGAACGAAAAAGCAGAGGTCAAGCCTGGTTTGCTTGCTGCCTGGACGAAGCGCAGGCTTAGAGAATTCTCCGCTGGATCGGGGCGTTGCCTTGTCGGTTATTGTATTCATTGAGAGTCAATCCTCTCTAATTGAAGGTGACGCAACGTGACCCCGCTCCTCGGGGAACCTCCCCTCATCGCCCAGCATTTCTTCGCACCGGCTTTGCCCGCATTCCACATGCCACGGGCGCATTCGCCATCTGCTTGGCGAAGACTGATAGCTCGCCGTCCACGGCCGTAGCGTCGACCAGTAGCCCGTCCGCGACAGTAGCGGTATTCGCAGTACGCTTGCCTACTTGCCAGGTAGCCGACAAGCCAATGTTTATTGGCCACTATTCGCTAACCGGACCGCCGGAGCCGCTATCTTCTCGAATCGCGTGTGTGGATTACGGTGCCGGCCACAACGGGCCTCTCTGCGCTTACCGCTGGGACGGCGAAACAGACTTGGACGCGAGCAACTACTGTTTAGCGCAAGCATGAGAACATGACCGGGCGCAGACGGGGTAGCCGCTCGTTCTGCTCACGGCTTCTGCACGATGAGATCGTTATTCCATAGAGCAAGCACAACATCCATTTGGCTGTTGTGTGTCTTCTCCAGATCGATCGCCACTGCCCTCCACAGTGAACTTATAGACCAGTTCTGCTTCCCTTCGGTCAGCAATGCCGCAGCCCGGACCGCGTATTCCTTATTGTCTTTTGACGAAGTGTAGCGCCCAGCGGGAATGCCTCTAACCAACCCCTCTTCGCAGAGGCCCAGAAATGCTCCACGTGGGCAGCCCTTCTTCCGTGCCGACGGGCTGGTCGGATATAGCTTTGCCATCGCGCTTTCCCATCGAACTGCCGGACTGATCTTGGGAGAAGCGGCTTCGCGGGCGGCAATGAGTGCTGCTTCTCCGTATCTGTTCGCCATCGCAGACCCTCGCTTTGCTCGAACTCCAATTTTACAAGGATTACGAGGAGAGATCGTTGGCCGAGCCGACTAGGCGCCCTCAACCACGTGGGTCATTCGGCTTCATCCTTCGCAGCATTGGCGGCCACTTCCGCAATTGGAGCAAACCGGTATGGTGCGCATTGGCTAATCGCAGATGCGGATAGCCTCGGTCGCGAATAGGCACCGTTCTCGATCCAAGAGGCGGTTTGGGTTACGCCATCGGCTTCCCCAGCCGTTAACATCTTCTCGTGTGGCACCAGGTACCAGTCACCGGCGATTGGGAATGCAACCCATATGTCGCGATCAATATATTTCCGATCGATTGTCCAGCGACTCTTGAGCTGAACCTTGCGCATTTCGCCGTCGCTCTCGCGATACAGAATGAAATCCACTCCCCCATCATAGACAGGTAGAAATGCATTGAAGCCTTGCTCCAGAGCGAGACTGACCACTGTATTGCGGTTGACGACCTCACGGATTTGGCTGAGGTAGCGACTCATATTTTGGCTCCTTGAACCAGCGATAATACTGTCCCATTGCACAGCCTTCAAAGGGCCCTGAGAAACTTCCCTGTTGCGCAAAGAGCGTCAAAGAATCGAGTGAGGTTCTCGGCAACTGAGGTGGAATGAAGCAGGAGCCCGATTTCGACATTCCGCTCCTGAGCGGCTTCGGTAAAGTTGGCGGATGACACAAAGACATCCCGGCTGTCAGCTACTACGCACTTTGCATGAAGAACAGCGCGTTTGGAACGGGCAGTCGATAGCGCACGTGGGTCATAGAAGATTTCAGGAAAAGGCTTCCCGTGTGGCCACTCTTCAGTTTGGAATCGATGGGCAAACCTCCGAATCAGTTCGGCAGACGATGAAGTGTCACCAGGCTTTCTTTGAATATCGAGAAACATTCGAACTTTGAGTGATGGCCGTTCAACCATCCGTTCCACCAGAGCACGAAAAACCTTCTGCCCTTGGTATACCGCATAGCCGGCTATCAGAATGGTCTCTTCCGCCTGCCGAAACAGATCGCTGACAACCACGCCCGTGTCCCGATTCTCTGCGCCGGCTATTGGAGGACCGGTCAAGACCAGGTCGATGAAATCGTCGATTGAGGCGGTCTCCGAGCGAGCAGACGCGAGTAAATCAAGCGAGTAGCCGGTTGCAACCGGATTCATGCCGGTATCGGACAGCTCCTGAAGATGTGCAGACACAAGAGCCGCAGTTGGCTCAGCCAGGTATCGGCCCAGGCTGGATGCCGAATAAGGGGCACACAACCGGCCGCTACGCACGCTGGCTGCGAGCGTCCTCAGTTCAGTCGGCGACAGCGACAGCAGGGCTTCCTTCATTCGCAATAATCTCCGAGAATAACTCTGCGCCAAGATTCTGCACAGTTGGAACGACGAGCGAGCGATCAAGGAAGTCGTTCTGCTGTTCGCAGCTTGTTTCCGAAATCAGGAGGCATCCATGGCACGCTGCACCATGAAGAAACCGGTGCTCATGCGGGTTCGAGGGATCGTGCTGAGCACACACGGGATCGTTTGAACAGAGCATCCCGAGGTCCAAAGCGCTCTTAACCACTTCATCAATTTGCCTGCCCAACTGCACCAGTCCGCCTAGGGTACCTTCTGCGTCAGATGTGCCGGTATAGAGCAGAATGCCAAACCCAATCTCGGGAAAAGCGTAAATCCGCTCACGAATGGAACTGGCCGGGTACCCGCATCGCAGAGCCACCGCTGTCAGCAAGAGATGCGAAAAAGAGTGCATCATCAGATACGCCAAGTTCGGCGGCTTACGGTTTGTGCCCGAATGCTCCTTGCGCCAGGCTTCGTAGCCCTCCCCAAGTGCCACTGCACGAGCACCAACACTGGTTCTATCCATCCACGTCTTTATTGCTTCCTTGTTGAACTGGAGAAAGATTCCTTCACCCTTGTTCTCAAACGCAGGGAGCCAGGAAACCTCTCGCGCCAGAGCCGCTCGTTTCACTCCGATATCCAGTTCACCTTCAGTGTCAGGCGCGGCGGATTCAAACCGCGTGAAGCCTACCTGGGCGACGACCTCCCGCAGCCGGTGTACTAGCACAACCCGTTGGATGGGAGCCATCCATGGTCGACCCCAGACCTTTCGCGGAAGACTACGAGCGTAGAAGACGCCGTCCGGGTGATCATCCCCGATCTCGTCCTTAGCGGCGATCAATGTTTCAAGTTCCGCGACCTTGACGGACTTCTCGCTCTTTAATCCTCCCAATTTCCTCGACTGAACCTCCTCGAAAACCTCTTCGTCCGAGAAACCATCTAGAGCCTCTTTAACGGCAGCCTTCTTGCGTTCGTATTGAAGTTGGCCCATTTCGTCAACAGCCTCCAGATAGTTCCATATGCGATCCACCGTCTGTTTGATCGCCTGATCCCTATCTGGAAGTGAGATCACGCTCATAAGCTGCGGGAAGTAAGCATTGGATGCGGAGCGGATCAGCAGCCTGCTGGGTTCACCGCAAGTCTCCTTGGTATATGCCCCCAGCCAGGGACGTGCGCCATCACACGATCCAAGTGCTTTGTTGGCGAGAACGGCCGCTTGCGCCATGCTGCGTTCTGCCTTTCCACACTCGCAGCGGACCCAAACTTCAGTTAAGTCTCCGCTGGTACCGCGCTCGTCGATGAAAAGCTGGCGAACTTGTTTTGCGCAGTCTGACGGGCCGTTGTGCACGAAGGCATACCAGTCAATATCCCCAATGTGTCCCGCACGACAGGCCCGGACGAATCGGACAGGCACGACGGAGCGTTTCTTCTGATCTCGATCGATGAACTTGCCTCTGGTCAGCGATTTCCTGTGTACCAACAGCCGGGTGCGTGACTTACCGTCTTCTTGCCGTTCGGCTCCTTGAACGATGAACCACTCCGGGAATTGGAATGCAACGATGCCTCTGGGAGGAGCCGTAGGATCGTCATCTGCCGGCGGCGGCGTCCGCAGGTCCACTGAAGGGACATCGAGAATGGCCGCAAGCTTGCGGCTGAGGCGTGGCTCCGAGATCGGCTCCCCACCCGCGGTCCAAGCGTCCAAGCCAGCGATCAGGACAGAATAATCCGGCAAATCGACCATCGATCCGGGCCCGAAGGTCGTCACCAACTGGCTCTGTCGAATTTCTCCATGAGGCTTCACGGTCGGGCTCATTCGGCGTCATCCTCCAGGTCAACATCGTCGAGGGTCTTGACCCAAATGTTCACCGCCGCCTCCACATCACGAAGCGACCGGTTGGCACGGAACTTCATCTTTGGATTTGTCGGAGGCAAGCTCTTTAACTCGGGACTAAGGAAGTCGTAGAGGAGTTGCTTGGCGCCGCCGGTCTCCTGAGGGTTGTACTGTAACCCAACACCATGCGTCTGGTAATCTTGCGCTTCCTTGGCCCACGAATCCAGGAGGTCTTGGCATCTACCTCGCACCTGGAGGCGCAACCGATCCGATTCGTCCTTCTGCATGTCTTTCAAATGGTCTTGCGCTCTCACTGCAAGGGCCTTCACGAAGGAATCCAGATTGCTGCGCTCATTCAGAATTTGCATGGCACCCAAGGCTGGCGTCATCGGGCGATGCCCGTGTCTGACCAGTCCGACCAGTGCTGCTGCGAGGCCCTTGTCCAATGCTCGTGGTGAAAACGGCGTGACACTTGTTGCTTCCACGCTCCGATAGAAGGTCTCGTGGTACGCGGCAAAGCGTTCGTAATGGGAGCGGTCGCGAGGCTTGTGAACGTTAAGGATTGTAACTACCAGGCCGGGCCTTTCGGAATCTCGTCCTACTCGGCTTGTCGCCTGGATATACTCGGCACTGGCTTTCGGTTGACCGAACACAACCATAAGCCCCAACCGGGTTATATCCAAGCCAACTGAGATCATGTTCGTCGCAATCCCGACGTCCACATGCTTGTCGTCGCTGAAAGGCAGCGCCAGCCTTCGCTTCGCCTCGGAGACACGAGCAGTATCAACACGGCTGGTCAGCTCGACGGGCTCATAGCTGATCTTCCTGCGATCAAACAGCCCTGCCTGCTCGCCTTTGCGCTTCCTGTCCGCGTACCCCTCCAGACGGTTGCGGACTTCATCTTCAATCAGCCGCCGCGCACCACCGAGTTCGCGCAGGCTGTTGAAGTACCCAAGAAGCGTCAGATACGGATCGGCTGCACTTGTAGGTACCCCGCGCTTCTTGATCGCGTTGTGCCACTTCTGCGCGGCCCCCAGCAAGGCGAGGTATACGCGCAGCATAGCGACCTTGGGGCTGCGACCCTGTGCCGCGACGCCCACATACAATCGAGCATTGCGTTCAGACGACGGCAAGGTCTCGGCGAAGAACGAATCCCGACGGTCGGGGCCTGGTGGTGGGAAGATGTCCACGAAGCGCCGGTTGAATAACGCCCTGATCTGCGTCTCCGCCCGCCGAACGGTTGCCGTTGAAGCCACGATCTTCGGCCTAACGGGTTTGCCATCCTTCTCAATCATGCAGAGCTCATCGAGCGCGGACTCATACAAGCCAACCATGGTTCCAAGCGGCCCGGAAATCAGGTGCAACTCATCCTGGATGATCAGGTCGGGCGGGAGGAGGCGCGGCACTGGCAGCTTATTCCCACACGTCGGATCGCACGGTCCATAAAAGCCAGCCTTGTCGCTGCGTTCCACCCTCCCGAAGAAGGCGCCCACATGTCCAGTCCACGGGAGAGCTGCAAACTTGTCCACGGTCGCAATCATGAAACACGGCAGTCGGCGATAGATCGGCTCGTCCACCGCGAGGATCGGCAGGGGTACTCCGCGGCCGAACTTGCACTCTCGGTTGATGCAGGAGATGCGCAGGTCCTGTGGATTGTCGCTGTTCGGTATTAGTTTGAAGGAATTCCTGCTGAACTTGGTTCCGCACCAGGGACACTCTTCGAGCGGGATAGGCGAGGGTTTGTGGTCATCATTCAGGAAGCGGAGCGTTCGCGCCCTGGCGCAATTCTGATCCTTATCGCCCTTCTTCCCCATGCGGTTCGGTGTGGCAGCACGGCCAACCCACAGTCCAATCTCAAATGGCCAGTCGCCTAGTTTCTCCACATCGTTTTGGCGTTCTAGTTCGAGTGCGCAGATCAGCGTCGCGGCGCGGCTCAGTTGTTCAAATGTCAGCAACCGCAGCGTATATCGCATCAGCACGCTCAAACCCGCGGAGGCGATCCCAGGATTCCGCAGCCGCCTCAGCACCAAAGTGAACGCCGCCAAGCCCAGGTAGGCTTCGGTCTTGCCGCCACCGGTGGGGAAGAAAAGCAAATCGACAACATTCCTGTCGTCGCTTTCCGGTTTGGCAATTGCCTCCAGGTTCATCAGGATGAACGCCAACTGAAAGGGCCTCCACGCCGGCTTCACTTCCCCGTACGGCTTGCCCTGCATCACACCGAACCGGCGGCGGGCTGCCTCGGCCATACACTTGTTGGCGAGCTGAAATGCTTCCAGGCAGTCCGGCGTGGCCAGTAACTTGATCCCACTCTCAATACGATCTGCAGCGACTTTCGCCCTCACTACAAGCTCGTCGCCGGTTTGTTTTCGTTTCTGCGGCGTCTTCGGTACCTTATAGGCTTCCGCCTTGATCCACTCTCTGTATTGATCCACCAGCGGCCCGAGCTTTTCATTTGCGTCTGCTCCGTCCTTGAGGATGGCCAGTGCATCCATCGATAGCTCAACGCCGGGGATGACTGCCGGTTCTACCTTCTCCACTTCGGCTTCGGGAATCCAGCATGTGCGGACAACCTTGCAACACGCCTCGTTCTCGCGGATCGCTTCCGTCGCAACGTTGTGCCCAACGGAGTATTCCCCATCGTCGCGGTACTGGAGATCGGCGACCAGTTCGTCCCAGTCGTCGCTGGCTCCCCCGCGAAGGTCGGGACGACGAAGGAATTCGACGTCTGCAAGAATCTCAAGCTGAACCTGGAAGGCGAACGCCTCATCGCGGGTTTCATCTGGCGCCTCAGCCCGGCGATTGACTACAAAGATCGAGACCGTGCGAGCGCCGGCGGGTACTTCCGTTCCCGTTGCCAAGATTCCTATAGGGCGCGATAAGTAGGCAACCACCAGGCCGTCGCTCTTGGGTACCTTCAACTCAAGGGGTTGTTCCGTTGCCTTGGTCAGGTCAACGGGAACCACTTCTTCACGTGGTACCCGCTCCCACTCCTCCGGCGGCTCCTTGCAGCGCCTGTAGTCGCCCCAGCGAACGATGACTCTCATGCCCTTCGTCCCGGTGGGTACCAAAATACTGGCGCCGATGGACGACGGAAAATACCGCGGTCTGGCCGAGGCTTTTTCCGCTGGCACGTCTTCATCGGCGCCTCCGTCACTCCCAGCCTGGTCAAGATCATCCTCGGCAGTCTCGTCCGTTCTCTGCTCAGCCTTGGCTCCCAGGGGTACAAGGAAACCCGTGAGGTACCAGCGCGAAGGGGCCTGCGGCAGCACCTCTTTGGGATCGCCAAGATTCGTGCCGGGACCGACCAGGTCGAGGCGCAACGCTTCCACCAGCTTGCTTCTCACCTGGGCAGAGGTCATCTCTTCCGCCATGCTCTACTCCTCATCCTCGGCCGCGCCGAACAAAGTCCCCGGTGAGCCTGCGTCCTCGCTTTTCCGGCTTCGTTTCTTTGTGGACTTCTGGCTTTCATTGGACCACGGGTTATCGGCAGTGTGCTCCGGAACCAGAATCTGGCCTTCTTCGAGAGCTCGCTGGCGATTCAGTTCAAGCAGCCGGGCCAGCACTTCATCGTGGATCGCCTCCGGCCACTTGTAGCGGTATTTCTTCTTCTTCGGCCGGTCGTTCTCGTCCTCGTCTTCTTCGTCGTCGAACTCTGGAATGAACTCGCATACAGGCTGAATATCTTGCCAGCCGTAGGCATCAAGAACGGCACGGTCCATGGCAGCGTGCAGTTCGCGAAGGCGGACGATCTCGGGCGAATCCTCGTTTGGATCGTGGAAGCGGTTGTAGGTCTTGGTCAGGCCTTCGTGGTTGCGGACCATGACAGCGGCCCGGAAGTCATAGTATGCATTGCCGACTTGATCCAACATTGCATTTGATTCGTAGGCCACGGGGAAGGGGAAGGTTTCGAAGCAGTCGGATGGAGCATACATAAGGTCATCCTTAAACGTTGAACTTAGGAACCTTGCCCACAATTCGTGTATTCGGGACTGCATTACAGAAAACGCTGAATATTGTGAAAGCTCAAAGACATTGAGCCTCACAGAGAAGATGTGTGATGTCGGCAAAAAGGCGAACGCGAGGTTTCCGCTTACGCGTGAATTGACAAGTACCTGCTGGCGGGTGCGTATTCGCGAATACAACTCGGGCCGGTGCGCCTGAAATGCCCACCACTTCTTCTTCAGCGGAATGTTGTTTGGATTGTTCCCCAAGAGGTCGCGAATTGGTTTTACCTTGCGTCTCACGATTTCGGCGAGTTCCGGAAAAGCGCCTAGTTCTTCTTCGCTCTTCAGGTCGCTCAAGCAGATCACATACCGCGGCGCACTCAAGGTCGGGCTTCCGTTTACATCCTCGCCTCCGATATAGGGGAGAACTCGCGAAGAATATTCGGGGTTGGCTGCGATCAGATTCTTGCGAATGCTATCAGGATTTGCCTCTGAATCGTCGTCGTCAAATAGGAATCCCTGTCCACAAATGTTGCACCCTTGCGAAAAATAGGGAGTGCAGGAGAGTGCCTGCGGTGTGCTATTGACGTGACCGGGGAGCAAAAAGGCACTGATAGCTTGAACAGGTTTGTCATCAAGCATCGCGGCCACTTTTGCCGCGCCCTTCCGAATGTGGATCCTACTTACGATTACAGCGGCCTCACCTGGCCACCTCATCCGCCTGATCGCGGAGTAGATAACGCCTCCGGAGGAAATGATGGGGGATAAGCCGCCCTCTCGCGTATCGCCTTGTGCAATTGTGTTCGTTGCAATCAAGCCAAGACAGCCTTCCTTCTTCAAAGAATCGAACGCTCTTCTGAAGAAGTAACCGACCAGATCGCAAAGGTGTTCTGCCGGCGGGAATACTTTCGTCAGCCAAGCAAAATAAGACATCCCAAATTCCTCGGAAATCCTCATTCCACCAAGGAATGGCGGATTTCCCACAATGACATCGAACCCACCCTTCGGCTCTCCACTGTCATCCAAGCGAAACACCTCTGGGAATTCCAGCTCCCAGTGGAATGGCCGAATCCCCTTTGGTCCTGCGTATAGTTTTGCGACCGCTTCTTCAATTTTCGCGTTGCTCTCAAGGTCAATCACGCTGCGCACGGTCTTTTCGGTCAGCTCGCGCAAGCCCTGCCGCGCCGCCTCGCGCGCCTTCGGCTTTTCGGCTGAAAAGAACGCGGCGATGACCGTGTCGCCAATGCGCCGCAACCACCCGAGGTCCTCATCCACCGCCTCCAGATGCTGCTCCAGTTGCGCATAGGGAATCAGGTCGCGCGCATCGAGAATCCGCTGGCGGTATTCGCCGATCTTCTTGAGCCGCTTCCGAACCGTGTCCTCAAGAAAGCTCTGCTGCGCGTCCGTCTTGTCCCAGTGGAACGCGGTGATCTGCTTGCGCGAGAGCCCTACGAGCGAATCGCCCGAGCGCAGCGCGTGGTCGAGAAATGTGAAGGGATGATCCTTGGCCAGCGTCGCCAGCCACAGCGACAGCTTAGCGAGGTCAGTCGCCATCGGGTTTTTGTCTACGCCATACAAGCACCGCTGGGCGATCTGCCGCTGCGCATGAAGCTCTTCATCCTCATCCGGCGGCAGAATGGGCCGCTCGTTGTGCGCGTTCCATGCGCGGCTCAGCGCGTCGCCGAGTTGCCTGCAAGCCTCCACCAGGAAAGCTCCCGATCCCATCGCCGGGTCGCATACCTTCAAGTTGAGAATCTGCGCCGGCGTCGGGTTGTCTCCCAGTTGCTTGAGCACCGGTTCCAGCGCCGCCTGCACGATGGGTCCGGTCAGCGAACTGGGCGTGTAGTGGGAACCCGAGCGCCGCCGCTCATTGGACGGCTGGAAGATCATGGCTCCCTTGGCCACAATGCCCGGCGTCACCGCCGACGCAATCTTCTTTTCGAGCGCGTTCATCAGGTCGTTGACGCTTGTCGCAGCCTTGAGCAGATCGACGGCCTTACCGGTCAGCTTCTGGTCGGTCTCGTCCGCAAAACTCTTCAGCCGTTTGTCCGGCGCGGTGCGAAGCAGCGCCTCAAGGTTGATGGTAGTGGGCGCTCCGTGCCTTTTGACCGGCTTGATGGCGATCGACGAACCGGAAGCAACATGCAACTCGAAGCCCATGATGGCCTCATAGACGCTGCCGATCTGCTCCACCGCCAGGGTGCGGTAGCTGATGCGTTCGCCATCCAGGAGCATCAGCTTGGACAGTACCCGGAACAACACACCGTCTGGAACACGAGGAATACTGACATCATCGTTCGATGCGTGACGGCCTTCAAGGAAGAGATATCGATCCGGATCGAAGAGGTATCCCTCGCGTGCAGGGATTTTCAAAGCCGCATGGCTGCCACCGCGATAGACGAGACGAAAGAGCGTGAGGAGTTGCGCCCACGCGCCGTATCGCTGGTCCATTGTGTCCGGGTACCGCCCGTCGTCGATGCGCAGCCGCTCGTAAAGTCCTGTGATCGAGTAATAGTTTGCGAATACAGGATCGGTAGAGAGCAGGCCGCGATCCTCCGCATAAAGCACGAAGACCATCCGCAGCAGCGTGGTAAGCAACCCACGATAGACGTGGTCGGGGTCCTTGGCCAACACGTCATGTAGCAGCTTGCCCTGCGCCTGATCGTCTGCAGCCTGGAAGCCACGCAGAAGCTCGTAGAGAGCCTGAAGCACCTGGCTGGCAAGCTGCGTGGAGACGACATTCTGGTACTTGCGGCTGTTTTCGAGGATGGCAGGAAGGCGTTCCCGCTCGGCGACACTATAGAACCGCTCAGCAGAAAGCAGCATGTGGAACGCAGCGAAGATCGGCCGCCCTGCAACGGTGATCATCTCCGCAAGCTTGAAGGTTGCGTGGCCGCTGAGTTCCTTCTCAGGAGCATAAACAAGCCGAATCTGGCGTCCGTTGAAAAGTAACCCAATCGAAATCTGGGTTTGCCGGAGGAGCCGCTCGAACTTGGCCTGCGGGCTTGCTTGCCAGTGCCGGGAGTCACCGTCCTCTACCGCGTCGAAGTCGGTACCCATGGGCAGCACTTTAACCAGAAGAATCCACTGGGAAGCATTCTCGGCAGGTTCGAACTCGCGCAAAGCGTACGAGGGGCGCAGTGTTTCGTTGTAGTCGGGTAGAGATACCTCAAGATTCTCGGGGAGCGGAGGTGCACCCGGAGCACCGTAGAGATCGCCCTCTGACCAGCCGAGCACAGCCTGCGCTAACTGCGGGAAGTCGGCTAACTCCGGGATCGGCTCGCCATCCTTGTCGGCCGGGAGTGTTTCAAGAAACCGCCGATGATCCGGGGCGATGTTCTGATTGATGCGGACATTCGCATCGAGCATTGCCGGAATGGAGACGACGAGACCCACAGGCTGGACGTATCCCAACCACTCCTGGTGCGCGAGAATTGCGGGGTCTTTGGCCATGGTCTATCTCGACGTCGGCCACAAGTAGACGAGGCCGACAGGTTCTATGCGCTTAGCGCGGACTTCATAGAGAGCACGGATGCGCTCAGGCTCCGAGGTCAGTTCAGTTTGCAGAGCAATGAGGCGCTGGTTCCAATAGCGGCGGTTCGACTCCAGTTGGCGCTTCTCTTCATCGGGGAAATTCAGAGTCAACTGCGGCGAGTGGTCGTGGCGTTCGATGGTACCCTCGATGTGCTTCTGCTGTTGTTCAAGGATTTCCCGCATCGCCTTCGATTCCGCTGTTGCTCTCTTCTCCAACAATGCGGCGGCATCGCGAGCGTATTCCTCCGCACGCTGCTCCAGATGTGGGAGCAGTTCGTGGACATCTTTGGAGGCGGCTTGCTGCAACTGCCGGCGGACCACATCGGGGACTGGCCGTTCGTGCTTCTCTAGCAAGGCGGCATCTAGGAGGCTCATGGTCTTCGTCTCCGCTTCCCGGCTATATGGAGTCAACTCGCCCTTGCGGACGGCTGGATCGATCCAGCGAGTCGTGATGGGCACCAGCTCCTCATGAAGCCGGGCAGCGCCGGGACCATACAGAGAGAGACGCCCAATGAGGAGGACTCGGGGTACGGCGTCGGCGGTGTGTGCCAGGCAGGCCCGCGAGAGATCGTGATGAACAAACCCTTGGGCAGTAAATCGGGAAAGCAGCCGCTGTACGGCCCGCTGCTCAAGATGGAGTTGCACAACCTCATCCGTCACAACGCCGGGGTCCTCAAAAACCACAGGACGAATGGGAGAGGTTCGGCGCCATTCCCAAAGCTTCTGATCGCGTGGACGAGGTACCCGGAGGCTGTCCATAGTCTCAGCCCAAGTGGGATCGGCCCCTTCCCGCTGGTCCATGGCAGGAAAGATGCATTGTCCGCCATCCGGATCATTCGGGGAATTCTTCAATGGATCGGCACCGAGAATTTGAAGCGCACACGAGATCGCTGAACGGAAGTGGTCTTTCGAGAACGAGATCGCTTGTTGGGAATTCTCAAGCATGGTACTCAGGCGCTCTATCTGCTCCCGCAGTTCGGTCTGGCGTTCCCTGGCGGCTTCCAAATCCTCCTCAACCGCCGCACGGCGATCCTCCTCAAGGTTGGCCGTGTCGATTTCAAGCTCAAGCACATCGATGTCCCGGCGCCGGATGCCGTTCTTCATCAGCAGATCAAGACGGCTGTCGATCACCTGCGACAAGCTGCCCAGTTCTTCTCTGATGGTTTTGGTCTTATTTACCAGCGCCTTGAGTATCCGATCCTCCGGGCGTTGCTTGTAATAGAAGTAGTGACAATACACGATTGGATTGGGCTGCAGCTTGCGATCAATGCGCCCGTTCCGCTGTTCCAACCTGCTCGGGTTCCACGGGACGTCAACATGCCAGAGGTTCCAGCAGTGCGCCTGAAGGTTGAGACCCTCACGCGCCGCATCTGTGGCGATCAGGATGCGCAGAGGGTTCTTAGACGGAGGGGCATTGAATGCAGTCTTAATAACCTCGCGCTCATTCACGGGCGTCGGTCCATGGAAGATGGCGATACGCTCGTCTGCTCGATCGGAGCCGAAGAGTGCTGCCGTGAGCTGCTGTTGAAGATATCGCTTGGTGTCGTCGTATTCCGTAAACAGGATGACGCGGATGTTGTTCCACTCGGCTCCAGGCGCGGAGAGAGCCGGGCACATGTTCTTCTTGATCCACTCGATCAGCTTCCTGATTCTGGCGTCGGGCAATGCGCGACTGGTTTCGCTTAGTTCAGTCATCTCCTCCAAGAGAGCCTGCTCCTTGGTAAATAGTTCACGAGCGGCCTCTGAATCAGTCGAACCGGCCGTGGCGGCACTCACCGCCGCAACTTCTGCCTCTTCCTCAAGAGCCAACTCTATCTCCGGAAGCAACGAACGATCATCGTCAGAGTCAACAACTCGGCCTAATAGCTCAACTCGATAAGCGGGAACTGCAGCGGGCGCCGGGTTATGTGACCGGAAAGCTTCCCACTGCCTCAGAACCGTCTTTCGGTGAACGCGCAGCGTCCGGGCAAAGGCTTCGATCGATGAAAAAAGGCGCTGTTGGAGTCCACAGATCAACAAACCGGACGCAGTCTGAACCTTACGCGTCTCCACACTGAGGCGTTTCTCCCGCAGTTGACGATACTCATCCAGGAGCGCCACTAAGCGTAATTCCGGCGCGCCGCTTGGCAACCCGTCAATATCTTCCTGGACAACCTCGCGTTTCGGGAACCCGCCAACGATCTCCCTGAGGTCTTCCTTGAGCCGACGAACCATCACATCGTCCAGCATCTTCTTGCCGACCTTGACCCCACGACAGAAGCGTTGCGGGTCGAGTATCTCCAGGAGGGCCGAGAAGCTGTTCGAATGACCGTTGTGAGGAGTCGCCGATAGGAACAGGCGGTGTTCAAAGCGCTGAGCGAGGTCACGAACTGCCCGCGTGATCTGGGAGTCAATCGCATAGCGCTGGCCGCTTGCGGGAGCGGCGTGGTGCGCTTCGTCCAGAATCAGCAGGCTCCCTGCCTTGAACGTGCCCAACCAGTCTGCCAGTGGGCCGGCGTAGGCTTCATCGATCAGCAGCCTGTGAGAGATAAGGAACCGGGAATTCGTGGTCCAGGGATTTACCCCAAATCCACGTTCCCGGCGAACGTTCTGGATGTAGTCCTTATCGAGGATTTCAAAATGAAGCCCGAAGCGGCTATCCAACTCCTCCCGCCACTGCAGAAGCATCGACGGAGGGCATGCGACTACGATGTCTCGGACTTTCTTCCTCAGGAGTAGTTCGCGAGCGATTAACCCGGCTTCGATTGTTTTGCCGAGCCCGACGTCGTCCGCGATAAAAAGGTTGACCCTCGGCAGCAGAAGTGCCTTCCTAAGCGGCTCCAACTGGTAGGCGTCCAAGCGAATTCCCGCCCTGAAAGGCGACTGCAACAGTTTAGGGTCGGTAGAGGTGACGCAGTTCCAACGTAGCGTGTTCAGATAGGCCCCGAAATGCTGGGCAGGGTCAAATCCTCTGGCGGCGATGGATTCCCAAGCCTCTCCTGAGAGAACTTCGGCGTCGAGTTCCTGCTCCCACAGGACTTCGAGAGGCTGCCCTTGGGCGTCGTCGTCAACACAGGAGAGTTGAACCATGGTGGAATCACTTGGATTGACAGGGCTGACTACCTGCTCAACGAGGTAGAGTCTCTGCCTCACTCCGACGATCTGGCCTGCGCGCGGTACTGTCTCTAAGCCGATCATTCGTGGGGAACTCCGCGAGAAGCTCGGGGGATCCCAAGCCACAGACCCATCAGGAGCTACCTCAGTGAATCGGATTGATTATAGCCGGGTCACGACGGCTGGGACTCTGTGCTAGGCTGGTGCCGTTGCCGGCGCTCGGGTACTGTGTTCCTGCAAACTGCGCGACTTTGGACCGGCATGGACGGAACGCTAGGTCCACTGACCGAACGAGCGGCCCAGCGCACCTTGAAGCGATAGTGCTGTCGGAGGAACATCAGTGAAACAGAAGCTCATGCTATCCACATTCCAGATTGGTGCTCCTGCCAAACGGGGAGAAGGACTTCGAATAGGGGTGACCCGGCGCCCACCTCGCGGAGTACCGAAAAGCCGATGGGTGCGCGACGGTTACTTTGACGTTTGGCTTCCCTCTTTAGCGCCAAGTTCGAATCTGCTCACACGAGTCAAGAAGCACAATTTCGATGACCCTTCCGTCCGCAAGGCGTTCTTCGATGCCTATGAGCGAGAACTCTTGTCATCGGCGGAGGGTAGGCAGATCGTGAAGTTTGTCGCAGAGGTCGCCGCCCGGACACCTATCAGTATTGGCTGCTTTTGTGGCGACGAGTCACGATGCCACCGTTCGCGTCTCTTCAAGATCATCCAGAAGCAAGGTCCTTCTGAGTAATCGGATTCCGTAATCCCTGATTCAGTCAACTTTCAAAGCCTTAGAAATTGCGCGTTGGAGGGCCGCAATTGCAACAAGCCATCCTTCAGCACGTGCTTCATCGCCAAGAAGCTTATCAATGGTGACGATCTTGCCATCCAGAGAGACGTACCACGCCGATTCCTTTGGAGTTTCTTTGACAAACGCACCGGGTACAAGGGCAGCAAGATCCTTCAGATACTGCTTGCTGATATTGATCAGCCCCCTGCTCGAAGCCTGGTGACCTAGGTAGTCTGTCCATACATAACCTGTGACGGGTATGGTCGCAAGATTCCAGCTCTCGGTCCCATCGGGATGCCACCGAAGAATCATTGTGGCACTCCCAAACTCAGGAACCACGCCGTAGTCCGCAACCTTGTCAATGAACGCATTCAACCTTCTCGAAATGCCTGGGAATGTCATCTCTAGTTGCTCGAAGTAGAGTTCCTTCGTGATCGTCATTCGCCTAGCCGGACTGCTCGCTGTGACAGAAGCTTCCGCTGAAGGTCTAATCTCAATGCGACCGTCCTCGAACGATACAATACCTCGATCGATATTCGTCGTCCGCGCTAGAACACGAGGCTGGGCAATGAAACCTCCAGTCGGCACTTCAAACAGGGCTATTTCGACGATTCCGAGTGTGAAGTGAAGGCCTGCATGCTGCTGAAGGAATTCGGTCATGCTTTCGACGCCTTCCCGAATTCCGTCACCTACAATGAGCAACAGGAATCGGCCGCGTCTCAAGTTTCGCGAGACAGCATCGATGAACGATGCCTCGCCCAGTTCGTTCCTCGAACACACCAACTCATAGAGGTTCCGTGATCCCCCTTCGGTTTCTTTCGTAAGAGGCTTCGTCCGGTTGACTGCTTCCTGTAGCCTTTCGTATGTCCAGGTAGACATCGCATTCGCATAATCGATGATCTGCGCTATGACCTCCCGCCTAGCTTCCGGGTTCCGCCAGAGCTTGCACTCAATGAGAGCAAGATCGCCCGTGGGTGTAATCAGGAGATTGTCGAGAAACCCTGACGACAACGGAAGCTCGATGCAAATAGGAACCAGATTGGCGAAAGCTGGTTCGATCTGATCGACAGGAAGAAGGTGGGGATGGTTCATGATGAGTCTTTGAAGCCACTCTTCGTCGTAACCGGCGATCTCGGATGCGTTCTTCGAGAAATGGACGCGGGTCAACTTCGTAACCGAATCACCGGCCTGAAGCTCGGTGATGAAGAGCGTATTACCGTACTGAGTGTCTTTGGGCATTCGTCCATGAATATACACCCTGGAATTCGCGAAGCTTCCTTAACACGGGTGTGCACACGATTGGCTCAGGGGAATCTCGAATGGAATCGAACCGATGTCTCTGCCAAGCTGGGGTTACCGAAACTCCAAGCGAGCGCCTTCCAAGCAAGACCGAATCCAATTGCTCATCTTGATGGTTCAAGGCATCCACACTCGCCCTGCCCCACCGTGATGAAGATTCCCGCTTGTTGGCGCCGGCTACGATTAATTGAACGAGCGATTGCTGCCGCGGCCTTCCCGCGCGCGCGAGATGTTCTTTGTTATTGACCAGGGACGGACCTGGTCTACGACATGAAGAATCACCGGAAAACCCGGAAGTTTAGACCAGTTGAGGTGAACTTTCCCTTGCTTGAGTTTTCAACCCAAGCATGCACTGGATTTCAGCCGGTGGGTTATCCTCAATCCCGGAGGGTTCATGAATATACAGAACATCGTTGTTGAGATCGATGCTGAGATTTCCAAGCTGCAGCAGGTAAGGGCGCTGTTAGTCGGCATCAGCACTACCGAGATATTGAAGCCGGGTCGACCAGCCAATGCCAGCTCGGCCGGCAAATCCAGAACAAGGCGCACGTTGAGCGCCGCGGCGCGGGAGAGGATCGCCGCCGCCCAAAGGGCTCGTTGGGCGAAGTCCAAGAAGGCCGCGAAGAAAGCAGCGCGTAGCACCCCTGCGGCGTCAACCGCGAAGAAAGCCCCTGCGGTCGGGTTACATGCACAGAGCAAGAAGAAGCGGACCTTGAGTGCGGAAGCCCGCGCCAAGATCGCAACTGCCCAGAAAGCCCGGTGGGCGAAGGTGCGGAAGGCTGCAAAGAAAGCCTCTACGGCAAGAGCTGCAATGAAGTCTGCTCCATCTAAGAAGCCTGAGTTATTAGCAGGCACACCGGGGGCCAGATAGCAGATAGCTGGACTATCATCGAGCGCCTGGAATCTGCTTTACCAAGCTCTACGTCCAGCACTGGCACGATGACAGCCTCAATGCTGCTTGCGGTTGCCCATCCTGTGATTGCAGTCTCGAGTCCGCCGGCGTGTTCAGGCTGATAACTCTGCGGCAGTGCTGGCTGCCTATGCAATGACAATGCCGGGCGCTTCGTGCGCACGGCGCGCATGATCCCCGGTAGGTCATGCGGCATTGGGTCGCTATGGCGCGGTCGTGTCCACGCCCACTCCAAACGAGTGTCATCAGAGACAGCCCCACCTGCTGGGTGAACTGCTCCGGTGTGGCGAGCCGGTCTGCTTTTCCCCTCGGTGGCCCGAAGGTGATTACCATCCTTGTGCAGGACGGACGAGAGCAGGCTGAAGCCAACGTTTACAACTACATACCCAGGCCGTCGGCCCGCTATCACCTGAGTACATGCTTAGTGCGTGTTGCGCAATACCCGAGCATCAAAGGTCGGGCGACTAAAGAAGCCCCGTTCTGGGGCTGGACGACCCCGAATACGATCCCGCAGTTGATCGAGCCGCGGCGTCGAGTGCTCCATTCCCGGAATCACGACTTCGTTGTTGGACACGGCGTCGGGAGGGGGCTCCGAGTGATACTTCTGACCGCTGCCCACCCCTCGGCGGAAATCTCAAACCATCTCTCACTCGCATGCCATCCAAGCCTCCGGGGTAATTCAGTGACGTAACCGTTGCGCACAATCTCAGGCCAGGCTGTATTGAGGAGGTAGCGGATTCTCACCATAATGGGGTTATCTGGGTCTCCCGGGGCGAACGCCTCGCCATCGGACCTGCAAAGACTTCCCGGGGAATAAAGGGCCTCTAGCCAGAAAGCCGTGCCCCGAGGATAGATATGCGCCAGGAGCTTGAGAAGGAATACAGTCAAATCATGCAGGGAAAACTCTTCGAGGAAGGCCAAGGTTGGAAGAGAGTACGGTCTACGGTCTGTTGATCTCGTGTTCATAAAGATACGTCCTTTGCAGTTTGGTTTCTGGAGTTCTGCTTTCCGTTGTTTCTCGTTGATGGAATTGAAGTGCCACAGCTTTTACCACTCAAGCCGGCGGGGCGACGTCTCGTTTGCGCGGTATTCGAGCCCGTGATGTTCTTTGATGTCAGTTAGGGAGGCACTTAGCCCTGATCAGGAGTAATCTTGCATCTCTCCGGAAACGGCCGAGAGGTCCCGGCGCTCAACCATAACTGACCGCCGAAGCTGCATCTGCTTAATAGGTCAACCAAGCTATGGTCACTTTTCTCTGTATGCGCTTCGAAAGTGAGGCAACTCACGGTTGGGAAAACGGACACAAAGGGGCGGGGACGGATGCTCCCCAACAGTTTACAATGACTTCCAGTACGGGTTTACGGTTTTACTGTGACTTCCAGTACGGGTTTAGCCGTTTTAGGGGTCTTTAGGGGACTAACTCGACTGGTATAGGGAAACCGAGCCACAAAGCCGATTTCACAAGCCATTGGGACTTGGAGTCACAGAGGCTTACCCTATTGAGTTAGATCATACTTACTATCTAATTACATTATAACACGGACGGTACTCTAGCCAAAGCCTGGCGGGCACAGCCCGTATACTGAGTTATATCTCACTCCATCCGATGTTAGCCATCGTAAGTAGCTGTGCTAGGTTCTACCGACGCCTCCTTCACTTTGATCCTACAGGCCCGCCGGCACCCTCCCTCGAATAAGTAGGATGCAGTCTACATTCCACCTCCCCCAGAAACTACATTCCCACCTGCCCAAGTGTCTCAGGCAGAGATGAATCCTTCCTCGCAAACCGGCCCCTTTCCTCCTGACCGAGCCAACCCAGGTACTGGCACGCCAGCCTAATACTGGGAGGAATCAGAGCAAAGGATGGGTGGGCCGCTCCTGCGCTTCGCCGGAGCTCTTCCAACTCCAGGAACAGGCACTGGAGAGGCTCGCCGGCTTGCTCAGGGAAGTGCCCGCAACTCCTCCGCCGCCAGTTGAAAGGTAGTGGAATTACAGAATCTCTGTTGCACAGAAAGATGAGCTTGCGCATCGCTGAGAGAGAGGGCCGAACAGCCACCAGCGCCTTCGATCAGGCGCTGGGTACATGCAGCCAGTACGGGAACGAAGGAACGAGTCCACCTGGAATCCGGATGCGGTGAGCATGCCGATATAGGCCCGGACATGCAGGGGGAGTCCGATAGGGGTTAAGACGTTCTCGTCAAATTGACTGGTGAATACGGGTGTTACAGAGTGAGGGTCCTACCGCCCTGTGGATACCCGGTCGCTCCGTCAGGCTCGTGAACAGGCAAATTCAGCTGTCTGATCGTCCCGTTCCGGTAGACCTCGCGGAGTTGCTCTACCGTGACCCCAGGTGAACCGGAGCGGAGCAGCTGGGAATACTTGTCGAACATGCGCTTGGCGTTGCCGCCGGCGCGATTCAATCTTGCTCTGACGGTCGCCTCCCCGAACTCTTTCACGACCGTGGCGAGTCCCACGTTCATAAGCCATTTGTGTGGAGACCAGGCATCGTCTGCGAGGCCCTCCGTAGACGTGGGACTGCAAATCAGTCCTGGAAACGGGTCTGCATCCGCTCCATGCTCAAATAGTCCGCCCAACGTGGAAAGCTGTTGGGGAATTGCCTTCCCCGAGCATTGGCGCTCGACGCGGGTCACGATCGGAGTTGGGGCACCAGAGAACATACCGGCATAGAGGATATCCGCACCGCGCTCACGCTTTTCAGCCACCCTGTCGTAGACCCGGTAGAGGTCCGGCCGTTTGCCGAACACCAGAGAGGTTACGGCCCCTTTTGAAGACTCGACCTTCGAAGTCTCGTAGGACTGGGGCTTTCTTTTCGCCTTCACGCGACAGTGGCGTTTGAACCATTCCATGGGAACGCCACAGACATCGGCAGCGAAATCAATACGCGCCACCCGAAAACTTAATGCCTGTTCCTCCTGAATCAGGAAGAACTTCGTCAACCTCCACAGCACGTCCCAAGCGCTGAGAAGCCGAGTGTCTGTGAAGTCAACTTTTCGGTGCCGTTTGTCTTTTGCTACCGAAGTGCGATGGTTGAAGTGAATTCTTAGCGCAAACTGCTTATCTACATCAAGCGTAAATGAATAGGGCAAGCCAACCTTTGCAGGCCTAATGTTGCGCTCTCGCCAACTCTCACTTCGTACTGGCACACTCTCGGGTACCAGGATTTCCAGTTTGTCGATCATAGGCCCATCCAGTGCTGCAAATGCGTGTGTAGCGGCTCTAGACACAAGCATAAGCCCAGAAGGCGCTGTTGGGTGGCCCGCTCTAGCCCCGTAGCCACACTATGGCACCTTTCGAAATCGGGAGAGCAGGCGCGAGGCCGCCGGTGATAATCCTGCAGGATCGGATGCGCACGAGCATCCAGGGCTTACCTCCATGGTTTCTTCATTCCGAAGAGTGTCCTGGCGCGATGTATGCGCTCATCGCGTATGCAAGTCATATCTAAAGGCAGGTTAACAATATATAGAAGGCAATTCCCCGGTCTCACCTTTCAATGCGGATGTCGCCGATCTCAGTGACAGCGCCGCCCTATCGGGCCAATAAGCCAACGTTTAAGAGATGCAAAAACGGCTCCCGCCAAGAGGGGAGCCGTTTCGCTTTAGCGGCAGTAATTTGGCGTTGCCGCAGGCGTCTGCTACTACTGGCGGACGACCGTGCAGCCATCCAGGGACATGTTGAACATCGTGGTGCCCCCCTCTTTGTAATTCAGCTGCCGCGGGATCGGGAACCCCGCGATCGTCTGGTACTCGACGCCCGCGCGCGCTTCCTGCACCGGGCCAGGCGGATTGCCCATTTGCTGTATGTGCTCCACGAAGCGCTCCACCAGCAGCCCCTGCGCCGTGGCCTTGTAAGTGGGCTCGGTCTTCATCGAAATGCCGACTTCAATCAAATCGACCTCTTCGAGCAGAAGATCGCTGGAGAATACCTCCGTCTTTTCCCACCCGTTCGATCCTTGATGCAGCGTGAATGTGGACGGCCCTTGTGTCACGTCAAATCCCGAAGAATTGGCGGGCACCAAAGAGCCATCCATAAACCTCGTCCACATCCCCAGAAAGCCCAGCAGTGTCTGGTCAGTGTTCTGGTGCCCCTGGGTCAGCACGGAGGTGGAATCCGCGTCGGTGGCGCTACCCGCAGCCGGGGTCCAATCCAGCGTGGAACCACCGTTCAGGCGCGCGTGCAGCGTAATCGCCACCCCGTTCAGCAGCGTCACCCGGCTGTCGCTGTTGCTGACGGCCGTGCCCGGATCGGCGCTCGCAATCAAAGTGTGCCAATCTGGATGGACAGCGCAATCGAAGCCGGCCAGGCCTGCCTTCGCGGTCGAGTAGTACATCGTTCCGGCCTTGGCCAGCAGTGCGTCGATCGCAGCCGAGCCGGACTGTCCCGCGGTTGAGGTTTGGGCGTGTAAGGTTGCCGCCAGGAAAACGGCAAGAACGAGGGCTGCTGCACGTCGCATCCGCGCGCACTGGAGTTTGAACATGTTCACCGGAATCTCCATTTTGAAAACAAATTCCCGGCAATTGTACGCCCGCTGGCGCAAATTGCGAGACCAACGCGGTAGTTTCAAGGAGAAAGCCGGACGATTCGCGGCCATCCCTGCTCCGCTCGTCTCATCGAGTACCCTCCAAGTCAACTGCGCCGACAGCCATCCATCCTCCTTTGTCCTTCGTGGTTCGGATTCTCTGCGCTGCGGTCGGTCGGCTAGTTTGCCGGAAGCGGCAATAGCGCGATTCTGCGTATCATCGCTGCGAACCGTGTGCGCGTCAAATGTCCTTCCGCCAGCTTCAGCCGTTAGTGCCGTGAATGCTTTATCAGTCGTCCACCCGTCCTCACCAAGCGCTGCTGCAAGCTGGTCATAGACCAGTCTTCGATCCGCTTCGGCGGCGCACAATCACGAGGTCAAAGGTCGCCCTCCCCCGCATAGGCGGGTGCGTCCTACGTCCCACCTCCTCAGAAACTACATTCCACGTCTCGTTAGCTTCCTGCCTATCGTCGTCCCCTGCGCGCGACCAAAACACCTTCGTCATGGAAGAGACCAGGTATGTGAACTAGGGATCGGACATGACTATTTGTTCGAGCCCACCGGGGGTGAAGTCTCCACCCCCTCTCTTCATATGCCTCAACTCAAATCCAAAGGAGTTACATCATGAATCTCAAGCATAAGTTCAACCTGGTTTGCTCAAAGGTAAGTTCGCAGGTCATACCAAAGGCAACGGCAGCAGCTAAGGTCGTTGTTGCCAAAGTAGCACCTCTTGCATCGATCACTGCGGAGCGTGTCTTCAGCAAGGTGGATCGCCTTGCTCATGATGCTCTGCAGAAAGAAGTGGAGCTTCTCAACAAGTATCCCAACGTTGCTATGCTGCTTTCGCAGGGGACGGTCATGAGAATGGCCGCCGCCAAGGGGTTTGAGCGTTCGGCGAGAGCCGATGCTCAAACGGTAATCATAACCAACATGTAGTGGGAGGAATTACCTCCATGATGCCCTCGGTGCGCCGAGGGTATTTTAATGTCCACCACTTAGTCGCACAACGCGGCCAGTTATGGATCACACAACTGACCCCTTGGTTTCCCACGCTGTTCAACCATCGAGGCTATGCCTCAATAGGAGTAATGACCGTGAACACAGGAAATTACCATTCGAGAAAGACCTTTCACGTGGTCTCTGAGGACGGCCTTCGCCGTCTCCGTGTGGCCTTCAACCCGGCCGTGCATTGCAAGTTCAATCCTAATAATACGTTTCACCCGGCGTGGGAGACGTCGAACTTCTTCGACATGTTCCTGCCGGCGGACGCAACGTATGGTGAGTTCAGCACCTTCAGTAGCGGCGCGCCGAGTTTACTGGATGCTGTGCAGGAGTTTGAGCAGATTGGCAAGCGTGGCTTCCATTCCACGAGGCTGCCGGTCGATCAGGCGCACCGCGTCATCTATGGGGACTGGAATGACCATGGTGCCAGTGTTCTAGTTCCAGTTGGATGCGGAGTCAACAAGCTGGAGGACATCGGCGTTCAGCTGCTGATGAACTCCGAGCATGACCGGCTCAAGGTCAGGAAGTATTTCCGTCGCATCCGTGCTCACCACGAGTGGGCTGTCGGCGGTACGGTCAGTCCGGGTTATGCCACCAAATTGGGCGAGCTTATTCGTGGGCATGTCGGCGGTCAGGCGTTCGACATCCTCCACGTTGACCTTGAGCAGCTCGATGAGCGCAACCGCGCGCTGGTGGACGGCATTCACCTAGTTGACGTCAACCTCCTGCACCGGCTCGGCGATCTTATCGATAATGCCAAGCTGAAGAATGCGCAGGTGGGTGACGCCTTCAAGGGAACCATGTTCTCGCGTCTCGGCATGGGGAAGGGATTCTTCCATGTCGTAGAACTGCCCCGCTTCGGCATGATCATTTATGGACCGAAGAAGCAGATGCGTTTCGACAAGCTGTTCTTTGGCAGTCTTGGCGATGTCAAGGGCGGATCGGCACGGACCTGCCTTCAATCAATGGGGGCATTCATCACAGGCCAGTCCAAACATCTCTGGATTGATCAGGCTCGCCTGTTCATCCATGAGGTAATGGAAGCGCTGCGAAGCGAGGAAGGTCTGCGCCGCATGGTGCTGACCAACATTGACTCTGTTACAACGCTTGGCGAGGGCAAGGATCAGGAAGCCTGGGTCCTTGTTGAAGCCCTCAGGCATGGCGTGCCGATCCTGAAGAATCCAGGGCTATTCAGACGCGCTACGCAACTACTGTTGACGCAGGTGCTCGACTGCGAGCGCGGCCGGATTCCCTTTGGCCTCGACGCTCACAGGTATAACCTGCAGCCTGACTTCAGCGCGTTCGATCTGGAGACTGGCGACGTCGATTACCGCAACTCGGTCATCCCGGAGAACGCTGTCTGCTGCATGGATGCGGATCAAGGGCCGTTCGCGATGTATCGTCAGCCGCTGGGCAACGCCAAGGAGGCTATTACCACCGTCAATATCCACAATCGCCGTTTCCGGCGCTTCATCGGCCGTGATCGTGTGATTTTGGGTATATCTGCGCTTGAACAGCTGAAGACGATGGGCGGCGGCGATTTCGACGATGCCGTAATTGGCACCAGCAATCTCGACTGGGTCGAAGTGATCGCCAATGCGGAATACCCGGTCACTCCGCTTCCTGTAACCGACCAAGCTAGGCTCGTCGAGGTACCAGAGCGGAAGAATCTCTACCGCAATGGCGGCACTGCGGTCTTGAACGGCAGGACTGTCCACTTCGAAGGTACGACCAAACAGCGAAAGTATCCCTGCGTGTGGTCCATGGAAGATTACTTCGAGGCAGCTTCTCAAGCTACCGAGCGGCAGTTCACGATCGGTCCGATCGATAACATGTGCCGGCTGTTGTTCCTGCTGTCCGGCGTTCACAAACAGAACATGCTGCGCAACCTGGCAAACCGAGTCGAGCATGCCACAGATGGGGCTGAGAAGGCCAAACTGCAGAAGGCCTTTAACGACCTGTCAGCATTCCCGGAGCACCCGGAACGCACGGTACTGTCCAACGAGGAGGCATTCATCGATGCCATCAAGATGGGCAAGGGCGACGCGGCTGCGCTGCACCTTCTGGTGGCGGAGCTCTCCGATCTGGCTTTAACTGTGCCGGTTTATCCCGAGTGCTGGACCTGGCTCGGCCGGCTCAACGATGCCAACGGTGATCCCATCGGCCGCATTCCCGCAGCCCGGAGGGACGCTCAGGACTATGTCCTGGCGCCCAGTCTGATCTGCGAAACCCTGAACGAGATCCGCGTCGAGCGCGATCTGCTACTCGACGCACTCAAAGAGTTTGAGTGGACAATGGTCGATCGCGTTTCGACGACTCTGAACCGTAGATTCCCGCGTGACAGAGGAATCAGTGACGAAGCGTTCGAGCTTCGGTCTCAGTGGCGTGAGTGGTGGGAGCCGATCCTGACCGGCCAGTGTCAGATACAGCCCGGCGAAGCCAGAAAGATCCTTATTGACGGAGGACTGCTTATCCTCACTTCCGGCAAGCAGGTCAAGATCGACGGAGTCCGCAAGCTGTTCTACCAGTCGGAGAATGCTGACATCCGGCTGCAGCAGGCAGTCGAGATTGCCCGGCAGACTTATCGGACCCGTTACCCCACAGCTGCGAAGGACGCTCACGGTAACCGCCGCGGGTTTCCTGATGGGTTGTTATGGACCAACACCGTCGGCCTCTATTACATCCAGGCTCTGAAAGAAGCAGGCCTGACTGGACTCTATGTTCCGGTCCGCTTCGATCGTCATGCACGTCACCTGCACAAAGGGACACTGGAAGTCGTCGTCAAGTGCGGGATGGCTATCCGCGCGAGCGACGGCTTCGTGATCGGCGAAGTAATCGGTGAAGAGCCGCCCGACGGTGAGTACTTCATGACAAATGGCATGGTTTGCATCCAGGAACCATCACCGGAACTCCTGCAAGGTATTTGTGAAACCGATGAGGAGTTCCTCAATCCAGTGTCGGAAACCTTCGACACACCGGTGTAACTTGCGAGCGTCTGCCAGTCTGTGAGATTCGCAAGCTGCACTCAACTTCTGAGGAGGCGTATAGAAATTAGCCCCCGCAGGACCCGGCATAAAGCAGTTTCTTGGCAGCACAGGCCCCAGTGAATTCGCCCTGGGTGTCTGGATGCTTGTAACTGCCTGCCTAACTTACAGTACGCCTAGACGGCATCCGTCGAGGCATTCGGTGGGGGAGATTGGCTCCGCAAAGCCTTCGGCTTTGCTGCGCCCTTGTAAAGCGGGGAGTCATGAGAGCCTTTGCTCGTGCTGTCGCTCGCTTGACGAGATCAACACGCAGCCCAATAGGATGGCATGAAGCCGGGGGCTCAGGAATTTAGTACCGGGGACGGTCAGCTCCGGCCCCAGCACTTTTCCCGGCTTACGTAGCTCGAAAGCGCCAGAGTAGCAACACCCACCGAAGCAGTAATCAAACCCACAACCCAAGGAGAAACGCCATGCAAAGTCCTGTGAAAGGGAGAACCGTTGCCCATAGGCTCTATTTGCCACACGAACTGTTCCGCCGCGATTCCGATCTTGACCGGCTGATAACCATCGCTGGCGACAGCGCAGCTGATGGCACATTCGGCGCCGCAAACACCGTGACAATAACTCGCGGCATGCTGCGTGGGCTTTGCCCGGATTATCGGCCGGGCCGATCGATCGATCTGGATGTCATCTGTGGAAGTGGTGAAGCCGACGGCTGTGCCCTCCGCTACGAATGCAGGAACTGTCTCGTCAGCCAGTTCGCTGCGTCTGGGAAGTTTTGTGGAGATCTGGTTCCCGATGGCGAGGCCAGCCAAGCCAAGCTGCTGCCAATGCACTCGAGTGATCCGCTCACTGTCGAGCTGGCGCCGTTTGTCACTTAGCGGGCCAACGGATATCCGCGGACTGACTCAAACGTTACAAATAAGGCGCTGAACCTCAGTGCCTGTTCATATTGTCCACAACAGCAAGGAGCCCCATCATGAAATCTCTTCGTGCAATTCGGAACGAAGCAGCCTGTATGGTTGGATCGCAATACCGGAGTCTTCGAAGGTATATCGCCAGGCGCTCTCTGGAGAGCGAATTGGCTTTGATCGTCCGGACCGTTATCGGCCACAAACGGAACAAAGTCCCAGCTGGGGCGTCGCAGTACCGGTCGCTCTGGAATACCGCCGATCAGAGGGTTGACTCCTACTGTGTGGCCTACCAGGCCAACCGCGCCGAAATTGAAGCCCAGATCCCGGCTTTGAAAGAGCTTTGCGATCTGGCGCAGATGCCAAATGCGCCTAAAAAGGCAATCAAGATTGCCGGAGGCCTTGTCACCGGCGTTGTTGTATTCAGCCTGTCTGGCTTTGCCGCTGGCATCATCCAGTGGCTATTCCATCTAGGCATGAACTTCGCCCATTATCTGACGGGGTTGCTATGATCTGGCCAATTGTTCTGCCCAGCATTGAGTTCGGAATGTGGCTCGGTTGGCTTACGGGCCGAGTAGGTTCGAGAGACCGCGTCCGCGGATATCTGATTGACGGGACCAAGGCGGCAAGGTCCATGACATTCCTCGATAACAGAATGGAGTCGCAGACGCGGAATGCGTCCAGGTTGGACCGCCGGCTTGCCGCTGGAGTAGCCAGAGGCGCACGCTTCTTTGCGGGAACCAGAGCATTTGAGCTTGCGATCCTAAAACTGATCTCGGATTACAGGAAGCAGACATTCGATCGTCCGCAGGAAGTGAGGTTACATCTATGACGCTAGCGTTGACTCCGACAGCTCAATCCTCGGCAATCGCCGGCTTCGTCTTGTGGTTTGTGGGCTGGATGACTTTCTTCAAGGTGGATCACCTGCCCTTTATCGGCCGATTTATACGTAAGGATCGAATGATCGACTGGATCTCTCATAACAAAGTCCTGACCTTGATGTGCACCGAGGTGTTCAACTTCGGAGTCCACGGAATCAGCCAGGCGACGTCCGTGACCTTCGCGCTGGGTGGTACCGCGTTCAATGCTCTGATGATCTTTGTCCTGCTGCCACTCTTTAGGTGGCGTGGGAGGAAGTCCAACAAGAGAATCCTTCGAGAGGCGATATAACCCATGAAAATGCTTGCGTGTCTTCTCCTCGTCATTCAATTCGTCTATGTGCTCGTGCTCAAACTTGCCGCATTCATGGCCTCCGCTCTGGTCATTCTCTTTGCATCTCTGTTCGCACGGGAGTTGATACGGAACAGCTATCGGGTGCAGCCCCACGGAGATCGACTTCAGTCCCGTCGGGAGTGAGCATCAACCAAATGTTCAGAGTTCTGATCCCCGTGCTTTAGCCGTGTGAGCCGGCAAGATCCTCGCTTTGACCTTTGACTGCGCGTCGCGCTGGTGGTGTGCGCAGCAGTCCACAACGATTACCGCCAACAGAAAAGGGGTGCTATCTTGAAATTCCTCGGTGCAATGTGTTTCGGTCTTCTCACCATGTTCGCCGCCGCCTACTGGATGGCCAGAACGGCTAACCAGCGTAGAGAGGACTTCGCTACCGTGAAGAGCCTGTCCTCTCGTATCTTCACGTCAGTCAAGACCTACTACCACGATCTTCTGAACCCGGCGCCTGAGACGGAGGCAGCCACGCGCGAGTAGTGGCCGTGCGTCCGTTCTCGTTCTTTTTGTTGTTGAACCTGGCTCTCGCTGTGGATCCTCACTTGGCGACTCATCGCCAACCCCGCCCTATGAAAGGCTTGAGCCCGACACTTCACCCACCGTAGCCGACAGAGTTAAGGAGGCGCTCAAGACATGAAGCTGCGTCTGCTCTTCTGGATCGTTCTATCTGCCGGCATCTCCGGCCTGCTGCTCTGGCGGAATACAAAGATTTATCCGTTCAGATCTGTAGCTTGGCGCGCCACCAAGTCCGCCAGCGAGATTGCAGTTTTGCTCCTGTCGGCGCTGTACCTGCCGATCGTTCTGATTACCTTGTGCTGCATCTGGTTGACAAGACCGATAAGGACGCCGTGGATCAAAGCCACTCTCGGCGCCGTCGTCGGCGTGATTCTCAGCGCAACTGCGCTGTACTCCATGGAACTGCTGCTAATCCTCGGCGTTCTGAGCATCGACGACATAACCGGCGAACGGGAAGGCTTTCTGAAGAACTTCCGTCGCGCCAAGCAAGCCGCTGTCAGGGCTTAAGGCTTGCCCCATGAAAGATTGCTTCTCACGGCCAACGTGGAGGTAGCGGTGAACTATGTGAAGGTTATCGCCCATGCTTTGGCTCTCACTGCTGTCGACCGCCTCGGCGATATCCTTTCTCTTACCCTGAAGTCGCCAATCGCGAGTCGCATAGGACGGATTTCAAAGCCGGCTTCTCCTTGGCTCGGTCAAACTCTGTTTGTGAAGAGGTCAATCGATGGGGGCGTACTTGGCGGTGTTAGTCGTCGAGCCGGCGCCAAGTATGCCATCCCGAAAGGTTTGCCAGCAGCCGGCAAGAAGTCGCTCGCAATCGAGAACGAGCCGCATGAAGCGGACGGCTTCGACGGTGAGATCACGGAAGGCTATGGCAAGGGCACTAAAGAGCTTCTCGCTGACGAGACTGTCGTAGTCAAGATCGATGGCAAGACGTTCTTCTCCCGTATGAACTATCACCGGCACAATGCGGAGCGTGCTGGGATTCATTATGATCTTGTCGTCCGCGATGTGCCACCAGGAACGTCGAAATGGGAACTGAATATCCCGCGAGGCCGGTTCAAGGGACGATTCGCGTTCGTGACGACCGACAAGGGAATGATCGTGACGCTAATGAAAGATCAAGGCGTCGTCCTTCACAAACCAGACTATAACCTGAAGACATTGGAGTGGCTGAAGGCGCTTACGCCCGAGCAACGCGCAGGATATGTCGCCGAAAGGAAATACGATGGCAGTCTCGCAAATACCGCCATCAATGAGCATGGAGCGAGTACCCGCGCCGCTTTCAGGAGCCATCGTGATGGTGGCGAGACCTATTATGACAAACTGCCAGCGCTCGAGTTCATTCGAAACCAGTCTCCGTTCTTCACTCTACGCAAGCTTGATCCTGGGCCAAGTCTCGCAGGGACTATTGTCAGAGGAGAACTTGTCCATGCTGACGGAGTGTCGCGCGCCAGTGGCATTCTGAATTCTCATCCTGAGAAGGCTGCGCAAGTTCAGGCTAAGACCGGAAACATGGAGTTCTTTGCCTGGGACATCGTGAAGCACAAGGGCAGAGACATTTCTCAATGGCCCGAGATGCGCAGGCGTGAGCTGCTTGAGCAGGTTATCAGAGAGATTCGGCTGTACAACAAGAATTGGCATATCGCCGAGAAGCGTTCTGGCGACCCCGTGGAGTTCTACGAACGTATCATCTCTGATCCACGGGGACTTCCTTATTCCGAGGGAATCGTTCTTAAACCGATCGGCAAGTCGGCCGGCGGAAAATGGCTTAAGGTCAAGAACCGCGACTTTGAAGATCTGGTGATAGTTTCTGTCTCTGATTCTCTTCCTGGTACGAAGTATCACGGTTCTGTTGCGGTTATGGTGGTCGAGGATCCTCGCACTGGTGGCCGAGGAGAAGTTGGCTCGTTTGCTGTATCAGACGCGGAAAGGCAGTGGATCTGGGACCATCGGGAAGAACTGATCGGCGCCGTCGCCAAAGTACAGGTCATGGCCATGACCGATTCTGGCAAACCTCGCGCTGGTACCTTTGTTGGTTGGCATCCTGATCCGCGGTACGGAGGCATTGGCTCAGAGAGGGCTTTGCAAATGTACTCGGAGTCACTCGCAGGCATGGATAAAGAGGAGTCTCAGCGAATGCTGTACCGACTTAAGTCTTCTGCCGGCTGGCGGCGAGCCTGAGGTTTGCCAGCCTATCCAACCGTTGTTGGAATTCCCACACAACGGATGAAAGAGGCGAACGTCATGTACGCCAGGTTCAATGTGAGCCGGGAAACAGCAACCAACTTCATGCGCCTGTTCGTCAACCGGCGCGCCTACGGAATGCAGGCTGTCCGTTCGCTGCCCAATGGTTCGGTTCCCTATTTCCTGGCTCGGGACTGGAAGACAAAAGAGCCGAAGCCACTTGACGCCGATCTGGTGCGCAAGCACTTGAACGGCGACATCACCATCAATCTATTTGCCATCAACCCGGAGACGCAACGCTCGAAATGGGTCGCGATCGACGCCGACTTCGAAGGCGCCATCGAAGCGCTCGTTCAGTTGCAACGAGAACTGAAGCAGGATGGAGTCGAGGCCGCGCTTGAACAATCCCGCCGCGGCGGCCATCTGTGGATCTTCGCCGAAGCGCCGCTGCTTGCCGCCGAGTGCCGCATCTATATTTACAACCTCGCGCTCCGGCTCGGAGTCCCGGTCAAAGGCGGAGGTGTCGAGGAAGGCATCGAGATCTTCCCGCGTCAGGACCGGATCGAGGGCGGCGAATTCGGCAACGCAATTCGCGCCCCGCTTGGCGTACATCGCAAGACCAATCAGCGGTACTGGTTTTACGAAGCCGCCTTCACGCCAGAGGCGCAGCTTGACTACCTCGACAGCCTGAAGAAGCTCACCGAGGAGGAACTAAGGACATTCATACACGGCATGACGCTGCCCGAAGCCTATCGGCCGGTTTTAGCTCCTCCTTATATACCGCCGGTCTCTCCACCTTTGCGCGCGGAGTTCCGGATACTCGACTATGTTCGCGCGACGCGCAAGGACGGCCGCAACTGGACGGCGCGGTGCCCATCTTGCGCGCAGATCGGGCGGGACCTCTCCGGTGACAACCTTGCCATTAAGATCAAGAATCCTCGCTTCTACAGATGCTGGGCCGGCTGCACGAAGGAAGAAATCCGTGCGGCGCTGGGCCAGCCGATCCGCTGCAAGGTTGCGGCATGAAAAGAAGATTCCGAGGGCAGGCGCTCGAATCTGTCTGCGGACCTGCTCGATATAAAGGAGAAAAGTATGGGAAAGTGCGTCAACAAAGTCATCCTACTGGGCCGCGCCGGCAAGGACCCGTCGGTCCACATTCTGCGCACCGGCACAATCGTCAACCTGTCGCTCGCCACCAGCGAGCGTTACAGGGACATCCACGGCGATTGGCAGGAACATACGGAGTGGCACAACCTGGTCGGCTTCCAGCGGGTCGGCGAGATCCTGCGCGATTACGTTCGCAAGGGGTCGCGCATCTACATCGAGGGCTCGCTGAGGACGCGCTCCTGGGACGACCGGCAGACTGGCCAGCGCCGGTACCGCTCGGAGGTTGTCGTCACCGAAGTCAGCCTACTGTCGCCTCCGCCCGACGGCGGCAGCGACGACGTGGAGCACTACGTCAGTGGGCAGGGCTTCGCTCCACCTGAGTTCAGTGAAGAGCCGGAGATTGAGCCGCAGGAAGTGCCCTACTGACCCTTGATAGCGGTATAAACGCTCCAAATTTGAGAGTAGTGGAGCCTAGCCCGTTCTCAGCACTGATCCGCAGGAACCGCCCCGTATTTAAGGTTTCACTTTCTGGTGTTTGCCTCGGCCCTCGCTATATGAGCGCTCCGAGCTTGTTCTTCCGATTTTAGGGCTTGGTTGATTCGGCATGAAATGGTGCCCCACGATTCGTAAGGGGGAGGAATCAGCGTTTCCAGCTCAAACTTTTCGATGCAGATCAGGGCAAGCCTCAGACACTTCGATGCCTTATGCAGAAATGAGTTGAACAGGTTCAAGGGAAGCTGACCCTCGCGGCCCCACCAGTCGTTAACGTCATCGTTCAACGCATGGAGAGAATCGTAGTAGGCGACCAAAGCAGCCGCATCTTCCTCGGCAAGATCCCGAACCTGTGGCGCATTGGGATAGAGTGTTGGCCAATGAGGAATGAAATCTTGCTTCAGATCGGTTGGCTTCATCTTCGTGTCCGCCGAGTGAGAGACAAAATTAGCGAGAGCCCTACCCTGAATAAAGAGCACGCGCTCAATCGTACGCTGTAGCTCCGGCGCCAGGAACCGCCGAGCCTCGGAATGCCGGTTCGCTGATTGTGCCTTTGCTCCATGTATCTCGGAAGCCGAATTCGAGGATTGGTCAACGCTGCTCACATTGAGCCGCGCATTGGCTCCGTAGAAGGTCGCTTGGATTGTTGGATGGGGTGAAGCGACCGTATCTGAGCTGAGGCGCTGTTCAGCTTGGCGCAGCTCGGCGAGCCTTGCTTTTACCCACTCCCACCAGTTTGATCCTGGGTCACAAGTGGTGAGATCTTTCGTCCAGTACGCGGTTTCGAAGCGGACAGCATCGATAGTCTGGGGAATTGGGTCTTCGAGCTTCGGCCGCTCCCTCACCAGTCGGTCAGCCATTTCAATTCCTTCGAGACTAAACGTTATGATTTGGGTCGTCTCTGGCTGGAAGGCAATGAATTTGTTCCTAAGCAGATCCGTAATCGCTTCACTTCGCGACTGATCCGACAGTCCGGCTTTTTTCGCAATCGCGACCCATTCGATCGGCGCAATACGCGCGTTCAGAGGCTTATCGCCAGCGAATCGGCGGAGTTCGGCGAGGAGTATGCTTGCGGAGGGGCCAAGCGCACTCATGTGGTCGCCACCAGCAAGTTATGCACCCAATGCCCCAGAGCAGGCAAATATGGTCCGATGATGGTCATGTGATTGGCCGCAGCGGCGATAAATGCTTGATATCTCTTAGCACCGGATTCATGATCTGTTGCCGCCTCAAGGTCGGATAGTCTTTGAAGAATCGCGGTCCGTTCGACTCCGTCCGAAACGCCCGATTCGATAGCCTTCCGCAGTTCAGAAAACGGCACCCCTTGGTGAACGATGTTCGTCGAATTGTCAGTGCTGTCGATATTTACTCGTGCATTGGGTCCGTGGACATTGAAGACCTGATTCACTTGAGACTCCTTTCGCGCGGCATCATGTGAGCACTCGACACGAGCCTTTTCCAGTTCTATTAGAATTTCGTTGAATCGCGGAAGATTGTGGTCGCCTGATAACTGTTGCCTGACACTGATGGGTACATGGACCGCGCCGGGAACACGCTGAGCATCGTGAAGTAATGCGTTCTTCCTCTGGGCCATCAGGAACTCTTTTATCGCACCCTTGAATCCAGTGCAAAGGCGTTCGTCGAGTCTGATGTCGTATAGAGCACACGTTTCAAGGGCAGCCTCCAAGTATCCCATTGCCATGTTTCCGGTGAATTCTTGCGACAGATTCCACTCAGCTAGTTGAAGATGCCCAGAACGCATTGCATTTCTGGCTGCGGCTTCCCGCCGAACAGCCAGGAGTTTTTCGTTATGCGCAGCTCTCGCGGCCTCCCATTTTGAGTTCCGGAGTCGGATGAAATGGGGCTGCGCGTGAACCGGTAGATAGTGCTGGATCTCAGACATTGCCTTGCAGAAAGTATAAATCCGATTTAAGCCAGGAGGCTGTACAGCTAAGCGTTGCTTGGCCCAGGCAGCACTTCACGTTCGGCTCTATTCGTCGTTATCGTGAGCGCCTCGTGCGGCGCTCTCAGTTTTTCTATGGCTGGAAACGCGGATTCCCAACCCAAGGAGGTGAGGTATGGCCGCAACAAAGTTTACGGAAGCCGAGCGCGAGAAGCTCTTCGCGCAGCTCGAAGCGCCATTCGATCCGGCGTTGATCAAGTGGCGCGTGATGCACACTTTCGACTATGGCCGGAGCGGCGTCATCCTGCCCTTTGCCGATCCGCGCGCCTACACGGACCGGCTCAACGAGCTCTTCACGCCGTCGGGCTGGACGCGCGAATACACGATCTCGACCGTGCCGTCGCTCTGCCGCATGGAGCGGGGCAAGGCGATCGTCACCAGCAAGGTGCTGGTGGCGACGGCCGTAACGATCATGCGGCTGGGCAGCCATGTCGGAACCGGAGAGGAGTGGGCCGACCGGGAAAACGCAGTGACGGCCGCAGACGCCCAAGCATTCAAGCGTGCCTGCAGTTGCTTCGGGCTGGGCCGCTACCTTTACCGCTTCGGGGAGACTCGCGTGCGGCTGAATTCCCGCGGCGAGCCGATGGCAATTCCGACTCTGCCCGAGTGGGCGCTGCCGCCGGGCATGATCGTAGCTCGGGCGAACGGCCAAGCTGTCGATGTGCGCGGCCCTGTCGATCACAAGCTGACGGCCGCGATTGAGGGGTTCCGCAGCACTCTGGGAGTGGACATCTACGAGGAGATCCTACGGCGGGCGGGCCACAGTAAAGATGCCCGGACGATCCCGAATGCCGACCGGCAAAAGAGTGTCGTCGAGTGGATGCAGGCGGCGGGGCGTGGATTTGAGCGGCTTCATGCACTGGTTGAGATCGCCGGTGACGCCAGGTTCATCGCTGCCATGGACAGCCTGAAGTTTGCCACCACCACATGTCTTCCCAGTCTTGCGGCATTAAAGCAATTGATTGAGGAACTCGAATCCCTGGCCAACCAGCAGGTCGCTTAGAGAGCAGTTTCAGCACGGGGGGAAATCATGGGAGAAATCAGCATTGTGCGTCCGCGACGCAGCCTCGTCAGCATCCCAATTGTCGAAGCCGTCTACTGCGAGAGTTGCGCCTCGGTCTCGAACTCCAGCGGGGGATGTTGCGCCCTTTGCGGCAACCTCCAAGTTTGGCCGTTGGTCGAGTTGGTCCCGCAGCCGCCGATGGGTCCGCCCTCCAACTCGGCATCGGTTCGACATTTCACACCTACTACGCAAATCGAATTGACCAGAGCGGCGTAGTGGGCCTGATTCACAACCCAGGGCTCTTCGCCTAGGGAGGGACCATGGCACGCAATGCGGCACGGTTGAAGATGGGCTATTACCCGCTTCCCGAAAGCGAGGCCGTGCGGCTTCGCGCACTGCTTGAGTTTGCTGGTCCGGCATCAGTCGTCGATCCCTGCGTCGGGCAAGGAACCGCGCTCGAAATCGTAACGCATGACGCGGGGGTTCGCCGTTACGGCGTCGAACTCGATGCCGAACGAGCGGCGATTGCTCAATCGAAGGGTATTGAGACCATTCAGGGCAACGCCTTCGACGCCATCGCCAAGCCGGAGTCCTTCTCGCTGCTCTATCTGAACCCGCCCTACGACTCCGAGATTGGTCAGGTGGCGAACAACCGAATGGAGCGGCTGTTTCTCGACCACACCTATCGCTGGCTGGTGATGGATGGCGTGCTGGCGATGGTCATTCCCTTCGAGCGGCTGATGGACTGCGCAGGCCTGCTGAGTTCGCACTTTACCGCGCTTAATGTCTTCCGCATGACCGACGAGGAATCCGTGCGCTTCCGGCAGATCGCGGTGCTTGGCGTGCGTTCGAATGTACGCGGCTCAGCCATTGACGCGAACAAGCACCAGTTGCAACGCATCGGCCTCTACGGCAGCTATCAGGAGCTGCCTGAGCTGGCGCCCGATGCCTGCGAGCCATATCGAGTTCCGCCTTCAGACGAAACAGTTCTCAGCTACCGCGGCCTCCCCTACGACCTGCTTGAAGACCTGCTGCCGCACTCCGGAGCGTGGAAGCAGGTCATGCCGTTTCTCGCACCACACGACGACGTGGCCACCGGGCGGCCGATCACGCCTCTGCATGGAGGCCATGTCGGGCTGCTCTGCACGGCGGGCCTGATGAATGGTGTCTTCGGCCAGGGCGATGACCGTCACATTGCGCGCTGGCGGTCGGTCAAGCACGTCACCACCTTCGTCGAGCACGACGAGGAAAACGAGATTGTCCACCACCGCGAGCGATGGGCCAACGAACTGCGGCTGGTCTACGCCGACGGAAGAACGCTGAAGCTGACCGAAACGCCGATCCGGCAGGAGGAAGATGCCGATGCAGAACGCACACCTGCGACTCGGGCTGCTTGAGTACCACCGCATTACGGAAAAGACGTCAACCAGGATTCGGGTAAGGGTCTCCACCTACATAGGAGCAGAGGATCAGGCGCATCTGATCGGCGTCTTCGGAAATGACTCCGACATTGGCGCCATTACCGCGGCAGTTCACGAGAAGGCATACTTCACGCTGACCTTTCCCGATGGCGCGATCAAGGAGATCACACTAGGTGAACACGCCTCGTGTTATCGCGGTTCTGTGAGCCTGTCGGATCGCAAGCATCCCGTGCGGCATCTAGTGGCCGTCTCCGAACAGTTGCACACAAATGGCGGTGCGGGAAGAACGATCCTCTTCCGCTATCGCTCTACCGAAGCCTGGGCATGGTTGTCGGCCTTCCTCGGGCTACCTGCGGTGCCCTGGTGGGCCGAGCGCATCGCGAGCATTCTTGAATCCGAAGGGCGTATCCAGCTGCTCGATGGCATCAATTGCGAGCCCGTTCTGGTTACGACCACAGCCGATGAGACGCTTGAATGGATCTCGGAGGCGCTCAAGTCCGGCGCGGTTGCTTTCCCCGAAGAGAATGGGCCGGTCAAGTGGCCGAAGCACTTGCTATTCGAGACACTGTGTCGGATTAGTGAGAAGGACGAACAGTAGCTTCCCCTCCGGATCGTTGTCTGTGCCATCCAGAACTTAATCACTCTCCATAGACCCGCCGTGAGGTTCCATGCATGAGCCAAGACAACATAACTGATATTCCCGGCTACTTAAGAACACACGCCTCAGAACTCGGGGAGCGAATCCTCAGTACGTTCCCGCCTTTGCAGAACACAACCGATCCTGTGGCGCCGCGCATTGCAACACTACTGCGCAAGGCGCTTCCGGCGCAGGCGCTGGCGATTACCGGAACCGCGAAGTACCTACGCAAGGCCAAAGCTGCGCGGATCGTAGCCGAGTGCGGCGCAGGCAAGACGTACATGGCGCTAGGGGCCATCCATGTTCTCGCCGACGGTAGGCCAACGACGACCTTGGTGATGTGTCCCTCGCACCTGACGCACAAGTGGGCGCGAGAGGCGCTGGTGACCGTGCCGCGCGCCCGGACCTTTCTGATCGAGGATCTGCGCAACGGCGGCGACCCAAGAAAAGCGCACGGCATCTGCGAGCTTAAGCTGCGCAGGGGCCGGGTTGTTTATGAAGGGATGCGCCTGTCGCTCTCCGATCTGCGGCGGATGAGCCGCCGTGAGTGGCGCAAGAAGTGCCCGGCGCCGGCCTTCTTCATCACTGGCAAGGACAAGGGCAAGCTCGGCTACTTCTGGGAGCACGTCTTTATCAAAGCGAAGTCGGGGCCGAACCTGGGCGGTGTCGTTAATCCCGACACTGGCGTTGCCATTCTTGACTCCGAGCGGCAGAAGTTGACCTATCTCGATTTCGGCGACAAGCTGAAGCTCTCCGAGATACTTACCCGGACGCCAGGCGGAACGACGAGGTATTCGGCTCTATGGCAGGCCGATCGCAAGCGCATTCAGCGTATGGCGCCAATCGAATACATCGGCCGGTACATGGGCGGTTGGTTCGACTTCGCTATTGCGGACGAGCTGCATCAGTTGGCCGGCGACACGGCGCAGGGCAACGGACTCGGCGTTCTCGGTCGCGCTGCAAAGAGGTTGATCGCGCTGACCGGCACGCTGATGGGAGGCTATGCCGACGATCTCTTCAATATCTTCTACCGCATGGAGCCGCACGCGATGGCGGACGAAGGCTTTGCCTACGGCGGCCAGGGGCGGCGCGACTTTCAGGAGCAGTACGGCGTGCTCGAAACCATCGAGAAGGTGCGCATAGAGGACAACGCCTGCTCGCGGTCGGCGAAGAAGACGATCCAGGTGCTGCGGAAACCAGGGGCATCGCCTCTTCTGTTCGGCAAGTTCCTGATGAATACCACGGCATTTCTCTCGCTCGAAGACATCGCGGACAACCTGCCGCGCTACGACGAGAGCGTCGTCTCGGTCGAGATGGACTCCGATCTTGCCAAAGCGTACGAGGAGTTGGAGGAGGATATTCGCTCGGCGATGCGCCAGCACCGCGGCAACAAGAGCCTGATGAGCATTCTGCTCAACACGCTGCTCTTGTATCCCGATCACCCCTATGGCTTCGACGCGATCTGGGCGCGGGCTTTCGATCCCTCAACAAGGGAGTATGTGAAGTTCCTGGCTGCCACGCCCGTAAATCTCTCCGAAGACCGGCTCTTCGCCAAAGAGCGCGCACTCATTGCCGACGTAAGCGAGGAGTTGCGCCAGGGCCGGCGCTGCCAGGTCTATGCCACCTACACTGGCGAGAAAGATGTCAACCTGCGCCTGGAGACGATCTTGAGGCAAGCCGGTTTCCGGGTTGCCGTGTTGCGGTCCTCTGTCCCGACCGAGAAACGCGAGGACTGGTACGAGCGCCAATTGCAGGCTGGAGTCGAGGTCGTCGTCTGCCATCCCAAACTGGTCGAGACGGGTCTCGATCTTCTGGCTTTTCCTACGCTCTACTTCTACGAGACCGGCTACTCGCTGCACACGCTGCGGCAGGCGAGCCGGCGCTCGTGGCGGATTGGCCAGCGTCAACCAGTGCGCGTGAAGTTCATCACATATGCCGGCACGATGCAGGAGACATGCCTGCGGCTGATGGGCAAGAAGATGCTCGTAGCACTCATGCTGGAGGGCAAGTTCTCGGGCGAGGGCCTGATGGCGCTTGATGCCGATGAAGACCTGATGAGCGCGATGGCGCGCGAGTTGGTCCAAAAGGCCGGTGTCGGCGAATCGGCAGATCAGGTCTGGCGACAACTTGAGAAAGAGCGCGGCCAGCTTGTGCCTCAGCCTCCTCCGCCAACCCAGCAGGAAGGCGGTTCGCTGCTCGACATGCCCGACTTTGCAGTAGTCAATTCACCAGCGAATCGAGATGGCATCCATCTGGCCGAACCCGTCAAGGTCGAGATCAAGAACGTGCCGTGGCCGGCGACGGCCGTCCCGGTACAACTCAGCCTCTTCAGCTGAACGAGCAATCAACAATCTTTTGAGGGGTGAACCTATGTGCGAGGAACGGATAAAAACTCGTTGTCGACAGTGTGAACTGGCGCAGTGGGCGGACCATGCAAATTGCCTGCGCTGCGGCCAGCTCCTGCCCGCGCCAATCGTGAACGTTGTTGAACGAGTGGTAGAGAAGGTGGTTTTCGAGCGGGATTCACAATGTCTCCAAAACCTTCAGGAAGCTTCGAAGCTCATTTCGGGCGCCGCGGCGAGACTCGAAGAGTCTTATACGAAGCAGGATCTCGCGGCAGGCTTCAATTCGCTTTCGGCCGTCGAGCAATTCCCGACGCTCGACGAGATGGAGCGAACGATGATTGTGGCCGCTTACAGGCGGTCCAACCGGAAGCCTCTCGAAGCGGCGCGCCTCTTGGGCATCGGCAAAACGACCTTCTACCGCAAGCTGAAGGAACTGCGTCAGGCTGCCGCCTGAGGCACGTCAAACCCATCATCAACAACCAAGGAGAAGCCAATCATGAGCTGTCTCAAAGTAGAAGCCTTGCCGCGCGAGTTCTATTTCAATGGCACGCGCATTCCAGACCCCGCACCGCAGATGACGGCCGAGGAAATCCGTGACTTACTCACGCCGACCTATCCGGAGATCGCAACCGCAACTCTCACCGGCCCGGAAGACACAGGGACAGCCTTGCGCTACACCTTGAGCCGCGCGATCGGGTCGAAGGGCTGAGTCGTGTCCAGGTCCGTGATGTCACAAGAGGCACTGGCAGCTCTGTTCATACAAAAAGCCGGAGAGCCACCTCCGGAAGCCAATCTGATTCTGGTGAGGCATCTCAAATGCAGAGAATCCTGCGATCTTGCACACGCAGTCTCAGAAGCCATGAGCCGGCATGTGGCAGCGGGCAGTCATCGGCTCCCGGCGCCGCCGGATTTGCTTCCACCGCTGGGATAGCGACTCTTGCACCAGCATTCTGCCAGGCCTTGCCGTCGCTCGCCAACGTTCGCACCGAATACAGCCACGAGGTCAATGCCGAACTGGTCTACGAACTCTGCGCCGCTCTCGTGCGCGCGGGGTTGGGGACCGCGGAGACCTGGAAGCAGTCTGGCCGCAACGCCCTCGCGTTCGCACAGCACGCAATGATGAGCGGCATTGGCGCCGGGCGGGGTGACCTGCTTCAGCGCAATGTCGAATATCATTTTGAGGTCAGCGACGTGTTGGGAGGTGCCGGCAGCGATGCGGCGCTCGAGAGCGGGCAACTTGCCATCACCATCGAGTGCAGTGGAGCAGGCTACTTCAAGATTGGGCCGGCAATCGAAGCGCTGGAGGCGGAAGCTAAGGGACTGGGTGCGGCGTTCTATTGGGCGTTGACCCATGCGCTCTATCGCGTGATGAGGATCTATAACCACGACGATGCGCTCATGTACGAAGAGCGAATGCGGGAGTATGCCGAGCAGGACGATGCAGAAAACAGTGGCCAGTATGAGTTTCCCGAGATCGAAAAGGCGTTGCCGGAATGCATCCGGAAGACGCTGAAACGAGAATGCCGTGATTGGAAGGTGCGCGACCGCGAATTGCTGCATAGGCTCTCCGAGGGGAGCTATGCCACTTGGATCGAGCGGCTGCGGCGCATCCAGCGCCTCTCCCGGCTTAGCCTCAAGCAGTCCAGGGAATACATCGAAGCTGGTCAATACGATGAGCCTCCATTGCCGGCCGTGCTTGTCACCTTCAAAGAGCACGACGCCATCACGGCCTGCTTCGACGAAGAGGGCCAATACATGATGGAGGGAAGTGCCGAGCCAACCCTGTGCGTCGTCTTTTCACCGCGGCAGGCGGATGAAGTTCAGCACGCACTGCGGGTCGTTGAGCGGTTTGTTGCGCTCAATTGCGAACTGTTTCAGTTGGTCGAAACGATTCAGGAATGGGAAAAACGGGATGCGAGTCCATGTATCGATCGGGGAGAACCATTGCTTCGAGCTGCGTGAGGCGCTTCTGGTCTACCGTGACCGGCAAAGCAGCTTCATCACCCGCCACGATGTGACCGCCCACAAGGACGCATCACCCACTCTCGGTCCGGCACAACCGCTCACTGTGGCATTCATCGAGTCTCTCGTGCGCTCCCTCAGCGGCAGTTTTGAGGCCGACGTCTTGCCGGCAAACATTCTTGCCAAGGCGGACCGAATGATTGTCTGGTGGACTCCGGCGCAACGCCGCCAGATGTTCTACGAGAACTCCGAAGGAAAGTCCGCGGGGCTGAACGGCCATTTCTTCCCTCAACCACCTTTAGTCTGGCGGGTCTCGAATGGCGAACTCAACATTCGGGCGCTCAGCGAAAGCAAGCGGCCTGCTAGTTCTACGAAGCTCGCGGTCGCGCCCTTCTGGAACCTGTCGGACGACGGACGCGTCTGCGCGGGCACCATGCGGCGCCCAGGCAGTGCCTCGGTGGGTGCAATTCCAGCCTGGGAACGCGGCTTCTATGAGAGCGCCTTCACGCACGCAAATGTTGGCCGCCTGACGCGCCACGAGGGCGGATTCGAGGGACTGTGGACCGAGCTGGCCGGGAAGCGCCATCGGTTCCCACTCCAAACATTGATTGTCTTGCCTCAAACGCTCACGAAGTTCGTGCGCGGAGAGAGAGGCTAACATGCGCATCGAGCATACTCTTCCTCGCGAACTGCTCGGTCAGCGCGCGTTGCGTATCCTGGTCGTCGGAGCTGGCGGGACTGGCAGTGCCATCGTTATGGGTCTTCCCTATCTCGACCAGGCGATGAGGGTCTGGGGGCGCTCATCCGGATTGGAGGTGGTCATGATGGACGCCGATGCCGTTTCCGAGACGAATTGCGTGCGTCAGCCATTCTCGATCTCAGACATTGGACAAAACAAGGCGACGGTCCTGATCAACCGCATCAACCTGTTCTGGGGCACGCGGTGGCTGGCCGAGTCAGCGAATTTCGATGAACGGACGCTCGACCAGGCCAATGACACCTCTCTCGACCTTCTTATCGCTTGTGTGGACACGCGCGCGGCACGAAGCATCATCGAGAGGGCGTTGACAAAGACCAGGAACCGCACAGCGTACTGGCTTGATCTCGGCAACAACGCCGCCAGCGGCCAGTTCGTTCTCGGCCAGCCATTGAATGCGCGCAACCGGAGGAAGGCAGGCCGGCTGCGGACCGTGAGCGAACTGTATCCCGAAATCATCGACACCAAGGCCGGCGAAGACCCCCTGCCCAGTTGCTCGGCCGTCGAGGCGTTAGATCGCCAGGAACCTTTCATCAACCAGACACTGGCGTCGAGCGCGCTTGCCATGCTGGCGCGGCTGTTCCGCTATGGAAGGCTCACGCATCACGGAGGATTCTTCAATGCGCAAAGTGGACTCATGAGCCCGTTGCCCGTCGATCCCCAGCTATGGTCGAAGACGCGAAGACGCGCTCGACGGCCGTGATTCCGAAATCAACATCCACCAGGAGAGATGTCCATGTTCAAAGAACTCGTACCAGTCCTGCGGGACCGCGCGGTTTTACTGACGGTCACGCTTGTCGATGCAGATCAGATTCGGGTAAACATTGTGCCGAAGAAGCTCAGGGACGGCGACAATGAAGCCCTCACCACTCCGCTCAGCGTAACCGGTACCGCCGAGGAACTCGACTCTGAGTTGTCCTCGACCATCGTGGGCTTTGTCGGTTCCCACCTTCAGATGAAGAACACCCTGGAGAAGGCGAAGGCCGAGATGGATGCGGCTTCAAAGGCGGCGCAGGCGGAGGCGCGGGCGAAGTCGAAGACTGCGGGGAAGAAGGATCAGCCGAAGACGGAAACCACGCAGCTTGCCCCGACTGCAAGGACTGTCGAACCTGCAACGCCGGCTCCGCTGCAGACCGCAAGCCTGTTCGATGTGGCAGCGACGGCGGCCTCACCCATTGCCGTGCCAACCGAATTGGAAAAGGACTCGGAACCCTTTGTGGAAATTGATGAGGAGGAGCCAGTGGAAGAGGCTGAAGAACTGGATGACGCGGCCTAACGTCCGCCACATGCGCCATCGCACCGAAGAAGGACTGTTTCATGATGTTCTAGGGTTTTTCCGATGTAAGGAGTTTGGAGTCATTTCGCACTAACCCCGATGAGTGAGTTAGGCAGTATGCAGTCGGCGGCGATGGCGCGAGGTATGGGCTCTTAAGGTGGCAACTTTTTGCGCAACGAGATGCCAGTCGAACAGGAAGGACCGCTGCGATTGCTCGATTTGTCTGTCTAGTCGATCGCGGAAACGCCCGGAAAACATCTTCGTGCGTGCCTGCGCGATAAATACCTCGAGCCCCGTCTGCGGCTGGCCACCAGGTCGTCAGCAGGCTTGGCGGGTTGCTATCGTCGTAGGGGCGATGCGGGGAGAGCATGCCGCCCCGCACAGTCTGGAGACGAAGGATGCAAAGCAGCCGCAGACCGGAGGAGATTTCCTCCCACCAAGAACCGACACAAGCCGACTACAGCAGCGCTTGTCACTGCCAGCGGCGGTACACTAAACTGCGAATCATATGCGCGAGCGGAAACCATTCGATGCTCTAAATGTCTTCTTGACCGGCACCACAGGTGGGGTCGGCAAGGCAATTCTCGCGGAACTATCGGCCCGGGGGGCGCGGATATTCGCTACTTCACGCAGTCAATCTAAGCTAGACGCTATTACCAAAGATACGACCGATAGCAGCAGTATCAGGGCAGTCGCCGCCGATCTGACTTCTCTTGCTCAAATCGAAAGCCTTACTCATGCTGCTATCGAATGGTTTGAGTCTAGAATCGATGTGGTAATCAACAATGCCGGCATCGGATATCACTGCCCGGTGTCAAACATCCGTGCAAATGAAGCTGCTGAAGTGATGTCCATAAATGTGCTCGCGCCGATTATGATCACGACTCATCTTCTTCCAGCTCTCCGCCGATCTGCTGCACCAAAACTCATCAACATATCGTCCTTTCTTGGCTCGAAACCGATGCCGCTCACTGCAACCTACACCGCAAGCAAACACGCATTGAATGGATTTTCGAAGGTCCTTCGACTCGAAGAATCAACGTCAAACATAAGCGTTACCGTTATTGAGCCTGGAGCAATCGATACTGCCTTCATCCAGCGCACACATGATCCAGACGCAGTCAAGAGATTCTGTGGACGACAATTGGAACAACTTACACCGAGCGAAGTTGCGCGATGGGTCCTCGCGGTTATTGAGTCTCCTCCGTCTTCTTGTCCGGAGCTAATCAGGGTAATGCCTATGGGCCAGGCAATTTGATTTCGGATCTTCATCCCCGTCTTGTGAGGTTGAAATGAAGGGAAGTCCAGAGAGGTCTGAGTGTTTGACCGACGAAATATCCATCGCGCCGACCGATATTCTCGTCCAATCAGACGCTAGCGCACCTTTCGACGAAGTGAAACCCCTTGCCTCACAATTTGAACCGACAAAGTTGTTCCTTCATGCAGACCGCATTTGTGATTGGCTTCGAGGAAAGCTGCCGGCCCCGATCACATTGGAACTTGATCTGACATTATCGTGCAATGACAAATGTCCCTATTGCCCCCATGGCTTTGCACATCAAGGCCGATATTTGGAGCTAGAATCAATTCACCAAATCCTGGATGAGGCTGCAGGGTTGGGGATCCGCGGCCTGACCATAACAGGTGGGGGCGAACCCCTCATGCATCCGAGGATAGCGGATGTGATGCGTCTGGTCCGCAGATATGGACTTTCTGCTGGCATCATCACAAACGCTGGACGAGTAACCGCTGAAATCGCAGACGAGCTGGTTGCATCGTGTCAATGGATTCGTGTCTCGTTAGATGCCGCCACGGAATCGACCTTTCAGCGGGTGAGAGGTCATCGAGGCATGGCGCATCGTTTGGAGCGCATTTCAGTTCTCGCCGATGCGAAGCGACGGAACCGGCGAAATGACTGCGAAATCGGATCCAGCTTCCTGACTTGCTCGGAGACCGCTGGGGAGATAGTGGAGGCGGCACATCTGAGCCGAGCCATCGGCTTTGACTATATCCAATTCAAACCGATGGTTCGGTGGCTTGGGATAAACAAACATCGCTCGCCCCTCATGAGTCAGGACGGCGTCATCCCTGCCCTGGAAACCGCCGCGAAGCTGCAAGACGAGACATTTAAGGTTTTGGTTACGAGGCACCGATACGAAGCAGAATTGTCCGGCGCTCCCCGCTCGTATTCCGCGTTCCATTGTGGTTGGTTCATTGTCGCTGTCGGACCAAACGCCTCGGGAGAGAGAGTTCTGCCAACACTCTATCTCGATTGCAGTTCGAAGTATGTTCCGCTGTGGACTATTGGGGAATTCGACAGCCTGGAGAAGATTCTGCGATCTGACCGGCGTCGGCAAATCATTGCGTCGGCTTCATCTGATTCATATTGCATTCAGTCAGAAAAACACGCCGTATACAACGCGCTCCTGGATTCGGTCCTCCGCAGGCATCAGCAGCGACCGCTGTCTGCCAGAGAGATTCGGTCGCTATCCCCACCGGACGTCAAGCATCCCTACTCAGTCTAGGATTGGAAGCTCTTGGGAAAGAGCGTGTGATGTCGGGAATTCCGGAGAGGAGAGAATCGCGGGAATCGAGAAACTCAGGACGAAACCTCGATTTCGCTCTTCTCCATCAACAGCATCCATTGCTCCATCTCAACCGAGAGGGTTTGTTCCGTTCTCAATACAATCGCCCGAAACTCGAAATCGATTTTGCCTCGATCATGGTCGGAAAGACCATTTGAGGATAAAGCCCTCGCTTTCAATAGAAGGGCTTCGAGTTCCCCTTTCTGTAGTCGCAAGAGAGCTTTTTCGTGCGTATAGATCCGGCTTCGCCCTCGAAAGTTGTACATATTCTGAATGCTCAGGCAAGCCGTGCCCAGGGGTGGCAGGACCACAATCAATACCCCCACCACTGCAACCCATAGCTTCCGATTGTTTTCTGGGTTCACGCATTGGATGGCCCCAACAACGAGATGCCCGACATGGAAGCACCCAAGCATGATGGCAAAAAGTATGGTGCCGACCAAGAAGCAAGACCAAAGATGATCATTCTCTTTGCAATCCCGTACCGAGTTTGCAAACCACTGAATTTGCTTGCCGATCCGGTAGTATAGATAGGATTGCATTCGCTCGACGCAATCCGTCCTGCCAGGTAGACCGTTCTCTCTTCGGTGGTGCAGGGATTCCAGCCATGTTTTGCCTGGGCGCTCCTGCATCGGGATCAGCCGGGTCAGTTCAAGAGTGTTGGCGCTGTCGATCCCGCCACATCGTCTGGCAACTTCTTCTGAGGCTCCAGCCCCATCCAATCGTAGATAAGGTCCAACTCCCCCCAAGGCGAGGTATTGTTCCCTACGGAACAACTCCGTTCGAATCCGGTTCTCGACCCACTCCGCCGTTGGTTCCCTAAGAACCATAGCGAGAAAAACCAAGGAAATGAGACATCCCACTTCACTGATGATCAGGCCAACGGCCCACCACCCGCCTTCCGGCCAAACCAACAATTGAAGCGAAACCAGAAGGAGCGACATGGGCGCCAGAATTGCGGCCAAGATACCGTTGGCAAAATACGCCCCTTGAGCTCGAGCGGCCTCCGGTATGTATTTCCACTGCGCACCATGAGCGGCCTTTACCTCCTCGTACTCTTCCGTCTTCTTTGTGCCCTCTGGCTTTTCGATCTTTTCCGCCGGATCGTTTTCCCATCTCTTGTTGCGCCGCTTAAAAGAAGCGTCGCGCCCCAAGAAGTACGTCCAGCGAATCAAGAGCCCGACTAGGAAAGTAAAACAAGTCGGAGTGAGAACCTTTAGCCGCCAGTCGAAATCGTAACCCCACCGTGCCACAACGAAGGAGAGCGCAATCATCGCTATCAATACGAGCACCAGGCGCCAGATCTTCAGAATGAGCCGTTGTTTTTCATCGTGCTCGGTTGCATTCGTCGTCCCTGTCCTCTGATTGAGTATCGACATGAGCGTTCCGATTCCTCCCCTTTATAACCGACCGTCGGGGTGTCATGATCCTTCGCGGCCCTCACCGTCCCTGGCTTGGGCATCAGTAGAGCTGTTACCACTCTGGCTCAGAGATGCCTCATTCTGCCTATGAGTTTGAGCCTCGGGTGTGTCCGCTGTCTTTGCCCTCTGCCCCACAATTCGTTTGACGTGTTTACTTTGCTCGTCTAAAGAATTGAATAGCTCCCCCGGGATCATTTGGGTCTCGGTCAGTACTCCACGCCCTTCCAATCCGTCGAGAAGAGCTTTGACAAGACCATCAACTTGTTTACGAACCTTAACATCGACGGTATTTAGTAACCAGTGGTCAGGCCTTGCAATTCGGCGTCGAACGGATGCAATGCCGTCAAACCCCACAACAACGGGTGAAGCCATATTCGTCCCCGGCGGCATGCCTTCCAAATACTCACATACCCCCAATGCCATTTCGTCATTACAGCAGAAGAATGCATCGACTCGGCGGGGTTGTCGCTGTGGATTCTGTATCTCGTAGTCTGAGTCAATCAACTCAGTCCACGAATCTTCATCCGAAAGGAACTGCTCCGCTCGCTCCTTCGCATCTTCCGGCAGAAATGGCGTTATTATCGATACTGCGACATATATCTCGTCCGCTTCGCTAGTGATGGTTGCGTTGTATTCGGCGATTCGCTGTAGAAAGCCCAATATCCGAGGCTGAGACCCTTCAAGTCCCTGCAAAACAACTACGTTAGGAGCAGATATGTGCGCCCGCTTTACATAGGCAATTATGCTGCTGGCAGCCAAACCGCCATCGAATTCACCGTTACAGATAAATCCAGGAGGTGGCGCCACGCCGTGTTTTTGAAATTCCTCCGCCTCTTTGCCAACGTACGCCTTATCTATCGTGAAAACCGGGAATCGGCGCTTACTATCCTTAATGTCTTTCATAAGTCGCGCCAAGTCCTTGGCCAAATACTCGAGCTTGAACGGTGCAACAATTAACGCGCAATATGAATCGATATTTTCGAGGGTTTCTAGGAGCAACTCTAGCTGATGGTGGGCCGCACCCAAAAGAGCATCGTCCGCGGCGTAAATAGGAACCTTCAGGATTACGTCCCGATTGTAGCTTTTCAGCTGTTGAATTATTGTCATTACAAGTGTCGTGAAGTAATCGAGGCCCTCTGTTCGATCTCCTCCTCCAAAAAAGGATAAGGTCGAACTCAATAGTGCAATTGGCTTCGGCCGGTGCGCGTCAGCTCTTTTGTAGATATCCGCAATTAGCTCCAGAAACTCTCGCTGGGAATCAAAAGCTGCTGGCCCTTGCTTATAGTGAATATCTGCAAGACGCTCGATAGAGGGCGGAAGTGGCTTCGGCAACTTGTCTGTCCCAATCAAGAGTGGAAATAGTGGACGCCCTTTCGCTTCTTCCGCCAATGCGCATTCTATTTCAAATCGGACAATATCGTCGACCTTGTCAATATGCCTTTCACCTTTTCTAAATTCCCATTTCGGGCCAATCAATGCTAGTACCGCGTCTGACCCTTGAATTGTCTTGGGAATCCAATCCCTCCAATGTACTCCAGGAGGAATCTTGGCCTGAGTCTGAACATCGACACGGGGTACGTGCTCATCAAGGAATTTTTGAAGATCGGTTGCGAATGCTCCCGTGTCTTCGGTCCGGAAAGAAATGAAGATGTGATATTTGGATCCGCCGGTAATCATGCTCCCCTCCGAATCGTGCGGCCATATGCGCTATCTGGATTGCAAAGCGCTTTCTCTCGTGATTAGCCGAACTTCAGTCGGGATGTTTAGCGGAATCGATTTCCCTTGAGTAACTTGCAATGCGTATTGGACTCCAAGCTGACCAACTTGGTCTGGCATCTGCGCAATTGTTGCGTCCATTTCGCCGTTTCGTATTGAACTCAAGGAATCTTGAATAGCATCATACCCCACGATCACGATCTTGTGCCCTTTCCCTGCGGTTTGGATTGCCTGCAAGGCGCCAAGCGCCATCTCGTCATTCGACCCAAACACGCCCTTGATATTTGGGTGTGCCTGCAACATGTTTTGAAAGACGTTCAGGCCCTTTTCGCGGTCCCAATCGGCCGGCTGAGAGGCGACCACATGCAACTGAGGCGCTGAAGCGAGGGCTTCTAGGAAACCTGCCTTCCTCTGAATCGCAGCGTCCACGCCGCTGACACCTTCCAGGATTGCAACATCACCGCCGTGGGGCAGCTTGCTGATCATGTATTGTCCGGCCATCTTTCCACCGACAAAGTTGTCAGAGCCGATATAAGTGACCGTGTGTACGCCTTCCTTAGCGGCGAGGTCTTGGTCGATCCTGTTATCAAGGATCAACACCGGAATACCTGCCTGATTGGCTTTTGCAATCGCGGGAAGAATACCCTTCGAATCCGCCGGAACGATGCACAGTACGTCCACGTGTTGCGCAATCAAATTGTCCACATCATCGATTTGCTGTCCAACTTGAACAGCCTGATCTGGGGCTTGAACGATCAATTGAACCCCTGGCGTCTTAGCAGCCTCAACTTTGGCTGCATTCACCATCGTTACGAAGTATGGGTTGCTTAATGTGGTGACCACAAACCCAATACGGATTCCCTGCTGACGATGACAGCCGAGCTGACCAAGGAACACTGCTATCGCTAAGCATGAAAGAACGGCCGTTTGTAGAAGTCTGCACTTCATTGCACAATCCTCCTCATTCCGAGCTGCGGTGCCGAGTCATTTCAACAGCTACTGCCACGATAATAATTCCGCCGATCAAAACTTGCTGAACATAAGATGAGACATTGAGAATGCTCAATCCGTTTCTGAGGACGCCGATCAAAAGTGCTCCAAGCACCGATCCGTATACCGTTCCGGAGCCTCCGGATAGTGAGGCTCCGCCGATAACGGCCGCAGCGATCGCATCTAGTTCGTACAATGTTCCCGCAGTCGGCAACGCAGCTGCGATGCGGCTCGTAAGAAACACGGCCGCGAGAGCGGAGAACGTTCCGCTCAAAATGTAAACTCCCCACACGTATCGCGGCACGCGCAAACCAAATATCCACGCAGCTTTGCTATTCCCACCTATCGCATACAGATACGTTCCCCAGATGGTCCCTCGCAAACTTAACGCGCATAAAGCTGCCAGCAGCAACGCGACGAATGCAGGAAATGGGATGCCAGCAACCACACCATTACCCAGCCAAAGAAAGCCACTGGAAAATCCCGACACCGACCTACCACTCGTGAGCATCAGAGCGACGCCTCTCGCAGCACTCATCGTGCCTAATGTCACTATGAATGCGGGAACGCGCCATCTTGTGATCACGATGCCGTTGATGCCCCCACATAAGGCCCCGAGCAAAACGACTCCGAGAATTGCGACAGGAACCGCCACGCCGTGGACGAGCAAAAGTCCGAGCGCCATACCGGTAAGAGCAACCAACGAACCGACTGAAAGATCAATGCCACCAACGATAATGACAAACGTCATGCCAAGGGCAATGATCAGGTTGACCGCGCTCTGCAAGAGGATATTCGTCAGGTTGTCTAACGAAAGAAATACCGGATTCAGGAACCCTATGACCATGCAGAGTACAACCAAGCTGATCAGCAAGGCGTAGCGAGCGAGAAAGTGCGGCACTTTCATTGAGTGTTTCCAGTGTCTGCAAGTGCTGAAATCAAGTCAACGCGAGCTGCCGACTGATCAGCCAGTATCTCTGTACAGCCATGGGGGGAAAGCACAAGTATCCGGCCGCACATCCGAAGCAATTCATCAGGGTCATTGGAGCTCATTAAGAGGGAAGCCCCTTCCTTTCGAAGACGCCTCATGATCACCGTCACCTCTTCCTTTGCTGCGACATCCATACCGGCTGTAGGTTCCTCAAGGAGATAAATGCGAGCGCCTCGACAAAGCCATCGCCCCAGTAGTACCCGCTGCTGATTTCCGCCGCTGAGGGTGCCGATAGTTGCCTCTAGAGATGGAAGTGTAATTCGAAGCTCAGTCACGATGTGCCCTGCGGCCTTTCTTAGTGCCCCCCAGCTTAGCGCGCCGTGTCTAAGGTAACGTCCGAGCACCAAAAACGTGATATTTAGGAGAATACTCAGCGTCGGAAATAGGCCGTCGCGCATGCGGTCTTCTGGGATGTAACCGAATCCGAAGTGCTGTGCATCGGGCGGATTTCTTACCCCCCTATGCTGGCCAAACATAATGATATCCGTGGTAGAGTCCCCATTCAGTCCATAGAGCGTTCGTATAACGTCAGTTGCATCAGAATTCCTGCCTGTGAGTCCTAAAGCTTCACCCTGCCGCAGCGTGAAAGAGAGGTTGGGAATACTCTGCGTCCTGATCTTCCTGACTTCGAGCGCAGCGTCTTCCGTTGTGGCGAATTGCTCTGCGATGTCCTTCTTCGGTGCCGGCCCAAACATTGCCGCCAATACTGCATCTCGGGTTGTTTCGTTGCGCGATAGGTCGGCGGCTCTTGAGCCGTCGCGAAGCACAATGATCCGATCACATAGAGAAAACACATCATCAATGTTGTGCGAAATGACGATTACGCCGCACCCCTGAGACGCTTTTTCGCGGACGAACGAGAAAAGTTGCTGTGACTCTGATTGAGTAAGAGTCGTTGTGGGCTCGTCCAGCACCAAGAGAGCGGAATCGCACAATGCCAAGCGCGCAATCTGGAGAAGTTGAAGCTGACGGCGCGTGAGCGAGCCCACCGTGGTATCTGGCGATAGCCCAGAGATGTACTGAACCAACACTGTTTCGGCTCGCTTGTGGTTCCAAGTTCCGCTAAGAGGCGCCCAAAGGGTGGGACGTACACCGCCGAAAAGCAGCAAATTATCGCGGATAGACAAATTCCAGGCGAACTGTGGCTCCTGAGGTAAAACCGCGATTCCACATTCACGCGAAACGGTAGGAGAGGACAGCTTTACTGGAACATTGTTGATGGCTATTGTGCCGCTATAGTTCTTCAACTGGCCGCCGAGAATCTTGACGAGCGTCGACTTGCCAGCGCCATTTGCACCAACTAAACCAACGATTTCCCCTTTGCTGACCTGAATATCGACGCGCTTGAGCGCATGGACGGCCGGGTAGTCCTTTGTTATCTCGCACATTCGCAGGGCAAGCTCACTGGAGTCGATGGCTGCACCTCTGGCGCGATGTTTTGGATCCAATGAACCCATCTCTGGTTATGCCTTATCGCCCGGAGAGAGAACCTTGTTCCTGCGAAGCGGTGCGAGCCCTCTTCACAGAGCGACCTAAATGGCTGAATACCTGCCGGTCAAGTTGATTGAGTCACATACGTTTCTTCTTGATCGGCTATTGGCTTCCCGAGAATAATACAGCCTCCGGCGTAGATCCGAACATGAGTCTGCCGGCGGGAGAATGGCGGACGAAGACAGCACCCACTGTATGGGAATGCCGACTGGGCGCCAGAAGACTTTTGTGTGATCGGCATCGGGAGAAACTAGCAGAAATCGCCAGCGCAAGATGTGGATGGCAAGAATCGCAAACGCGCATAGTGCCATTGATGGTCTGGCCCAGTCATTTCGCTCAAACTTCGATGAGTGAGTTGGTGATCTGGCATGACACCAGCCTCTTGTATCTTAATCCACACCTTTTGAAACGGCCGGATTCTCCAGAATGGAACATTGATTTGACGGAGCTTCGAAAGCGTTTTTCGAGACCCTTTTGAAATGGGCAAGAATCCACCTGGCCAGACTTTGGAGCGCGGAGTTGGCGAAATGCTTGGAGAGTTCCCAAACCGCCCGGTGGCCGTTGATTCCTTGCCAATTGCAGGATAGGTCCTCGAAAACGCCCATGTCGCCCGGAGGATTCTGGCTTCGTGCAAAATCGCCGATGCTCTCAGCGAGCGCGCAATGAACTCCAAATGTTCAGTCATCCCACGCCTCTTCTCAGACCAACAACATTTCCATCAGGTAACCCCAAATGAAACCATCCAAGCTGTACGAGGCGCTTCATGCGCTGATCGGCGAATGTGTGCCCTTGCATATCTGGGGCGCGTGCGGCGTTGGCAAATCGCAGATCGTCGCCCAGGTGGCACGCGATCTCGGCGTCGAGTTTCTCGACGTGCGCGCCGTACAACTCGATCCGGTCGATCTGCGTGGGCTGCCGCGCATCGCGTCGAACCAGACCGAGTGGGTTCCGCCCAAGTTCCTGCCCACCGAAGGCAAAGGCATTCTCTTTCTGGACGAGTTGACCTCGGCGCCGCAGATGACGCAGGCCGGCTGCTATCAGCTCGTCCTTGACCGCAAACTGGGCGAATACGTGCTCCCCGATGGGTGGGTCGTCATCGCCGCCGGCAACCCGGCATCGGAACGTGGCGTGCATTTCGCGATGCCGCGGCCTCTCAGAAATCGTTTTGTCCATCTCGAACTCGAAGCCGACCTGAGCGACTGGTGCAGGTGGGCCGTGGGGGCAGGCGTGCGACCGGAGATCATCGCCTTCCTGCGCTTCAAGCCCGACCTTCTGCATACCGCCGATGCTACCTCTGACGCCAACGCCTGGCCCACTCCGCGCTCCTGGGAGATGGCTTCACATGTTCTTTGCGGCGTGGCGCGCAGGCAGAACACAGCTTTTCTAACCGGCGCTGGAGAGTTCGAGGCGCAACTGCTCGATGGAACCGTGGGGCAGGCGGCATCGGCGGAACTGTTGGCCTTTCTGCGCCTCTTCCGCCAGTTGCCGTCGATCGACGAGATCCTGCTCAATCCCGAGTCGGCTCCGCTGCCGACGGAGCCATCGGCACAGATCGCTATTTCGACGGCGCTTGGCCGGGTGATGACCGATAGCTCCATCGCGCGCGGCCTCAAGTATCTCGGCCGGATGCCGGCCGAGATGCGCGTGATGGCCATGCGCGACGCGGCGGCTCGGGATCGCGCGATTACGCACACGCCGGAGTTCATCCGCTTCGGCATCGAGCACCAGGAGTTATGTGGCTAACCACATAACGGGAGGTCATTCAATGATTACAGAGAAGGCAATGCTCGCCGCCGTCCACATCAGCATCTGGACGGCCGTCAAACACGACCGCGGCGTCAGCCGCGACGTGGCTGAAAGGAACGGCGCTCCGATGAGCGCCGGCCGCTACAACAAGCAATTGTTGCGCGGGGCCGACAAACTCGACGAATTGCGCACGCTCGCCGGCCAGGTCCGCCAGTACTTCTACAAGATCACGCTGCCCTGGACTGACGAGGGCTACCGGCTGCTACCGGCAAATCTCTACTTCGATCTGACCGCTCGGATGCGGGAGTTCGAGGCCAGCTTCGAGCAGGGCGTCGAGGCTTTTCTTGCCATCTATCCGCAGTACATCGAGCAGGTGCGGCCCGAACTGAATGGGCTCTTCCGCGAGGAGGACTA
>Ga0224555_1000556_pt1 | contig 56854 bp, 43 predicted proteins | sample 714S23034metaG_FD_180687 | JGI IMG/M metagenome (GOLD analysis project Ga0224555, IMG submission 180687) | Peat soil microbial communities from Stordalen Mire, Sweden - 717 S2 30-34 | ecosystem: Environmental > Terrestrial > Soil > Wetlands > Peat | place: Sweden: Norrbotten County, Stordalen... | reverse complement strand
TTCGCAATCCACAAAAGCTCCTGCGTTTGCTGATCTTCCCGCTTGCCCATCGCCATACTCGTTAGACGCTTTGAATCCAGTCTTGTGCTGCATCAATCGCCGACTTTAACCACGGGCTGCTAGGCGCCTCTGCCAGTTGCGACAGCAGCCTAAGTCGCATGTCAAAGTCCGGTGCAGGGCCAACCTCAAACGGCCCAATCGGATACCTCGGGTCAGTCATACATGTAATTCCTTCTCGGAAGGGAGTTGCCCGACGGCACTGGTCGAAAACTCCAGTTGAAACTACTCCGCGTGCCCCAGCCCATTCTCCTTGTATGCCTTCTGCAGCACGAAGAACGCCGCCTTCTTCTTCCCCTGGTCGGAGACCAGCCCCTTGCGGTTGAAGCCGTCTTGGATCCCCGGCAGTTCGCGCACCGGCGAGCGGAAGTCCATCAACACCCACGGCGTCTCCCCGCGCAGTTGCGGTATCTTGTTCAGCATCCCGATCTGATGTCGATATAGGTTGGCCTGATATTCTTCAGTCCATCGCTGGTCGTCCGTCCCATGAAGCCCAGCCTTGGCGCCGCCGCCAAACTCGCTGACGATCAGCGGTTTGTCGTATGCAATCTTCCACTCGGTCGCATCGGCGTTTTCGGGCGTCCCCTCGTACCATCCGATGTACTCGTTGAACCCAATCACATCCAGCGCCTTGCCCAGCGGGTCGTCGATGTACTTCGTCTTCAAGTCCCCGCGCACCAGCAGAGCCGCCGTCACCAGCCGCGTCGGGTCCTCGTGATGCACATAATCCGCCGACCGCGTCAGGAACGCCGTGCGCGCCGCGTTATTCGGCGTCTCGTTGGCAATCGACCACAGGATCACCGATGCCTTGTCGCGGTCGCGCCGTATCTCCTCGTGCAACTGCTGCTGGCTCTTCGCAAACACATCCTCCCGGTCGAACTCGACCGCCCAGTAGACAGGCACCTCAGACCACACCAGAATCCCCAGCTTGTCCGCGGCCCGCGTCATCCTCTGGTCGTGCGGATAGTGCGCCAACCGCATAAAGTTCCCGCCCAGTTCCTTCACCCAGCCAAGCAGCGTGGCCACGTCCTGGTCGTTGTTCACGCGCCCGCTGCGGAACGGTGCCTCGGCGTGGATACATACGCCGTGCAGCACAATCGGCTTGCCGTTCAGCAGAATCTTCGAGCCCGACGCCTCAATCGTGCGAAAGCCCATCTCGTCGGTCAGCGTGTCGTCCGCCGCCTTCAGCACCACATGGTACAACTTCGGATTCTCCGGCGACCACAGCGTCAACCCCATCGCCGCCATGCTGATCGCCACCCGCCCCGCAGCGTCCGTCGCACCCTCGGCGTGCAGTTTGGCCTCGGGCAGATCGACCGTAACTCGCGTCCCCGCCTGCGCGCCCTCCACATGCACATAGCCTTCAATCACGCTCCTCGTCGCGCGGTCCAGATGCAGCTCGAAGTCGTCGATGAAGCTCTCCGGCACGGTCACCAGCGAGACATCCCTCGTCAGTCCGCCGTAGTTGTACCAATCCGTCTTCAGCGTGGGAACGCCGTCGGCGATCCGCGTGTTGTCCACAAAGATAACCACGCTGTTCTCGCCCGCCTTCACCGCCTTTGTCGCCTCGCAGTCGAACGCGGTGAATCCTCCCTCGTGCATGCACAGAAGCTGCCCATTGACCCACACCCGCGAGCGGTAGTTTGCCGCGCCGATGTGCAGGAACGTGCGATGGTCCGCCTGCGGCTGCAACTGCACATGCCGCTCGTACCAGAAGCCGCCCTCGTAGTTCATCAGCGACGGGTTCTGCGTGTTCCAGTCGCCGGGGACCTTGATCGTGGGGCTCTTGGCAAAGCTGTACTCCACCAGTTTGTTGCTTCCGGCGGGCAGTTCCTCATCCATTGGGTAGCCGTTGCGTCCGCCGCCCAGGCCGTTTTGGTAGGGATCGATGATGTAGTGCCAGTCGCCGTCGAGGTTCAAGACGGGCCGCTGATCGACAGCCTCCAGCACAGTCGTTGGCGGAACGGCAGGCGCAGCGGCAGGCTGCTGCGCGTCAAGCGCGCGCCAACCACCGGCGAATCCAAAACAGGCGAACAACGACAGGGCCGCAACCGCGACGGCCTTCGGCAGAATAATTCTCATGGAACTCCTCGATGGGGCCGCAATCGGCCGCGCAGCCATCCTTTCACAACCACACAGTCATGGGGAAGCGCGACGGGACAGGAGTCGCGGCGCAGGCAGTCAATCCCTCGCCGGGTGCCCCATCCATTCCGCGTTCTCTGCGGAATGGAGGATACAAGTCGCTCAGCCCGGCAACCCCCTTCCCCTCGCTCCCGCATCGCCCCCACGCCTTATCTGTGCGAAGCGCCCCCGCTGCCGCCCGACGCGCCGCCGCCGTTATTCGACGGCGGAGGAGCAGAGTAAGCCGGCGCAGGCGGAGGGGAATATGACTGAGCCGGTGGCGAATAAGTCTGCGCCGGTGGTGAGTAAGATCGCGCAGGCGCGGAGTATGAAGGAGCAGGCGCGGAAGGCCGCGACGTGCTCCCCGAGCCGCTGTTATTCGACGGCGCAGGGGAGTAGCTCCGCGCGCCGCTTCCGCTATTCGAGTAGCTCTGTGCGCCGCCATAGCTCGCCGTGCCACGCGCCGCGGGATAGCCATTGCCGCCCCCGCCCAGCGGCGCCGACACCGTGCTCTGCCTGCCGTTCTCCGTCACCGGCCGCGACACCGAGAAGCTCTGCGTCTTGCGATCGAACGTGATCGGCGTCCCCGGCTGCCTCATTGCCACTCCTGCTTCCATCGCGGATCCGGCCTTCACCGTACCCCTGGCGATCGGGAAGTTGCCCGTCGCGGTGCCTTTGCCCGCAGTGGAAGCTGCAATCGCAGTGCCCCTGCCCGCCACAGACGCATTGAACGCCGAATGAGCCTCCGCGTGCGGAGCCTCCGCGATCTTCAGCGGTTCCAGCACCGGCTTGCGAAACTCCTTCGGCGCTTCAGCCATCGGTTCAACCTGCTTGCCTTCCTTGAAGTTGACCCGCTGCACGATGACGGTACCGCCCTTCTTGGTTGCCTTGAAGACCCCATCCCTCATGTTGATCGGTATCTTGCCCGCCACGTCCCTGGGATGCAGTGGCACAAAGCCAGCCTCGCGCCCGTTCTTCACCCAGCGGATGGGCGGATGATGGTGTCGCTTGGTCCCCGCCACCCACACATAGTGGTGCCGCCAGCGGATCCAGCTCCCCGAATGGCACACCGCCCAATCCCAGCCGTCATTGAACATTCCGCCATACCCAAAATTGAATAGCGGAACTCCCCCTTGGAATTGTGGTCCGAATCGCGAATATCCCGCAAAGGCTGGATAAGAGCTGTCCGTGGCAAAGTAGCTATCGACCACGACTTCCTTCCCGGTCACCGGGTCTGTCGCCATCAGGTCGGAGATCGCATAATCGACGCATGGCACCGTGTAGTCCTCGGTCCACATCGTTGCTCCGGGATGGCTCGCCAGATACGCATCCGCCTTGGTCAATTTCCCAGGGCCCTTCGGCGCGCCGGTCAGGCTGGGCGCAGCAACGGCAGAGGTCTGGTCGTCGCTCGGGGCCACTCGTTCCACCGGTGCGGCGGGCTGCGTCTCAGCCTGCGCGCGCTCTGTGCCGGAGGCCATCGCGGGCTGCGCTTCGGCCTGCGGTCCCTCAGCCTTGTGCCCTGTCCATCCCTCGGTCGGCTCCCAGCACATCCCATACGGCTCGCACGCAAAGAACTTCCCCTTCCCGCTCATCTCCGCCAGTCCCGGAATCGGTTCCGTCAGGCCTGCCTCCTTCATCGTGGCTGAGAGTACCGCATTGCGCGCAGACACCCGCTGCGCAACCCAACTGTCCCACTCAACCATCGCAGCCGCATCCATCTCCGGCGTCGGCACCGGCCGCCCATTGTGTACGGTAACCGTCCTCCCAACGGCATTCTCGAGAGGTGAGTACCAGGCCGCATTCTGCTGCGGTGTCACCGCAATGGCATCCAGGTAGCTGTTGACCCGCAGGTACGCCTTCTTCGGGTACACCACCGTAAAGCTGTCGCCGGGCGTGAACAGCCGGAAGCTCTCGCCCGGCAGCAGGGTCTGCACATTCATGGTCGCCGTGCCGGTCAGCAGCGCAAGCTCGGTGTACGGTACCCCGCTCGTCGTGCTCAGTTGGTTGAACCTCAGCACCGAGTTCTCGCCCAGGTAGACGACCGAAGCGTCCTCGAACTCGATTTCCGCCCGCCCCGTGCCCGTCGCCAGGCTGTAGCCCGTCTCCAGCGGCAGGTTGGCCGCCGCCTGCTCCCATCCGGTGGCCGCGCCGGGATCTTGTTCCTGCAGCTTCTCGGCCTCCTTGCCGCGCGCAACGCGCACGTCCCCCTCCACATAGTTCAGCCGCACGATCTGCGGATAGATTGTAACGACAGGGGCTTTGCCGGCAGGCTCCGCTGCGTTGGCCGTTGCAACAGATGTAGTAGTGAGTGCTCCGAACAGCGCCAGAATCGATAGAGAACGACGGCAGGCGACGCGCATGGCGGCCCTCCATGGGACTTGCAGCAAATTCTACTCCGGATCGTCCCCGCCTATTGGTTTGTCATTCCGCATACACCCACCCCCATCGTCATCCCGACCGAAGGCGGCGCACTTTGCAGCCGCAGTGGAGGGACCCCCGCATTTGTTCTTGCCGTTGTTTGTTCTTCGCCGTTGTTTGTTTTACGCTCATCCTGACCGCGTCTTTCGAGCGCGAAGTATCCCGATACCGCTCGCACCACCCCAACCCACCACCCTTTCTCCCCGATCCTCCGCTCATAGCCCACAGCCCACAGCTCATAGCCGAAATAAAAAACGCCTCGCGCCCCGCAAAAACCCCAGCAAATCCCCTTGTCAAGCCCCTCGAACTCCAAAATTCCCCCTAACCCACACCAACCAAACCACTTAAAACTTAAAAATAGTTGGCATACTAGTTTCCCTCCAACGCGTATAATTAAATCAGTAAGCAAAACCAAACAGACCCGGCCATCCGCCGGGTCTTCGCATTTAACCGGCCCCTGGCCCTCAACCGTCGCAACCAAGTCCAGACTTAGTCCAGACTTAAACCATACTCAATCCAGACCAAGTCCAGACTTAACATGCCTTTTTTGAATACTTTAGTATTTTTCGCACACAAAGGAATAACCGAATGTCCGCCGCACCCGAAACGACCGCGCTTTTGCATTCAACTTACAACGTACAACTTACAACTGTCTTCTTCTCCTTTACTACGTCTAACGCGCTTAGCGCGAGATTAACCCGCATTCTTTGAACACTTTACGCTATTAGCACGGAGGGGGTACACACAATGACCGGCGCAACCGCTCTATCTTCCCTGCTCAAGTTCCCGCTCGGTTCTCTGCCGCGTCCCTCTCCGGTAGACCGCCGCCCCCACCAGGTTCAGCGCCAGCGAAACCCCTGCCACCTTCGCCGCGAACGCCCACCTGCTGGCCACGTCCACGATCGGCAGCAGGTTGAATCCCATCGCCACCGCCGTCACCGCCAGTCCGCTCACCGCGCCCAGTTTCAGCCAACCCCCTGCGCGCACCGCGAACCGCCCGCCCACCACCAGCGGGATGGCGAACATCATCAGGTAGTACACCCCGTAAAAAATATTTCCCGCCGAATTGATCAGCTGGAACGCCTCCTGCGCACCCGTGCCATAGGTCGCCAGCACGGCCATCCCCAGCGCCACCACCACAATCACCGCAATCGACCGCGTCGGCGTCTTCCAGCGCGGGTCGAGCCGCGTGAACCACGCCGGAATAATTCCGTCCCACCCAGTCACCATCGGCAACCGGCTGGTCTCGGCCACCATCACCACGTACTGCGCCACCAGCGACACCGCCAGCGCCAGGATCGCCGCCCGCCCCAGCACCAGCCCCCAATCCACAACGCCGCCCGCCGCCGCCCCGCCGCCGAACGCCGCCGCCAGCAACTGCGGAATCGGCCCCGTCAAATCCACCTTCGCCGCCGGAATATACGCCAGCATCGCGCCCGACATCAGGATGTAGATCACCGCAATCACCGGAGCAGCAATCCACGCAGACAGCATGATCGTCCGTCCCGCGTCCCGCGTCTCCCCCGCAAACACCGCCACCTGCTCCAGCCCGGTCAGCGCGTTGAACGCGATCTTGGTCAGGATGTTTACGCTGAACAGAGTCAGCACCGGCATCGCCAGGCTGAACGGCCTCTGCGGATTCACATGCGGATGCAGCGCGCTGGCGTGAGGATGGAAGAACAGCAGCCCCATCAGCAGCACCGTCACCATCACCGTCACCAGGGTGCCAAAGTGAGAGACCCACCTGCCGATCCCGAACCCCGGAATGTTCACCAGCAGGATCAACAGGAACAGCCCCACCGTCAGCCCCAGGATCAGCCCGTGGTTCTCCTCCATCCACGCCGCCCTCGGCCCCATCCCATAGCTCAGGCTGGTCGCCGTCATGATCCCCACGTTCGACACCGCCAGCAGCGCCCACAGCCCGAAGTTCCACGCGCTCATGAAACCGGCAAACGGCCCCAGCGCAAACTTCGTCCACTGGTAGACCCCGCCCTCCAGCGGCCACACCCGCGCACACCATCCCACCACCGCCGCCTGCGGCACAAAGATCGTCAGGATCGCCGCCAGCCAGAACCAGATGTGCGTCCCGCCCTGCCTGGCCGCGGTGCCAGCCCATGTGATCCCCACCACCAGCAGGATCTGCATCGGCACCAGGTCGCGCAGCCCCAGCTTCCGCCGCAGCGCATGGCTCGGCGTCGGCCCATCGCCCATCGCCTGCCCAACGCCCTCCGCCGCCATCTCTTCCGCACTATTATTCAATCCACAACTCCATCGGCAATTGAAGATTCCTTCGCCCGCTCCATCCCACCGCAATCTTATCCGCTGCATCGCCCCCACTCAAAACAGTACACTGAACCCCAGCCCTCCATGAACCTCTACGCCGTCACGCTCGCTGTCATCGTCCTCACCCTGCTCACCGTCTCGCTCACCCGCCTGGGCAAGGTCCACACTCGCGCGGACTACCTCGTCGCCGGACGCTCGCTGCCAGCCTTCGTCCTCGTCTTCACCTTGCTCAGTTCATGGATCGGCTCCGGCTCGCTGCTTGGCGGCGCGGAAAATGCCTATCGCCACGGCTTCGCGGCCCTCTGGCAGCCTGCCGGAGGATGGGCCGGTCTGGCCCTCATCTACTTCATCGCGCCGCGCGCCCGCCGCTTCGCCCAATACACCATCCCCGACCTGCTCGAAACTCGCTACAACCAGACTGCGCGCGTCCTCGGCGTCGTCGCCATCCTCTTCACCTACACCGCCATCACCAGCTACCAGTTCATCGGCGGCGGAGACATCCTCCACCTCATCTTCCCCGCCTCCATCTCCGCCATCCACGGACGCTACCTCATCGCCGCCTTCGTCATTCTCTTCACCGCCATCGCCGGAATGTCCTCGGTCGCCTACATGGACGTCGCCATCGGCCTGCTCGCCACCCTCACTCTCTGCGCCGCGCTGCCCGTCCTGCTACACAACTTCGGCGGCTGGGCCGCCGTCCGCGCCAGTCTCCCCGCCACGCACTTCCAGATCTTCGGCGACCTTCACCCCTTCAACAGCTACTCCGGACCCAACCTTCTCCCCGACGGCACGCACGAGCGCATCTCCTCCGCGCTGGAGATCTTTCTCCCCACCTGCCTGCTCATGCTCGGCAACCAGTCCATGTACCAAAAGTTTTTTTCGGCGAAGTCCGAAAAAGACGCCAGCCGCGCCGTCGCCGGATGGATCGTCGGCACCGTCATCCTCGAAACCGTCATCGTCGCTCTCGCCGTCGCCGGCTCCGCCATCTTTCCCACCGGCGAGGTCCACGACCACCCCCGCGAGATCCTCGCCTACACCGGCCTGCACGCCTTCAGCGGCTCCCGGCCCCTCATGCTCCTTGGCGCGCTCCTGGTCGGAGCCATCTTCGCCAAGATCATCTCCACCGCCAACAACTATCTCTTCTCTCCCGCCGCCAACCTGGTCAACGACATCTTTGTCCGCTACATCCGCCCCAAAGCCGGAAACAAGCAAATCCTCCTCGTTTCCCGCGCGATGGTCGTCCTGCTCGGCCTATGGGCGCTCTACCAGGGCCTGCACACCGAGTCCGTCCTCAAAAAATCCCTCTACGCCTACACCATCTACTCCGCTGCGCTCACCCCCGTCATTCTCGCCGCGTTTTATTGGAAGCGCGCCACCGCCTCCGCCGCCGTCGCCTCCATCTTCACCGGGACCTTCGTCACCGTCTTCTGGGACAGCGCCTTCATCCACACCCACCTCCCCGCCGTCCTCGCCGACCGCGACGCCATCTTCCCCGCGCTCCTCGCCAGCCTCCTCTGCCTGATCACGGTCAGCCTGCTCACCCCGCCCCCCACCGAGTCCCACCTCCGCGCTTTCGCCGAAGACTGATGCGAACTCCCTGCATCTTTCTCGTCGCATGGATCGCGTTGTGTCTCTTCGCGTGGAAAGCAGATAGGAAGCCCTACTTGCTGAATCAAGTTGACAGCCACGCCCCATTAGCGAAGACTTGAATTGAACCCCAAGGAAAACTATTTCACTCCCATGACGACAAAGCCTGCCGCAGCACCCCCGACTACCAACAAACATCTCATCCGCTGGGTTGAAAAGATGGCCGAACTCACCCAGCCCGCCCACATCCACTGGGTCGATGGTTCGCAGGCCGAGTACGAGATGCTCTGCGACAAGCTCGTCGAGGCCGGCACCTTCTTCCCCCTCGACGAAAAAAAGTGGCCCGGCTGCTTCTACGCCCGCTCCACGCCCACCGATGTCGCCCGCGTCGAGGAGCGCACCTTCATCTGCTCCCTCTCCAAGGACAACGCCGGCCCCACCAACAATTGGGAAGACCCCTTCGTCATGCGCAAGACGATGAAGCAGCTCTTCACCGGCTCCATGCGCGGCCGCACCATGTACGTCCTTCCCTTCTCCATGGGCCCGGTCGGCTCGCCCATCTCGCAGATCGGCGTCGAGCTCACCGACTCTGCATACGTCGTCGTCAACATGCGCATCATGTCGCGCATCGGACTGCCCGTCCTCGCCGAGATCGAAAAGGAGATCCATCGCGTCACCCCCTGCATGCACACCGTCGGCGCGCCGCTCGAGCCCGGCCAGAAGGATGTCCCCTGGCCCTGTAACGACACCAAGTACATCGTCCACTACCCCGAGACGCGCGAGATCTGGTCCTACGGGTCTGGTTATGGAGGAAATGCGCTCCTGGGCAAGAAGTGCTTCGCCCTGCGCATCGCATCCAACATCGCGCGCGACCAGGGCTGGATGGCCGAACACATGCTCATCGTCGGCATCGAGACGCCGCCCGACGCCAACGGCCGCACCGAGAAGACCTACCTCGCCGCCGCCTTCCCCTCCGCCTGCGGCAAGACCAACCTCGCCATGCTCATTCCTCCCGCCGGTTTCGACGGCTGGAAGGTCTGGACCGTAGGCGACGACATCGCATGGATCAAGCCCGACGCCAGCGGCCAACTCCGCGCCATCAATCCCGAGGCTGGATTCTTCGGCGTAGCGCCCGGCACATCGATGAAGACCAACCCCAACGCCATGCTGACGCTCAACCGCAACAGCATCTTCACCAACGTAGCACTCACCGTCGGCGCGGATGGAAAGGCGGACGGAGGCATCTGGTGGGAGGGCATGACAGACGCCGTCCCCGACCGCCTCATCGACTGGCGCGGCAATCCCTGGACCCCCGCCAGCACCACTCCCGCCGCCCATCCCAACGGCCGCTTCACCACTCCCGCCAGCCAGTGTCCCTCCATCGACCCCGACTGGGAGAACCCCCAGGGAGTCCCTATCGCCGCCTTCCTCTTCGGCGGCCGCCGCCCATCCACCATCCCGCTCGTCTACCAGGCCTTCAACTGGTCCGCCGGCGTCTACACCGGAGCCACCATGGGCTCGGAGACCACCGCCGCCGCCGGCGCGCCCGTAGGCAAGGTCCGCCGCGATCCCATGGCCATGCTTCCCTTCTGCGGATACCACATGGGAGATTACTTCCGCCACTGGATACAGATGAAGCGCTTCCTCTCCGAAACGCCGCGCATCTTCAACGTCAACTGGTTCCGCAAGGACGCCGACGGAAACTTCCTCTGGCCCGGCTACGGCGAGAACATGCGCGTCCTCAAGTGGGTCGTCGATCGCGTCCACGGCCGCGTCCCGGGCAAGGAGACCGCCATCGGCTGGACTCCCTACTTCGAAGACATCCGCTGGGAAGGTCTGGACAAGTCCGAATCCGTACTCCGCGCCGCCTTCGAGCAGCTCCTGCTGGTCGATCCCGAAGCCTGGAAGCGCGAGGTCATCGACCACGAACAGCTCTTCATCGCCCTCCACGACCACCTCCCCGCCGAGATGATCTTCCAGCGCGAGCTCCTTATCTGCCGCCTCTAACCTCGTCGGTCGGAATCCTCGGAAGGGCACGGGTTTATCAATGACTAAAACGAGGATTTCGCCCAGAGGCGATTAAGTCGAAAGGGATGCGGAATTTGGATGTTACGATGCTTTATTGAGGCTTACAAGACAGCCTAGGAGTTGTAACTGTATGGAAACCGACCTGATTCAAGCTATCAGCAGTATCGTCCGACAGCATTACGAATCATCCTCATCACCCCTGCTTCTCGCAAGTCTCGGAAGCACTCTTCGAAAATCGGGCTTCTGGCCAGAAAAGGGACTTCCAACGAAGAACTTGCGAGAGTTTATTGAGAGGGGAGGAGACTCAAATCTCCACATCATTCGTGACCCAAATTCGCCTGCCCGTATTGCAGTGAGTGACGAAGATCATGTCTCGCAGGTGAAGCAGCAGCTTGCGCAGAGGTTGAAGGTGGATTCCAGATTAGATCTCGCGAAAATTCCGCGCTCCGTCCTTCTAGCGTTCTGCGTGAACCAGGAACCCGACCGCCCGGTCTTCTTGAGAAAAACTCCGCCACATTTTTTCCTACTTCAGGCACCTAGTGTGCAAGAAGCGTCCTCGTTTTGGGAGATTTCACCAGAATTCCGGATTCCCAATTTGCGGCTGACAGATTCCAGCAAGCTATCGGACCTTGATCGCACAAAGCTCGAGGAACGGATTCTTAGCTGGTCTGCCGACGTGGGGGTTCCGTTGTCCGATCTTCAAACATATAGGGCGTCCTCGCGAAGCGGTACGGCGCTTCAACGGTTGATTGATGCCCAATCAGAAGAGATCAAGAAAAAGCTTCTAATCCCCGCCGATATTGCAATCCTGTTGAGTGAGAACGAGTAGGAATGCGTGGACATCGCAGACAAGTCGTGCGTCCGCCCTCTGCCCGTGGCTTGGTGTTAATCACAGGGCTGCCGCGTGCTACTTCAGGAGGTGTCGCCAATTGGGTGGCACAGAACATAGGCCCTGACAACAAGGTCATCGCAATGTCCTCACCCGATCGTGATGGGGTTCCGCTTTACACACTCAACTACATCACAAGTTGCGTTCTGACGGTTACCGACTACGCAGAGAGACAATCGGAACTATCCGCAGGTGAATCCGCCCCTTCGTCAATCACCTTGGCCTACGTCCCCGACGATTCGGTCGAGAATCTGCTAAGCATGTTCGACTTCTCCGTTTTTCCAATTGGTCTTTGGGGACTAGAAAAGTACGAAAACGGGCGCCAACTTAGGCAAGATGATTGCTTCAGCCGGGAGACGATACTGCATTACCTGAGGGAATCCTCGGCCAGCTTTGGGCCACTGAAGAGGCGGCTTTCGTCCTACTCAAGCCGAGATGCGATCTTCCTGCCGCCCGAGAATTTCCAGTTAACAAGAAGCCGTCAACTGAAGTCACTTTTCTTGGAGATGCGCACTGGAGAAAGGCCGTGGGACGACGGCCTAGAAGAAGCGGCGACTGTAAAGGCAACGCGAGAGGAACTGCCACATCACGTACCTCAGGGGAGTCGCGATATTTTCAGGGACCATCGGGAGCTTTGGTTCCCAAAGGATCAAACCGATCATGGCCGGCTCCGAACCCTAGAGCAGAACTCAGAGACCCGACAGAGGATGGGTTTACTCCGATCTAGTTACAGGTTCGGCGTTCCACTGCCGAACGGATTTCACCACGATGCCCAACTTGCAGGCGATTCTCCCTTGTCAGGCATGTCCTTCATGTGCACCGAGAAGGGGGAGATTCGGCCCTCGTGTGACTACGTGAATATCTACCCAGACGACTTCGTCCGTCCCTCATCAAAATAAAAGGGCCACATTTCTGTGGCCCCGTTATTCCTTCCATGAAATTCAAGGTTGTCCCGGGTTATTTCTTGGCTCCCAGCTGGTAGTTTGCTCCTAGCATATTGGAAGGGCAAACTCAGCAACCCGTGCGCTAACGCCGGGGTTGAAGGGCACTAAGGCCGTCAGTCCTCAGGTCTATCCTGGCGCTTCACCCATAAAAGGGTCCACGCGGAATCCCGTAACACGGGTACATCCTTCAACTATGCTAGGGCTATCCAAGCTATCCTGTCAACCGATAATCGCTGGCCTCCGTACAACTTCTGTGTTAAGTATATAAAAATGAGGTATATAGACAGTATTCAGTCATCAATCTGAGTAAGCCAGGTGCTCCCATCTCGCCTTTGAGATGGGGCTTCAAACCCCGCCCTCGACCTCGCTGCCCACTGAGTCAAGAATCGGAAGGGCCCGGCTGGGTGCCCAAGGCTTTAGCCTTGGGTCTCCTTGGGTGGTCTCCGGGCCAAACCGCCGCGTCCGCCCTCAACCTCTCCGCCAGCGCCAACGGCACGACCGATACCAGCATGGGGCGCAGCCCCATGGACCGCCCGCCCCGGAACCCGAGGGCTGAAGGCCCGACCTATAAACCCTCCCGCCATCCCCCGCCACGCCTGCTTCACCGCGCCCCGTCCCCTTTCTTACCCCTTACCACTGCCCCCTGACCCCTGTTTTTCCTGTCAAGATACTCGAAGCCCCAATTCCCCCCTAAACAGCACCAACCAAACAACTTAAATCATTCAAATAGTTGGCATAGTAGTTTCCCTCCAGCGCGTATAATTAGATCAGTAAGCAAAACCACAGAAAGGCCCGGCCAACCCGCCGGGCCTTCGCTTTTAATACGTCTGACGCGCTAAGCGCGTGCTTAAACTGCATTTTATGAATACTTTACGCTGATAGCACCGGGGGGGGTACACATAGCAGCAAGCGCGCAACCGCAGAGACGAAGTCCAGACTTAACACGTTGGATGGATGACCTTAGGACTTTTTCGCAAGGGGATATATCCTCGCATACATCTGCTTAGCGATTGCCCCGGCGAGGCCCTTCGCCCGCGGTTGTCGATCGTCAATTACGCTGGCACGTAGATCATCGCTACTTGCTTTATGATGGGGCTGTGGCCAATTTCACGCGGGCGTGGCGAAATGGCAGACGCAGCGGACTTAAGCACTTGAGTGCCCATCGGGAAACCGGCGGAGTAGAACTGCTCAAAGTCGGGGAAACCTTAAATGGCAATCCCGAGCCAAGCCCGGAAGCACTTCCGGGAAGGTGTAGAGACTAGACGGGCAGCACCTAAACCTCATGTGGGGAATGGTGAAGGTATAGTCCAGACCACAAACCCGCACTTGGCGGGGCGGCGAAAGCCGAAGTGGTATGAAAATCCGCAGGCCGCAAGGCCGTGTGGGTTCAATTCCCTCCGCCCGCACCACACCCGCTTTCTAAGCGGGCCAGGATGGAACCATCTTGGCATGTTCTCCGCAGTGCCGGACTAGGGCCGCTTCGGCCCGCGCTCAGTCCGGCGCTTTAGGGCGCTGCTGCATACGAACGTATGCGGCGCCCTCGTGTCCTCTACTCTCATACTTCTAACCGTGCCTACATCACCAGCTTCAGCGCAACAGCCACCAGGGTAAGAATCGCTTCACTCCCAAATTCTCTTAATCAGGATCTTCGAGGCTAGCAATACGTTCTTATTTTGAGTACAATCGTTCTCGTAATGAGAACAGAAATTAGAACATCTGATGCACCACTTGCGAACCTGCTCTTCGGCCAGACCCGAGGTCGCATCCTTGCGACCTTGTACGGCAATCCCGACGAGGCTTTCTTTGTTCGTCAGATCGCCCGCAGTGTCGAGGTCAGCGTGGGGACCGTTCAACGCGAACTGATTACGCTTGCAGATGCGGGTCTCATCTCTCGGTCGCAAACTGGCAACCAGGTCTTTTATCGTGCGAACCGTGACCAACCGGCGTTCGCCGAATTACATGCACTTCTTGCCAAGACCGCTGGTATCTTCCACCAGCTTGCGGAGGCACTTGCTCCCTTGTCGAAAGCAATTGAATTCGCTTTCGTCTACGGCTCGTTTGCGCGTGGGGAGGAGAGATCGGAGAGCGATATCGATCTGATGGTCGTCGGCCAGGTCACGCTCGACCAACTGCTGGAGCGACTCACACCGTTGGAGCGCACCTTAGGACGTCCCGTGAATCCTACGGTCTACTCTAGTGAAGAGATGCGAGCGAAGCTGAAGGCGGGCAATCACTTTCTGAAAGCCATTCAGAAAGGCAAGAACACCTTCTTGATCGGAGACGAGCATGAGTTTAGAAAGCTACTTTAAGAACGGCTGGCTCAAGAAGGAGGCGACGAGTCCGCCGGAGATCGCGGATCAACTGGGCCTCGTCTCCCGCTGTATGAAGGATGCGAGCGTTGAAGGCATATCCGACGACCTTCGCTTCTATACAACCTTCAACGCGGTATTGGCTCTCGCCAATATTGCACTCCGCGCCAGCGGCTACCGCACGACGACGCAGCCAAGGCATCATATGCGAACGATCGAGACGCTGGAGTATACCGTCCAAGCGGACAACAAGACGATTCGCAAGATCATGGCCTTCTCAAAGAAGCGCAATGTGGCGAGCTACGATTCCGCTGGAAGCATCTCGAATGAGGAACTCAAGCAGATTCTTTCAACTGCTGAGAGTTTGCAGCAGACTGTTGAGACCTGGTTGGCGGCCAACTATCCCGAACTCTTGAAGCAGTAGCTTTGAATACGCACTACATGATGTGAAGCTACCTGCACATCGCCATCTTAGCCTGTCCTGAGCGCAGTCGAAGGAATCACTCGCGCATCGCATACGGTGCCATCCTGCCCGACCAGACCCACCGCTCGGCCATCCACTTCTTCCTTATGGCGCGGGCCTATTATGCGCGATTCGGCTTCTCCATCCGCCGCGTGCTCACCGATAATGGATCGTGCTATCGTCACGGGATCTTCCGCATGACCCTGCGCCAACAGCACATCAAACACCGCTTCACACGGCCCTATACGCCGCGCACCAATGGCAACGCAGAACGCTTCATCCAGACCACATTGCGCGAGTGGGCCTACGCTCGCTCCTACCAGAACTCAGCAGAACGAGAACAGACCCTCGACCCCTGGTTGCATGACTACAACTTCCACCGCCCACATGTTAGCCTCAACCTCAACACCCCAGCCTCCCGTTCTGGCCTGAACAGGAACAACCTCTTGAGCCTCCACAGCTAGAGCAGACCAGGACAACGGTCTAACCGCTCCAGATCTTCTGCGGTGTCCACGTCCAGTTCGCCGTTCGCCAGCTCGACCGCATCGGCCCCGCGCAGCAGTTCGCGCGCCCCGACATCGCCACGCAACTCCAACAGTTGCGCGAACGACGCCTCCGGAACGTACACCGGAACTCCGCGCCGACCCGCATATGCCGATGCCGTCGCCTCGCCCGTCTTCATCAGCGCGCGCAGATGCGCCGCCGAAACCGCCGGCTGGTCGCAGGTCATCAGCACCACACCATCCGCATCCTGCAGAGCACCAACGCCAACCCGGATCGAGCTAGCCATCCCCTCGCTCCATTCCTCGTTGACCACCACCACCGCGTCACTCAGATCGCACTCCTCCGCAATCTGCTCCGCCTCCGCGCCCAGCACGACGATCACCGGCGAGCAGCCCGCCGCCCGCGCCGTCCTCACCGCGCGCTCCAGCAGCGTCTCGCCAGCCAGCCGCACCAGTTGCTTCGGCTCGCCCAGCCGCGTCGAAGCTCCCGCCGCCAGCACCACCGCCGCCGTCATCACTCTGGCGCTTCCATCGCACACTGCGTCTGAAGATAGCGTGACGCGCCGCCCTTCTCAATCTGCCTCGCCACGTCCTCCGCCGACAGCCTCCGCGACGCGCCCAGCTTGCCCTGCCGCCAAGCCTGCACCTCGGCCACCACCGCCAGCGCAATCGCCTCCGCGCCATCGCCGCCCAAATCCATTCCCACCGGTGCCCACACCCGCGCGCAGCATTCCGCCACGCTGCGCCCCAGTTGTGCAGCAGCTTCGCCGATCAGCAGGCTGCTGCGATGCGCTGCTCCCAGCAGCCCGATATACCCCGCCGCACCCGCCAGCAATTCCGCAAGATGAGCGCGGTCCTGCTCGTAGCTGTGCGTCATCACAACCACCGCATCCTTCGCCCTGACCTCCAGATCCGCGACCGAAGCCGTCGCCAGCACGCGCTCCGCCTCTGCAAACCGCTCCGCCCGCGCCAACTGCGCGCGTCCATCGGCCACCGTCACCCTCCACCCCAGCAGTGATGCCATCGTCGCCAATGGCTTCGCATCCTCCCCCGCGCCCAGCACAAACAGCCGCTGCGGTGCTGCGAGCACTTCAATGTAGACCTCCAAATCGCACTCGACAGGAGCCATCAAACGGGCCGCAACCGCATCCAGATCGCCAGTGTCCAGTCCCTCGCTACGAAAGATCACCGAGCCATCCGCTCCGATTACTGCGCGACGCAGTGGTCTTCCACTCGCAGACAACCACGTCACCACGCGCGCCTCACTTCCGCCCAGCGAAGCCTCCATCGCCGCCACCAGCGCGCGGCACTCCGCCGTCTCCGCCGGCTCCAGCAGCAGGTCCACAACGCCGCCGCAGCCAAGCCCGAACGGAATCTCCGCCGTATCGTCGAACAGAGTCGAATAGCGCTCCACCACCGCGCCCGCGCGTACCATCCACACCGCCCTGCGCACCACCTCCGCCTCCAGGCATCCTCCGCTGATGCTCCCCACGCACTCGCTCCCTGCGCCAATCAGCAGATGCGCCCCCGGTCTGCGGTACGACGAGCCCTCGGCACGCACCAACGTCACCAGGGCCTGCGCCCCGCCCGCGTTCCACAGCCGAACGATCCGCCGCCGGTCTACCATCGCAGCCCCATCATCGCTTCCACCCCGCGAGAGGAGTGTATTACATCTTCTCGGAAAATGTATGGATGCCGCACTCCAGCTTCTTGCCGCCCCACCGTCCCGCGCGCGGGTTCGCCGGATCGTCCGGGATCGCCGTGCAAGGCTCGCATCCAATGCTGGTGTACCCACGTGCATACAGCTCCAGCTGCGGAATTGCATGGGCGTCGGCATATGCATCGACCTGCGCCATGGTCCAGTCGGCGAGCACGCTCACCTTCTTCATCTGCTTGCCGGTTGGGGTCCTGTGATCTTCCAGCTTGCGCAGTCCCGCGCGTGTCGGTGACTGCTCGCGGCGCAGGCCGGTGAACCACCAGTCGAAGGGCTCAAGATGGCGCATCAAGGGCTCGACCTTGCGTATCTTGCAGCACTCATTCGGCTGCACAATATACAGCAGTCCGAACTGCGCTTCATGCTCCGCCAGCGTCGTCAGCGGCAGCGCGTTGATGAGGTTCAGCCCCCACTCCGCTGTCATACGGTCGCGATACGCAAGCAGTTCCTTGAAGTGATATCCCGTCTCCAAAAAAATCACCGGAACGTCCGGCAGATGCCGCCGCAGCATCTGTAGCACCACCATGTCCTCGGTCTGAAAGCTGCTCGTTAAACAGATCGGCGCGCCCGCGGCCTCGCGAACCACCGCTGCGACCAACTCCTCCGCTGTCAGCTCCTCATAATTTGTAACCGCTTCGGTTGCACTCATAAAATCCCCGCGAGAGCCTCCAGAATTGCCTCTTCGTCCGCTCCATCTTCCACGCGCACCGCGCCCGGCGCAAAGCCCTCAATCGCAGTAATCGCATCCTGCGACAGCGCACGCGACGAAACCGCAATCACGCCAGCCAGGTCCAGCGCATGGACCACCGCCGCTACAGCCGGGTCAGGGATCAGCGAATCGTCGATCGCCACAGCCCGCTCGCCGCGCGCAATCAACGCATCCCTCACCCGAACCGCAAGCTCCGCTCGTCCCGGCAGCAGAATCAGAGCAGGCCGCCGCGCATCGCCCAGCGACGCCTCCGCGGTCTCAGTCGAAGTGAATGATGCGGCCGCTGCGACCGGCCCCACAATCATCGCAGCGCCCACCGTAGCATTCGTCAGCGCATCGATCAGAATCAGCGATCCCGTCCATCGGCACGCGCGATAGCTGTCGAAGAACAGCGGCAGATTGGTCTCGAACTCTACCTCCGCAATCTCGTTCATCGCAATCGCATCCGAGTTCAGATGGTCCAGCGTGTTCACATCCACGCGATAGCCGATCTTCCGCACCGTGGCACGAACCCTCCGTGTCGTATGCTTCGCAAAGTAAGTCCGCCCAACCACCAGCGGCTCTTCATGCATCCACACCACCATCGCGCGAAAACGGTTACTCACATCCGGCAGGGCCTCGCCAGCCGAGTCCGCGGCCACCAGCATCTCGCCGCGGCTTAGGTCGATCTCGTCCTCCAGCTCCACCGTAACGCTCTGCGGATACGACGCAGCCGCAAGGTCGCCGTCATAGGTAACGATGCGTCGTACCGTCGATTCGCGCCGCGAAGGCAGCGCCATCACGTGATCGCCCGCGCGCAACGTTCCCCGCGCCACCTGTCCCGCGAATCCGCGAAAGTTCGCGTCCGGTCGCAGCACAAGCTGCACCGGAAAGCGCATTGGCCCGCTCGTCTCTGCCCTCACCAGCGGCACCGTCTCCAGGTACTCCAGCAGCGTCGGCCCCTCGTACCACTGCATCCGCGCACTCGGCGTCACTACGTTGTCGCCCTCCAGCGCGCTCACCGGAATCGTCACCTCGTCCGCCAGACCAAGTTGCTTGCACAGCGCATCGAACTCGCGCCGAATCGCGGCAAAGCTCTCCTCGGAGTAGCCCACCAGGTCCATCTTGTTCACCGCCGCCACCACATGCGGAATCCCCAGCAGCGACGCGATGTAGGTATGCCGCCGCGACTGCGGCAGCAGCCCACCCGCCTTCGCAAACGCCTTCGCATCGATCAGAATAATCGCCACATCCGCCGTCGACGCGCCTGTCGCCATGTTGCGCGTGTACTGCTCGTGCCCCGGCGTGTCCGCAATGATGAACTTCCGTCGTGCGGTCGAGAAGTAGCGGTACGCCACGTCAATCGTGATTCCCTGTTCGCGCTCCGCCTTCAACCCATCGGTCAACAGCGAGAAGTCCACATGCCCGTTCGCCGCGCGGTTCACGCGGCTCTTCTTCACCGCCGCAAGCTGGTCTTCGTACACGCTCTTGGTGTCGTGCAGCAGCCGCCCAATCAGCGTAGACTTGCCATCGTCCACGCTTCCCGCCGTGGTAAAGCGCAGCATCTCCTGGCCCAGATGCCCTTCCAGAAACTCCTCAAACGACCGCGCCAGCACAGGCTTTTCCAGAACGCCGGTCGCTGTTCCCTGTTCCCTGACCCCTGTTCCTTGCCCCATTAGAAGTATCCCTCCCGCTTCTTCACTTCCATCGAGCCTTCCTCATCGTGGTCGATCGCGCGGTTCTCTCTCTCGCTGCGGCGAAACGTAATCAGTTCCTCGATGATCTTCGGCAGCGTGTCCGCTTCGCTGCGGATCGCGCCGGTGCAGGGCATGCAGCCCAGCGACCGCATCCTCACCTTGATCTGCTCCACCTTCTCGCCGGCCATCAGATCCATCCCCTCATGCACCAGCGTCAGCGCGCCACCGCGAATCACAATTGGCCGTTCCCCGGCAAAGTACAGCGGCACAATCGGGATCTTCTCCGCGTACAAATAGAGCCACACATCCAGCTCCGTCCAGTTCGACAGCGGAAACACCCGTATGCTCTCGCCCTTGCGCAGCCGCGAGTTGTACAGGCTCCACAGCTCGGGCCGCTGGCTCTTCGGGTCCCACTGCCCTGCACCGTCGCGGAAGGAGTACACGCGCTCCTTGGCACGGCTCTTCTCCTCATCGCGCCGCGCCCCGCCGAAGGCCGCGTCGAATCCGCCCTCCTCCAGCGCATCCAGCAAGCTGCGCGTCTTCAGCAGCCCGCAGCAGTTCTGCGTCCCCAGCTTGTACGGGCTCGCACCCTCCGCAATCGCCTTCTCGTTGCGATGCACAATCAGCTTCGCGCCAATCTCGCGCGTATACTCGTCGCGAAATTTGATCATCTCTGGAAATTTGTAGCTTGTATCGACGTGCAGCAGAGGAAACGGAATATTCCCCGGATAAAACGCCTTCTGCGCCAGCCGCAGCATCACCGACGAGTCCTTGCCAATCGAGTACAGCATCACTGGCCGCGCAAACTCCGCCACGGCCTCGCGCAGGATCGAGATGCTCTCCGCCTCCAGTGTCTGCAAGTGGTTCAGCCGCGCCGCATGAATCTCGTTGGTCTCGTCTTGCACTACTGCCTGCATCGTCATCGAGGTGGGTTCTCCAGAGCGTCTGTTCGTCGCACCCTATAGATACAGATGCGCACCGCAATCGCAAAGAATCAAAAGCTGAGTCGTGAAGAGAATTGATAGCTAAGGAGTATGGGAAACAGATAGCTAAGATATACGGGGATGCAACAGAGATGAGATCGCTAGCGTCGACAGCGGTCGCCCGTGGTCGTCCGGCAACAAGACGCGCAATTCTGGCGGAGATTCATCATCTCTCTCAGTATATCTTCATCCCATTCCAAGCCGCAACGCCGCCGCCCGCGTGTCGAGGCAATGCCGCACACACCACATCGAATTCTCTGCTAAACTGCTGTAGTCGGTACTCCAATCCAGCGCGCCTCCCATGGCCCACGGATTGCCTCCCACATACCGGCATCCACTCAGGCGCGGCTTCTGGCACTTGGCATCGCGAGTGGCTCTTGGCAGCACGTTCGGGGCGTAGCGCAGTCTGGTAGCGCACCTGGTTCGGGACCAGGGGGTCGGAGGTTCGAATCCTCTCGCCCCGACCATTCTTTTCAATGCATTGCCAATTGGCGCGTCCGGCCACCAGGTATCGTTCCAGGTGTTCCAACACAAAAACGCGCGTCAATGTTGGACTTCCGCCTAATAACGGATGCGAACCCATCTGCAAAAGCATCTTCAGGCAGATCCCTGTTGATGCTTATTCTTCCGTGGGCACCGTCACCGCCCTGAAACTCCATGCACTGCCAGACCTTCAGAGTTGCGTCGCGAGGATGCACGGATCACGACGGTAGGCTCAAAGAGAATCTGGCGCGCCGGTTCCCTGTCCCGCGATTTGATCAGGTCAAGGGCCAGAAGCGCAGCACGTTCACCTAGTTGATAACTATGTTGATCGATGCTGGACAGAGGCACGCGCAGAAACGGGTCATAGTGGATGTTGCCGCACCCGATGAGCGCAACATCTTCGGGAATTCTGAGGCCCTTGTCGAGCAGCATCCGCAATGCTCCTACGGCGAGGGGGTCATTGAAGCAGAAGATCGCATCGGGCCTTCGTTTGAGATTGAGCAGAGAAGCCGCGGCGGCCGCGCCACTGCGCCGCCCATCGACATCCACCATCTCTCCTGCAATCACATATTCTTCCCGGATGGTGATATTGTGCTTCGCGAGCGCCTTTTTGTAGCCTTTCAGTCGGCCATTTCCCACGCTGTTCTTCGGGCCGCGAATATGGGCAATTCGCTTGCAGCCCATTTCGATCAGATGTTCGGTTGCCAGCAGGCCAATTTGCGTATCGTCGCAGCCGACAAAGCCTCCGCCCAAGTCACGAGGGAACCTACGATCGATAAAAATGTACGGAGTTCCGTCGGCTTCAATGCGCTCATAGGCTTTGGCATTTGTGCGGACCGATGCAATCACCAGGGCATCGAGTCGCCGGCCCAGAAGCTGGTCGATCTCCCTCCCTTCGAGTTCAGGGTCTTCTTCCGAGGAGGTCACAATCAGAAAATAGCCTTGCCTGCGCAATGTCAGGGATAGACCGCGTGCTACATCCGCAAAGAAAGGATGCAGCAGATCGGGCACAATCAAACCCACCAGAAAGCTGTGCCCTGTGACCAGGCTCCGGGCATTCACATTGGGCATATAGTTCAACTCCTTGGCCCGTTTCAGAATGCGCCGGCGGGTTGCCTCTCCAATATCGGGCTCGTTGCGCAGCCCCTTCGACACTGTCATCAAGGACACGCCGAGATCCGCTGCGATGTCCTTCATCCTGATCCGCATAGTTACCACTATAATCACACACCCGGCAGGTCCGTAGACTTCCTGGTCGAGAGACCCCACAAGTTCCATCCCATGCAGCGACTTTGCGCGATTTTGCACCGCGGCGTTTGGGCGCTGAACAGGGCGGCAGCAGCGAGAACACCTGGAAGCAGTGGCAATCAACGCATGGGAGCAATTGAACTGTAGCGTAGAGTTGGAACTACGCGGGACGGCTTATCAAGTGCCCCAGGAACAATTAGAGTGAGTCGCCTTTGAAAATGGAGATAGCGCTAAAGTGAACCGCGCCCGGCGCCGTGCCATTGCCCTGTTTTCCGCCGCCGCCCTCAAACCGTCTAGGGCAACAGCGAAGGCATCTACGCGACCAAGCCATGGAGTTTTGCATCTCGATAACCACCACGCCGATAATAAAAACCTAAACCGGTAAAACTCCGAAGGAAGTTCTTACTCTCGATTTCATCCTATGAAAAATCCCTTGTCCCGCCGCCATTTCATCAAAGAATCCGCGCTGGTTACTGGAGCCGCCGCGAGTCTGCCGCTTCTGCCATCCTTCGCCGCCGGCGCCACTCCGCCCGCCGCTCCATCCGCATCAACGCCGGTCCATGCGTTGCCCGCCGCCGAGTTGCTTACCCTCGACGCATCGGCTCGCCCCCCAGTTGCCCAGACGGCAGGCTTTCATATGGGCACGCCCACCGCGCCCGGCGGCCACACCCTTACGTTGGACAGCCGCAGTCTGCTGCGCGATGGCAAGCCCTGGCTGCTCATCTCGGGTGAATTTCATTTTTCGCGATGTCCGGAGTCGGAATGGCGTGACGAGCTGCTCAAAATGAAGGCGGGCGGAGTCAGCCTCGTGGCAACCTACATCTTTTGGATTCACCATGAGGAGGTCGAGGGCGTATGGGATTGGACCGGCCAGCGCAACCTGCGAAAATTCATCGAGACCTGCCACGATGTTGGTCTGAACGTGCTGCTGCGGATTGGCCCGTGGTGTCATGGCGAAGTGCGAAACGGCGGCTTCCCCAATTGGCTGCAAAAGATGGGCGACGACAGGGTCTTTGAATTGCGCCGCGACAATCCCGGCTATCTCGGTTATGTGACGAAGCTTTACGCGCAAATCAGCCGGCAAACACAGGGGCTCTTGTGGAAGGATGGCGGCCCCATCATCGCCATCCAACTGGAAAATGAATACAGCGGGCCCACGCAGCACCTGATGACGTTGAAACAAATCGCTCGCGGCGCGGGCATGGATCTGCCGCTCTATACCTGCACTGGTTGGGGCTCGGGCGGCGCGGCCCCTTTTGGCGAGATTGCCCCGTTCTCGGGTTCCTATGTGGATGGATTCTGGGACCGCTCGCTGGCCGGCGGCGGGTATGGCGGCGTTCTCCGATTTTCCGGGTCGCGGCGCGCCAGTGCGGCGGAGATGGGCGCGCTCGGCGCCGCTCCGGCGGCAACCAGCACGGCCCCACCAAGCGCGGGTGTATATTCCGCCTTCACATGCGAACTCGGTGCCGGCATGATGTCGAGTTATCACCGGCGCGTCTTCATGGTCCCGGAGGATACCGAATCCCTGGCGCTGGCCAGACTCGGTTCCGGCGTCAATCTTCTGGGCTTCTACATGTACCACGGCGGCCAGAATCCCCAAGGCAAATTGACCTACCTCAACGAAACGCAGGCCACCGGATACTGGAACGATCTGCCGGTCAAGAATTACGACTTCCAGGCTCCCATCGGAGAATACGGTCAGGAACGCGAGCATTACCACTGGTTGCGCCTCCTCGGTTTGTTTCTGAAAGACTTCGGACCCGGGCTTTCCGGAATGACGCCACAAATGCCCACTGCGCGTGGCTCGCTCAACTGGGCCGCCCGTTCCGATGACCTCAGCGGCTACATCTTTGTCAGCCATTATCAGCATCTCTCGCCGCAGCCGAACCGGGAGAATGTTCAGTTCCAAATCAAGCTCGCCAGCGGTGACATTACGGTGCCATCCGAGCCGGTCACGGTTCCCTACAACACCCGCTTTTTTTGGCCGCTCAACTTGGATTTTGGCGGAGTAAAGCTCATCTCTGCCTCCGCCCAACCGATCACTCAGCTCGATGATCGGAATACGCGCTACACCGTATTCAAACAAACCGCCGCGATCCCCGCGGAGTTTGTCTTCGACGCTGCATCCGTCACGGTCGATTCTTCAACCGGAAAAATCTCCGCAGAGAACTCGCAGATTCATCTGCGCAACGTCCAGCCCGGTCAGGGCGCGGCCATCCGGCTGCACGGAAATGATGGGAAAAAACACGTCATCCTTCTGCTTGACGAGGCAACGTCGCTAGGCCTATGGAAGGGCGAGTGGCATGGGCAGCAGCGTCTCTTCCTGACCCACGCGAATTTACTGCTCGATGGTTCCACACTGCGCCTGCGCACGGAAAGCCCGCAGAATCCGGACGCCTGTTCCGTCGCCATCTTTCCCGCCCCGGCAAACCTCACTGACGGCCACAGCAATGTGCCTGCGAAGGACGACGGTCTGTTCCGCCGCTTTTCGCCACATCTCGCGCCAGTTGCGTCATTACAGGCCATCGTTGAACCAGTGAAGCTCGCAGGGCCGGCCCGCACGGTTCCGATTGCCCCATCGGTTCCCTCCCGCAAGCAGGGAATGGCGATGCAGCCAGAGGATGCGGATTTCGCCCAGGCGGCCGTTTGGCGGGTGAAGCTTCCCGCCGATGTTGCCGCCAGCCGCGACCTCCGTCTGCGCGTGCGCTACACCGGCGACGTCGTCCGCGCCTACCACGGCGACAAATTGCTCGACGATGATTTCTACAACGCCCGACCCTTTGAAATCGGCCTGCGCCGCTACGGCCCTTCCATTTATCAGGACGGTCTGGTGCTGAAGATTCTGCCGCTACGTGAAGATGCGCCCATTTACATCACCGATCGTTCCAGGCTCAAATTCGACGGCAACCACACCGCACTTACCCTCGATGGTGTCGATGTGATCGAGACGCGTGAAGTCAGGCTGATGACGGCAAGTTAATCAAATTTGAATTCTGCCCTCAAACACCGCTTCTCCCGCGGGTAGAGGCATAGCTGCCACCCGCAACCCCGGTCAGAACCGCTTGATCTCGATTCCCTGCTTGCGCAGCGCATAGCCCATCTGCCGTGGCGTCAGGCCAAGCAGCCGCGCCGCTTTTGCCTGCACCCATCCGGCACGCTCCATCGCATTCACCAGCCGCTCGCGCTCGCTGAAGTCGCCTTCGCTTGCACCCTCTCCGGAGTGCCCCTCGTCCGTCTCCCCATTGCCCGGCGCAGCGGCGGCACGCTCTGTCTCAGCCGACTCCGCCACTGGATGAGACCTGCTGCCTTCGCCCGTGGCCCGCGTCCTGCTCATCGACCTGCCCATCGCCGCCGAATTGCTCTTGCTGCTCAACTCGAAGTCCTCCGCCTGCAACACGGGGTCCTTGGTCAGCGCCGCGGTGCGCCGCACGCAACTCTCCAGTTCGCGCACGTTGCCGGGAAACTCGCACGCCGTCAGCGCCTCCATGGCGCGCGGAGAGATGCTCAGCGAGACCCCATGCTCCTTGTTGAAGCGCTTCACAAACTCGCGCGCCAGCAGCGGTATGTCCTCCCGCCGCTCGCGCAGAGCCGGAAGAAAGATCGGCACCACGCTGATGCGATAGTACAAGTCCGAGCGGAAATCGCCCGCAATCACCGCCGCCTCCAGGTTCCGGTTGGTCGCCGTCACCAGCCGCACATCCACTTTGATGGTGTGATTGCCGCCCACGCGCTCGAACTCACCCTCCTGCAGCACCCGCAGCAGCTTGGCCTGGAATGTCGTCGATATCTCGCCAATCTCATCCAGAAACAGCGTCCCGCCATTAGCCATCTCGAAGCGCCCCTTGCGCATTCCGATGGCCCCGGTGAACGCTCCCTTGTCGTGCCCAAACAGCTCCGACTCCAGCACCGACTCCGACAGTGCCGCGCAGTTCAACCGTATATAAGGCATCTCCTTGCGCGGAGAGTACTCATGGATCGCCCGCGCAAACAGCTCCTTGCCCGTCCCACTCTCGCCGCACAGCAGCACCGGCAGGTTGCATCGCGCCACCAACTGCACCTTCTCCGTCACCGCGCGGATCGCCGCGCTCGTTCCAATGATCCATGAGATCCCCTCATGCTTCGCCGCGTTCTTTTGTTCCAACTCCTGCTCCAGCCGGTTGCGTTCTTCCATCAACCGCTCGCGGTCGCGCTCCACCATGGTCTGCAGCGCCACCGTCTGCCCCACCAGGTTGGCAATCATCGTCAGGTAGCGCACGTCTTCGTCCAGAGTGCCAGGGGAAGACTGGCTCCCCACCCGCTCGATCGTGATCGTCCCGATGGTGCGGCTCTCGCCCTTGATCGGCACGCCCATAAACGACCGCACCACCGCCGCATCCTCGGCCTTCAGCTCGCTCCACTGGGCGAACAGCGGGCTCCGCGCCACATCGCGAACCACCAGCGGCATTCCGGAGACCACAATCTGCCCCACTGCCTGCTCCGGCAGCCGTTCAAAGTGCTCTCTCGCCTCGGCCTCGTTCCATCCCGCGCCCACCACGGTCGTTGTGCGGTCCTCTTCGTCCAGCAGCGCGATCAGTCCGCCGCTCATGTCCATAAAACTGTGCAGCAGATTCACCACGCCAGCCAGCGCTGTCTCCAGCCGCGCTGGCCGCGTCAGCACCTTCGATATCTCGTAGATGCCCATCAGCGCCGCGTGCGTCCGCACCGACGCCGGCTCAATCGCTTCATGGCGCACATTGGACTCGGACTCATTCGACGCTCGCAAGCTGACGTTCTCCATCTCCCTCTACTCTACCCCCAACCCCTTATCCCTCAAGCAGCAGCAGCCGCGCCGGGTCCAACTTGACATGCCATGGCTGCGGTCGCTCCCGCAGCGTGCGCCACGCGTCTTTACCCAAATCCACCTGCAAATGCGCTGGCTCACTCCCCTGCGCTGGCGCGCGCAGCCGCAGATAGAGCGTCATCTCGTGCGGCGCTTCGCTGGTGCCCATCAGCCAGCATGGAAATGTATTCTCGCCCGTCGCGCCCGGTGCATTGTCTGCGTCTTCCACAATCGCAATCTGGTGCGAACGCACGCCAACGTGGGTCAATCCTTCGGGAACCGCACTCGCCGTCCGCAGCTCGCATCCCCACGCATCCACGGCAATCCGTTCCACGTCCACCCTCCGCGCCGCCACAATGTTCTTGCATCCGGTCAATCGCGCCGCCGCCACCGTGCGCGGCCGCTCAAAAAGTTCCTGCTTCGGCCCGCTTGCAATCATCCGGCCGCCGTCCAGCACCACCAACTCGCTGCAGAACCGGAACGCCTCCTCCATGTCGTGCGTCACAAACAGCACCGCTCCCTTGTACTCCGCCAGCGTCTCGCGCAGTTGCTCCTCGGTCTTGCGTCGCAGGTGCGGGTCCAGCGCAGCGAACGGCTCATCCAGCAGCAGTGCATCCGGCTCAATCGCCATGCACCGCGCAATCGCCACCCGCTGCCTCTGCCCGCCCGAAATCTCTCCCGGCATGCGCTCCGCCAGCTCCGCAATGTGCATCCGCTCCAGATGCCGCGCCACCACGCGCTGTCGCTCCGCCTCCCCCAGCGCGTCCAACCCGAAGCCCACATTTTCCTCCACCGTCATATGCGGAAACAGCGCGTAGTCCTGAAACACAATCCCGATCCTGCGCCGCGCCGAGCGCACATTCTCTCCCGTCCTGCTGTCGAACAGCACGCGCCCATTCAGCACAATCCGCCCGCCATCCGGCTCCGCCACGCCCGCAATCAGACGCAGCGTCATCGTCTTTCCCGCTCCCGACGCGCCCAGAATTCCCACCGCGCCCCTCCCCGAAACCAGCCCCGCGCCCAGCCGCACCTTCAGCGTAAACCGCTCCAGCCGCTTCTCCACGTCAACCTCCAGCGCGGACGAAGTCGCGTCCTCCCCGTCCCGCAGTCCAACCACGCGAGGCACCACAGGAAGCTCCCCCACCTCACCCTGCGCCGTCGGCCCAACCTCCGCTCGCACCCTCTTGCGCACCGCCTTGCTCTCCCGGTTCAGCAGCCGGATCATTCCCAGCGAGATCGCCACAATCAGCGCCACCCACACCGCTGCCAGCCGCGGTTCGCCGTCCTCCACTGCCGAAAAGATCGCAATCGGCATCGTCTGCGTGCGCCCGGGAATGTTCCCCGCCAGCATCAGCGTCGCGCCGAACTCGCCCATCGCGCGCGCAAACGCCAGCACCGTTCCCGCCACCACTCCCGGCCCCGCCAGTGGAAACAGCACCCGCCGAAACACTTTCCACTCCGACGCCCCCAGCGTCCGCGCAGCCTGCAACAGCGTAGGATTCACCTGCTCGAACGCGCCCAGCGCCGTCCGGTACATCAGCGGGAACGCAACCACCGTCGCCGCAATCACCGTCGCTGGCCAGGAAAACACAATCGTAATCCCAACCCGTTCCAGCGCATGTCCCAGCAGGCTGCGCCGCCCGAAGATCAGCAGCAGGAAAAAACCCACCACCGTAGGCGGCAACACCAGAGGAAGCGTCAACAGCCCGTCAATCCATCCCCTCAAACTGAAGGCCCGCCAACCCCATCCCCACAGCCCCCACACTCGTCTCCCGTCCTGCGCCTGCGCCCGGTACATCCACCACGCCGCCAGCAGTCCCAGGAAAAACGTCGCCACAGTGGCAGCGCACGTCGTCGCAATCGAAAGTATCAGCGGCGACGCGTCCATCGGCAATCTCACCATGAAGCCATGGTAAATCCATGCTTCCCGAAGATCGCCGCCGCCGCCGGACTCCGCAGGTACTCGACAAACTGCTGCGCAGCCCCGGTCTCGCGCCCCGCCCCCACCACGGCCACCGGATAGACAATCGGCTCATGCGTCCCCTCCGCCGCCGTCGCAACAATCCGCACCCGCGCGTCGTCATTCGCGTCCGTCGCATATACCAACCCCGCGTCGGCGTTGCCCGTCTCCACATACGTCAACACCTGGCGCACGTCCTTCGCCAGCACAATCTTCCCCTTCACCCGCTCGTAGAGCTTCAGCGCCGTCAGCGTCTCCTCGCCGTACTGCCCTGCCGGAACGCTCCCCGGATCGCCCAGCGCAATCTGCCGCACGCTCCCGTCCGTCAGCCCCGCAAAGCCCTGCAACCCCGAGTCCCGCGGAGCAATCAGCACCAACTGGTTGCTCAACAGATCGTGCCGAGTCCCCGCCACGATCAGCCCCTTCGCTTGCAGCTCGTCCATCGGCCCGGCCGCCGCCGCCAGAAACACATCCACCGGCGCGCCCTGCTCGATCTCCCGCGCCAGCATCCCCGATCCGCCAAAGTTATTGCGAAAGTCGACGCTCGCATGGGTCTGCCGGTACTGCGCCTCAATCTCGCCGATCGTCTCCGTCAGGCTCGCCGCAACCGAAATCGTCAGCGTCGTCCGTGCCGGCCCGCGGCAAGCTCCCAGCGCAAGCACTCCAACAGACAAGCCCGCCAACACGCGTTGCGCCGCATGAACCATAGACAGCCTCCGCAATCCAAGCTCATTGCTCATAGCTCATTACTCATTACTCATAGCTCATAGCTCATAGCTGAAATACAAAACGCTCCAGCGGAACTCCAGGGTCAGCCCTGCTCCTCCGCTCCGGCAACCAACAACCGGCAACCAGCAACTACTTCTTCGCCGGCTTGCCCCCCGCCATCTTGTAAACTTCGCTCCCAGCCAGCAAAAATCCCCCGACCCCGTAGTTGAAGCTCGACGATGGATTGAACAGGTCCGGTGCCGAGCCGGTCTGCTGGATGTCGCCCAGCCGTCCGTCCGCGTAGATGTGCTGTAGCATTCCCGCCCATGCCTTGGTCACCACCGGCGTATACACCTTGCGGTCGAGCAGCCCGTTATTGATGCCCCACGCAATGCCGAACGTCATCAGCGCCGAGCCCGAGATCTCCGGCTGGTCGTACGCCGCCGGATCCAGCATTCCCGACCGCCATAGCCCATCCGGCCCCTGAAGTTTGGCCACCGCGGCAGCCATCTCCTTCAGTTGCGTCTCGTACATCGCGCGCGCCGGATCGTCCTTCGGCAGAACCTCCAGCGTCCGTGCCAGCCCCGCCATCACCCATCCCTCGCCGCGCGACCAGAACACCTTCTGCCCGTTCTTCTCCTTCGCCGTAATGAAGGTCGCGTCCCTCGCGTACAGGTGTGCCTGCGTGTCGTAAAGCTGCTGCGATGTCTTCGCCCACTCCTCGTCCAGATACGCGATGTACTTCTTGTCCCCGGTCGCCGCATACAGCCGGGCCCAAGCCGGCGGTGCCATGAACAGCGCATCGCACCACCACCACTCGATCCTTCGCCCCGTCCCCAGTTCCACCCGCGGCCTCGCCAGAATCCCGTCGAAGGTGGCCTGCGTCGGAGCCAGCTCCTCCGGCTTCTTGTCCATCAGGTACAGCTCCAGATAGGTCTGCGCCATGCTGTGCTGGTTCGCGCCACTCTCCGTCTTGCTCAGCTCCCAGTTGTATGCCTTGCCCGTCTCTCGCATCACATTGGCGTACTTGGGATCGCCCAGCGACTCCGACGCCGCCATCAATCCGCTGTACAGAGCGCCCCACGTCCAGATCGTGCCATCGAGCTGTTTCGAGCGGTCGAACGCCGCGAAGTATTGCTGCGACTGCGCAAGCTGCCAGTCCGCCACCTTGCGCATCGCCGAGGCCACCGCCTTCGGCTTCAGCTTCGCCGACAGGTCCGTCGCCAGCGGGCCCGGATCGTCCGGCACGCTGCCAAACTTCCGCGTAATCCCTCCTGTGATCGCCCCCTGCCGCCGCCCTGCTGCGTCCATCGGCGCACCCCCCGCGCCGTTCCTCTGCGGCGAAGCCGTCTGCCCTGCCTGCGGCCCGGCACCCGCCATCTTCAGCATCTCGCTGCCCGCCATCAAAAATCCGCCGACCCCATAGTTGTAGCTCGCCGAAGCCTTGAACGCCGCCGGCTCCGCGCCTGTCTGCTGAATGTCGCCCAGCCGCCCGTCCGCGTAGATGTGCTGTAGCATTCCCGCCCACGCCTTCGTCACCGCCGGCCCATACACCGCGCGGTCGAGAATCCCGTTGTTGATCCCCCACGCCATGCCAAACGTAATCAACGACGACCCCGAGATCTCCGGCTGGTCGTAGTCTGCCGGGTCCAGCAGCCCCGCGTGCCACAGCCCATCCGGCCCCTGGATCTTCGCCAGCGCCGCCGCCATCTCCTTCAACTGCGTCTCATACTTCGCCCGCGCAGGATCGTCCTTCGGCAGATACTCCAGCGTCCGCGCCAGTCCGCCCATCACCCAGCCCTCGCCGCGCGACCAGAACAACTTCTGCCCGTTCTTCTCGGTCTTTGGGATGTACGTCGCGTCACGCGAATAGAGATGCGCCTGCGGGTCATACAGCAACTGCGATGTCTTGGCCCACTCCTCGTCCAGATACGCAATGTACTTCCTGTCGCCGGTCGCCGCATACATCCGCGACCACACCGGCGGCCCCATGAACAGCGCATCGCACCACCACCATGTGATCTTCCGCTGTGTTCCCGCTTCCACGCGCGGAGCGGCCAGAATCCCGTCCAGCGCCGCCTGGATCGTCGCAATCTGCTCCGGCTTCTTGTCCTTTAAATAAAGTTCCAGGTACATCTGCGCGATGCTCTGGTCGTCGCCGCTGGGCATCTGCGTCGATCGCAGCCCCCAGTTGTAGCTCTTGCCCACCTGCTCCATCGCGTCGCGGTATCTCGCCTCGTTCAGCGCGTCCGCCGCCGCCATGTACCCCGCGTACAGCACGCTCCACGTCCATATCCGCCCGTCCATGTTGCGCGCGCGGTCCACCACCGTGAAGTACTGCTGCGACCCGGCAAGCTCCGAGTCCGCCACCTTGCGCATCGCCGCGCCCACCGCCTCGGGCGTAATCGCCGGCGACAGGTCCCTGGCCAGCGGCCCGCCATCGTCCGGCGACGAGCCGAACCCGCGCGAGTTGTCCTTCGCAATCCCCACCAGCCGCATCGCCTCCGTGTTGGGCGGGGCCACCGGAGTATCCGTCAACTGCGACGGAAATTGCTGTGCAGCCGCCGCCTGAGTCCGGGGCGTGGCCGCCTGCGGCGAAGCCGTTGGCGGTGTCTGCGGCAAAGCCGTTGGCGGCGTCTGCGGCGTCGCTGCCGGCTGCGCCCATGCGCCCTGTTGAACCGTCCCCAATAAACAAACGCCCGCCGCCATGGCGAGCAATCCCGTCTTCCGCCCAACTACCATCGCCCTACCTCGCTCTTTAACCCGAATCATGATTGACACCAATGAACGCCAACCGCACAAACCACCCTTGCATTCAGCATGGAGAATGATACTCAAACCAATTCACTGCCGTCATTCTGGCGCAGCCCCTGAAAGCCGTCATTCTGGCGTAGCCAGAATCTCCGTATTTGTCTTACCTCCATCGAATCCCCTCATCAACCACCCCGGAACGGCTCTCACTACTCCTCGCGCAGCACCTCCAGCGGCTTCTGCTCCAGAATCCGGTGGCTCGCCATCCAGCCCGTCGCCACGGTCAGCGCCGCTACTCCCGCCAGTGCGCTGAAGTTCAGCAGCAACTGTGCCTTATACGCCACATTCATCTGGAGCAGCAGCGTCCTCACAATCAGGTTGGCAAACCCGATCCCCACCACGCCCGCAACCAGCCCCAGCACGGCAAACTCAATCGAAAAAATCGTCGCAATTCGCCCGCGCGTCGCGCCCAGTGTCTTCAACACCACCACCTCGCGCGTCCGCCGGTACTTTGTCCCCGCAATCGACGACGCCAGAATCACCACCCCCGCAAAAATCGAGAACGCCGCCAGGAACTGGATCACATATGTAATCTGGATCACCACCGCGCGCACTGTCTCCAGCGCCTGCGCCACGTTGATCACCGTCACCGTGGGATACGCCGCATACAGCGCGCGTTGCAGTTCGCCCACCTTTGCCGGGTCCACATGCACTCCGCCACTCCACACCACCGGCAGCCCGTCCAGCGCGGCCTTCGGCAGCGTAAACTCCGCGCGCGAAAACGCGTGCCGCCCATCGGCCTTGGTCAACGCCACCACGGTCGCCGCAATCTGCTGGTCCTCGGCCGCAAACGCAATCGTCGACCCCAGCTTGACGCCCATCCGGTCCGCCTGCTGCTGCGAGATCGCAAGCTCCGGCCTGCGTTCGCCCGCCTTCCACCACTCGCCCGACACCATCTTCGTCCCCACCGGCACGTCCTCGGCCCAGGTCAGGTTCACCCCGCGCGGCATCCGTCCTCGTCGCCCGTTCCTCGGCGTTCCCTGCTCCTGCTCCTGCGCCCTCGCTGCATCTGCCTTTGCCCTCGCCTCGGCCTGCGTCACGCCATCGATCGCCTCAACTCGCGCCGACACCAGCGGCACCAGTTCCGGCTCCGTCGTCACTCCCGGCTGTGCCTTCAGCACCGCGCGAATCCCATCGATCTCGGTGTTTGCAATGTCCACCATATACACATTCGTCATATTCGGCGCGGACGCAATCTGCAACTCATTCACCACCGCCCGCTGCACCAGATACACCGTCATGATCTGCATCACGCCCATGCCCAGCGCCGCCAGCAGCGCCGCCGAAGGGTTCCCCGGACGATAAAGATTCGCCAGCCCATGTCTCAGCGCCGACGGCAGATGCAGCCGTGTGCGATTGAGAAAGAACTTCAACCCCCACAGCACCGCCGCCGATGCCGCCAGCAGTACCAGCAGCACAATCACCAGCCCCACCGAAAAGACCCGCCCCACCTCGGCCGAGTCTGACAGCGTCGTCGCAATCACAGCAATCCCAGCAAGTATCAGCAGAAAAGACCCCGCCTGCATCGGCTTTCTTCGCACCCAGTTCCAGATCGCCGGCCCGAACCCCGCCGCCGAAAACAGGCAGATCCCCTCCAACAAAAGCTCCAGCGAGTGCCCCGGCCAGTGCCTGCGTACCACCACCACGCTCACCACCGTCACCACCAGCGCCAGCGCAACCCACGGCAGCCGCGCCAGCACGCGCCGCACAAAGCCCACTCCCTCGTCGTCGCCAAAGTCCGGCTCCGTATCGCGCCGCAGGATCAGGCTCGGCCTCACTCCGCGAATGTCCAGCAGCGGCGGCAGTGTAAACAGCAGCGTAGTCAGCAAACCCGCGCCCAGCCCCACAAGGATCGCCCTCGGCTGCAAGTGCAGCTCCGTCGGCACATTGATCAGCTTGCCCAGCACCAGCGGAAACGCAAGCTGCACCGCAACCCCCAGCAGCACGCCCAGCAATCCCCCGGCAAGCCCCAGCAGCAGCGTCTGCAGCAGGTAGATCTTCATGATCTGCCCGCTCCGCGCCCCCAGCGACTTCATAATCGCAATCGTATCCAGCCTCTGCTGTAGATGTGCTCGCATCGCCATCGCCACGCCCACCGCGCCCAGCACCAGCGCCACCAGGCTCATCAGCGACAGCAAACTCGTCGCGCGGTCCAGACCTTCGGTCAGCGACGGATTTGTCTCGCGATAGTCCGTAATCTGCGCCTCTGGCAGCAGCGCCGCAACCTTCGCCTTCAGCGCCGCAACCGCCGCATCGGACACCGGCCTGCCATCGCTCGGCGGTGGCAGCTTGAACAGCACTCGCTCGGTCGCATGGTTCCCCGGCCCCAGCAGCCCGGTCGCATCCAGAGCCGCGCGCGAGATCAGCACCCTAGGCCCCGCTTCGAAGTTCCCCGACAGCCGGTCCGGCTCATCCACCACCGTCGCCGCAATGCGAAACGTCTCGCCGCCCACGCGCAAGTCGTCGCCCACATGCAGCCCGGTCCGCAGCAGCAGATCGTCTCCCACCACCACCGACCCCGGCCGCAGCGCATTCTTCAGGCTCATCGCCGGCGCCAGCGTAATCTCCCCGTAGAACGGATACAGCGCAGGATCGACCGCCTTCAGCGACACCAGCAGCGGATTCATCGCGCTCGGCGACGCCGCCATCGACATCATCTCCGTCACCGTCGTCATCTGGACGCCGCCCGCGCGAATCTCGTCCAGCCCCTTCTGCTCCTCCGTATCCGGCGGCTGGTTCGTCTTCGCCGCCAGGTCCGCCGCCATGATCGACCGCGCGCGGTCCAGCAGCGTTGCGCGGAACGACGCCGAAAATCCCCGCACCCCGGTCAGCGCCGCCACTCCAATCGCAACCGAAAGTATTACAAATAGAAACTTCCCGCGCGTATGCCGCATCTCCCGCGCAGCGATCTTCGCCGCCGTTCCCCATGCCAGCCCGTTCGCCATCTAAACGCCCACCGCGGTCCCAGCCTGTGTCTGCCGCTCCGGCCTCGTACGGCCAATGTTCCCGTCATCCGAAATAATCGCCCCATCGCGCAACACGATCCGCCGGTCGGCGCACTCCGCCAGGGTCGCATCGTGCGTCACCAGCACCAGCGTCGTCCCCTCCTTGCGGTTCAGTTCCAGCAGCAGCTTCAGAACCAGCGCGCCGTTGGTCGTGTCCAGGTTCCCCGTCGGCTCGTCCGCCAGCACAATCGGCGGCTGCATCACGAACGCCCGTGCCAGCGCCACGCGTTGCTGCTCGCCGCCCGAGAGCTGCACCGGATAGTGGTCCATCCGGTCGCCCAGCCCAACGCTCGCCATCAGTTGCCGGGCCCGCGCCAACCCATCGCCCTCCGCATTCAGCTCGTACGGCAACAGCACATTCTCCAGCGCCGTCAGTGTCGGAATCAACTGGTACGACTGGAAGACGAACCCCACCGTCTTCCCACGCTCCTGCGCCAGTTGGTCCTCCGGCATGTAGCTGATCGCCGTCCCATTCAACCGCACCTCGCCCGCGCTCGGCGTATCGAGGCCGGCCAGCAGCCCCAGCAGCGTCGATTTCCCGCTCCCCGACGCCCCCATCACCGCCACAAACTCGCCCTTCGGCACATTGAAGTCCAGCCCACGCAGTATCTCCACCGTACGCGCCCCGTTGCGGATCGACTTCCGCAACCCCTCCACCGCAATCATCCACTGCCCTCTGCCTGCGCCTTCACTCACGGCCAAACTCCCTCTGCGTCGCATCAATAGGACGCAGGCATTCCCCTCACGCACTCGCATCTTTGATACGTTGGAACAATGCGGAAAGTTTACCCTGTCTTGCTCTTTGCGTGCCTCCTGCTCACTTTCTCCGTCCCTGCCCAGTCCAAGGCCCCGTCCAAAGCCGCGTCCAAAGCCACGCCCGCGGACCATCGCCCCCTCCTCGTCTGTTTCGGCGACAGCCTCACCGCCGGAGCTGGCGTCGGCCCCGGCGAGAGCTACCCCGACTACCTGCAATCCGCCCTCGACCAGCGCCACATCCACTACCGCGTCGACAACCAGGGCATCAGCGGCAACACCACCAAGGACGGGCTCCAGCGTCTCCCCGGCATTCTCGCCCTCCACCCCGCCGTCGTCCTCGTCGAGTTCGGCGGCAACGACGGCCTGCGCGGCCTGCCTATCGCAGACACCCGCGCCAACCTCGACCGCATCGTCGTTATCCTCCAGCGCGCCCGCATCAAGGTCGCCCTCGCCGGCATCACCCTCCCCCCCGACTACGGCCCCGACTACATCCGCCAGTTCAACCAGACCTACACCCTCCTCGCCAAAAAGTACCGCGTCCCCATGCTTCCCTTCCTCCTCCAGAACGTCTACGGCGTCCCCGGAATGATGCAGCCCGACCGCACCCACGCCACCGCCGCCGGCAACCAGATCGTCGCCCGCAACCTCCTCCCCCTCCTCCTCCCCCTCCTCAAAAAGTAGCCCGTGGCTCAGGACGCACCCTCGATCTTGCTCACAGCTCGTCGCCCATAGCTCATAGCTGAAACACAAAACGCTTCAAACGAACTCTCAGCAATACCGAGATCGCGTCCTACGCCAGCACTACAATCGGCTGCATCAGCGTCCCAGCAATTCTCTTCGCAATCCCCAGCAGCTCCGCCGGGCCGGTAAACACCTTCACCAGCGCCGCGCCTGAGTACTCCGGCAGATTCACCTGCATACCGTTGCGCAGCCGTCCCGCCGCCTGCTCGTCCACCGTCACCGACGGCATCTCCGGCAGCAGCGTCCGCGGATGCGGCATCCGCCGCTCGATCTCTCCCGGTTCGCACGCCAGCGCCTTCAGTTCGTCCAGCCCGATCGCCTGCGCCAGCGTAAACGCCCCAGCCTCGGTCCGCCGCAACGCCGCCAGGTGCGCGCCGCATCCCGCCAGCTCGCCCAGCTCCTGCGCCACCGACCGCACGTATCCCCCCGCCGACACCTGCATCTCGAAGCGCGCCTTCATCTCCCCGGGAGTTGCCCCCTCCAGCGACAGCAGTTCAAACCGATGGATCACAATCCGCGCCAGCTTCATCTCCACCGGCTTGCCCGCCCGCGCCAGCTTGTGCGCCGGAACTCCGCCAATCTTCTTCGCGGAAAACACCGGAGGCATCTGCTCCATCTCGCCGTGGAATCGCGCCGCCAGCCCGCGCAGCTCGGCCAAATTTTTCTCCAGCGGTCGAACCTCGCCCGCCGCCGTCCCCTCCGCGTCGAAGGTGTCGGTCGCGAATCCAAACCGGATCGTCCCCTCGTATCCCTTCTCCGCCGTGCCGAAGAACTGCGCCAGCCGCGTGTACTTCCCCAGCAGCAGCGGCAGCACTCCGGTCGCCATCGGGTCCAGCGTCCCCAGGTGCCCAACCGAACGTTCGCCCGACGCCCGCCGCACAATATCCACCACATCGTGCGAGGTCATCCCCGCAGGTTTATCCACAACCAGCAATCCATTCATCGTCTATTCAGACTACGCGGAATCGGACAAATGCATCGCCCCATTCAGTTCTCCTGGTGGATCAGTTCGCATACGTCTCAATCGGCTTCATCGGCGTAGATCGGTGCTAAGCTGTTGCCGTTGCCTAAATCTCGCCGCCGCCCCGCCGCACCAGCGACAGAAACTCATTGCGCGTCTGCGTCTGTGTCTTGAACACACCGCGCATCGCAGAGGTCACCGTCGCCGAGTGCTGCTTCTCCACGCCGCGCATCATCATGCACAGGTGCTGTGCCTCCACGATCACGCCCACGCCCTGCGGCGCAATCGCCTCCACAATCGCATCCGCAATCTCGGTCGTCAGCCGCTCCTGCACCTGCAGCCGCCGCGAGAACATCTCCACCAGACGCGGAATCTTCGACAGCCCGATCACCCGTCCGCTCGGCACATACGCCACATGGATCTTGCCGAAGAACGGCAGCAGATGATGCTCGCACAGCGAATAGAACTCGATGTCCCGCACCATCACCATCTCGTCGTACTCCACCTCGAACAGCGCCCCGTTCAGCACCGTGCGGACGTCCATCGCGTAGCCCTGCGTCAGGAACGCCATCGCCTTCTCCACACGCTCCGGCGTCTCAGCCAGCCCATCCCGTGTCGCATCCTCGACCAGCCGCGACAGCAGCTCCCGATAAAGCTCCTCGGTCGTCAGCCCCGCCGCTGTTCCCATTTTCATAACCGCTGCCTTCTTCAACTTCAAACCTTTCCGTGTACTCATATCGGTTCAACCTCTCCCAAACTCATCGCCAATCTCGAACGAATTGTTCCCCGTCTCTTCAATCCTCACTCGCACAACCAGCGCCCCGCGAAATCCCTGAAATATCCGGTACACCTCAGCCGTAAAATTCTCCGTCGTCGGAACCACATCGCGAAACTCATCCAGCGTATTCAAATTCATCCCATCGAATCGCTCAATCAGGTGAATCCGTGCAAACTCATCCAACTCGCCCAGGTCGCAGACCATTCCCGTCTCAGCGTTCAGACGCCCGCCCAGCGTCACCTCCACCGCATAGTTGTGCCCATGTCCATGCGGGTTGTTGCACTTCCCATAGACCGCAAGGTTCTCCTCCGCGCTGTACGCCTCCGAGTGCAGCCGGTGCGACGCGCTCACCCGGTACCGCCGCGAAAGATACGCCTTCGGCCCCGTACTTGTAGCCACGCCGACCGCCATTCAACGCTCCCCGTAGTAGTCCGCGAACAGATCGTCCATCTCATACACGCGAGCCCGGTGCAGCTTCGCATGAGGAATCTTCCCCTCCAGCCGCCGCCAGATCGCAATCGCAATGTTCTCCGTCGTCGGAATATTTCCCGTTCCCGCCGCAAACTCCGGCACCTCCAGATTGAGATGCCGATGGTCGTACACGCTCACCACCTCGCGCTCCAGAATCTCCTTCAATTCCTTCAGATCCACCACAAACCCCGACACCGAATCCACCTCGCCCGCCACCGTCACCTCCAGCGTGTAGTTGTGCCCATGCCCGTTCTTGTTCGCGCACCGTCCAAAAACGCGCAGGTTCTCCGCCTCGGTCCACGCCTCATTCCAGTAGTAATGCGCCGAAGAAAACTCTGCCTTCCGTGTCAGAAGAATCATCCCGCCTCGCTCATCGCTCACAGCCCATAGCTCATAGCTCAATCAAGAAATCTGCTCACTCAGCCACTCCATTAGATGTAACAGCAACCGCTTCGATGCGTCGCAAATCCGTCCACGAAGTCTACCGCCCAACCTTGTATCTCCGTCCCTTCCAATCCACGGATCTCGTCACTCGATGGTGAAGATAGCTCCGCACCAGCAGCCAGCAGAACATCGGAACCCCCACAATCGAGATCGCCACATCCGCCGCCGCAAAGTTCGACCGCGCCACCCGCCCATAGAACCGAAACAGCGTACGCAGCCACAGCAGCCAGAGCAACACCGTAGCCAACATCAGCCGCGACGGAGGCAGCCCCATCGCCACCACCGGCAGTGCCAGCGCCACTACCGGCAGCCCGAAGAACAGCAGCAGGTCCAGCGCGCGCCACACCGCCAGTCCCAGCGCACCAGGAAACAGCAGCGCCAGGTTCTTCGTCCAGCCCTCAATCATCTCCGGCAGCGTGCGATACATCCGCGCCGCCAGCGCGTCCGGCGCGTAGCGGAAACGAATCCCATGTCGCGCCCGCTTGATCTTGCGCGCCAGCGCCACGTCCTCCAGAATCTCCTGCCCCACTACGCGATGCCCGCCCGCGGCGAAGTATGCCTCGCGCTCCACCAGCAAAAACTGCCCATTCGCCGCCGCCAACCGGCTCCCCGCGTCGCTCACCTGTTTCGGCGGATAGACGCTCGCCAGCTCCGAAAACACCAGCGGCATTACCGCACGCTGCCAGAATCCCGTCACAATCTGCCGCGGCGAGTAACTCAGCAGGGCCGCTCCATACTTCTTCGCCTCATGCAGCGCCCGCGACAGATCTCCCGGCTCATGCACCGTGTCCGCATCGGTAAACAGAAACCACTCGCCGTCCCCATGCGACAAGGCACATTGAGCCCCCGCCCAGCACGCATTCGTCTTCCCGGTAAATCCGCCCCGCTCGCTCTGGTCCAGCGCTGGCGCCTCGATCGCCACCACGCCTTTGCGTTCAACCTCCCGCGCAATCTCCCGCGTCGCATCGGTCGAATCGTCGTCCACGACGATCAGCTCCCACTCCACACCCAGCTCAAACCCCGCCTCCGACTGCTCCACCAGCGACCGCAGACACTCCCCCAGCACAGCCTCCTCGTTCCGCGCCGGCACTACCACCGACAGCCGCATCCGCATCTCCGCAGACGCCGCAACCTCCCCGCTCTTCCCCGACCCTTCGCCCGCATCGCTCACAGATTCGTATTATAGGAAGCAGGAGCCTTGCGTGCGCAAATCCAGACCGACTCTTCGATCCGCCGTTCTTCTTCTCACCCTCTGCGTGCTCTCCCTCACCGCCTGCGACCGCGGCGACCACCCCGCACGCATCGGCGCGCCCGCCCCCCAGTTCACCCTCTCCGACGGCGCGCAGAACGTCGACCTCGCCCGCCTCCGCGGCCACATCATCGTCCTCCACTTCTGGGCCACCTGGTGCGCGCCCTGCGTAGTGGAGATGCCCAGCCTCGTGGCTCTCCAGCGCCGCCTCCCGCAGGTCACCGTTCTCGCCATCAGCCAGGACGAAGACCCCGCTGTCTACCGGCAATTCCTCCTCGACTACCACGTGGATCTGCTCACCCTGCGCGACCCCTCCGCCCGCATCCCTCGCCTCTATGGCACCGTCAAGATCCCAGAAACGTACATCATCGACTCGCGCGGCATCCTGCGCCGCAAGTTCGTCTCCGCCCAGGACTGGACCAGCCCCGAGGTCATCGACTACCTCAGCAAGCTCTAGCCGCAGAAAAAAAGTCGTCATTCTGGCGATGTTCCCCTGAGGGCCGTCATTCTGGCGAAGCTCCCCTGAGGGCCGTCATTCTGGCGAAGCCAGAATCTCAGTATTTGTCTTTCGGATCAGCAATTCGTTTCAGGCAAACTGCACTACACCACAAAGTACTTCGCCTGCGGATGATGCACGACGAGCGCATTCGTGCTCTGCTCCGGCTCGATGTGGTACCCCTCGGTCAGGCGCACGTTGATCTTCTCCTCCGGCTTCAGCAGCGCAAAAATCTTCGCCTGGTCCTCAAGATTCGGGCACGCCGGATAGCCGAACGAGTAGCGCGACCCGCGGTACTTCTGGTGGAACAGATCGCGCACGTCCGGCGCGTCCTCGCCGTCGATGCCCAGCTCCCTGCGCATCACCACATGCATGTACTCGGCCAGCGCCTCTGCCGTCTCCACCGAAAGCCCATGCAGGTAGAGGTACTTCGTGAAGTCACCGCCCTCGAAGAGCTTCTGCGTCGCCTGGCTTGCTCTGCTTCCGATCGTCACCACCGAGAAGCCGATCACATCCATCCGCCCGGATTTCTTCGGCGAGAAGAAGTCCGCAATCGACAGCAGCCGTCCCTCTCTCTGCCGCGGAAAATCAATCCGCAGCAGCTCTTCGCTCTGCTTGTCAGGATTGTAGACAATCACCTCGTTGCCCTCGCTCTGCGCCGGATAGTACCCATAGACCACCTTCGGATCGAACCAGTCGTTCGCTATAACCTCCTGCTCCAGCTCTTTCAGAATCGGGCGAAACTTCTCATCGACCAAACGCAGATAGTCGGTGGCTGAGGCTGTCTTCAGTTGCCACTGGTTCTTGAACAACGCGGTCTCGTTGATGTACTTGTACAGCTCATTCAGGTCGAAGTCGCGCCGCGTGCGCACGCCGAAGAACGGCGGCACCGGTATCTCCTCCACATCCTTCACAATGCTCGATCGCTCCGTGGTCGCGGCCGGCAGCGACGCCAGATGCTCCGCCGCGCCGGGCCGGTTGAACTCCCGCCGCGTCGCCCCGTCGCTCAACCGCTTCTCGCGAACGCTCGCGTCCTCGTCCGTCAGATCGCTCATCACATGCAGCCCGGCGAACGCATCCTCCGCGTAGAAGACCGCCGAGCTGTACTCCTTGCGCAGGTCGTCCTCCACATACTTCCGCGTCAGCGCCGCGCCCCCGCAGATCACCGGAATCTGCGACTGAATCAGTTGCAAATCCTGGATCACATACTTCATCTCCAGCGTCGACTTCACCAGCAGCCCCGACAGCCCAATCGCATCCGCGTTGTGCTGCTTCGCCGCCTCGATGATCGCCCGGGCAGGCTGTTTGATTCCCAGGTTCACCACCTTGTACCCGTTGTTGGACAAAATAATATCCACCAGGTTCTTGCCGATGTCGTGTACGTCTCCCTTCACCGTCGCCAGCACCATCGTCCCCCGCTGGTTGCCCTCGGACTTCTCCATCTTCGGCTCCAGATACGCCACCGCGGCCTTCATCGTCGCCGCCGAGTCCAGCACCGAAGGCAGTTGCATCTTGCGCGCGCCAAACAACTCGCCAACCGTCTTCATCCCGTCCAGCAGCACAGTATTGATCAGTTCCAGAGGCGTGTAGCGCGCGAGCGCCGACTCGATAATCTCCTCCAGCGACTGCTTCCTCTCGCCCTGTCCCAGCCCGCGCTCGCCATTGATGATCAGGTGCTTCAGCTTCTCCTCGTCCGTCATATCGTCGGTCGAGGCCGCCGTCTCCTCCTCAGCGCCCGCACCCTTCGTCAGCCCGGTAAAGTACTGCATGTAGATCTGCAACGGGTCCTGTTCCGTCTGCACATTGCGGAAGATCAGGTTGCGTGCCAGCTCCACCTCCGCCTCGGGAATCTTGAACAGCGGATAGATCTTGCTGTAGTTCACAATCGCCGTATCCAGACCGCGCGCTACCGACTCAGCCAGAAACACGCTGTTCAGCACACGCCGCGCATAAGCATTCAGCCCGAAGCTGATATTCGAAACGCCAAGCGTAGTGCGGCAATTCGGCAGCTCCAGCTTGATCCGACGCACCGCCTCCAGAGTCTCCATCCCCGCCGTCCGGTAGTCCTCCTGCCCCGTCGTGATGGGCAGCGTCAGCGCGTCGAAGATCAGGTCCTGCGAGCGCAATCCATACTTCTCCGTGGCCAGCTTGTGGATGCGGTGGGCAACGGCCAGCTTCTTATCCGCCGTCAGCGCCATGCCCACCTCGTCGATCGTCAGCGCAATCACCGCCGCCCCGTAGCGCCGCGCCATCGGCAGCACCTGGCTCGTCCGCTTCTCGCCGTCCTCCAAATTAATCGAGTTGATCACCGGCTTGCCCGGAATCCGTTTCAGCGCCTCCTCGATCACATTTGCCTCGGTGGAATCGATCAGGATCGGCGCGGGTACGCGCGTGGAAATCTTCTCCATCACCCCGTTCATGTACGCGACCTCGTCCTCGCCAACCACTGCGCAGCAGATGTCCAGCAGTTGCGAGCCTTCGCTCACCAGCCGCTTCGCCAGCGTGAAGATGCCGTCGTAGTCGCCCTTGCGCACCATATCTTTGAAGTGCGCAACCCGCGTAGTCGCGTTCATCTCCTCCGCGATAATCGCCGGCTGACCATCCACCTCCAACGGCACCACCGAGAACGCGCTCGCCGCCACCGACTGCGGCTTGTTCGCGCGCGCCAGCGGCCTCAACCCAGCCACAGCCTCCGCCGCAGCCTTGATGTGCGCCGGAGTAGTGCCGCAACATCCGCCAATAATGTTTACGCCGTACTCACTCACAAACCGCCGATGGTGCTCCGCAAACTCCGCCGGCGTCAGCTTGTAGACGGCGTGTCCGCCCACGTTCTGCGGCAATCCCGCATTCGGCAGAACGCTCACCGCCATCGTCGCGTTCTGGCACAGGAACCGCACCGCGTCGTTCATCTCCGCCGGTCCAGTCGCGCAGTTCATCCCAACCACATCCGGCCGGAAGCACTCGATCACCGCCAGCGCAGCGCCGATCTCCGTGCCCAGAAGCATCGTCCCGGTCGCCTCCATCGTGATCTGCACCTGTAGCGGCAGCGTCACGCCGGTATTCCTCATCGCATCGCGACACGCGGCAACCGCAATCTTCACCTGCAAAATGTCCTGGCACGTCTCGACCAGCAGCACGTCCACGCCGCCCTCGATCAGCGCCTCCGCCTGCTCCACATAGCTCGCCAGCATCGCGTCGTACCCGATGTGCCCCAGCGACGGCAGCTTGGTCGTCGGCCCCATCGATCCCGCCACGAATCGCGGCCTCTCTTCCGTCGAGTACTTCTCCGCAACGCTCTTCGCCAGCCGCGCCGCGGCGATATTCAACTCCCGCGTTCGATGCGCAATGCCAAACTCCGTCAGCACCAGCGACGTCGCGCCAAACGAGTCCGTCTCGATCACGTCCGCCCCGGCCTCAAGGTAGCTCGCATGAATCTGCCCAATCACGTCAGGCCGCGTGACAACGAGAATCTCCGAACAGTTTTCCTTCCCCTCAAAGTCGCCTTCGACGGTGAGCGCGTAGTTCTGAATGGACGTTCCCATCGCGCCGTCGTAGACCAGCACGCGTTGCTTCAAGAGATCGAGAAATGTAGGTGAAGTGGACATAGTTGTATTAACCATTCGATGCTTTGGGCGCGGAATAGCACCTCGTTTAGGATACAGGGGAGAAGGCTCAACCCCATGCTTGTTCAGTCAGGGGGCCTTATATTCCAATGGGTGGCGCTTTCCCTATTCCAGGTCACCGCTCAGGCCGTATGCTGGTTGTATTCCCATCTCTGGAGATCTGCCGATGCACCGCACCGCCGTTTCGTTGATGATTCTCGCCGCTGGCCTTATGGCCGCGAACTCTGCCAGTCGAGCGCAGACTCCTGCTGCTGCAATACCTGCCGCCCCTGCTGCGGCCACATCTTCCTCTGCTTCTGCTGCAAGGTCTTCCGCTCCTGCTGCGGCGGCTCAACCGGCATGGGTTGTCCGCAGCAACCAGTACACCCGGATGCTCCTCGACGTGCAAATGAAGCACTCGCCCGAGAGGGCCTCGCAAGAGGGGCTGGCGAAGTACGATTCCTTGATAACGGATGCAACGCGCGCCGACGAGATCGCACAGCGCAAGGAACTCCAGAACGTTCTCGCAAACCTGAAGAAGATCGAGGCGAAGGAGAAGGATCGTGACGTACGCGAGGACCTGGAGATTCTCCAGAAGACCTTCAACCTGCAATTCCGAGAGGACGATTACCTTTTCGCGCACAACGTCCAGTTCATCGACGCCAGCCAGGCGGTCTATATCGGGCTGAGCACTTTGTTGGAGGACAAGATCCCGGCCGAGCGCAGGGCCGCGGCCGTGGCCCGCCTGCGCAAGTACGCCGGCGTGGAACCGGGATTCAAGCCGTTTACCGATGTTCTCATGCAGCGAACGATGGAGCAGATGGCCAAACCCGCCATGGTCTATCCCTCAGCAAATGAGATGGAGTCTGAAATAGGACGCAATAAAAACTACATCGACGGCATGAGAACGTTGTTCGTCAGGTACAAGCTGACCGGATGGGAGGAGCCTTTCGCAAAGCTGCAGCAGGAGCTGGCCGGCTACGATACCTGGATCCGCGCAACCGTAATGCCCAAGGCCGGGACCAACCTCCACATGACGCCCGAGGAGTACGCCTTCAGCCTCGAAAACACTGGCGTCGATCTTCCCCCGGCACAACTTGCAACCCAGGCCCGCGAATCCTTCACCGGGGTCCAGGCAGAGATGGCACCGCTTGCCGTCGAGGTCGCCAGGCAGCACGGATGGGCCTCCTCAGACTACCGCGATGTGATTCGCCAGTTGAAGAAGACACAGCTCACCGGCGACGCCATCCTGCCGTTTTACCAGGCGCGGCTCAAGGCGATCGAAGAGATCGTCGTCGCAAAGAATCTGGTGACGCTGCCCGATCGTCCAGTCACCCTCAGCCTTGCCGCAGCGGACGGGACGGCGCAGCAGCCTGCCCCCAACACCGGCCAGAAGGGAGAGTTTGTGCTGCCGCTAAATATCCCGGCGGCACCCGTTGGCTCGCCGGACAAGTTCGACGACTTCACCTACGACGCGGTCGCATGGCCCATGACCGCGCATGTGGCGCGCCCCGGTCAGGAGCTGCTGTTCAATTCGATGCAGCAGCATGGGGTGAGTCTGGCGCGCGAACGGTATGCCTCCAACTCGACCGACATCGAGGCCTGGGGACTCTACTCGGAGTGGATCATGCAACCCTATGAGCCGGTCGAGGGCCAACTCATCACCTTGCAACTGCGCCTGCTTCGCGCCGCGCTTGTGTTTCTCAACTCCGGGCTGCAGTCAGGCAAGATTTCTCCGGACGATGCGGCCAAGGTGCTGCAGAACGATGTGGTTCTTAGCCCTGCGTTCGCCAGGGAAGAGATGGAGAACTTAATCTTCAGTTCGCCGGGGCAGGCCTATAGCGGCTTTTATGGGTACACCCAGATGCTCCAGCTACGCAAGGACACCGAGGCGGCATTGGGGCCGAAGTTCGACGCCAAACAATTCCACGACTTCCTGCTGGCCCAGGGACTGCTTCCTCCCGACCTGCTGCGCAAGGCCGTCATGGAAGACTTCATTCCGGCACAGAAGAAGAAATAAGCCGCACCGCAAACCTGAGCAGATGAAAACGGATGGGGCATCGGCAATCCGGCAGGTCGCCGATGCCTCTTACTCCCGCTCCAGCACCACCGCAAAAAATCCGTCGCACCCATGGACCCCAGGCAGAGTGCGCAGTACGCCATCTCTCACCGCCGCGCCAATCAGCCCATCTGCCGCATCCTGCTTCAGCACCCCGGTCTCCGCCAGCTTTGCGATCAGCGTCTCCACCGGAATCCGCCGCACTCCAGCATCTTTCGCCACCGCCTCCACCACCTGCTCATTCTCCTCCGGCTCCAGCGAGCAGGTGGAGTACACCAGCCGCCCGCCCGCTGCCAGCCGCGCAATCGCCCCGCGCAGAATCGCTCTCTGTCGCGCCGCCTGCCGCGCCAGGTCCTCCACGCGCAGCCGATGCCGTATCTCCGGATTGCGCGCCAGCGTCCCTGTCCCGCTGCACGGCACATCGCACAGAATCAGATCGAACTTTGCATCGCGTTCGTCTTCCACGGCTACAGCCGAAGCATCCGCCACAGCGCACTGCACGCGCTCGGCATACGCATAACGCCGCAGCCGCGCCACCATCAACGCCAGCCGCTTCGCGCTCACGTCCGTCGCCAGAATCTCCGCGCCGCCGGTACCACACATCTCGGGGTCCCCGGCGAGCTTGCTCGCTGGGGTGAGCGTCTCGGGGTCCCCGGCGAGCTTGCTCGCTGGGGTGAGCGTCTCGTCTTTAGGATGTGAATTCAGCCGCATCGCCAGCATCAGCGTCTTTCCCCCAGGAGCGGCGCAGCAGTCCCACACGCGCGCCGCGCGCCCCGTCGCAATCGGCATCGCCGCCGCTGCAAGCTCCGCCACCAACCGCGATCCATCGTCCATCTGCGGCACTGTTTCTCTGGACGCCACACCACCTTTTGCCTCAGCGAACAGCAATCCTGCAACCGGCTCGCGCTGGTCGTACTCGCAGATTGCCAGCGCGGCCTCGCTCCCATACTCCGCCACCCAGCGCCCCACCAGCCACAGCGGATGTCCCAACCGCTCCGCGAACGCCGCCGTCGACTCGAAGATTCTCGTCCCCGGCTTTTGCGCTGCCACCAGCTTGCGCAGCACAGCATTCACCATCCCAGCCGCATGAGGCTGCCCCGCCGCGCGACACATCTCCACGCTCTCATTCAGCACCGCGTGCGCCGGAATCCGGTCCATATGCAGCAACTGAAACGCACCCATGCGCAACGCCAGCGCCACCGGCTCCGCCAGCCTCTGATCGGGCCGCGACAGCAGCTTCGCCAGGCGCGCGTCCAGCGCAATCTGCCAGCGCAACACGCCCATCACCAGCGCCGTCGCCAGATTGCGGTCCTCCGGCGTCAGTTCATCCGTTCGCGCCGAGTGCAGCAGCTCATCGCTGTGTCCTTTGCCCGCGCCCACCAGCGTCAGAATCTCAAACGCCGCAGCCCGCGCCGGTGCAATCTTCGCAATCGCCTCCGCCGCCGAAGCCGTCGGCCCCGCTGAACGTGGCCGCCGCCTCACCGCACCAGCCATCTCGATTCTCAAACCTCATACCTCATAGCCCATAACTCATAGCACATACGTCATAGCCCATAGCCCATAGCTGAAACAATAAAAATTGGTCTGCGCGCCACGACCTGTCCGGCGATTCAATCCCCAACCCTCTCGCCGCTGCGCATCTGAAATCCGTGCAGAAACTCCGTCGCGCTCATCCGCCGCTTGCCTTCCATCTGCACCTCGTCGAAGACCACGGAGCCGCCGCTGCCGCACCCCACCGCCATCTCGTCCCTCGCCACGCGCAACACTCCAGCATCAATTCCATCCTCAACACCCACATGCATCCGATGCACAATCAATTTCTTCCCGCGCAGCCGCGTATGTGCTCCCGGCCACGGCTCAAATCCGCGCCAGCGATCGTAGATCTGCCGCGCCGTCCGCGAAAAATCGATCGCCCCATCTTCCCGCGTCAGAATCGGAGCCAGTGTCGCTTGCGCCTCGTCCTGCTTCTGTCCCGCCAACGTCCCCGCATCCAATCCCGCCAGCGTCTCCACCATCAACTCCGCGCCCACCGAAGCAAGCTTCCGAAAGAGATCGACCGCCGTCTCCTCCGGCGCAATCGCCACCTCGCGCGCCAGCAGCATCTCGCCCGTATCCAGTCCCTCGTCGAGCCGCATCGTGGTCACGCCCGTCACCCTATCGCCGTTGGCCACCGCCCACTGCACCGGCGCGGCCCCGCGATACTTCGGCAACAACGACCCATGCAGATTGATGTTCCCCAGCCGCGGCAGCTCCAGCATCCACTGCGGAATGATCCGTCCGTATGCCACCACCACAATCGCATCCGGCCGCTCCAGCTCCAGCCGCGCGCGAAACTCCGTATTGTTCTTGATCATCTCCGGCTGCACTACCGCAATCCCATGCGCCGCGGCCGCCCGCTTCACTGGCGGAGCCTGCATCTCCATCCCGCGTCCTGCCGCGCGGTCCGGCTGCGTCACCGCCAGTGCAACCTCATGCCCCGCATGGATCACCGCATCCAGCGTACCCACCGCAAACTCAGGCGTCCCACAAAACACCAGCCTCATCACTCACCACTTATCCCTTACCCCTTATCCCTGTCCTTTACCACTCGCCATTCTTCTGCATCTTGCGAATCTTGCGCAGCACCAGTTCGCGCTTCAGCCGGCTGATGAGGTCGATGAACAGGACCCCGTTCAAATGGTCGATCTCATGCAGAATTGCGCGCGCCAGCAACTCCTCGCCCTCCACCTCGAACCACTCGCCGTGCTCATTCTGCGCCTTCACCTTCACCCACGCCGCCCGCCTCACCTTCTCGCGGATGTCCGGCAGACTCAGGCATCCCTCTTCCTCCACCTGCCTGCCCCTGGTCTCCACAATCTCGGGATTGATCAGCACCAGCTTGTCCTTGGGGTCCTTCCTGAAGCTGACATCGATCACCGTAAGCCGCTTTGTGATGGCAATCTGCGGCGCAGCCAACCCGATCCCCTGCCCCACATACATGCTCTCGAACATCTCCGCCACCAGCCTCCGCAGCGCCGCGTCGAAGACCGTCACCGGCTCACACATCTTCGCCAGCACCGGGTCCGGATACAACACGATCTCGTGTATCTTCACCGCTTCCTTCGCCGCCATCATCGTCGCCGTCGTCGCCATCGTCTTCCCTGACTCAGTTCGTCATTCCAGCTTTTGCTCGTCATTCCAGCTTCAGTTCGTCATTCCAGCTTCAGTTCGTCATTCCAGCTTCAGTTCGTCATTCCAGCTTCAGTTCGTCATTCTGGCTTCAGTTCGTCATTCCAACTTTTGCTCGTCATTCTGGCGCAGCCAGAATCTCCGTATTTCGTCTCTGCCTTTGCCGTTGCCTTTACTTACCCCTTACCCTTTGCCCCTTACCCCTGCTCTAATACTCCCGAATCTGCTCGCAATATCCCTTGTAGTTCCGCTGCATCTCGCCCAGCGAATCCCCGCCAAACTTCTCCATCGCCAGCCGCGCCACGGTCAGTGCAACCATCGCCTCCGCCGCCACGCCAGCCGCCGGAACCACGCAAACGTCGCTCCGTTCATACGATGCTTTTACCGGCTCCCGCGTCGCAAAACTCACCGAACCCAGTGGCCTTCTAAGCGTCGAGATCGGCTTCAGATAGCCCCGCACCACCACATCCTCGCCATTCGAAATCCCGCCCTCGATCCCGCCCGCATTGTTCTGCTCGCGCGAGAACTTTGTGAAGTCGCCGTCCTTGCCATCGCCCGCGCCCGCGTATCCAATCTCGTCGTGTACCACGCTTCCCAGCGACTCCGCCGCCGTCACTCCGCGCCCAATCTCCACGGCCTTCACCGCCTGCAAGCTCATCACCGCCTGCGCCAGCAGCCCATCCAGCCGCTCGTCCCAGTTCACATGCGTCCCCACGCCCGGCGGCAGACCATGCACCACCACCTCGAAGACGCCGCCAATCGTATCGCCCGTCTTCAGCACCGCATCCACCTCGGCCTTCATCCGCAGCTCGTCCTCCGCATCGACGCAGTTCAGCAGCACCTCGTCCTTCGCCGCGAGCGCGACAATCTCCTCCCACGTCGCAGCCCGCCGCAACTCAGCCTTCCCCACGCGCACCACATGGCTCGCCACCTCGACGCCGAGTGCCCGCAGCAGCATCTTCGCCAGCGCCCCGCAAGCCACTCGCGCCGCCGTCTCCCGAGCGCTCGACCGCTCCAGCACATAGCGCGCGTCCGGGAAGTCGTACTTCAAGCTCCCCGCCAGGTCCGCGTGCCCCGGCCTCGGGCTGGCCACAGCCTTGTGCTTTGCCGCATCGCCCGCGCCCTCCCCAACGAAGACCGGCAGAATCTCCTCCCAGTTCTTCCAGTCCGCATTGGCAATCGTCATCGCCACCGGCGACCCGATCGTCTTGCCATGCCGCACGCCGCTCAGGATGTGTGCGCGGTCCTGCTCGATGCGCATTCTCCCGCCGCGTCCATAGCCCTTCTGCCGCCTCCACATCTCGCGGTCCAGCAGCGCCTGGTCCACCGGCACGCCCGCCGGCAGTCCGCTCACCAGCGCCACCAGCGCCTCTCCGTGGCTCTCTCCCGCAGTTGAAAATCGCAGCATTTATCTCTCTCAGTCCAAACTCTTTCTGTCCAGACTCAGATTGTAACAACTCCCTACCCGTCGCCCCCATATGACTGAATCCGTCATCCCGACCGGAGCGCGAAGCGCGGAGTGGAGGGACCCCCGCATTTCGCTTTTGCTGTTGTCTGTTCGCGCCCCCAATCCACCCCGGCCACTCATAACGTGCCATGCATCTCACCCTCCCCCAACTGCATCTAAAATAGGTTCCAATCGCGTTCCGCCTGACTAGAATCATCCCGCGCGTAAAAAGGGGAAACCCGCATGTCTCTCAAGCTCAGGATCAACAACGTCCTCACCTCCGTCGATCTCCCCCCAGACACGCCTCTCCTCTGGGCCTTGCGCGATACCCTCGACCTCAAGGGTGCCAAGTACGGCTGCGGCATTGGCGCCTGCGGGGCCTGCACCGTCCTCGTCGACGGCGTCGCCACCCGCTCCTGCATCACCCCCATCGGCGCCGTCGCCAGTAGCTCCATCACCACCATCGAGGGTCTCTCCCCCGACGGCACCCACCCGGTTCAGCTCGCGTGGGAGCAGCTCGACGTCCCGCAGTGCGGCTACTGCCAATCCGGCCAGGTCCTCACCGCCGCCGCGCTGCTCTCCCACACGCCGCATCCCACCGATGCCCAGATCGACGCTGCCATGAGCAACAACCTCTGCCGTTGCGGCACCTACTCGCGCATCCGCCAGGCCATCCATCAGGCCGCCTCATCCGCCGCACCCACCGCCGCACCTCAGAAGAAGTAGGAGGCCCACCCCATGCAACCCACTCTCAAGCCTCTCTCTCGCCGAACCTTCCTGCAGATCACCGCCCTCACCGGCGGTGGCCTCGCCCTCGGCCTCTTCGATTCGCCCTTCGCCCTCGCACAAGGTCCGCCGCGCGCCGACCTCTCCCCCCGCGCCTTCATCCACATCGCCCCCGACGGTGTCATCACCCTCATGGCCAGGGCCCCCGAGATCGGCCAGGGCGTCAAAACCATGTACCCCATGATGATCGCCGAGGATCTCGACGCCGATTGGTCCACCGTCCGCGTCCAGCAGGCCGACCTCGACGACTCCCTATACGGCAATCAATCCTCCGGCGGCAGCACCGGCACGCAGAACAACTACCTCCCGCTGCGCCGCGTAGGTGCCGCCTGCCGCCAGATGCTCGTCTCCGTCGCCGCCACGCGCTGGGCCGTCCCCGCATCCGAATGCACCACCGCACTGGGCCACGTCCTCCACGCGGCTTCCAACCGCTCCTTCGGCTACGGCGATCTCGCCTCCGGCGCCGCCCTCCTCACGCCGCCCGCGCTCGCCTCCGTCCAGTTGAAAGACCCCAAGGACTTCCGCATCCTCGGCAAGCCTCAGGCCAACGTCGATAACCACGCCATCGTCACCGGCAAGCCGCTCTTCGGCATCGACGTCACCGTCCCCGGAATGCTGCACGCTGTCATCGAGAAGTCTCCCGTCTATGGCGGCAAGGTCAAGTCCGCCAACCTGGACGCAATCCAGAAGCTCCCCGGCGTCCGCCACGCACTCATCCTCGCGCCCGCGCCCGCCGCGGGCTCAATCGACACTACCACCGAGCCCGGAGTCGCCATCGTCGCCATCGGAATCGAACCCGGCGTAGCCATCTTCGCCGATACCTGGTGGCAGGCCCAGTCCGCACGCCGAGCCCTCAAGGTCGACTGGGACTTCGGCCCCGGCGTCACCCAGAGCAGCGAAAACTTCGCCGCCCGAGCCGCCGAACTCCTCAAATCTCCTCCCGCCAACACCCTGCGCAGCTATGGCGACATAGACGCTGCCCTCGCCTCCGCCGCCAAGGTCGTCGAAGCCACATACACCTATCCATTCCTGGCTCACGGAACGCTCGAACCGCAAGGCACAACCGCCTCCTTCAAGGACGGCAAGCTCGAACTCTGGACCACTAGCCAGTCGCCCGGCGGTGGCCGCTCCCAGGCCGCCCGCGCACTCAACATCCAGCCCAGCGACATCACAGTCCACATCTGCCGCAGCGGCGGAGGCTTTGGCCGCCGCCTGAACAACGACTACCTGGTCGAGGCCGCATGGCTCGCCAAACAGGTCGGCGGCCCGGTCAAGCTCCTCTGGTCCCGCGAGGACGACATCAGTCACGATGACTACCGCCCCGGAGGCTCGCACTCGCTTCGCGCCGGCCTCGACGCCCAGGGTCATATCGTCGCATGGCGGCAGCACATGGCCACCTACGGCGACGGCCCGCGCCTGGTCTCCTCCGCCGGAATCGACGCCACCGAGTTCCCCGCAGGCCGCGTCCCCGCCTACGCCCTCTACACCTCCACCCAGCCGCTCATCCTGCGCACCGGAGCACTCCGCGCACCCGGCCACAACGCCTACGGCTTCGTCATCGAATCCTTCCTCGACGAGCTGGCCACCGCAGCCAACCGCGACCCCCTCGACCTCCGCCTGGAAATCCTCAGCGCCACGCCCGTCCCCATGCCTGCGGAAGCCAACGGCCGCCGAATGACAGACTCGCTCAATCCCGACCGCCTCAAGGCTGTCCTCCAGCTCGTCGCCGAAAAATCCAACTGGGCCGCGCGCAAGCCCACTCCCGGCCACGGATTCGGCATCGCCGCCCACTACTGCCACGCCGGCTACTTCGCAGAGGTCGCCGAAGTCTCCGTCGACTCCTCCAACCGCATCACCGTCCACCACGTCTGGGCCGCCGGAGACGTCGGCAGCCAGATCATGAACCCCTCCGGGGCCGCCGCTCAGGTCGAGGGCTCCATCCTCGAGGGCATGAGTCAGATGCAGCAGGAGATCACCCTCGCTGACGGCCGCATCCAGCAGTCCAACTACCCCCAGCACCCGCTCGTCCGCTTCCGCCAGTCGCCCGTCATCGACATCTTCTGGCATCTCTCGGAGAACGGTCCCACCGGCCTCGGCGAACCCGCCCTCCCGCCCGTCCTGCCCGCCATCGTCAACGCCGTCTTCAGTGCCACCGGCAAGCGAATCCGCACCCTCCCCCTGGCCCGCAGCGGCTTCAGCTTCGCCTGACCCCGCTCCACATCGTCATTCTGGCGCAGCGCCGGGTGCCCCATCTTCGCCGCAGTCTCATCGCGAGAAGCGCAGTCGAAGGACCTGTGGTTGTCTGTTCTTCGCCGTTGCCTGTTCTTCGCCATTGCCTGTTCTTCGCCGTTGTCTGTTCCTTGTCGTTGTTTGTTCTTGCTGTCATCCTGAGCGCGTCTTTCCAGCGCGAAGGACCCCGACGAAGCTCGGTCCACCCCAACCCTCCATCCCTTTCTCCCACAAAATCCCCGCCGTTGCTCTTGCCGACCGCCAGCCGCTCCATCCTCATACCACACAGCTCATAGCCCATAGCTCGAACCGGAAAAATCGTCGTCGCATCCGCAAAATCCCCGCCGTTGCTCTTTCTTACCCCTTACCCCTTACCCCTGTTTTCGTGTCAAGCCCATCGAACCCTAAAATTCCCCCTAACCAACACCAAACAAACCACTTCACCCAGAAAAATAGTTGGCATACTAGTTTCTCTCCAAGGCGTATAATATCCCGCGTCACATTGGTTTCATTCCCGATGGGAATCGACGCTGGGCTGTGGATCATGGCCTGCCCAAAGAAGCCGGATATGCTGCTGGTATCAACCCGGGGTTGCTGCTGTTCGAGAGATGTAAAGAATGCGGGATCAAGGAAACTTCCATCTATTGCTTTACTCAGGACAACACCAGGCGGCCTTCGGTTCAGAAACAGGCATTCAGCGATGCCAGCGTTGCGTTTGCTTTTGAGATTGCGCGCCGTGGAGCGGCTCTGCTTGTCGTCGGCGATGAAACCTCGAAGCAATTCCCCAAGGCGTTAAACGAATTCCGGCATCGCCAGGGTGCCGGAATGAAGGTGAATCTACTGGTCAACTATGGCTGGGAATGGGATCTGGCCGGTCTTAAAAACGGCGGCTTGCGTTCCGGTGAGGTTTCGCGCCTGGATTTGATCGTACGCTGGGGAGGAAGACGCCGATTAAGCGGTTTTCTTCCTGTGCAATCGATTTATGCGGATTTCTATGTCCGGGATGAATATTGGCCAGATTTCGATCTACAGCATTTTGAGCACGCACTGGCCTGGTTTAAAAACCAGGACCCGACACTCGGCGGGTAATAGGTGGATGCTGGTTTTAAGGCAATAGCCGGGTGCCCCATTCATCGCGGCTTTATCGCGATGGGTGGGGTGGATGCGGTTCTGCTTATCCTGATTCTGCGTCTCGTCGGCGGCGGCCGAATCCGCGAGATGTAGTCCACCTGCCAAGACAGCAAAAGATGCCCTCCGTTGCTATGGGGCCCCGATGACCGGCACGTCGAATAATCCGACGCTTCAGCTTCAGATACAACTATTGAGTATTCCCCCACATCACATGAACACTGCGCCTGCGGGATACTTGGTTGTACTGGTTCGTACACCATCGAAACCCCCTGTCCGCTGAAAGGCTCCAACATGAAAATATCGCATCTACTCCGCCCTGCGGCCTTGGCTGCAACTATCTTCACTTGTTCCTTAGGCACCGGAACCCTGCTCGCTCAGGCCGCCCCAGACAACACCCAACAGAACAAAGTTCAATCGCCGACCGCTGACAATCAACCCAATGCCAAATCGGATCGACTTCTGACTGCGAGCGTTCGCAAGGCGATTATCGCGGATAAGAATCTATCCACCTACGCCCACAACGTCAAGATCATCACCAGCAATGGTCAGGTCACGCTGAAGGGACCAGTCAAGTCGGAGGAAGAGAAGCAACAGGTGTTCACGGATGCAACCAGCGCCACGACGTCTGACAAAGTGACCAATCAACTCACCGTCAAACAGTAGTTTCCCGCGCGACAAACATCGCTGCTCCGGCAGCCATAGGAGTTCCAAATGTCTAACAAAACCGTTGCAGTATTCGGCATCTACAAGACGCTCGGCACGGCAGAAGCCGCTGTCGATCACCTCCTCTCAAATGGATTTACCAACTCCGCGATCTC
>Ga0224555_1000555_pt1 | contig 56855 bp, 53 predicted proteins | sample 714S23034metaG_FD_180687 | JGI IMG/M metagenome (GOLD analysis project Ga0224555, IMG submission 180687) | Peat soil microbial communities from Stordalen Mire, Sweden - 717 S2 30-34 | ecosystem: Environmental > Terrestrial > Soil > Wetlands > Peat | place: Sweden: Norrbotten County, Stordalen... | reverse complement strand
GGTCTTGGGGATGTTTCGCCGATTGGTGGTCAGCGTGGCGCAAGCGGCCATCGCCAAAGCCCAGACACCACAAACCCGCTGGAGTGTCCGCCGCTACCAACAGCAATTCGCGCATCGGAACGGCGGATCTGAGCGCCTCCGTGCGCTCGCCTTCGCCAAAAACCCTGCTTCATGGAGGTTGCCTATATGAAAAGACGCGTCCTACTTCAATGATTGATTGCGAAGAATTCTCTGTTCTCTGCGGCTCAATTCGTTATTTTTACGCTGCGGTAGAATTAAGAGTGCATGAGCAAGTTGCTGCTAATCGACGACGAAACGGACGTCCAATACTCGTTTCAGCGGATTTTTGACTCGCCGGATATCGAGCTGACCACGGCCTCGAGCGGCGAGGAAGGTTTGAAGCTGATTCCCAAGATCAAACCCGACCTGGTTCTCATGGACATCCGCATGGGCGGGATGAATGGGTTGGAAACGCTGCGGCGCATCCGCCAGATGGATTCGCGACTGCTCGTGATCCTGATGACCGCTTACGGCACCACGCAAACGGCCATCGAAGCGATGAAGCTCGGCGCTTACGATTACCTGCTCAAGCCGTTCGACGTGCTGAAGCTCAAGGAGATCGTCACCAAGGCGCTCAAGGCCGCGCACGACATGCGGCAGGTCGTCTCCTACCAGCCGCTGCTCGAGTCCGAGGATTACGAGCTGGGCATCGTCGGCCGCAGCGAAGCGATGCAACAGGTGTTCAAAATGATCGGGCAGGTCGCGGGCACCGACGCCACCGCGCTCATCACAGGCGAAAGCGGCACCGGGAAGGAACTCGTGGCGCGGGCGATCTACCACCACAGCAACCGGGGGACGCAGCCGTTTCTGGCGGTCAATTGCGCCGCCATCCCGGAACAGCTTCTCGAAAGCGAACTGTTCGGCCACGAACGGGGCGCGTTCACCGGCGCGACCATGCAGCGCATCGGAAAATTCGAGCAATGCAACGCCGGCACCATTTTCCTGGATGAGATCGGCGACATGACGCCGGCGACGCAGACGAAGATTCTCCGCGTATTGCAGTCCGGCACTTTCGAGCACGTCGGCGGCAACACCGCCATCAAGGTGGACGTGCGGGTCATCGCGGCGACCAACAAACCCCTGGAGGAAGCGGTTGCCGCGCGTCAATTCCGGGAGGACCTGTTTTACCGCCTGAACGTCGTGCGCATTCACATTCCGCCGCTGCGCGAGCGGCGCGAGGACATCCGGTTGCTGGTGAATTATTTCCTCAAAAAGCTGGCGCGCGACCAGCAGAGGCCGCCCAAATCCATTGCGGCGGGCGTGATCAAGGCACTCGAGCAGTACCATTGGCCGGGCAATGTCCGCGAACTGGAAAACGTGATCCGCCGCGCGCTCGTCGTCGCAAAAGGCGACGCCATTTTGATGAGCGATCTGCCCATGGAAATGGCTGGCGCCGCGTCTCCGGTGTCCACCAGCGCTTCGGCGTCCGCGCCCCTGCCCGCCACGGGCGCGGAGGCGGGGATGACCGACGTGGTGATGCTGGCGCGGCGGCTGTTTCAATGGGCGCGCAAGGATCCCAAATTGAGGCTCATTCCGGCGGTGGAACGCGAGCTGGTGATCCAGGCCCTCAAGGAGACCAGCGGCAACCAGGTCCAGGCCGCGAAGCTGCTCGGCATCACGCGCGCCACGCTGCGCAAACGGATCGAGAAATTTGAGATCCACCGGGAGCTGAACCTGACGTGAAGCTGCACGGTTGATTTTGGCCGATTCTCTGCTAATTCATAACGCGTGACCGAACCCAGTCTTTTGCTGCTGATCCCCGCATACAACGAAGAGCAGCGGATCGAACCGGTGCTTCGGGATTACGGCCTCTATTTCCAGGAACACTATCGGGGGAAGTTCCAGCTCGTCGTCGTCTTGAACGGTTGCCGGGACAACACCCTGGGCGCGGTGCAGCGCGTCGCCGCCGGGTTCCCGTTTATCAGCGCCCTGGAATTCAAGGAGGCGATCGGCAAGGGCGGCGCGTTGATCGAAGGCTTGAAACTCGCGCCGCTGGCGGATTTGATCGGCTATGTGGACGCGGACGGGGCATCGCCCCCGCGCGCATTCCATGACCTGGTCAAACGGACGAAGGACGCGGATGGCGTCATCGGCTCGCGCTGGTTGCGGGGTGCCGTGCTGCACGAGGCCCAGACCCGATTGCGGCGGTTCACCAGCAGGTGCTTCCATGTCATCGTCGAAGTGCTGTTCTGGATGCACGTCAAGGACACGCAATGCCCGTGCAAAGTCATGCGAAGGGCGGCGGTGGAAAAAATCCACGCCTCGTTGCGCATCGCGGATCTGGCGTTCGACGTCAATCTTCTGGTGTCCTTGAAACGCGCCGGGTTCAGCGTTTTGGAAGTGCCGACGGAGTGGACGGACAAGATGGGTTCCAAGGTGACCTCCTCGCTGTTCCGGGCTTCGATCACAATGTTTCTTTCGGTGGTCCGTTTGCGGCTGGTTTACTCGCCGCTTTACCGGTGGTTGCGTCCGTTGCGTCCGTTGGAAGGATGGATCTACAGAAAACTCCGAGCGCCGCAGCCTCGGTCTGCAGGCCACCTGTCGCCAAAGTCAGACACCGGCATCGATTCCCTGGACTAGACGACCGGGCTGGATATTCGCGGTTTGGTTTTGTGAAACGAAAACCAAACGCAGACGGCAAACAGGACCAAGCCGAATGTGCCAATCGTCTGAATCACCGTCTTGAAGGTGTCATGGCGAAAATAAAGGGTCAGGCCATAGCCAAGCGCGACCGCCAGCAGCCAAGGCACGGCGGCGAAGCGCGACCGGGCCATCAGGTTGTTGATGAGCACCGTGGAGAGCGTCAACGGCAACATGCACCAGGTGAACCAAGGAACCAGCGGCGAGGCTATTTCGAGAAACGATTTGTCGTACACAACGCGCAACGGCAGTGATGGAAACAAGGTGCACATGAACGCCGCGCCCCCACCCGCCAGCGCCGTCAAGACCAGGGTCAGTTTCAACGCGTTCGATTCCTCGCCCAACGCCGTGCTGCGCGCGACCTTGGGAAACATGACCGCCGTCAGCGGCGCTGTGAAGTAGAACACCGCGCGACCGATGATTCCCGCCGCGGCGTAGTAACCGGTCTGTGCCGGAGGGAAAAAATGGCGCACGAAGATCATGTCGGCACCCAGCATGAACGTGCTGACGCCGAGGCCGAGCGTGAGAGGCACCACCCGCGCCAGCCAGGCGGGCCAAATCATAGGCACGGCTTCGCCGCGGAAGCAATCCCGGCTGAACCATCCACCAATCATCAGGGTGGCGCACGAGCCTGCCAGGACGGCGGTCAATGCACCGGCAGCGTAGCCCTTCAGCAGGCCGACGATCAGGAACACACCGCCGAGGCGGACCGCGCCTTCGAGGATTGCGGTCCAACCACACCACAGAAAATTCTGGCGTCCTTGCAGCACGCCCAGCACGACCGGTCGCCAGAGAAACACCAGTCCGGTCAGCACCGCGATCCAAAGCGCCGCGGGGTTGGAAATTCCCAGAGCGTGGCCGATCTGGTCGCGCAGCAGAAACACGGCTGCCGCCATGATGAGCCAGAGCAGAAAAGTGCCGCGTAACACTCCCCGCATGACCCCGGCCAACTCCCGCTCGTGTTCGGGATTCAGCGCCGCCGCCGCTTGTTGCATGAACACTCCCTGCAACCCGACGGCCGGGATTCCCATCTGCCCGATGACATACAAGAGCGTGGTGAAGGCTCCATATTCCTCTTTCGGCATCCGGCTCGCGGGCATGTGACAGGCATACATCATCGCCCCTCCCAGCGTTGTCGCCAGCATCATCCAACCGCTCTGCCGGAAAAAGGTGATGTGGTGCTTAGGACTGGACATGGAGGAAGGCTCGGCTTTGGCTGCGATCATGTGTTCAGGAGAATACCATGGCGACCTCGTTCAAGGAAGCGAGCGCAAAAAACGCAAGAGCAATTCCTCGCCGTTCTCCAACGCCTTTAGCGAAATCCACTCTTCCGCCGTGTGCGCCTGGGCGATGTCGCCGGGCCCGAACACGACGCTGGGAATCCCCCCTTCGGCCAGCACCGCGGCATCGCAAAAGAAATGAACGCCCACAGGTTTCCGCTGGCCGGCGCAGCGAACGAACCGCCGCACCAGCGGCAGGTCGGGATCGGTTTCGAGCGGCAGACAAGGCGCAAGTTTCTCGCTCACGATGGCCGCCCTGAACTTTTTCCGCGCAAGAAATCCGCCCAGCTCGCGCCGGACGCCGGTTTCGGTTTCGCCCGGCAGCGTCCGGCGATCGATGGTAATGGCGCAGGTATCGGGGACGATATTGGGCTGCGTGCCGCCATGAATCGTGCCGACGTTGATCGTTGCGGTGCCGAGCAGGGGATGCCGGCGCTTGCGGAGGCTCGCGGCGTAGCTGGTTTCGAGCGAGTCCACAATACGCGCCATGGCATGCACGGCACTGCGTCCGAGCTCGGGTCGCGCGCCGTGGGCGGACTTTCCTCGCGTTTCCAGCCGCAACCACAAACTGCCCTTGTGCGCGGTGACCACGTCGAGGCGCGTCGGCTCGCCGACGATGGCAAGGTCGGCTTTCAGTCCGCCGGCAACCAATGCGCGGGAACCCGCCTGCGCATTCTCCTCGTCCACCACGCCGGCGAAGACGATTTCGGTTTCCCGGGGCCTTCGACCCGATCGCGCGATCGCGCAAAGCGCTTCGAGCATCGCCGCCACGGAACCCTTCGTGTCGCAGGCGCCCCGGCCGAAAAGCCGTCCATTTCCCTGGCGCGGTCGGAATTGCGCGGGTTCGGCATTGACGGTGTCGAGATGGGGCACGAGCAGAATCCGGCGCCGAACCTTGCCCGACGGCAAAAGTCGCGCGAGCAGATTGGAGCGGTCCGGCAGGACTTTTTGCAGTTCCACCTCCAGCCCGGATTTCGCGGCGACGGCCGCAAGGAATTCCGCCACGCGCCGTTCGCCGGCGCGGCTGTCGCCCGCCGGCAGAAACGCCGGATTCACGCTCGGCAGCGCGATCAATTCGCTCAATAATTTGCGTGTTTTCGTCATGCGAACCCTCGAAGCCAACGGGCGCAGAGGGTAGGGATTGGCGCGGACGGTGTCGAGCGTCAACGGGACAATCCGCAGGCGCATGAATTCCTCTCGAATCAATTGAAACCTCGGATCCCGCCGCGGCGGGACGGATTCACACGGATAAATGACAACGAAGTATCCGGGTGGGGCGAGCGTCCTCGCGAGCCGAATCGTGCGGTTCGACCGAGGCTCGCGAGGACGCTCGCCCCACCCGTCGACCGGTTTTCCTTTCTTTAACTGCAAGGCCAGGGATTTATTGGGCCATTTTCCGCGGTGCGCGCAGGAAACAATTGCCGGTTGCGGGAGTCGGAAATGGAGTTATGTTTTTCATGGAAAGGTGTTCGTATGAAAAAGACGATGAAACAGAAGTTGGATCAGCCGAAGCCTTTCACCCCCGGCCTCAGCAAGGCGGCGGTCAGACAGCATGCGTACGAATTGTTTCGTGACAAACTGCCGGATCATCCGCTGACGATCGAGGACTGGGTGTTGGCCGAGAAGGATCTTGCGAATTCGATGGAAGCCGAAGAATCCGACTGAGCCGGCTCCATCACTTGGGATTTCGCTGCGCTGGCGTGGACAAAATGCCCTTAAAACGTCTGCGTCCGCGTCGGCGCAGTCTGTCGAGAGACGGTCACTTTCCTTTCAGGATCGCGACTCCGTAGTCACGGTTCATTTTTGCGATAAAACTCAGGCTGATTTCCTTCGGACAGACGGCCTCGCAGGAACCGGTCACGGTGCAGTTCCCAAAACCCTCCGCATCCATCTGCCGGACCATGTTCAGCACCCGCCGGTCCTTCTCGACTTTGCCCTGCGGCAACAGGTTCAAATGGGAAACCTTGGCGGCGACAAAGAGCATCGCGGAGGCATTCTTGCAGACCGCCACGCAGGCGCCGCACCCGATGCAGGCCGCCGCATCCATGGCCAAGTCCGAGTCGGTTTTGGGAACCGGAACCGCATTCCCGTCGGGCGCTCCGCCGGTGTTCACCGAAATGAATCCACCGGCCTGAATGACGCGATCGAAAGCGCTGCGGTTCACCACCAGATCGCGGATCGGCGGGAACGCCTTCGCCCGCCACGGTTCGATGGTGATGGTTTCCCCGTCCTTGAAATGCCGCATGTGGAGCTGGCACGCGGCGGTGCCGCGACGTCCGCCGTGCGGGATGCCGTTGATCACGAGCGAGCACATGCCGCAAATGCCCTCGCGGCAGTCGGAATCAAAGGCAATGGGCTCCTGGCCGCGCTCCATCAGGCCTTCGTTGACCACGTCGAGCATTTCCAGGAAGGACATGTCCGGCAACACGCCTTTCGCCTCGCAGGTCTCGAAGCATCCGGGCGCACTGGCGTTTTTCTGCCGCCAGACTTTCAGAGTCAGATTCACTTGTAGCTCCTTTGCGCCAGGTGAACCTCGTCGTAAACGAGCGGTTCCTTGTGCAGGACCGGCGGCTTGTCCGGTCCCTGGTATTCCCACGCCGCCACATACGAGAAATGCTCGTCATCCCGCAGAGCTTCCCCGTCCGCCGTCTGGAATTCCTCGCGGAAATGACCGCCGCAGGATTCCCTGCGATGGAGGGCGTCCAGGCAGAGCAGTTCGGCGAATTCCATGAAATCGGCCACGCGCCCGGCATATTCGAGATTCTGGTTCAACTCGCCGTTCTCGCCGGTCACATTCACGTTTTTCCAGAATTCAGCGCGCAACTCCGGGATGCGTTTGAGCGCCTCCTTCAGTCCGGCTTCATTCCGCGCCATGCCGCACTTCTCCCAAAGCAGTCTGCCCAGTTCACGGTGCAGCGACGTCACCGTCCGCCTGCCCTTGATCGAAAGAAGTTTCTGGGTGAAGGCGCGGACGTCTTCCTCGGCCTTCCTGAACTCCGGATGGCTGGTGGCCGGCCTGGCCTGCTTTGCGGAGGCAAAATAGCCGCCGATGGTGTATGGCAGGACGAAATAGCCGTCGGCCAGACCCTGCATGAGCGCGCTGGCCCCAAGCCGGTTCGCCCCGTGATCGGAGAAATTCGCCTCACCGACCACGAACAGGCCGGGCAGCGTGCTCATCAGATTGTAATCCACCCAGGTGCCCCCCATCGCGTAATGCATCGCCGGATAAATGCGCATCGGAGCCGCATACGCGTTTTCGCCGGTGATTTTTTCATACATGTCAAAGAGATTGCCGTATCGCTCGCGGATGATCTCCTCCCCGAGCCGCCCGATGGCGTCCGCGAAATCGAGATACACGCCGAGGTTGCCGGGGCCGACGCCGCGCCCCTCATCGCAGACCTGCTTCGCGGCGCGCGAGGAGATGTCGCGCGGCGCCAGGTTGCCGTAGCTTGGATATTTCCGTTCGAGATAATAGTCCCGGTCCGGTTCGGGAATGGACGCGGGCGGTTTGCCGCAGTCCTCCTTCCGCTTCGGCACCCAGACCCGGCCGTCGTTGCGCAACGATTCGGACATCAGCGTCAGCTTGGACTGGTGTTCGCCGCTGACGGGGATGCAGGTCGGGTGGATCTGGGTGTAGCACGGGTTGGCAAACAGCGCGCCCTTTTTGCAGGCGCGCCAGGTGGCCGTGACGTTGCAGCCCTTGGCGTTGGTCGAGAGAAAAAACACGTTGCCGTACCCGCCGGTGGCGAGCACGACTGCATCGCCCGCGTGAGAGGAGATTTCGCCGGTGACCAGATTGCGCGCCACAATGCCCCTGGCATGGCCGTCGATCACGACGAGATCGAGCATTTCGGTGCGCGGAAACATCCGGACGGCTCCGAGGCTGATCTGCCGGCACAGGGCCTGGTAGGCGCCCAGCAGGAGTTGCTGGCCCGTTTGACCGCGGGCATAAAACGTGCGCGAGACCTGGGCTCCGCCGAACGACCGGTTTGCCAGCAGGCCGCCGTATTCGCGGGCGAACGGCACGCCCTGCGCCGCGCATTGGTCGATGATGTTCGTGCTCACCTGGGCGAGCCGGTATACGTTGGCCTCGCGGGAACGAAAATCGCCGCCTTTGACGGTGTCGTAAAAGAGCCTGTGAACGCTGTCCCCGTCGTTCTGATAGTTCTTCGCGGCATTGATGCCGCCCTGCGCCGCGATGCTGTGCGCGCGCCGGGGACTGTCCTGGAAGCAGAGACACTTGACCTGGTAACCCAGTTCGGCGAGCGACGCCGCCGCCGAGGCGCCCGCCAGGCCGCTGCCCACGACGAGGACCTCGAACTTCCGCTTGTTCGAAGGGTTGATCAGTTTCAGATCAAACTTGTGCCGGTCCCATTTCTGAGCGATCGGGCCGGCCGGAATTCCGGGATTGAGGTTCATAGGCGGCTATTTCGACGCCTCCCTTCCGTAGCCCAGCAGGATCGCCACCGGGATCGACGTGTAGCCGATGAAAATCAGGCAGGCGACCCCGCGAGCGGACCGGTCGAGAAACGGACCGTACGCCTTGTTCTTCCAGCCGAGCGACTGGAACATGCTGCTCACGCCGTGGCTGAGGTGAAGGCAAAGCAGGGCAATGCCGAGAATGTAGAAGCCGGACACCCAGCCGTTGTTGAATCCAACCACCATCATCTTGAAGATATCATGGCGTCCCAGCGCGTCGTAGAACTCCGGCTTGGCGGCGAAATCCCGTCCGGTCAGGTTCACCGCCCGCACCATCACCGTGTAGTGCAACAGGTGATAGATGACGAAAACGAAAATGATGGTCCCGCTCATCAGCATCGTGCGGGAAGCATAGCTGGATCCGACCGGCTGATGCTCGGCATAAGTGATCGGACGGGCGGCCTTGTTCTCCAGGGAAACCTTGATGGCCGACCACACGTGCAGCCCGAGCATGAGGAGCAGAACGATCCGCGCCGGCCAAAGCAGCTCGATGTTCGATTGCAGAAAAGATCCGTAACGGTTGATCGCCTCGGGACCGAGGAAGACCTGCAGATTCCCCAAAAGATGCGCGACCACAAACAAAAAAAGCACACAGCCCGATACGGCCATGAGATACTTTTTCCCCAGCGACGATCCAAAAATGTTGCCGACAACTCTCATTGAAACCTGCTTCGCGCCACGATACGAGAGGCAGTCTAATGAGGATTCAGCCGCAGCGTCAACGAGGCGGCGCCAAGTATTAGCAACGCGGAGACATTCCTTTACACAGACTTATCCGTTTTTGCCGTTGGTGCAACAATTCTGGTCAAGAGGCCGGACAGGTCTGTCAGCGCTCCTTTCCCCGCCTTGCCGGCGCCGCGGTGGATTTGCAGCGCCTGGAATCCCGCCGCTTCGGCGCCGCGCACGTCGTTCTCCAGGCTGTCGCCGACGTGGAGAATGGAGCCGGGGGGCAGCCTGAATCCGGAAGCGGCCTGGTCGAAGAGGATTCGCGCCGGCTTAACGGAACCGGCCTCGCAGGAAATGACGATCGTTTCAAAAAGGCCACTGAGCCGCAACCGGCGGAGCAGCGGGCGCAACCGCTCGTCCCAGTTCGAGATGATCCCCAGCCTGAGGCCGCGCGTGGCAAGCGCGTTCAGCGTGGGCCATACGTCGTCGAAAACATGCCAGGTTTCCGGCCGCGCGAAGCGTTCGTAAAGCTTCGGGAAAAAGGTTGCGCTCGGCGGCAGGGCCGCGAGACCCTGGAACACTTCATCCACCAATTCCTCCCACCCGGCGCGCACGTGGTTGAAATGCCGCCGCGCTCGCCACGCCTCCCTGAAGCGCGTCTGCAGGAAATCCGGTGAAATGTTCCCGACTCCGTGCCGGGCGGCGACTTCGGCGTAAACATGCCCGACGGAGGGCCAAGGCTCCATCAAGGTTCCACCCACATCGAACGTGACGGCTTGGACGCGCATGTTGAATTCAGGGCCCGTGTTGTTCCAGACCGCGATGGACGCAAGGGCGCGCGCTATCGTTTCGGCAGCCACTCATTTAATTTCTTCTCGTCTTCCGCCGTCGCACCGGCAAGGTGCAGCAATTCCATCGCCTCGCCGATGAGGTAAAGCGAGCCTGCGATGACGACGAAGGGATCCCCGGCCGTTTTCTCCAGCGCGTCGGCGAGCGAGGCGCAGACCTCGATGCGGGCGCGAGGGTTGGCCTCGCGGCAAACGGACACCAGTCTGGCGGGATCTTCGGTCCGGTCGCTGTGGATCGGCGTGAGCAGGAGCCGCCCGGCCAGCGGCGCCAGCGATTGACACATGCTGGCCGAGTCCTTGTCCCGGAAGACGCCGAAAATGAGCGCGGGCCTGGATTCGGGGAATTCGGCCTCGATCGCCACGCGCAACGCCTCGGCACCGGCGGGATTGTGCGCGCCGTCGAGAAGGAGGGTTTGCCCTGACGCCTCCTGCACGCGCTGCATGCGGCCCGCCCAGCGAACCGATTCCAGGCCCGCGCGGAGCGCGGCGTCGCCGACGGGGATCAGCCCCTCGAGCGCCCGAACGGTGGCTGCGGCGGTCGCGGCATTGAGCCGCTGGTGCGGACCGTGGAGCGGAAGGTCGATCGCGTCCAACGGAGGACGGACGGCCTGCAGCGGCTCGACGACCGTCAGCGGCGCCTTCTTCCGCGCCGCCTCCGACGCGATGACCTCAAGCCCTTCGCCCGGTCTTGCCGCCGTGATGACCGGCACGGCGGGTTTGATGATCCCGGCCTTTTCCTCCGCGATTTTTTCAAAGGTGTCGCCGAGCCATTCGGAATGCTCGATGCCGATGTTGGTGATGACGCTCGCCAGCGGGGTGACGATGTTGGTCGCGTCGAGCCGTCCCCCCAGGCCGGTCTCCCAAACGACCAGGTCGCATTTCTGCCCGGCGAAATAGCGCAACGCCATGACGGTGATGAATTCAAAGAACGTGGGGTGCAGGTCCTGGCTGGGATCTCCGGCTTCCGCGGGCCAGGATGCCGCCGGCCCTCCGAACTTGAAACTCAGTTCCCTGAGTTCCGCCACCAGCCGGACCACGTCCGATTCGCCGATGAACCGGCGGTTTATCTGGATGCGTTCGGCGAAGCCGACGAGGTGGGGCGAGGTGAACAATCCGACGCGCAGACCCGCCGCGCGATAGATGCTTTCGAGCATTGCGCACGTGGAACCCTTGCCATTGGTGCCGGCGACGTGGATGAAGCGAAGCGGGTTCTGCGGGTCGCCCGCCAGCGCGGCGAGCTTGAAGGTTTTCTCCAAACCCAATTTCGCGCCGAACAGGCGAAGGCTGTAAAGAAATTGAATGGCGTCCGAGTAAGTCATCGTTCAACGGCAAATGATGTCGCTGGAACTTATGTGAACGGGTGCCATTCCGCCATGATATTTGCCTGAACCCGGAGACAGCGGTGCGGGAGGAACTGCACGAAGGGCAGGACGTGTCACTCCGTCCGCGCGGTGGCCGATCAACCGCAAGAAACGCACGGATCGCAAAGAGCCGGAGCTTTCCACGAATTGCGAATTAACACGAAGAACCGGCAGGGGATACGGGCGACTCGCCCGTCTCGTTCGGCGACTCGCCGAACGAAATGAGAGGGAGCGATGAATTGGCAGGAATCGTGGCTGCCTGTTTGAGGCGCGCCGCCATTCCGTCCGGCGAGTCGCCGGACGGCACAGGCTGGTAGCCCGTGCTACCCGAACCGGCACGCTGACTTGAAAATAGCATGGATTATCCGCGGCACCCGACAACGACGATTTTGAAAGGATGAGGAAAGAATGATGAATGAGGAAATCCCAGTTTGCTCGAATCGTCGCGGCAAGGCTTCATCTTTCTGGAATCAACCTTCTGCATTCGGAATGGTGGGCTCCGGCCCGCCCGGCTTGGCCTAAAGTGGCAGCATGAAGCGATTGACCGCGATCATTCCATCCGGGTGAAACGAAGCGCTGGCTGGTGGCCTTCAACACGGAGATGGGCACAACAAGTCAGGGCCGCACAGTAGAGCAGGCTTTCGCGAATTTGAAGGAATCCACGGAGCTCTATCTGGAGGAAAAGACGTTGCCGGAACGTTCACCCGCATTTCTCACAACGTTCGAGGTTGGCCATGCCTAAACTGCCGTGCGTGTCAGGACAGAAAGTCGCGAAAGCACTAGAACGGCTCGACTTCGAGCAGCGCCGGCGGTGCGGCAGTCGGAGGTCGGGTTAGAATCAGAAACTCCAGGCTGCGAACGCAGCGGCCTTACTTCACCTCCACGCCGGTCGCAGCCTGTCCGGCCTGCAAAAAAGTTTTGATGAGTTCACCTTCGCCGCACACCATCATTCCGGAAAATCTTTTGAACCATTTTCCTTCCGGCACTTCAGGCCGGGTGTCCAGCCATTCCGCCAACAAGCCGAGCTGGTCCGCGGAAACGTTCCGGCTTTTGATTCGTTCCAGCAAATGCTCGAACAGCGGGCGAGGCAAATTGCTGCGCTGAACGTGGGGCATGGCTAATTGCCGTAAAATCCGCGGGCGAGGGCGGTTTTCAATTTTTCGACCTCCGCAGGATCGTCGGAATCAACCATTCGCTGCGCCAGGGTCGACAGCTCTTTTCCCAGAAGCTGGCGCGTGCGCGCCAGTTCAAAAGCAAATTGAATGACTTGCGATTGTTCAGCCGGCGGCAGGTGCTTGATTTCCTCGATTACTTTGGTCGCTGTCATATCGAAACAATACCTGAAACCGGACCGTGCGCAAACTCAACCAGGAAGCAGAGAACGGAGTCGGAAGGAGAACGACGTCATTTCAAGAGCAGTTCATTGAAAACGTCGTCGTCCGCGTTGTCCCAGGTCTTCGACAGCGATTCCTCGGAAATCTTCAGCCACGCATCGCGTTCCGTGTCGCCCGACTCAATGGTCACGCGCACGTGAGATTTTTCAGGAAGCGACAGCGGCTGCGACAACAACAGTTTGCCGTTCTCGTAAATGGCTTCGACTGTTTTTGTCATGAGGAGACGTTTCCGGCTGGTCGTTGCATTGGCAAGTCTGAGGCATGGCATGGGCTTTCCCTCGCCTCTCCGCAGCTTGCTCCGGCCCAGCCAATCTAAAGCACGAACTCCACATTAACGGGCTTCGGCCTTTGCTCTATTTCCTCACGCGTAGGTGGAAAGCGCCGGAATAATTTTTCGTTTAGCCGAAACGCCTCTTCGGTTGACATTCTTGGAGTGAAAGGATTTTTGGCAAGCCAAGCGGCTCTTTGCTTTTGCAATTCTGTTTGCTTGGTTTTCATATTTTCACAGCGGTTTCTGGTGCAGCCGCGCGAGGGCCGCCGCGATGAATCCCTTGAACAACGGGTGCGGCTGGTGAGGTTTGCTCTGAAACTCCGGGTGGAACTGGCTCGCGATGAAAAACGGGTGCTTGGGCAGCTCGATGATCTCGACCAGCTTGCCATCCGGCGTGAACCCGCTGAAGACGAAATCCGCCTTCTCGAACTGCTCGCGGTAGGCATTGTTGAATTCGTAGCGATGCCGATGGCGTTCCTTGACGATGAAGGCCCCGTATAACTGTGCCGTCTTGGTTCCGATGACCAGTTGGCAGGGCTGCGCGCCGAGGCGCATCGTGCCGCCTTTCTGGGTCACCTTGGTTTGCTCGTCCAGCATGGCGATCACCGGATGGGGCGTGTTGGGGTCGAATTCGGTCGAGTGGGCCTTGGCCAGCTTCAACACATTCCGCGCGAACTCGATGGTGGCGATCTGCATGCCCAGGCACAGGCCGAGGTAAGGCACATTGTTTTCGCGGGCGTAGCGGGCGGCCTTGATTTTTCCCTCGATGCCGCGCTCGCCGAAGCCGCCGGGGACCAGAATGCCGCCCAGGCCTTTCAGGATATTCTCGGCGCCTTCGGGTTCGATTTGCTCGGCATCCACCTTCACGATTTCGACACCGCAATCATTGGCTATGCCGCCGTGGATGATCGCCTCGTAAACGGACTTGTAAGCGTCCTGGAGCTCGATGTATTTGCCAACCACGCCGATGCGGACGCGGTGCTGCGGGGCGATGAGCTTGCGCATGATTTCCTGCCAGTGCGTCATGTTGGCCAGCGGCATGTCCAGGTGAAGCAGACGGCAGACAAGATCGTCGAGCCGCTCCCGTTGGAGCATCAGCGGGACCTCATAAATGCTGTGGTCCACGTCCTTTTCCTCGATGACGGCATCGAAGGGCACGTTGCAGAAGAGCGAGATTTTCTGGCGCAATTCCTTGTCCAGCGGCCGTTCGGTGCGGCACACGAGAATGTGCGGTGCGATGCCGATTTCGCGCAGTTTGGCGACGGACTGCTGGGTGGGTTTGGTCTTCAACTCGCCGGCGGCCTTGATGAAAGGCACGTAGGTGACGTGCATGAACACCACGTTGCCCGTGCCGGCTTCCAGCGCAAACTCGCGGATCGCTTCCAGGAACGGCAGGCCCTCGATGTCGCCGGTGGTGCCGCCGATTTCGGTGATGACCACGTCGGCGTTGCTTTGTTCGGCGAGGACGTGAATCCGTTTTTGAATTTCATCGGTGACGTGCGGGATGACCTGGACGGTTTTGCCAAGGTATTTGCCCTCGCGCTCGTTGTTGAGAACGGTCTGGTAAACCTGGCCGCTGGTCAGATTGTTCAGCCGGGTCAGTTTCACATTGGTGAACCGCTCGTAATGGCCCAGGTCGAGGTCCGTTTCCGCCCCGTCGTCCAGAACATAAACCTCCCCATGCTGGTACGGATTCATGGTGCCGGGATCGACGTTCAGATACGGGTCGAACTTCTGCAGCACGACCTTGAGTCCGCGGTTTTCGAGCAGGGTGCCCAATGCGGCCGCCGTCAGGCCCTTGCCCAGCGAACTCACCACTCCACCCGTGACAAAAATGTATTTCACTAAAATTGTTGAATCGTTAAATTGTTGAATCGATCATCAATCTTTCCACCCGCGTCACGTCTTCCGGCACATCCACGCTCGCGCCGTCGTAATCCACCTTCACGACCGCGATCTGGATTCCGTTTTCCAACGCGCGCAACTGCTCGAGTTTCTCCGCGGATTCCAGCGGTGAAACCGGAAGTTGCACGAGCCGCAGCAGCGTTTGGCGCCGGTACCCGTAAATGCCCAGGTGCTTCAAAAATGGAAACGCCGCCAACTGTTCGCTCACCGAACCACTGGCGGCCTCGCGCAGATACGGAATCGTGCGCCGGGAAAAATATAGCGCCCGGCCGGCGGTGTTGACAACGACTTTTACGACATTTGGATTCTCCAATTCCTCCGGATGCCCAATCGGCGCCGCGGCGGTGGACATCTCCTCGTTTTCGAGCGCCCGGGCAACCGCATCGATGACCGCCGGATCCATCAGAGGTTCGTCGCCCTGAATGTTCATCACGGCATCGCACTGGCAACGCACGGCGGCTTCCGCGATGCGATCCGTTCCGCTCGGGTGCCCGGCGCGCGTCATTTCGACCCGGCAAAACTTTCTCGCCGCATCCGCGATTCGCGCGTCGTCCGTGGCCACAATGATTTCGGAGAGCGACCGGGCCTTCCGGCAGCGTTCGACGACGTGCTGGATGAGCGGTTTCCCCGCGATGAGCGCCAGCGGCTTGCCGGGAAAGCGCGTGGAAGCGTATCGCGCCGGGATGAGGCCAAGGATTTTCATGAGTTACTCAAACCTGTCAAACACCACCCCAACGGGGCGCCACCCAGCAACCCGGGCCACGCTTCGGATCAATCGATCCCGGATGATACCAGCCCGGAGAGGGCGGCACAATTCAATCAGCCGCCCGTTCACCGGTTCCACCCGGGTTCAAAATCCACCCCGCCGCCGCCGCCAGATCCTCCACCACCACGGCGGACCGCAGCTTCCCGGGCGAATTGCGTTCCAGTTCCGCGCCGTATCCGGTCCGGACGAGAATGCACCGCTTCACGCCCGCATTCCAGCCGCATTCCAGATCGACCAGCTTGTCGCCGATGAAGTGGCTCTCCGCGAGATCAACGCCAAACGTATCCCGCGCGTCGAAAAGAAACTGCGGCGACGGCTTTCGACCCCGGCTCGACGCGTCTGGCGCCTCGGGGGCGATGTAAATCTCCTCAAATCGGACCCCGGCGCGCGCGAATTCCCGCCGGATGTGTTCGTTCACCCGTTCAACGTCGGCCAGGGTGAAATAGCCCCGGCCGACCCCGGACTGGTTCGACACGATAAAGAGTTTGAACCCGGCGTCCTGAAGCTCTTTCAGCGCCTTCGCCGCTCCCGGCAGGATCTCCACCTGCTCCACTTCATGGAGATAATGCTTTTCCGCGATCATCGTCCCGTCGCGATCCAGGAACACGGCTCGATTCATTCTTGTCGCGAGGATTTTCAGGAAAGCGGCTGCGAATCAAAGCAAAATCCATCCTCAATTCGCCTTCAACCGAAAATACTGTTGCGGCCCGGCGGCCGGGTTGGTGTACGGGCTCGTGGCGCCCGGCACGTTGGTATAAGTGCCGGCGACCGATGGCGCCGACTGCAGGGCAAACGCGGCGTTGCTCCAGGTCAACACCGCGTTGCCGCCGAGGAGTTGAATGTTGAGCGGGATCGGGGCGAGCGTTCCGGAAGCGCTGTAGCTCAATCTGAAGTTGTCGATTCCGACGGTGTCGCAGCGGTTGCTGCCCGTGCTGGGATCCAGCGCCGCCACGCGTATCCAGACATTCTGGTCCAGGTGATCCAGACGATTTCCGAAGGAGAACGCTTTGGTCGTTCCGCCGAACGCGCGGGGGTCGGCATAGGTTCCGAGAACGCTGAAGTTGACCGGCGTGCTTCCAACGCCATAGTCGATCGTCCAGACCGTCGAACGGTTTGTCTGTTCGGACAGGAGATTGCAGTCGAGGCTGAGCTGAAAGTTGGCGAACTCGATCGTGTTCTGGAGCTGCAGGACGAAGGCCGCCCCCGGATCGCCAAACGTGGTGGTCTGGCGGATGCCTGGACAGCGGTTGGTGCAACTTCCCTGAACCGTGGTGCTCTCCCCGCCCGAGAAGTTTGTCGCTCCGTTGCCCGTTGTTGACGCGTAGTTCGCGAACTGGCCGGTTTGTGTTCCCCAACTCGTGTTGGTCGGATTGAACGACGCCGGGGTTCCCAGACTGGTCGCGCTGGCGTTGGTTCGCACCGTCCACCCCCGCGGCAGTCCTGATCGTGTGCCGTCGAACGTTTCAGTGTAGTTCGTGCCGGTGAGGGTCACCTGGGCCGAAGCCCCGGTTGCGGCGGCAATAAGGAGGCACCTCACGATTGATCCAGTCATTTTGGTTTTCATGCGTTGATTTGGTTGTTGAGTGTTTGCAGTACGGAAGGAAATGTTGAAGACGACCGGACCGGCTCCAGGGAACCCAGGATGGGGAAGACAAAAAGATCCCGCGACGCAGTGATCTGCGTCCGGCCACAACCCCGATGACAATGGTCATCACCCGTTTCCAATCGATGAGGAGAAACCCCGGGAACCCAAGGAGCCAGAGTGCAAGCCCGTCGATCCCTTATCTCCGGTCGCTATTCAAAAAAACAAAATCGGCCGAGGACGTCAAGAGGATTTGCCGGCGGTTTTCGACCGGAATTGTTCACCGCAGATGGACGCAGATGAGAGAAGTGAATCGGGCTTATCTGCGTTCATGGTCGTCCATCTGCGGTTAAATCTTTTGTCCTGCCAGAGGCGTAACCTCGGACGGACGGGTCCGCCAATTCACCTTGGCGGCTACAGGTCGTTGAGCACATCGATCAGCCGGCGCAGCCGCCCGTAGTCGCGCCGGTTGAACCCGAATGCCAAACGAGGAAGATCCACGTTGTCCCGGTCCTGGATTTCCTCCGGAGTGGGGTCGATCCGTTGGATGGCCGGGCCGGCAATGATGTCGGCGAATTCCTCGTTCAGGGCTCCCAGCGCGGACGCGGGCGGCGCGTGCCGCAGCCGGAGGACGAAAAGATCCTTCACAAACCGGCTGGAATGGAAATTACTGTAGAAGCGCGTGATGATCTTCACCGCCTCATCTGTGTCATCAGTGATCTGGTACAGATTCAGGTCGTCGGGCGATATCAACTGGTCGCGCAGCAGATGTTCCCGCACGTGTTTGTCCCAGGTCTTCCAGAACGTGCCGCCGGGCCGGTCCACCAGCACCAGCGGCATCAGTTGGCCCTTGCCCGTCTGCATCAACGTGAGCGCCTCGTAGCCCTCGTCCATGGTCCCGAACCCGCCCGGAAAGAGCGCGATCGCATCCGAGTGCCGGATGAAGATCAGTTTGCGCGTGAAGAAATACTTGAATGTGACGAGCTTTTTGTCCTCCCGAATGACCGCGTTGGCGCTCTGCTCCCACGGCAGGCGGATATTGACGCCAAAACTTTTCTCCGGCCCGGCGCCTTCGTGGCCCGCCTGCATGATGCCCCCGCCGGCGCCGGTGATGACCATGAATCCTGCCTCGGCAATCTTGCGGCCGAACTCGACCGCCTGCCGATACTCCAATTTAGTCGGTTGCGTCCGGGCGGAACCGAAAATCGTCACCTTCCGGATGCCGGAGTAAGGGACGAACAATTTGAAGGCATACCGCAGTTCGCGGATGGCCGTCTGGATCACCCGCACGTCGCCGCTGTCCTCGACATCGCTCAAAATCCTCAACGCGCTCTCGATGATGTCGCCGACGCTTTCCTGGTTGTATCCTCCCCCTTTGTAGTCGATGAGTTCCTGGATGCGGCGACGGAGTTCCGGATCCCCCGGCGCCTTTTCTGCCTTTCTCATGGCGCGAGGGTACCGCGTGTCCCCGGAAATGCAACCGGTTCGGGAAGGATGCGTGGGCGGCGCCCCAGGCCCGGGGCGCCGGCTTGGGCTGCGGTTCGCAGCCAATTCAGCCGGCCCCTCCCGCGATCCGCATCAGAACACTGCCCCCGATTGGAAAGAGGCCGGAGCGCGTTTACGCCGCTTCATCGTTCGGAAGCCCACAGGTCAATCGTTTCGTCTCTGCTCGCTCGGACGCTGAAGCGGCCTGAAGGCCGCGCACCGGGGGTGGTGTGTGGGGTGTGTTACCCATACCGGGCGGAGCGCGGACAGCCATGTCCGCGCGAATCCTGGATGCATGAGGATGGGAGGAATTCCCACCAGATATCCCATGCGCGGACTCAGCGGTCCGTGCTCCGAGCCTTTGGGCAACACGCCCTGCGGACGCGCCCCCCTCCCGCGCCGCGGTGAATTGGCCTTGTGCAATTCTTAAATGCGGTTTCAATGTCGGGTCATGCGAAATCCGATTATTGCCGCATTGGATGTTTCGACGGCTGAAGCCGCGCTGGAGCTCGCCCAAAAGATCGCCCCCTCGGTCGGCGGGTTCAAAATCGGAAGCGAATTATTCACCAGCGCCGGACCGGAGATCGTGCGCCGCGTCCGGGCCCTGGGTGCGGCGGTTTTTCTCGATTTGAAGTTCCACGACATCCCCAACACCGTGTCCAAAGCGGTCGAAGCCGCGGTCAGGCTCGACGTCCAGATGCTCTCGGTCCATGCCGGCGGCGGGACCGCGATGTTGAAGGCGGCGGAGAAGGCCGCGCAGGAAAGCGCGTGGCAGTTGGGCCATGCGCCCCCGCTGGTGCTCGGGGTGACGGTGCTGACGAGCCTGGACAGCAACGCCCTCAGCGAAATCGGACTCGACCCCAACGTGGCCCGTCAGGTGCGGCGCCTGGCCAACATGGCGAACAAGGCCGGACTCCGCGGGATGGTGTGTTCGCCCCTCGAAGTCGCCGACCTGCGACAGACGCTTCCTCCCAGCACCCAACTGGTCACGCCCGGTGTCCGGGTCGAGGCGAACCCCGCCGACGACCAGAGGCGCACGCTTTCACCGCGGGAAGCGATGGCCGCGGGGGCGAACTGGCTGGTCGTTGGACGCCCCATTTACGCCGCGCCGGATCCGCGCGCGGCAGCGGAGGCCATCTGGACCTCCCTGAATGCCAGCTAGGAACACCGGAAGGCCATTCTGTGCCGCCCACCGCGTGTGTTCCCCCCGCACCCCCGCGTCGGAGGGGGCCTAAATATCCATTGGCATTTTGCGCCCAACCAGGCATGATGCACCGTCCGCTCCGGCTCGGGGCGGCCAAGTCAACCATTAAGAATTTGATTTATGTCACAGCATCGGAGTTTGCGTGCGGCGGCCAAGTTGGGCGGCAAACGGAATGTGCTCAAGCGGTTCGAGCGCACGGAACTGCTTAAGAAACGCGGCCAGTGGAAGGACGGTGACCGGATCACCGGCCTCCGTAAGACCAAACCGGACGCCTGAACCCGCCGTCGGGTTGCGATTTTCGATCCTTGGCCGGACGAAGCGCCGAGCTTCCGAAGGTCCCGCATCGGCGATCGGCAACTCAAAACTCCGGATGGTTCGTCTGCACAAATTCCTTGCGGAAGCGGGCGTGGCGTCACGCCGTGCCGGCGAACAAATCATCCTGGCCGGCCGCGTCGCCGTGAACGGTGAAATCATCCGCCAACTCGGCACGAAAATCGATCCCCGGCGGGATCACGTCACGGTGGACGGCCAGGGCGTTCGCGCCCGGCGCAAGCTTTACGTGGCCCTCCACAAACCCCGGGGCTGCGTCTGCTCGCGCAAGGACGAGTTCGATCGCCCGACCATTTACGAGTTGCTGCCCAAGGAATGGGACAGCCTCTATTCCGTCGGCCGGCTGGATTACGACACAGAAGGATTGATTTTCCTGACCAATGATGGAGAATTCGCCCTGCGACTGACGCATCCGCGGTACGAAGTCCGGAAGAAGTACGTCGTCACCGTCGAGGGACGGGTGGACGAAGAGGCTCTGAAAAACTTCACCCGGGGCGTGGTCGATCATGGCGAAAAACTGAAGGCGGAAAAGGCCCGGTGGATTCCATCGCATCGATCCCGGAGCACGGTCGAACTTGAATTGACGGAGGGCCGGAACCGCGAGGTGCGCCGCCTGTTCGAATCTCAGGGTGCCACCGTGAAGCGGCTCCAGCGAACGCAGATTGGAAAAATCAAACTGGGCGAATTGAAACCCGGCAAATGGCGGGCATTGACAGAACCGGAGATTAAATCTCTACTTGGCTGAGTGATGTTATGAAAATGAAACTTTGGTCGGTTTACGTGATGATGGTTTCCACGAGCCTGCTCGCGCAGCAAGCAAGCAATTCCGTTCCCGCCGAGCCCGTCGAACCTCCCGCCGCCGCCCCGGTGGCGGCCGCAGTGCAGCCGGAGCCGGAACCTACCAATGCCCCCGCCGCCAAACCTGCCGGCAAAAAGGCCGCCGGGAAGAAGGCCCGGGCCAAACATGCCGCCCGAAAAGCCGCCGAGGCCGCTGCGGAGCTGAAGACCGTGCCGCTCGTTCCCGGACCGGCCGTGGTCGCCGCCCGGCACGTGAATGTGCGCGGCCAGGCGAAGCTCAACAGCGAAGTCATCACCCGCATGACAAATGGGGAGCCCGTGACGGTGATTCAGGAAGTGACGCTGAAGCATTCCGGACCGGAGGAGCCCTCGGTCTGGGCAAAAATCGCTTTGCCGGAAAAGGCCCACGCCTGGGTGTATGCCTCCTACATCGACGCGACGAATAAAACCGTCATGGCGAAAAAGCTGAACTTGCGGGGCGGACCGGGGGAGAATTACAGCGTTCTCGGGATCCTCCACCAGGGCGATGGGGTCCAGGAAATCCAGACCAAGGGCAAATGGATGGAAATTGAAGCAACCACCAATGCCTACGCTTTTATGGCGGCCCAATACCTGACCCAGGAACCGTCCGCGCTCGCCGCCGCCGCTCCCGAGCAGCCCGCGGCCGTGGCCGAAGCCGCACCGGCCGCCGAAGCCGCCACCAACACCCCGGCTGCGACTGAGGCCGTGACCGACACGAATCAAATGGCCGTCGCCCCGACGAATGAAATGGCCGCGGCCGCGACGAACGAAGTGGCCGCCGCCCCGCCCGCGGAAGAGCCTCCGCCGCTCCGCATCGTGCAGCGCGAAGGCATTGTTCGCTACACCGCCAGCATTCAGGCCCCGACCATGTTTGAACTGGTCAGCCCGGAGAACCACAAACCCATCGATTACCTTTACACCACATCCACCAACCTTGACCTGAACCGCTACAAGGGGCTGCACATTGTCGTCACGGGCGAGGAAGGTCTCGACGAACGCTGGAAAAACACGCCGCTCATTGTCATTCAACGCATCCAGGTAATCGAGTGATGGCGGGGGCCGACCTCATCGACGGGCGTGCCATCGCCGCAACAATCCAGGCCGATGTGGCACGGCGGGTCGCCGGATTGAAAACCCGCGGCGTGCAGCCCGGTCTGGCCTTCGTCCGCGTCGGCGAGGACCCGGCGTCGAAAGTCTATGTCGGCCGGAAGGAAAAAACCTGTGGCGAACTGGGCATCCATTCCGAGACTCACGTCCTGCCCGAGGCGGCGGATGAAAGGGAATTGCTCGAGTTGATTTCAGGATTGAACGCGGATCCGCGTTTGCATGCAATCCTGGTCCAGGCACCGCTTCCCGCGCAGATCCGCGAGTCCGTCGTGTATTCCGCCGTGCTGCCGGGGAAGGATGTGGACGGTTTTCATCCGGTGAACGTGGGCAAACTGGCGCTTGGTGATCCGACCGGATTCAAACCCTGCACGCCGGCGGGCATCCGGGAATTGCTCGCGCATTCGGGCGTGCGGACCGAAGGCGCCGAGGTCGTCATCCTCGGCCGCGGCAACATCGTAGGCAAACCGCTGGCGATCCTGCTCTGCCAGAAGGAGCCGAATGCGAATGCAACGGTGACGATCTGCCACTCGCGCACGCGTGACATCCGGGCGCATTGCCGCCGGGCGGACATTCTGGTCGCCGCCATGGGCGCGCCCGAATTTGTGAAGGCCGACATGGTCAAACCGGGGGCGGTTGTGATTGACGTGGGGGTGAACCGGGTGCCCGATCCCGGCGCCAAGGGCGGCTCGCGACTGGTGGGCGACGTGGATTTTGCCGGCGTGCGAGCGGTCGCCGGAAAAATCACGCCGAATCCCGGCGGCGTCGGCCCGATGACCATCGCCATGCTGATGCAGAACACCGTTCGCGCCGCCGAAATAGCCGCGCACATTTGAGAATTGAAATCCTGACAATATGCAAGCCACTCGAATTCTGCCCGATCTGCAATGCTCGCTCCTGTGCGAGGAAATCCGCCAGGAAGTGACGGGAAGCTTCTTCCTGATCGGTGTCATCAATCTTATCCGCGTGCCGCAACTGCCGGTTGTGGCCTTCAGGTTGAGCGTCTTCAATCGCTGGACGGCGGGCCTCGGCCAATTCACCGAAAGCGTCCGGTTCATCGCCCCGGACCAGACCACGGTGCTGCGCAAAGGCGAGGTGAAATTCAGCCTGCAGGATCCCAATCTGCAGGCGACCAATGTCACCGTTTTCGGACAGGTCGAGTTCAAGACCGCGGGAACCCATTTCGTCGAGGTGCTCGTGGATGACGTCATGAAACTCCGCTATCCGATTCCCGTCCTCCTCGCGCCGCCCCAGGCCCAGAATCCTCCGCGCCCGGCCGCCGAGGGCCAGCCGCCCTCCTGAAACCCCGCCCGGCAGGGCCGACACAACCGCTGACAATCGCCGCCCGTCCCGCTAATATCGGAAGCCTGATGAAACCGCCGGTCGCGCGCCGACGGCGACGTCGTGTTTCATGATACTACCGGTACCAGCAAAGCTGAAGGGCTGGCAGCCGCTGACTCCGAGCGGGGTGGCGGCATTCGCCAACGCTTCGATGGGGCGCCTGTTTCTCGTTCAATTCGCCGCCGCCGCCCTGATCGCCGCGTCGCTGGTCTGGTTCCTGGCCACAGATTGGTTCCCCTCCATCCGCGCCGCGATCCATCGCCTGCCAGCGCGGGGCGAAATCCGCGCGGGTCGGCTCGACTGGGCGGATGAATCCCCGCAAACCCTGTCCGAGGGACATTTCCTCGCCTTCACCGTCGATCTGAATCATGAAGACCGGTTGCACTTGCCGACGCACGTTCAGGTCGAATTCGGAAGGGACAGTGTCCGGATCTATTCCTTGTTCGGATGCGCCGAATCCGGCTATCCGAGGGACTGGACCCTCCCGTTCAACCGATCCGACCTGGAGCCCTGGTGGGGGGCATGGGAGCCTCCCATCCTGTGGATCAGTGCGGGTACCACCCTTGTGGTGCTGATGGGAGGGTGGATGCTCCTGGCGACAGTTTACTTCCTACCGGTGTGGTTGACCGGCTACTACGCCAATCGCGACTTGAGTTTGTTGGAAAGCTGGAAGATGGCGGGCGCGGCGATGGCGCCCGGGGCTTTGCTCATGGCTGCGGGGATCGTCCTGTATGGGCTTGGGGCGCTCGATCTGGTGGAATGGATCATCACCGTCTGCGCCCACTTCCTGGTCGGATGGCTCTATTTGTTGATGAGCCCGTTTTGTGCTCCGCGGCTGCCGTCGCCGGTCGCAATCCGGGGAAATCCCTTCACTGTTCCCGGGGACAAGAGGAACAGGCCGCGCGACAGGAGAACTTAGCCAACGCGTATTGCGCCTTTCCGCCGGTTCGATTAGTGTCGCCCCATGACGTGTTCGGTCCGGCTTATTCGCTGCGCGCTGGCCTTTCTGCTCCTGGCGTGCCTGGACGGCTGCCTGCCTTCCAGTCAAAGCCAGATGGAGGAGGAGAAAGAGCCGCATTTTCTCGCGGGCAAGAGCTGCATCAACAACATGGATTACAAAGGGGCGATCGATGAGTTCGAAAAAGCGCTGGAAGCGAATCCGCATTCGGCATCAGCGCATTTTCAGTTGGGATGGTTGTATGAGGAGAAGGAGCCCGACCCGGCCGCAGCCATCTATCATTACGAGCAGTTCCTGAAGCTGCGCCCGAATTCGGACAACGCCGAGGTGATCGCTCAGCACATCACGAATTGCAAGCAAGACCTCGCGAAAACCGTCCTGCCCCTGCCGGTCACGCCGGGTATGCAACGCGAATTCGAGCAGCTCGCCGAGGAGAACAAGCGGCTCCACGAGGAAATCGAGAAGTGGAGGGCTTACGCAAGCCGCCTGCAGCCGCCTGCCAGCCCTGCCCCCTCCGCAACCGCCACGAACAAACCGGCGCACACCGAGCTGGCCGCGCAAGCCCCGGCGCCACATCCCGCCTACAACAATCTTCCGGCCGACACTCGTCCGCCGGAAACCACAAGCTCCACCCACACCTACGTGGTCAAGTCCGGGGATTCCCTCTATTCGATCGCCCGGAAGGGCGGCTTCAAGCTCGAGGCTCTCCTCGCCGCCAATCCCGGCCTGGATCCCAAGCGGCTCAGGGTCGGACAGGGATTGAATCTTCCATCGCCCTGACGGGATCCACCATGCTTTCCCGGGCCGTTTTCATCCTGATCACCGTGTTCTGGTTGACGATGAACGCCCTGCTCTGGCACGCCGAGTTCGGTTCCCGCGACGCCCGGTCCAGCTCCGTCGCGCTCGAATCGGTTTGGGACCGGATTCTGACATCGCCCGACAGTTCCTCCTTGAGCGTTGTTTGGCGTGGCCGGAGGGTTGGGTATTGTCACTGCGTCACCAGTGTGGGTGAGGCGTGGGCAAACGTGACGGATGACACCCTGCCGGCGGGAGCGCCGAAGAAAAGCCGTTCGTACCAACTCCAGGTTGAAGGCAGCGTCGTCATGCCGACATGGACGAACCGCCTTCGATTCGATGGCATCCTCAAAGTGGATCTCCACCACCAATGGCAGGAACTGGATGTCCACGTGAGAATCCGCCCCGTATCGTGCCACATCCATTCTGTCGCCCGCGAGCAAACCGTGCAATTGTCCGCCCAGGAGGGTGAGGCCCGGCTCGAACACACCTTCAAATTCTCCGAATTACGCAATCCCGAAGCCCTAGTCAGCGCCTGCTGGGCGCCGTTTGCGGGCGAGTGGCCGGGAGAAGCGGGATCGCTGCCGCCGACAATGCCAACCCCGGGATCGCCCGGCTTGGGAGTCAAGTCGGACGCCAGCGAGGAAACGCTGCAGATCGGCCATGCGCAGGCCCGCGTTTATCGGGTGCAGACCCATTTGCTGGATCGAGACGGGGTTCTCATACTCGTCAGTCGCGTGGGCGAGATCCTGCGGGTCGAGCTGCCGGGTGGATGGATCCTGGTCAGCGACCAATTGATGGCTCTGTGACGAACCCCTGTGGTTGATCGGGCATGATTGAACTGGTTCATCTGGTCAAAAAATTCGGCGATCTCATCGCCGTAAACGATGTCACGCTGGCCATACCGCGCGGGGAATTCTTTGCGATGCTCGGCCCAAACGCCGCCGGCAAGACCACCACCTTGAAGATTCTCACAGGGCTGATGAAACCCGGCTCGGGCAGCGCGCGGGTCGCCGGGTTCGACGTCCAGGATTTTCCTCTCGAAGCCCGGCGCCGACTGGCCTTCGTTCCGGATTTCCCCTTCCTTTATGACAAATTGACCCCCTGGGAGTTCTTCCGGTTTATGGGAGAACTCTTCCAAATGGAAGACACCCGGATTGAGGCCAACGCCCGGCAGCTCGTCGAACGGTTCGACCTCGAACCCTGCCTGCACCAACCCATCGAGGGACTCTCCCACGGCACACGCCAGCGCGTGGCCCTGTTGTCGGCCCTGCTGCATGATCCGGAGGTGGTGATCATCGACGAACCCATGGTCGGCCTCGACCCGCAACATGCTCGAGTGGTGAAGGATATCCTCAAGGAGCGATCCCGGGCCGGCGCCACTGTCCTCATCTCCACTCACCAGTTGAGCGTCGCGGAGGAACTGGCCGATCGGATCGGAATCATCCACCGCGGACGGCTGATCGCCCTCGGCACTCCCGACGAATTGTGCCGGCAAGACGGCCATTCCGGCTCTTTGGAAAAAGTTTTCCTTACATTAACGGCGCCAGATGCCGATATAAACCAGGAACCGGCTTCGAACGAACCCGGTCCAACATAATGTGTGCTCAAGCAACCCATAAGGGCTGCTGCGCGCCGCCGTGAAGGCCAAAGCTGTGGCAAAAAAATTGAACGGACGCCCGTTTTCAGCAATCTACTGTGAGTGGGCGACGTTGGTTCATTGCGCGGCTGCGCCGGCGCGGCCGGTGTTTCCATTGACAGCAGGGTTCAGCAGGGATGGGGCTGGGAATCAGCAGGAAAAGTATTTGCTTTTTTCATCCTTTCTATAAAATGGAAAAGTGAAGAATCATTTGACAGCGGGTGTGATTTTTCTTAATAACTAGCAGGTTTACTGTTGGCACTGCTTCTTGGGGTGTTAAACATACTGAACAACTTATGAAAAAATTCGTTGCCTCTATGGGATTGGCTGCACTCGGGGCGTCATGCCTCAATGCAGTTCACGGACAAGACACAGCGCCACCGCCTTACAAACCTTGGAATGTCTCGGCCACATTGCGCGGCTTTTATGATGACAACATCAATACCGCGCCCAATGGGACAAACAAGGTCGGCTCACTTGGAGGTCAGGTCAGTCCCGGGGTGGGGTTGGACTGGCGAAATGATCAAACGACCATCAAGGCCAATTACACCTATACGCTCCGGTGGTATGACAAGCAGCCCATCGGAAATACAAGCCACTACGATCAGGACCACCAGTTCGATGGCGAGTTCGACCACGCCTTCAGCGAACGGTACCAGCTCGGCGTGAAGGATTCATTTGTCGTCGGCCAGGAGCCGGATTTTCTGCGCACTGCTTACGCCATCTCCGAACCCCAGCGCGTCTCCGGCTCCAACATTCGCAATAATGGCCAGATCAATTTCGACGCCCAGTTGACTCCGGTCTTCGGGCTGGAGCTGGGATACGCCAACGCTTACTTCGATTATGCCGACCACGGCGTGAGAATAGACAACAGTGTCTTCCCGAACCTGGTCGCCCCGAGTCTTGCCGGCATCTTGAATCGCATGGAGCACTCGATCCATGTGGACGGGCGCTTCCAGATGATGCCGGAAACGGTCGCCATCGTGGGTTATCAATACAAAGAGGTGGATTTTACGGGGAACGAGATCATCGCCGCCCCCTTCATCATCCCGACGGGCTACCTCATCGAAACGAGCGATGCCAGAAACAGCCGGGCGCATTATGGCTACGTGGGTCTCGATCATAACTTCAATCCCGATTTCTCAGGATCGCTCCGCGCCGGTTTGAGCGACACGGCGTACTACAATTCTCCGGACAATGCAAACGACGTGAGTCCGTACGTGATGGCGAGCCTCCGCTATAACTATGCCGTGGAAAGTTACGGAGAGATCGGATTCAGCTATGACAGAAACCCCACCGATCTCGTCAGCCCCGATGCCAGGGGCAACCTGACGTTGGGCGAGGAATCCGCGGTTGTTTACGGGAATATCTGTCACCGCATCATTCCCAAGCTCTATGGCAGCTTGATGGCCCAGTTCCAGAATTCGACGTTCACGGATGGGGAGTTTAACGGCTCCTCGGAGCGCATGTTCCTCGTTGGTTTGGACCTGAAGTACAGCTTCAACGCTTACCTTTCCGCGGATGTCGGCTACAACTATGACTGGTTGAAGTCGGATGTTCCCGAAGAGAATTACGACAGAAATCGTGTTTACTTCGGTGTGACAGGCACCTATTAATATAGCCTGAAGCATGTTTTGGGGGGCTGGGCAATCATGACTGGCCCCCTCTTTTTTTGACTTATGGATCAATCGAAAACGCCCGCCACACAGGAATCCAGGCTGCACTTCCTGGACTACTGGCGCATCATCCGCATCCGGAAGACAATCATCCTGGCAGTCTTTTTCCTCGTCGTCATCACCGCAACCCTGGTTACCTTCATCCTCCCTGAATCCTTCTCCAGCACGGCGCGCATCCGGGTCGAACGCGACACCGCCGACATCCCCGGGCTCGGAAACGAGCGTCAGTATCTCCCGATGAGTTATGATCCCTATTTCATTCAAACGGAGTTCGAGGTCATCCAATCCGAGGTCATCCTGGGCAAGGTCATCAACGATCTGAACCTGAACCAGGAATGGGCCGCCAAATACGGCGGCGGCGAGAGGCTCAAAACCAGCGAAACGATGGAGATCCTCAAACACAGCATGGACCTCCGCCCCGTCCGCAATACCAGCATCATCGAAATCCGCGTTTTTAGCGAGAAGCCCGACGAGGCCGCCAAGATCGCCAATGCCATCGCCGAAACCTATCGGGCGCATCGCCTGGAACAAAATCGCGACCAGACCAAAAACGGCATCAAGGCCCTCGAGGAACAATGGAAGGAGCAGATCGAGGAGGTCGAGGAAGCGCAGACAAACGTGGATCGGCTGCGCACGGAATTGAAGATCTCGGACCCCGATCCCATGAGCACCATGCCGACTCCCACGCTGTCCGTGGAGGCGATACGACAGTTGACGACGCAGTTGATCGCTCTCGAGGCAGATCAGGTGAGGATGGAATCGCAATTGACCAATTTGCTGGCCCTGAACCCGTCCGAGCAGAGGGAGGCTATCCAGACCGCGCTCGGACAGCCCGACGCCGAGTTGTCCAATCTCCTGAACGAATTCGACCTCTCCCAGCAGCGGCTCTTGAGCCTGGCAAAGGACTATACCCCCGACCACGCTCTTTATAAAAACGCCCAGCAAATGGCCGATGACCTGGACCAAAAGATCAAGGCCCGTGTGAAGGGAATCCTTCTGGGATTGCAGAACCGCCTGGATTCCGCCCGGGCGGCCGTCGATGAACTCAAGACAAAGCTCGATGATGCGAAGCAGGTGGATCTGAAGACGGCCGAGGAGGGCCGCCCCTACTACACGGCCAAACAGCGGCTGGCCGAGAAAATCCAGTTCCGAATGATCCTCGCACTGAAGATCTCCCAGGAACAAACCGAGCTGTCCCTTCCCAGAACCGCCATGGTCGAAGTCCTGGATCACGCCGAAAAGGCCGATCGTCCCGAAAGACCGAAAAAAGCCCTCAATATCGCCCTGGGCATCATCATCGGCCTGATCGTCGGCGTGGGTCTCGCCTTCTTCATCGAGTATCTCGATACCAGTGTGAAGACCATCGACGACGTCGAACGCACGCTGCAGGCGCCCGTGCTCGGTGTCATTCCACAGAACGTGGGGCTGCTGATGGAGGAAGGGGCCGAAAGCCCGCATGCGGAGGCGTACCGCGTCCTGCGAACGAACCTGCTCTTCTCACGCAAGGACGACAAACTGAACAGCATCGCGGTCGTCAGCGCCGGCGCGGGCGAAGGCAAATCCACCACGGTGTTCAATCTCGCCACCATTTTCGCCCAGAACGGGAACAGGGTGGTGATCGTGGACTCCGACCTGCGGCGCCCGGTGCTTCACAAAATGCTGCACGTGACCAACAGCATCGGCGTCACCAATTACCTCCTCAAACAGAATACTCTGGAAGAGGTCATCCAGACCACGAATCTGCCGACACTGGACTTTCTTGCAAGCGGCAAACTGCCCAGCAGTTCGCTCGGCATCTTGAGCTCCACGCAAATGAGGGAACTCATCACCGAGTTGAAGCAGCGCTATGATTTTGTCTTCTTCGACTCGCCTCCGATCATGGGCGTCAGCGATGCCTCAATTCTCGCCAGCGTGGTGGACATGACGCTGCAGGTCATCCAGTACCGCCGGTACCCGCAGCCCATGAACATCCGCGCCAAGCAAATGATCGAAAAGGTTGGCGGCAACCTCGTCGGCATCGTCCTGAATAACATCAACATGTCCCAGGACGAAAACTACTACTATTACAGCGGCTATTATCACGAGTACTACTCCAAGAACGACGAGGAAACGGAGGCGGCCGCGCCCGGCGACAGCGGAGCCGGACCCCAGACCAAAATCAATATCAAACCAAAGTACTGAGTCATCGGAGAAAAGGGAATGATCAAACCATCGAGAATTGCGGGCGTGGGAGCAGTGCTGTTCAGTGTCGTTGCGGCGGGATTGCTCGTCACAGGCTGCGGGACCAATGGACCTCAATATGGCCCTCTCCCCCCGGAACTGGCCTCCACCACGAAAGTCGGCTCCTCGGACAGGTTCCGTATCGGTGATCAGGTGATGGTCACGTTTCAGGCCACTTCAGGCGAGGAGATCCTCCTCAAGGATCATCACGAGGCCATCAAGGAAGATGGCACTATCACCCCTCCCTTCATCGGATCGGTCGTCGCCGCCGGAAAGACACCCGGTGATGTGCAGCGGGAATTGCAGGACAAATACGATAAAATCTACAGGAACATGACCGTGACCATCATTCCCGCAGATCGCTTTTATTATGTCACCGGCGAAGTGAAAAAGCCCGGCCCTGAGCCGTACCTCGGCGAAACCGACATCATCAAGGCCATTTCCGCCGCCCTCGATTTCACCGATTTTGGCAACAAACACAAGGTCCGGCTCACCCGCGCCAATGGCCAGACGCAAGTCATCAACGTCCAGAGAATTCTCGATGACCCGCAGTACGACGTGCCGGTTTATCCCGGAGACAAGATTTACGTCCCGCGTCGGCTCTTTTAATGGTCCAGCTTAAGATTCTGTCTGGAAAAAAGGCGGGCACCACCTGGGTGGGCCGCCGTTTTCCTGTGCGGGTCGGACGCGATCCCTCCTGCGACCTGCAATTCGAGGAACACGGAGTCTGGAACGAACACTTCCGGATCGGTCTGAACTCTTCCGCGGGCTTTGTGCTCGAAACCCAGCCGGATGCCCTCGTCACCGCCAACGGCCAGCCCGTGCAAAGGGCGGTGTTGCGAAATGGCGACACCCTGGAAATTGGCGCGTTGAAACTGCAATTCTGGCTTGGCGAAGCCCGCCAGCGCGGGCTGCGATCCGCCGAGCGGCTCGTCTGGGCCGTCATCCTTGCCGTTTCCTCGGGACAAATCGCTCTTGCTTACTGGCTCTCCCGCTGAAGCGCCGCAACAGACACACGGCCCGCTGGGCCGGCTCCACCGGCGTCCCCGGGCCGGCCTTCCTCCCTTCATCCATCCGCCATCTCCCGCCGCTCCGAAACAATTCAGTGCCGGAAATGACGCGTGCCCGTGAACGCCATCGCCAGATTCCGCTCGTCCGCCGCGGCGATCACCTCCGGGTCGCGCACCGATCCGCCCGGTTGAATGGCCGCGGTCGCTCCCGCTTCCGCGGCGGCGATCAGGCCATCGGAGAATGGGAAGAACGCGTCGCTGCATACCACGCTGCCCCTCAACGAAAGCCCCGCTTCACCCGCCTTCCAAACGGCAATCCGGCTCGCGTCCACCCGGCTCATCTGACCCGCGCCTATCCCCAGCGTGCGGTCCGACTTCGCGTAAACAATCGCGTTCGACTTCACGTGCTTCACCACCCGCCATCCGAACAGCATGGCGCCCAATTCCTCCTCCGTCGGCTCCCGCCGCGTCACGATCTTCAAGCCCCCGGCCGTTGCCGCCTTTGAATCCCGCTCCTGCAAAAGATAGGAGTCCGCCCCCACGCTGCGCACATCCCACGCCCCGCCGTGAAGAGGCGCCTTCAGCAGTTTCAACAACCGCAGGTTCTTCTTCTTTTGCAGAATTTCCAGCGCTTCAGACGTGAATTCCGGAGCGACAATCACCTCGCTGAAAATCCCGGCGATCGCTTCCGCGCACGCGCCATCCAGAACGCGGTTGACGGAGATGATCCCGCCGAAGGGCGCCTGACGGTCCGTGGCGAAGGCCGCGTCCCACGCCGCGCGCAGGCTGGCGCCCCGGCCCACACCGCAGGGATTCGTGTGCTTCAGGATCCCCAGCGTCGGCGGATCCTCCGCGAATTCCGCGATCAAATTCGCCGCCGCCGTCAGGTCAAGAATGTTGTTGTAAGACAGTTCTTTTCCGTGAAGCTGCTGGAAGAAATCGTTGAACCTGCCGTACAGGGCCGCCGCCTGATGCGGATTCTCCCCGTACCGCAATGTCTGTGCGAGGGGCGCCTGGATCGAAAGCGATTTCGGAAGACCGCCCCCCGCGGGCTCAAAAACGCCGCTCAGGTAAGAGGTGATGGCGGCATCATACGCCGCCGTCCGCGCGAACACCTTCGCCGCCAGCCTTCGCCGCAGCTCCAGCGATGTCCCCCCGCAGGCCCGGATCTGCTCGAGGACTTCGCCGTAGTCCGCCGGATCGACGACGACTGTCACGCTCTCGTGGTTTTTTGCCGCGCTACGCAGCATCGAGGGTCCGCCAATGTCGATGTTCTCGATCGCGTCGTGCAAACAGACCCCCGGCTTTGCCACCGTTTGCTCGAACGGATAAAGATTCACGACCACCAGGTCGATGGGCGGAATGCCGTGAGAGCGCATGGCCGCTTCATGGCTGTCGTTGCCCCGAATGTAAAGGAGTCCGCCGTGGACTTTCGGGTGCAGCGTCTTGACACGCCCGTCGAGCATCTCTGGAAAGCCGGTGTAGTCGCTGATCTCGACCGGCTTCAAACCCGCGTCCCGAAGGGCCCGGGCCGTGCCGCCGGTGGAAATGAGCTCCACCCCGGCGGAGGCCAGCGCCTCCGCTAATGGAACCAGGCCGGTCTTGTCGGAAACGGAAAGCAGCGCGCGTTGAATCTTTGGCATCATGCCCCATCACTTTTTCAAACGCATCGCGAGAGTCAATCGCGTAGTGCGCCAAAATGAACTGTTGCCGGGCGGGCGGGCGGGAGATGCCCCCGCCTGGATGCATGCCTGACACTGCCCCCGATTGCAAACGGGCCGGCAGTTGACAGCCATGGGGGCCGGGTCATAGGCTGTGCTGTTGATTTTCGGATGGCAGGAGGGGCCTCAACAACCACTTCTGCCGCCAAATCGCCCAATTTATGCCCTCAGAACTTTTTCAAGCCAGTCGGTGGACACGGGGAAACTTCATGTTCCCGACCATCATCGAAGTCAGCGACAAAGCCGTGACGCGGCGCAAGCGATCCTGGTTCAACCGGGATGAAATCAGCATGAGCATCGGCAAGGTTGCGTCCGTCCACATCAAGACCGGCCTGGTCTGGTCGAACATCCTGATCGAATCTTCCGGGGGATCGGATCCGCTGGCCAGCCACGGCCATAAGAAGGGCGATGCGATCCGCATCAAGGAATTGATTGAGAATTACCAGGTGGATTTCGGAAGGAAATCGGTAGAGTAGCGGACGCTCCCGGCTTCAAGGGCCGTCCAATCGCCCGTACTTCCTGATTTGCGGCCAGATCAACGCCACGGCTGCCACCACGAGGATCGTTCCGATGCCGCCGGAAACGACCGAAATGATCGAGCCCATGGCAACCGTGTTGCCGAGACTCGGCCCGAACCACTGCGCGACGAAGCCGGATTCGGCGCCGCCAAGCTCGTTGGAGGTGTTGATGAAGAGGCTATTGACGGCGGAAACGCGGCCGCGCTTTTCGTCGGGGGTCAGCAGTTGCACCAGCGAATGGCGGACCACCACGCTCACGTTGTCCACGGCGCCGCAAACGAACAGCATCAGGAAGGAAAGCCAGAACCATCGGGTCAATCCGAAAACAATCGTGGCCAGCCCGAAGACGGCCACCGACCAGAGCATGGAACGGCCGGCTTTTTGCAGCGGCGGGCGGTGGGTCAGGATCAGCGCGCAGACGACCGCCCCGATCGGCATGGCCGCGCGCAACAGCCCCAATCCATCCGCCCCGCTGTGGAGAATCTCCTTCGCATAAATGGGCAGCAGCGAGGTGGCGCCACCCAGCAGCACCGCGAACATGTCGAGCGTGATCGTGCCGAGGATGATTTTATTCTCGAACACAAACTTGAACCCGGCGCCCAAGTTTCGGATCGAAAGCGGCTGCCGCGCGGCTACGACGTGCTGGCGCCGGATCATGAGGACGAGCCCGAAGCACGCCAGCGAGGCAGCCACGTTGAGGGCATAGATCACGGCCGCCGGATGCGAATGATGTTTGCTGAGAATGGCGATCAGAGCGCCGCAGACGACGGGGCCGGCGACCGAGGAGAGTTGGAATGTGCCGCTGTTGATCGTGACCGCGCGCGAGAACAAGGAACGCGGGACCAGGTGCGGTAAAAACGCGGCGCTGGCCGGCCAGAGGAAGGTTCGAGCCGCCCCGATGACAACAAGGCAACCATAGATCCAGGCCACCGGCGCGTTCAGCGCGGAGATCAGCGTGAGACCCAGGCTGGCAAAAGCCAACAGCAGCGTCGTCGCCAAAATGATCCGCTTGCGGCTGAAATTGTCGGCTACGTGGCCGGAAGGCAGCGTGCACACCACCATCGGAATCATCTGCGAGAGGCCGACAAGGCCGAGCGCCAGCGGCGAGTGCGTGCGCTCGTAGAGTTCCCAATCCACCGCCACGCTGAGCATTTGCTGGCCGAGAGAGGCGACGAAGCGGCCGATGAGATAGACGAGGAAGTCGCGATTCCTCAACACCGCGTAAGAACTCGAGGCATTCACATCCCGCGCCTCGGCGTCTTCGGCGGCATTCTCGGGCTCATTCATCGGCATTTTGGCCCTGAACTTAGCTCAAATCCGCCGAAGGTCGAGCCTCCGCGGGCATCGAATAATTCCTTTGCAAACGGGCCGCAGCCGGGCAACTTGATGACATGATTCCGGACGAAGAACCGAAGGCCGCTGCTGTCCCACCATCCGAGCCAATGCCCGTAAAGGGGCCGCGCCGGTCGCGCCGGGGAGGCCGGCGCCATTCGAGAGGGCCTGGTCGGCCGAGCCCTCCACTTCAACCCGCGGAGCCGGCCGAGAGTTTCAGAGAAACTCCTGAGCCCGCCGGCGAAATCGAACCCGCGCCCGTTCAGGAGCCGCGATCCGGCGGGGACAGTGGACAGCCGGTGGCTGCTGTCAGCCAGGCCATCGAAGAGGTGAATCTGGTGATTGAGGAACTGAAGCGGGCGCTCGACCAGATGGAGGAGGTGCTCGAGACTCTCGAACTGGCGGAGCGGCAAAAGATCGACGACGAACGTGAAATCGATGCGTTGCAGCAGGCGCTTCGGAAACTGCGCCGGCCCGGCCCGGGCGGCCCGCCCCGGCACTGAACCTTCCTTCTACTTCGGCAGCAAGTCGGCCACCATGGATTTCTCCTCCTTCAACTCGTTCACGCTCGCCTCAATCTTGCCGCGGCCGAATTCGTTGACTTGAACGCCCTGAACGATCTGCCGCCCTTTGCCGTCGCTGCGAACCGGGAAGGAACAAATCAGTCCCTTCTCAATGCCGTAGCTGCCATCCGAGCAAACACACACGCTGTGCCAGTCGCCCGCGAGCGTCGGTTCGAGGATCGAGCGAACGCTGTCCACGACGGCATTGGCGGCGCTGGCGGCGCTCGAGGAGCCGCGCGCCTTGATGATCGTCGCGCCGCGTTGCTGAACGATGCTGATGAACTCACCCTGGAGCCAGGCCGTGTCCTGGATCGCATCGCCGACCGGGCGGCCCGAAATCTTCGCGTTGGGAAAATCCGGATACAGGGTCGAGCTGTGGTTGCCCCACACCGCCAGTTGGGTCACCGCGGTCACGTCGGTGCCGGCCTTCCTGGCAAGCTGGGTTTTGGCGCGGTTCTCATCGAGCCGCGTCATGGCAAACCAGCGGCTGGCCGGAATGCTTCCGGCGTTGTTCATTGCGATGAGGCAGTTGGTGTTGCACGGATTGCCCACCACAAGAATGCGCGCGTCGGGAGCGGCATTTTTCTCGATCGCCCGGCCCTGGCCCACGAAGATCTTGCCGTTGATTCCCAGCAGGTCCTTTCGTTCCATGCCGGCCTTGCGGGGCACGCTGCCGACGAGCAACGCCCAGTTCACGTTCCGAAACCCTTCATCGAGGTTCGCCGTGGGCACGACGCCTTTGAGCAGCGGAAACGCGCAGTCTTCCAGCTCCATCACCACGCCATTCAACGCGAGCAGCGCCGGCTCGATCTCGACGAGATGCAGGATCACTGGCTGGTTCGGGCCAAACATGGCGCCCGAAGCGATGCGAAAAAGCAGTGCGTAACCGATCTGACCGCCAGCGCCAGTGACGGCGACGCGAATGGGTGTCATGCTCATAATGGTCTTTGAAAAATGCCGGCGCAGTATGGAATCAGGTTTGTATGGAGGCAAGTGCAGAACCGGTTGGACTTTCCGTTGACGCAAAACGCTCGAGGCGCAGGTGGGGCGAGCGTCCCCGCGAGCCGCTTTACGATTCAGACTTTCCAATGGGCTTGAATTTCGATCACACTGCGGCTCATGGACAACTTCGGGGAAAAGACTCTGCCCAATCGTGAGAACCCGGCACCAGGCGTCCACATCCATCTTGGCCAATCCAACATCGTCCTGCTCACCATCACGACTGAGAAACGCAATCCATGGCTGGCCTCCGAAACAGCGCATCGGCTCATCCATGAGACCTGGTTGGAAGCGAAGGCCTGGCTCGTCGGGGATTACCTGCTGATGCCGGACCATCTTCACGCTTTTTGTGCTCCGCACGATTTGCATTTCACGATTGAAAACTGGATTGCCTACTGGAAGCGCGAGTTCCGTCTGAAACACAAGCGGGCGAAGTGGAGATTTCAGTCGCGCGGCTGGCACCACCGTCTGCGCGACGGCGAGAACCACTCGCAGAAGTGGCTTTACGTGCAGGAAAACCCATTGCGCAAAGGACTCGTGACGCGGATGGAAGACTGGCCGTTCAAGGGGCGAGTGTTTGATCTGGTGTGGACGGGAAAATAGTGCCATGTCCTCCGCTGCGCCGGTGGGGCGAGCGCCCCCGCGAGCCGAAGGTCTGCCGCCCTCGATCAGGGCTTTTCAGAGGGTGTAGTTCGCTTCGTTTCCTTGGTTTCTGAACCCATGTCAGGTGAGATTTGTAACGAAGAACGCCTGACTTCACAATACGAAGTCTCGGCTTGTACGTGGCCAGGCCCCACCCGAACGGCGGCTCACGAGGACGCTCGCCCCACCGGCGCCACCGTGATCCATTGTCCTCAACCGGCCTGCGCCTTGTTCTCCACGAACCCGTTCACGATGGTGACGCTGGCCGAGGTGCCGAGACGCGTGGCCCCGGCGGCGATCATGGCCAGGGCTGTCTGCGTGTCGCGGATGCCGCCCGAGGCTTTCACCCCGAATTCCGGCCCGACCGTTTCCCGCATCAATTGCACGTCCTCCACCGTCGCGCCACCGGTGCCGAATCCGGTGGAGGTTTTGACAAAATGCGCGCCGCTTTCGACGGCGAGGCGGCAGGCGCGGATTTTCTCCTCGCGCGTCAGGAGGCAGGTTTCAAGAATGACTTTCACCGGGCGCTCGTCCGCCGCTTCCACCAGATCCCGCAGTTCGCGCAAAACATATTTGTCGTCGCCGTCCTTGAGTCGTCCGATGTTGATGACCACGTCGATTTCGTGCGCGCCGTCATCGATGGCCGCCTCGATTTCAAGGCGTTTGGCATCGCCCGACATGGCGCCGAGCGGGAATCCGGCGACACAGGCAACCTTGACGTCGGAATTGTCCAGTAGATGACAGGCCAGATCCACCCGCGAGCCGTTGACGCAGACGCTCCAAAAGCCGTGTTGCCGGGCCTCGGCGCAGAGTTGCTCGATGTCCCTGGCGGTGGCGGCGGCTCTCAGAAGAGTATGGTCGATGCAAGACGCGAATTGCGCGGGCGTGAGCATTTGCTTGTGCATGACGGGCGGCAAGCGTGGTCCAGGCTGGTGGAACCGTCAATCGCGGAAAGACGCGGGGGCCCCCGGCTCATCCTGCGGCCGGTTTCAGCTCTCCATTCAGATTATATGATTTTCCACGTTTCGTCGCGAGCTCCACCTCGTTGTTCCCCAACCGTATTATGCAGGGGTTTCCCAGGAGAGAACGAATCGTCGCGTTCGCCAGCTTTCCGTCTTTCCAGGTCATGTCCACCTCGAAGCCACCTCGCGCGCGGAGTCCTTTGACCGAGCCGTTGGCCCAGGCCTGTGGGAGCGCCGGCAGCAACTCAAGAATCCTGACTTCCGGCTTCCGACCACCCGCTTCCGCCTCGTGGCTTTGGAGCAGCATCTCGGCGATCCCGGCGGTGCCGCCGAAGTTACCGTCGATCTGAAACGGCGGATGCGTGTCGAATAGATTCGGCAGGGTGGATTTCTGGAGGAGTGCCTGCACGTTTTCGTACGCCTTGTCCGCGTCATGGAAGCGCGCCCAATAATTAATGATCCATGCCCGGCTCCAGCCCGTGTGTCCCCCGCCGTGGGCGAGGCGATAATCGATGGTTTTGCGCGCGGCGGCCAGGTACTCGGGCGTCTGATTCCGCGTGAACTGATGGCCCGGATACAGGCCGAACAGGTGCGAGATATGGCGGTGTCCCGGCTCCGGTTCCTGGAATTCCTCCGCCCATTCCATCAGCCTCCCATCCGAACCGATGCCCGGCCAGGCCAGCTTGTCGAGTGCGGCCTGGACTTGCGCGGTCAGGTCGTCCTGAATCCCGAGGACGCGGGCGGCGGCAAAGAAGTTGTTGAAGGTGTCCCAGGTGATTTCCTGGTCCATCGAGTCACCCATGGAAACACTGTGGTTTTTGCCGTCGGGACCGATGAATTCGTTTTCGGGCGATGCGCTGGGACCGGACACCAGTTTGCCGGTCTTCGGATTGGGCACGAGCCAGTCGAGCAGGAACAGAGAGGCGTCCCGGAGGATCGGATACGCGCGGTCCCTCAGAAATGCGCAGTCGCCGGTGAACCAGTAATGCTCGATGAATTGCCTCGTGCACCAGGCGCCCCCCATCTGCCACAGGGCCCATTTCGGCTCGCCGCCCGTGGGCGTATACAGCCACGCATCGGTCGTGTAATGGCCGACGAAGCCGCGCGCGCCGTAATAATCATGCGCCGTTTTTCGCCCGGAAGTGGCCGCATAGGCTTCGATGAAGTCAAAGAATGGCTCGTGGCACTCTGAAAGGTTGCACACTTCGGCCGGCCAGTAATCCATCTGGATGTTGATGTTGATGTGATAATCGGAACCCCACGGGGCCCAGATGTCCTTGTTCCAGATGCCCTGCAAATTTGAGGCCATGCCGCCGGGCCGGGACGATCCCATCAGCAGGTAACGGCCATATTGGAAATACAGCGCCACCAAATCCGGGTCCTCGGCGCCATTCTTCACCGCTTCCAACCGCTCGTCGGTCGGCATGCCTGGCGCCGGGGCGGCCGAGAGCCGCAGATCCACCCGGCGGAAAAGGCTCCGGTGGTCCTTGACGCTGCGTTCCCTGAGGCTGTCGTAAGCGCCCCTGGAAGCGGCGTCCGCCACCTTGAGCGCCCGCTCGCGATAATCGGTGGTGAGTGGATCGAGCGGGTTCTTGCGATTATAGTCCGTGGCGGCAGCCACGAGCAGCGTGACCTCGTCAGCATTGGTGACGGTGAGCCGGTCTCCCGCGGCATCGACCCGGCCGCCTTCCGCCACCGCCTTCAGCACAGCCGCGAAATTGACCCCGCTCGTGTGATTGCCGGCGGGTGCCTGTCTGCTCATGAGGAGCGTGTCCGGCCCGGAGGCGGCCACCTGGACATCCGGCCTTTTCAGTTCAGCCTCGAAATTGATTTTGCCCGGATGATCGGCCGAGAGATGAATCGCGATGACCTGATCGGGCGCGCTGGAGAAAACCTCGCGACGATAAGTGACGCCGTCCATTTTGAAGGTCGTCACGGCGAGGCCGGTATCGAGGTCCAGGGAGCGGCGGTAGTCGGTTGCCTCGTCCTCCAGACCGGTTGTGAGGAACAGCTCCCCCATCGTCTGGTAGCTGTTGCCTTCTCCTTTCCCGATCAGGAGCTTGCTCCGGACCAGCCGCTCCGCCTCGGAGTAGTTGCCGTCGAAGAGCAACCGCCGGATTTCGGGCATGGCTTTGTAGGCGCCCTCGGGAATCGGCTGCGCGCCGCCGCCGGACCAGAGGGTGTCTTCGTTCAGTTGAATGTGTTCTCCGGTGACACCGCCGAACACCATGGCGCCGAGCCGGCCATTGCCGACCGGCAGTGCCTCTTCCCATGTTGCCGCCGGCCGACGGTACCAGAGCGAGAGGGGTTCCGCAGGAGGCGCCGCGGCGCCGGAAATCCGGTTGGTCCGGGTTGAGTCCGCGCCGAGGGCGCCGGTGACCGTGGCGAGATACAAAGCAAAAGCAAGGGCGGATCGGGTTTTCACAAGGATCGGATTTGCGCGCCTCATCCGGCGCGCGACGGCCGTCTGTTCACAGGTCGTTGATGGGTTGATGCCTTGGCACCAGGATTTTCATGAGGATCCACGCCGTCAGATAGCTCAGGCCGCAGATGGTGAACATGATGAGGTAGGCGGTCTGCGGAGTGTGGCTGAAGGCATCCGTCAGTCTGCCCGCCAGCATCTGGATCGACACCCCGCCAATGCCTCCGGCCATGGTGCCGATGCCGGTGACCGAGCCCACGGATTTCTTTGGAAACATGTCGGAGACCGTCGTGAAGAGGTTTGCGGACCAGGCCTGATGCGCGGCGGCGGCGATGCAAATCACAGCGACGGCCAACACGGATGCCCTTTGCCCGAAGTGACCGACATTGCCAAAGTACTGGGTCGTCAACACGGTCAGCGGGAATACGGCAATGATAAACATGGCGGTCATGCGCGCCTGGTAAACCTGCATCCCCCGTTTTATGAGCGTCATGGGAATGCTGCCTCCATAGACGCTGCCGACGATGGCGACTCCGTACACAATGAATGTCGGCAACATGACATCGTGCTTCGTCATCCCAAACTGCTTTTTCAAATAGTCCGGCAGCCAGAACAGGTAGAACCACCAGACGCCATCGGTCATGAATTTGCCGCAAAAGAACGCCCAGGTCTGCCGGTAGCCAAAAAGCCTGCCCCAGGAAACCTTCCCCTTGTCACCGCCGCCGATATCGCCGGTGTCTTCATCATCGATGTGGATGTAATCGTTTTCGGCTTTTGAAAGCCGTTTCTGCCTGGCGGGGGTGTCGTAGAGCCAAAACCAGAATATCAGCCAGAGAAAGCCCGCTGCGCCCGTGAAAATGAACGCCATCTTCCATCCCTTCTGGTCGCCGAAATGAATCATGCACCAGGGGACAAACAGGGCGGCAATCATGGCGCCAAAATTCGAGCCGCTGTTGAATATCCCGGTCGCCAACGCCCGTTCGCGCTTGGGGAACCATTCGGCGACCGTTTTGATGGAGGCGGGAAAATTGCCGGCTTCGCCGACGCCGAACGCGCTGCGGACCAAAATGTGCATCGCCAGCAGCCGTCCGACGAAGGCATTGAGAATCCCGAATATGGACCAGACGATCAGTGAAAGGGCCAGACCCAGCTTGGTTCCGATCTTATCGATAACCCATCCGACGAGGACCGTCATTCCTGCGTAAACTCCGGTGAAGAAAGAAGTCAGGAAGGCGAAGTCCGTGTTGGACCAGCCAAAGCCCCCCCGGTCGGTCGGCAGGCAGAAGAACTCCTTCAGGTAGCTGATGACCTGCCGGTCCAGGTAGTTGAAGGTTGTGGCGAAAAACAGCAAACCACAGATGACCCAGCGGTAATGGGTCAGGGCGCCTTCCGTTTGGGAGCGGACAGTTGCGTCCCGGCCCGGACCCGTGGATTCAGTGGAATTGGACATAAAAAGTGCCCTCACCGCGCCAGCCAGCCGCCGTCAACGGCAATGGTGTAACCGTGCATATAGTCGGATGCGGCCGACGCCAGAAACACGGCCGCGCCCTGCAGATCTTCGGGCGAACCCCAGCGGCCCGCGGGAATGCGCGCCAGGATTTCCGCATTGCGCTTCGCGTCGGCCCGCAGGGCCGCCGTGTTGTCGGTCTGCATGTAGCCGGGCGCGATGGCGTTGACGTTGATGCCGTGCGGCGCGAGTTCGTTGGCCAGGATCCGCGTCAGACCCATCACCGCGCTTTTCGACGCGGTATAGGAGGGCACGCGGATTCCGCCCTGGAACGAAAGCATGGAGGCGATGTTGATGATTTTTCCCCCGCGCCCCTGTTTCACCATCTGCACTGCGGCGGCCTGGCTCAGAAAAAACAGGCTCTTCTGGTTCACCTGGATGACTTCATCCCAGTCCGTTTCGGTGAATTCCAGCAGCGGCGCCCGGCGGATGATGCCCGCGTTGTTCACGAGAATGTCGATGCCGCCGAGCTCCTTCACCGCCGCATCGACAATGCGCGGCACGGCGCCGGGATCGAGGAGGTTGGCCTGAATCTGGCAGACGCGCCGGCCCAACACGCGAATTTTCCGGGCCGCTTCCTCCGTCGCAGTGGAAGCGACCAGCGCCACGTCGGCCCCCGCCTCCGCGAGTCCCAGGGCCATGCCCTGGCCCAGGCCCCGGCTGGCGCCTGTGACAATCGCCACCTTGCCGTTCAATTTGAATTGATCGAGGATCATCCGGTTTGCCTTTGTCATTTCAATTGGTCCACCGGCGCGGGATCCATGTCGTCGAACGTCTGGTTCTCACCGCCCATGCCCCAGCAAAAGCTGTAGGCGCCGGTGCCGCAGCCGCAATGAACAGACCAACCCGGCGAAATCACCGCCTGCCGGTCGGCCACGACCAGATGCCGCGTTTGGCGCGGCGCACCCATGAAGTGCATGACACGCCGCTGCGGGCCGAGGTCGAAATACAGGTAAATCTCCGAGCGCCGCGTGTGGGTGTGCGGCGGCATGGTGTTCCAGACCGATCCTTCTTCGATCTGGGTGAATCCCATGACCAACTGGCAACTCCGGATCCCGCCGGCGTGGATGTACTTGTAAATCGTGCGGCGATTCGCGTCCGCCGCGGCGCCCAGGTCAACGCGCGCCGCGTCCCTGGCGCGGGCCAGCGTCGTCGGATACGACGCATGCGCCGGGTAACTGAGCAGATAAAACGCGGCCGGAGCCGCCGCCTCGCGGCTCGAAAAAGACAGGTCCCGGCTGCCGCGCCCGACGTAAAGACAGTCCAGTTTTCCCAGGTCATATTGCTTGCCGTCCACGTGCACCGCCCCTTCGCCGCCGACGTTCAGGATGCCGAGCTCGCGCCGCTCGCAGAAATAGGCTGCGCGAAGCTCCGCGTCCACCGCCGCCCGGAGCGAGGACTCCGTCGGCACCGCAGAGCCCACGATGGCGCGGTCGGCATCGGTATAGGCCAATTCGACCTTTCCCGGCGCGAAGAGGGATTCGATCAGGAATGCCGCGCGCAGTTCGTCGGTGTTGTATTTGGGATAATCGCTTTGATTTGGAGAGGATCGGATTTGCATAGATGATTTCACGGTCAATCCCGGCGTCATCGCGCCTTGAAGGTTGAAATGTAGTTTATCCACGAGTTCCTGTCAGGAAAATCTCCGCTCCGGGTCCAGCCTGCGCCGGCGTAATAAACGAACGGCAGCCCGCGTTTGACCTCGGTTTGCAGAAATGCCTCGTCTTTCATTTGCATCGGTGTCGCGGGGGAAGTCATGACCACGCCGCAGCCAATCGTCCCGTTCGGCGGCTGCTCCGGTTCCCAATACGCCATCCAGGAATTGTCCTTGCCGAACTGGAGTGTGCCGCCGCCTTCGCGTTTGGCGATGCCGACCGCAACCGGCAGTTCGTCCGGACCTCCGTCCCAGTCGAGCAGGCACTCGATCCGGTTCAAATTGGAACCTGTTTCGAGCGAGATGCGCCTCGTCTCGCGAACCGTGACTCCCGCTGCGTCATACGGGGCATAACTCAGTTCAAAAACGACACGTTCCGGCCCGCATTCCAGAATGTGCCAGGTCAGAAAATTACTCGCGACGCACAATCTGCCTTCGAGCCAGATGCCGGTTCCACCGCACCCACGGCCCGACCCGACCTTGTACATGTCCAGCCCTTCGCCGTGGTCCGCGTGGTGGTCGTCAAGGTAATACCATTTCTCGATGACCGGCCGGCAGGTGCGTTTGACCCAGACGTCGATGCCGCTGCTGATTTCACCCGCACGCTCCAGTGCGGGGCCATACATGCGAAATGCGATGCGGTCGTTTTCCCAGGCAAAATCCTCGTTGCGCTGCGGCAGGAACGCGCCATAAGCCGCGGCCGGGACTTCGCTCAATGCCAGCCGATACACCTCGCTGCCGGCAAGCAGAAAGGCGCCGACGCCATAAACGTCCGAAGACACCGGATCGAATTCCCTCGGATCGGCGCCGATGGGCTGGACGTGCTCGAGTTTTCCCTCGGGCGTGACACACCGAACGAGGGCTTTCCATGCCTTGCGGACGACCGGCTCGAAGGCGGCGCGATCGAGAATGCCCCGGTTGACTCCCCATGCGAGCGCGAAGGTGTCGAAGCCGGAGCCGCTCGTTTCCTGGAGCGGATACGAAGCCGGGTCCAGCAAGCTGGAACGCCACAAACCGTCCGTTTGCTGGAGGGAGGCGATTTTCGCGGCCATTTGGCTGAATTGTAGTTCGAAGAACTTTCGATCCGGATACTCCGGCGGCAGGTTTTGCAGTACGCGCGCCAACCCGGCCAGCACCCAGCCATTGCCGCGACTCCAAAAAACTTTCCTGCCGTTCGCCTCATGCTGGTTGAGATACCGGCTGTCGCGGAAATAGAGATGCTCGTCTTTGTCGTACAGCAGGTCCGACGTGACATGCCATTCCCGGTCCATGAAATCAAGACAGCGCCTGTCCCCTGTGGCGTTGTAGAGCCGCACCCACGCGGGAGGCGCCATGAACAAGGCGTCGCACCAGGACCAGCGGACGCCGGAGCCGTCGGTCACGAAATGCAAATCGTCGGACCTGGGATGCGCGAGGATGGCGTCGAAGCGTTCCTTGACCGGGCCGAGCATGGCCGGGTCACGATGCTGCAGGTAGAGGTCCAGGTAGGTTTAGGCCACGCATTGATCGTCGGCGTGATAGGTGCGCGGGCGAAGTTTCCACCCTTGGCGCTCGCCCATCTCCACCATGGCATCATGATACTTCGCGTCATCGGCGATGTCGCTGAGCGCCATGATTCCGGTGTACAACGCCCCATACGTCCAGTCGGCCGGCGGATGCCGCAGCGGTTGAGCCAACTGCCAGTCGGCCGCTTTCTTCACCGTGCCGAGAACGGCCTGCGGCGAGAACTCGCCCGAGATCCTCGCGATTTCGGCCTTGGATTCAATTGCCGCTCCGGACCGGAGTGAAAGAACGAGCGCAACTGCGAGGAGAATGGCGGGAGGTTTCATTTTTCGCGTGCTCGTTGAGCCGGTCAGCCGAGGTATCATGGCGAAATTAAATCCTCCCAGTCAAGTCACCCTGTGCGCTGGAACACCGCGGCGCGAGGTATTGTCTTCAGTGCACCGCAACTGGTTTCGAGCCGGGGCGCACGCGCTTGAACAACAAGACCATGGGAAGGCACACCAGACACAGGACGCCAAACAGCCTGAAGTCCTCGACAAACGCCCATAGACTGGCCTGGCGCAGCAGGGAATTGTAAACGAGGCCCGCCGCCTGTTGATGGGCCTGATAGGAGCCGCTGACGGCAGACAGCGCGTGTTGGGCCATGACCACATGCCGGTTGTATTCGAGATTGTACGGCGTCAGGTTCGAGACCATCGTGGCCTGGTGGACCTGCGCGCGGCGTGAAATCAGGGTGCTTACCATGGCGATGCCGAAGCTTCCGCCAAGGTTGCGCATGAGGTTGAAGATGCCGGTGGCATTACCCATCTGGTCCTGACGCAAGTAACCCATGGTCGCGGTCGTCAGCGGCACGAAGATGAAACTGATGGCGACTCCATTCAACACACTGGGCCAGATCACGCTCCATACGGAAATCTCGAGGTTGATGTGGCCCAGCCAGAAGGACGAGGCCGCCAGCAATATGAATCCGATGCCCATCAGCAAGCGATTTCGCACCCGCCCGACGAGGCGGCCCACGATGGATGTGGTGATGAAGGCTCCCAGGCCGCGCGGGCTCAGAGCGAACCCGCTTTGAAGCGCGGGATAGCCCATCAGGGTCTGCAGGAAAATCGGCAAGGCCGCCGTGGTGCCGTACAACACGCCACCCAGACAGGTGATCAGCACGATCCCCGAGGTGAAGTTGCGACTCTTCAGGATGCGCAGATTCACGATGGGATGAGCGGTCCGGAGTTCGCGCACCACGAACGCCAGGAAGCAGGCTGCCGAAACGACCATGAACCAGGTGATCCAGGTGGACTCGAACCAGTCTTCCTCCTGGCCCTTGTCCAGGACGATTTGCAGAGTGCCCAGCCAGATTGCCAGGAACGAGAACCCCAGGAAATCAATGCGCTCAATCTTGGCATTCTTGATATACGGCGGATCCTCGATCACCGCCTGCGCCATGAGCATCGCAAAAATCCCGACCGGCACGTTGATGTAAAAAATCCAGCGCCAGGAATAATTGTCCGTGATCCATCCGCCCAGCGTTGGTCCCAGAATGGGCGCGACGATCACTCCCATGCCGTAGGTCGCCATGGCGGCGCCGTGCTTCTCGGGCGGGAAACTCTCCAGCAACACGGCCTGCGCGATCGGCTGCATCGCTCCGCCGCCGAAGCCCTGGAGAATGCGCGCCACGATGAGGAACTGCAGGGTGGGCGCCATGCCGCAAAGGATCGAGGCCCCGGTGAATATGCCGATGCACATCACCAGCAGGCGGCGGCGGCCGAAATAGATTCCGAGCCAGCCGGTGATCGGCAGCACGATGGCATTCGAAACCAGATAACTGGTCAGCACCCAGGTGGCCTCCTCGGTCGTCGCAGAGAGATTGCCCGCGATGTGAGGCAGGGAAACGTTCGCGACGGACGTGTCCAGGATTTCCATGAACGTGGCCGACATCACAGCGACGGCAATCAGCCATGGATTGTGGGTCGGGCGCCAAGGCGCGGGCGCAGAGGAAGGTCTGCTTGTGGGAGAGTCCGCCATGGGTTGCTCTCTTCAATCTTTGCCCATGGCCGGCAACCCGTTTCCGTGCTGATTTCTGTTCGCCACCCTGGACCAAACAAAGCCTGCGGCGATGGCGAGAAGGATTGCGACGACGGCGATAACGACATCGGGAACTTCGAACCCATTGACCCTGACGGAAGGCACGACGGACATGCCCGGCCCGAGCACGTGGGCAGCCTCGACTGGTTGATCAAAAAGAATCTTGACCGGCACGCGCTGGACCACTTTGACATAGTTGCCAACCGCATTTTCGGGCGGGAACAGACTGAACGCCGCGCCGCTTGAGGCCTGGATGCTCTCGACACGACCGGCAAATTTGCGGCCTCCAAGGGAATCCATCGTAATCCTCACCTTCTGTCCCGGCCGGATGTTCCTGAGCTGGGTTTCCTTGAAATTGGCAATGACATAAATGTCGTTGGCGACCAGCGCCATCAGCCTTTGGCCGACTTGGACGTAATCGCCCTGTTCCACGGCCTTTTGTGTGACGCGTCCGTCCTGCGGCGCGGTGATGCGGGTGTACGACAGGTTCAAGTCGGCCTGCTGGACGTCCACGCCGGCCTGGTCGGCCTGCGCCTCCGCCCGTTCCCAGGCCCTGCGTCCCGCATCAAGTTCGGCCCTGGACTCGGCAATCTTCGACCGGTCGCTGGCCGCCTTTTCCTGGGCCGCCTTCAACGTGGCATCCGCCGATGCCGCGACCGCCTTGGCGGTGTCGAATTCCTGCGGCGATATTATCCTTTGCCGGATCAAATCCTCCGCCCGCTTCAAATCGGCGTCGGCCCGCTCCGCCGTCGCCTGATTGGCCGCGGCCTGGGCTTCCGATTGGTTGGCGGTGGCCTCGGCGGTCCCGACCTGGGTGGCGAGCAGTTCGATGCTCGACAGCAGCAATTTGACGTTGGCATCGGCTGCGACCCGGGCCGTCTTCTTCTGCGCAACCTGAATCTCGAAGTCTCTCGGATCGATCTCCGCCAGCACGTCGCCCGCCTTCACGGCCTGGTTGTCGATGACGGCAAGCCTCTTGATCTGGCCGGCCACTCTTGGGGCCAAGGAAACCGTCGTCGCATCCAGAAACGCGTCATCGGTGGACTCATGGGTGAAGCTGTCGATGATGTAATACAGACCGAAGAAAAAGAGGACGGCGAGCATGACGCTGCCCGCCACGATGGTCGGCCGCCGCTTCCAAAACGACGGCTTGTGATTATTCAGCGGCGCCTCGATCCCTCCAGCCTCTGCCGGGGATCCCGCGCCCCGCGTGTGCTCGTCATCCATAGCCCTTCAAATCCTGAGTAACGCTTTCTGTTGATGTTCACCGAATCGCGGACGCCCCGGTTCCAGGAATCACTCATTCATTTCCGGATCAGCCGCCGCCAGCGATATAACTAATCGGTTACTTCATCCGGATTGTCCACTCCAAAGTGGAACTCGAGCGCCGGAGCGGAACGACCCCCAAACACCGCCCCAGAGTGCGAAGTCAGCCCGCCCGGACTCTCCTGTTGCCAACAGCCGGGCGGGACGGAGGTGCGGAATTCATCAGTGGGTTGGGTGGAGGGGTCCCTAACACCGCCGGTGTTTTCCAGAATCCTGCCATCACTGCCGCTAAATTGGGCAGGTTGTCTGGAACCCGATGCGTGTGAGGGCTCTCGGACAGCTTCATTTCCGTCCGGCATATCTTTTGCTTTGCCAGCCTTCTGGTTATGGATGTCAACCCGCAGAACAATCATCGAATCCTGATTATTGATGATAACCGGTCGATCCATGATGATTTCAGAAAGATCCTGGGCGCGTCGAACGAGTTGCCGAACAAACTGGGCGCGCTGGAAGGGACCCTGTTTGGCGGAGAGACCTCGCGCCCGGAAATGCCCGTATTCCAAATCGACTCGGCTTTCCAGGGCCAGGAAGGGCTGGACCTGATCGAGAGGAGTCTCCAGGAGAATAATCCCTACGCCATGGCTTTCGTGGATGTCCGCATGCCGCCGGGCTGGGACGGGGTCGAAACCACGGCGCGAATCTGGCAGAAATACACCGACCTGCAGGTGGTCATCTGCACCGCATATTCCGATTATTCCTGGGAGGAGATGTTGAAGCGGCTCGGCTATTCCGACCGGCTCGTGATTCTGAAAAAGCCGTTCGACAACATCGAAGTTTCGCAACTGGCGATTTCGCTGACCGAGAAGTGGCGTCTTTACCAGCAGGCAAGACTCCGCCTGGAGGATCTTGAGAAGATGGTTCACGATAGAACCCTTGTCCTGGAATCGACCAATTTCAAACTGGGCGACGCAAACCATCAGTTGATGTTGGCGACGGAAAAGGCCCAGAAGATGGCCGAGGCTGCGCTCGTGGCCAGCAAGACCAAAAGCGCGTTCCTCGCCAACATGAGCCACGAAATCCGCACTCCGATGAATGGCGTCATCGGCATGATCCACCTGCTCCTCGAGTCCGAGCTGACACCCGACCAGCATGAATGTTGCGACGTCATCAAGACGAGCGCCGAGGCGCTGCTGTGCATCATCAACGACATTCTTGATTTTTCCAAAATTGAAGCCGGCAAGCTGAGTTTTGAAACGGTGGAGTTTGACCTGGACGAGACGGTCAAGGGTGCCATCGACCTGCTGGCCCAGCGCGCGCGGGAGAAGGGGCTGAATCTGACCCACCAGATCGCCCCGGGCACTCATGCGCGGTTGGTGGGCGATCCCACGCGCGTCCGGCAGGTTTTGTTGAACCTCCTGAGCAACGCCGTCAAGTTTACCCACACGGGCGGCATTTCCCTGGAGATCGCCCCATTGAGTGAAACAGACAGCCAGGTCGAATTGCAGTTCACCGTCACCGACACGGGGATCGGGATTTCGGAAGCCGCCCAACAGCAGTTGTTCCAGTCGTTCACCCAGGCGGACTCATCGACCATGCGGCGGTTTGGCGGGACCGGTCTGGGATTGGCCATCAGCCGCAGACTGGCTGAACTGATGGGAGGCACGATCCTGTTGACGAGCAGCCTGAAAAAGGGTTCGACCTTCCGGTTCACGGGCAAGTTCGGAAAGCAACCCGCCGCCCGTGTTCCCTCCACCGAAACCGCCACGTCCGGCGCTGCTCCGGCCGGGACGCCGGCAGTTTCCGAACACCACCCGCCCGCCGCCCCGCCCGCCGCCTCCAAGGCCCGCGTGCTGTTGGCTGAGGACAATCCAGTCAACCAGCTCGTCGCGGTGAAGCAGCTCAACAAGCTCGGATACGAGGCGGATGTCGTTGCCAATGGAATCGAGGCTGTGGAAGCTTACGGACAACGGCCGTACCGCATTATTTTCATGGACTGCCAGATGCCGGAAATGGACGGATACGCGGCGGTTCGAAAAATTCGCGAGCTGGAGGCGGAGCGGACTCTGAGCCCGGCCCGGATCATCGCGATGACGGCTCACGCAATGCAAGGGGACAAGGAACTCTGCCTCGCGACGGGAATGAACGATTACCTTGCCAAGCCGGTGGACATGGAGCACCTGAGAGCGGCGCTGCAGGCAGCGGAAGAAGCCGCTTCCGTCCCAACGCCCCGTCCCCTCTCCCCGCCCCAGCCGGCCGACTGCCCGAAGTGAAGGCGTCCCCGGCGCCGCGGGATTGCCAGCATGCCACCTGGCGGCTATGCTGCCGGCATGACCGCATTCCCTGTCAGCCCCGAAAAGGAAGCACAGCTTTCGCAGCGTATGGCCGCGCTCGGAGTGCGCGAGGCGGAGCTTGAAGAAAGCTTCGTTCGTTCGGGCGGACACGGCGGTCAAAACGTCAACAAGACGGCCACCTGTGTGATGTTGCTCCACCGCCCCACCGGCCTGCAGGTCAAGTGCCAAACCACACGTCACCAGGGACTCAACCGCTTCATCGCGCGCCGCCTCCTGCTCGACAAGATTGAACGGATGCGAACGGGTTGCGTGGCTGCCGAGCGCTCGAGGATCGAGAAAATCCGCCGCCAGAAGCGGAAACGCTCCCGCCGCGCCCGGGAGAGGATGCTCGCCGATAAATCGCATCACTCCGCCCAAAAGGCCGACCGGCGCCCGATCGGGCCGGAGTGAACCGCCGGCGATCAATCCCTTCTGGATTCCGGATTCCCGCTCCTGTATTCTTGGAAAAACTATGTTCGACACCATTACGGCGGAAATCACCACTGCAGCGGACAAGCTCGCCCACTTGCGGAGGTTTCTTTGACGTGCCGGGCGCGCAGAAACGCCTGGGCGAACTCAACGCCCTGATGGCGGCGGACAACTTCTGGAACAATCGCGAACAGGCCCAAAAGCTCATCGACGAGGCCAACTCGCTTCGCAACAAAATCGAGCCGCTGCTCAAGGCGGAAAAACAGGTCGAAGACTTCCAGGTGATGGTCCAGTTGGGCGAGGCCGAGCCGGAGACGGCGCAGGCCAAGGTCCAGCAGGAACTCGAGGCCGACCTTGCAAAGTTCTTCAAGGAACTTGATGCGCTCGAACTCCGGGTCTTCCTCAGCGGCCCCCATGACAAAAGCAACTGCATCCTGAGCATCAACGCCGGCGCCGGCGGCACCGAGGCCCAGGACTGGGCGGAAATGCTCTCCCGCATGTACCCGCGCTGGGCCGCATCGCGCGGCTGGGACGTCGAAGTCACCGACGCGCTTCCGGGCGAAGGCGCTGGCCTCAAGAGCGTGACGATGCTCCTCAGCGGCGAATTTGCCTACGGCTACGCCAAGGCCGAACGTGGCGTGCACCGGCTGGTGCGCATCTCGCCGTTCGACGCCAACAAACGCCGGCACACCAGTTTTGCGAGCGTGGATGTGATCGCCGAAATCGAGGAGGAAGACGCGGAAATCGTCATTCCGCCGAATGAATTCCAGGTGGACACATTTCGGTCGGGCGGCAAGGGCGGCCAGAATGTGAACAAGGTTGAGACGGCGGTTCGCATCACACACCTGCCGACCGGGCTCGTGGTCGCGTCGCAATCACAGCGTTCCCAACACCAGAATCGCGCGACGGCCATGAAACTGTTGTTGTCGAGAATCTACGCGCAACGCGTCGATGCGCAGAAAGCCGAGATGGAACGCTTCTACGGCGAGAAGGGCAGCATCTCGTGGGGCAGTCAGATTCGCAGCTACGTTTTTCAGCCCTACCGGATGGTCAAAGACCTGCGCACCGGAGTGGAGACGAGCAACGTGCAGGCCGTGATGGATGGCGACCTCGACCCGTTCGTCAACGCCTGGCTGCGGGCCGGCAGCCCGGCCAAGCGGATGCAGGGCGTGAAAGACGAGGAAGGATAGCCGCAAGAAAACGCAGGAGGCGCAAGGAAAGGAATTTGTCTGTTGCGCATTTTGTGACTTTTTGCGGCCGGCGATGCAATGAACGTACTCGACACCATTGTTGAGCAGAAGAAACGTGAAGTCGCGCGACTGCCCGCGCGACTCATCGCGGCGGGCGACCTGCGCGACGCGGTGCTCGCCCGAGGCGAGGGGCGGAACTTTGTTGCGGCGATCCGTCAGCCGCGCCCCGGCGCGATCGCGCTGATCGCCGAGGTGAAAAAGGCATCGCCGTCGGCCGGTGTCATTTGCCAGGACTTCGATCCGGTGCGTATCGCCAGGGAGTACGAAGCCGCGGGCGCCGCTTGTCTGTCCGTACTCACCGATGAAAAGTTCTTTCAGGGCTCGCTCGATGACCTGCGTCAAATCCGGGCGGCGGTAAAGCTGCCGCTGCTGCGCAAGGATTTCATCATCGACGAGCGGCAGATCCTGGAGGCCATCGAGTGGGGCGCGGATGCCATCCTGCTGATCGTGGCAATCCTGGATGACGCGCGGCTGCGCCGGTTTCATTCGCTCGCGAGCGGGGCGGGCCTGGCGGTTCTGGTGGAGGTGCACGACGAAGCGGAGCTGGCCCGCGCGCTGGCGGCCGGCGCCGTGCTCATCGGCGTGAACAACCGCGATTTGAAGACGTTCAATGTGGATCTGGGTACCACCGAGCGGCTCGCGGCGACGATGGAGGATCGAAGATTGAAGAGGACAGACGGCTCCACTCCACTCCTGCCCCTGCTGGTGGCTGAGAGCGGCATCCATACCCGTAAGGACGTCGAACGCCTGGCGCACTGCGGTGCGAGCGCCATTCTGGTGGGTGAATCCCTCATGAAAAACGGGGATATTCCCGGAAAGGTGAGGGAATTGATCGGGCCGGCACGGTAGGAACCCGGCGAAGGAAGCCTGCGTGAAAAATGGGTAGAACGGGCGACCCGCCCTTTCCAGTCGGCGACTCGCCGACCGAAAGACCTGGACCATTGACAACAGTTTGGCCCCAATTTTGAAGTCGGACGCCTGTTCCTTTTCCGTCCGGCGGGTCGCCGGACGGCACGGGCCAGTGGCCCGTGCTACCCATTCCAATTATTATTCACACAGGCCCAAGACGCCGGACCGCGTATCTCTAAAGATCGCAGCTAGGTGTTTTGCTACCAGTGTTCTCAGATGCGGGCACGCGTCCGAGTTGCCGCTTCAAATACCATCGGACCATCACCAGATCGCATGCGCCGCGTCCAAGCCGGTTCCACATGCCATAATTGGATCGGCCCGCGGTTCGGGGGCGGTGAGAGACCGGTATTTCCCTGACGGCGGCTCCTCCTCCCTGAGCAAGGATGGGCATGAAGCGGTGGAAACCGTTGAAGGCGGGAATTGTCTCCAGCACCGATCGTTTGAAGGCCCTCAGATTGCATCCGGTGTCCTGAAAGTCCGCGTTGAGAACCAGTTTCCGGGCCACGCGCGCAACAGACGAGGAAAAGCGGCGCAGCGGGTTGTCCATTCGCTTGACCCTCGCCCCGCAAACAAGGTCGCAGTCCGCCAGCTCCGCAAGGAGCCGGGGCAGGTCGGAAGGGTCGTTCTGCAGATCGCCGTCCAACGTCAGGATCACGCCTCCCCGACTTGTTTTAAAACCGGTCCAGAGAGCGGCGCTCTGCCCCGAGCATCGGGCATGGCGGATGGCCCGAACGCGCGGGTCAGCCCTGGAAACCTCCAGAATTCTCTCCCAGGTGTCGTCCGCGCTGCCGTCATCCACCAGGATCAATTCGATTCCGCGGGGATCGCTTTGCAGGGCGCTGAAGATCTCCCGCGCCAGGGGCGCCACATTCGGGCCTTCATTGTGAAAGGGCACCACAACGGAGATTTCAGGGTTCATGCAATGTCTCAAAGCAGAATGCCGATTGAAACCAGCGTCAAGCCAGATCCGGGATGAATCGGTCTCAAGCCAGAATGCCTGGACCCGGTTCGACCTCCCGGCGATCCCGGATCACGAGGCGGCGGCGGCCGGTTGACTCGCGGATCGATCGGCGCCGATCCGCAGATTTCCGATGAGGACGGCTCCCTCCTCGATCACAAGGCTTCCGGCCTCCAGGTTTCCGAACAAGCGGGCGGTGGCTCTCAGGGTGATGGGGCCTTTCGCCTGGAGATCGGCGACCAGTTCCCCGGAAATGTCGGCGGATCCCACTTGAATGCGCTCTTTCCAGCGAAAAAGGTTGTCAGCCGGAATGACCAGGCACCCCGCGGCGATGGTGCCTTTAATCTCGGCCATCGTGTGGATCGTGAGCGACCGTTCGGCCACGAGCTTTCCAAGGAACCGTCCCTTGATGACTGCATCCCGGGCGAGGGTCTCGGAGTTAAAAACATAGCCTTTTGGCTCGATGACGAATGTGCCCTTGGTTTTGAAGTTTTTTGAGACCGCGGTGACGATGTGATAGTCCTTGAGGTCGATGTAGCGGCTGCACCGTTTGCACATGGTGGACTCGGCGGTGGCCGGGACCTCCAATTCAGCGCCGCACTCGAAACAGGTGATCTTTTTCTGTGCGGGTCCGGCCGCCAGGGGCTGGGGATGCGGCTGAAGAATGTCCTGAACCCGAAGATGCTGCCCGCACTTTTTGCAAATGCTCGAGAACCCCGTACGCGGCTCCATTTGTTGATGCCCGCAACGGGGGCACGGCACCAGGACTTTGTCCTTTTTGCTCGCCGGCATTCAAAGGTTGGAGCCTGTGCTAGAACCGACTCCCGCGAGGGCTGGCCGGACGCCGGGAACCCCGTCCCTGCGATTCTGGAAATTAACGCAAGCCGTCACGTTGGACGAGTCCTGGAGAAGTGCTTCAGCGGAAGGTTGGTTTCGCCGGTTCGGACGCCTTGGGGGCCTCGCCGGAACGCGGTGGCGCCGCCGTCGGGGCGACCTTGTTCGGGTTCACTTCCGTTTTTCCCACAAACGTCACCCCTTCTTCGATAGCCAGTTTGGCGGCGCGGATATCGCCGAACATTTCCGTCTTGGCTTTGATATCGATTTTCTCCTTCGCCACGATGTTGCCGTTGACCTTTCCGCGCACCACGACGGACTGGGCGTTGATATTGCCGTTGACGACCGCGCTGTCGCCCAGGTTTAGGACTCCGTCCGACTGGATTTCGCCCTCCAACTTGCCTTCAAACGTGAGTTCGCCTGAAAACTTAAGGGTGCCTTTGATCTCGACGTCCGCCGCCAAAATGTTTTTTGATGTGTTGGGTATTGCATTCATTGGTTTTTCGCGTTTGATTCATTTTTTCCGGGCGAGGCGCCGTCGATCAGCCGCCGATCCTGTGCATCCTGCAATCCGAGCCTTGCAGTTTGCACGCAGAAACCCCTTCCCGGCTCCGAAAACTCTTTTCATTGGATCATTTTGCTTCGAGCCGAGCAGGCTTGCAAGCGCCGGCTTCGGGCAAAGACGAGTTATTCGAAGCAGGGTTGTTCAATCCCTCGCTTTCCATCGTCGCCTCGAACCGGATTATTCGGGCAGAAACCGTGCCAGCGAGCCTTCGCCGCACCCCTCACTGAATATTCGAGATGGCTCCCAACCTGGATATTTCACACGTCTAAGCAAGGAAAGGGTGGCACAGGCTACCAGCCAATTGTATTCGGCATAGGGCGGATTGCGAGGAGTTCGCGCGATGGGCGTGGGGGATTGGGTGGGATTTGGGCGGCCTGTTTTTCTGGGGTGCCAAGCTCAGGAGACTGACCGGACAAAGCTTCGCCTTGGCCGGTTTCGCCTTCCACGAACCCAGCAGGCTCGTTCAGGATTTTTTGCGCCGCGCCGACCGCTGCCGCTCGCGTTCCAATCCCTGCTCCAATTCGTCCAAACTCGCCACGCCCAGCAGATAAAACTGAATCAGTTCCATCATCCTCC
>Ga0224555_1000554_pt1 | contig 56893 bp, 47 predicted proteins | sample 714S23034metaG_FD_180687 | JGI IMG/M metagenome (GOLD analysis project Ga0224555, IMG submission 180687) | Peat soil microbial communities from Stordalen Mire, Sweden - 717 S2 30-34 | ecosystem: Environmental > Terrestrial > Soil > Wetlands > Peat | place: Sweden: Norrbotten County, Stordalen... | reverse complement strand
CGCTCGACGCTCCCCGAGGTGATGGCCGATCTCCAGGCCCGCTTCGGGGTCGGGCGCATCGCCCTTGTCGCCGACAGGGGCCTCATCTCAGAGGAGAACCTCGCCCTTGTCGCCGCCAACGGCTTTGACCACGTGCTGGCGACACGCCTTCACCGGGACCCGACAGTCGCCGCCGTCCTCGAAGCTGCCGCCAGCACCCAGGCCGTCTTCGTGGCTGTCGGTGACGACGGGACCAAAGCGACCGAGGTCGTCTATGAATCACGTCGCTATGTCGTGGTCGACTCTCCCCGCCGCCATGTGCGAGACGACGCCAGGCGCCGAGAGCTCCTCGCTGCGACCGAGGACGGCCTCATCGCCCTCGCGGACCGCGTGCGCAAGGGCCGTCTCGTCGATCCGGCCAAGATCGGCGCCGCCGCCGACCGGATCCTCAGGGACTCAGGGGTCTCCCGGTGCTTTTCGACCAAGATCGCCCACGGGGTGTTCATCTGGGACTACGACAACAAGGCCATGGACTACGAGGAGAAGCTCCTCGCCGGGCGTTATGTGATCGCGACCTCGCTCGACAACAAGACCGCCTCGACAGCTCAAGTGGTCGCCCACTACAAGTCCCTCCAGTCCGTCGAACGGCGCTTTCGGGTGCTGAAGGACTTCTTGGCTCTCCGGCCGGTCTTCCACTACACCGAAAAGCGCGTGCGGGGACATGTCGCCATCTGCGTGCTCGCGGCGGTGATCGAGGCCGTCATGGCCCTTGATCTCGCCCGGGCAAAGATCACCGACCCGGACCTCGGTGAGCAGGCCCTCTCGGCGCGCCGGGCCCTTCGCGAGCTCGAGCGCATCCGCATGATCCGTTTTGTCGACTCAAACGGCGAAGAGCGACACGTCGTCACTCGGCCCAACCCGATGCAGGCGAGCATCCTCACCGCCTTCGGTGTCGAGACCTCCGCCTGGCGCTCACAGATCGCCTGAGCCACACACGATCACAGGTTGTAGGGCAAAAACTGCGCTAACGCGACCTCGTGAGCAGGACCTTCACGTTTGAGCCGCCGAAGTCCGGTTTGACAATGTCCTACTAGGCGTTACCGAACCTGGCTACGTGAGACCGAAGCCGGAGCCACCTGATTCTTGCTCGGGAAGCAAGGCGCTACCGCTCAGGCCCCTGAGCGAGTCAGGTCGTCGGAAGCTTGCAGTCACCACCACGCTGGCTGAACGAGCTCGGAGCCCGCAACCGATATCAAGCGTCCACCGCCGGGGGCCTTGCGGTGAGTTCCCCGTGCTGCACCTCTCGTCAGTGTTTATGTCGCGTCATCGGCGTGTGGAGATTAGGTCCTGGACTATGCTGCCGCCCTGAGCGACTGGCTCTGGGTGGGGGGTGGCACATGACATTGCTGACGGGCACAACGGCGCCTGAGCCAGCGCGCAGGCATATGCGGCGGGCGATGATGGGCGCGCTGATGGCCTGCGTATCCATCGCAGCTTTTGTCCCGATGCTCGGCGGAACTAGCTCTGCGACCCCACGGATAGACAAGGCCGTACGGACGCGGGCAAATACGCCGGCCGACGGGGACTTCAAGGCGATATTCACGCCTGTGTTCGTGTCAGTTTCGGTGGTTAAAGCCCCGACGTCGCGTCTTGTGGGGGCGTTCAAATCGCTGAACCAGCTCTTCAGAATCCAGAACCGCCTTGACGAGGTCGTGGTGGCGTTACGCATATCGCTGGACCGAGCGGCGAGAGCGGCGTCCGCCGGCGACCAAGTCTGGTTGGGGCGTCAGGAGGACGCGTCGGCCAAGTACGCGCTCGAGGCAGACACTCTGCTGAAGAGCTTGCCTCCTCTCAACGCTGAAGTTGAGAGCGCTTTTGTTGCCGATGGATTCGCCTTGAAGGTCACTCCTCAGCAGTTCGTCGCTGGGCGGGCCTACCTGGCCCATCACGGGCTGTCGCCGGAGTTCACGCGCCTGCTTGGCGTAGAGGCCGGAGTGCTTCGCCCCCAGACGAGCACCGAAGTGAGGACCCTGAGGACGCTGTTGACCGATACGACGGACTTCGAGGCGTCTCCGGTTGGCGCTACTCCAGCATCGGTGGATCTCGCGACCGCGCTCGATTCGCTTAGCTCCTCCGAGGCGCGAACAGGTGCCGCGTTCCAGAGCTTCGCGAACGATGTCCTACGCCCGACGACAACCGAACAAGCGCAGTTTCGCGTGTTAGCCGACGGCGAGCCCGCGAGTTGGGCCGAGACGGCCGAGGACGAACACCACCTGACGCAGTTCGCAGAAGGGACCGCGGCCGCAGCCAAGACTGCGGGCTGGTTCGCCGGACAGCTTGGCAATTCTGCGGCTGCGGAAGGTCTGAAGCACCTCGGTGAAGCGGGAGAGACAGGAGGCGAGATAGCAGGTCTTGCTTTTGCTGCGGCGGCGTTCGCTGCGGCGACGGACGCCTTCGGCGATGTCGGTGGAGGGGAGACCGGCTACAGCGAGGGCGACCCGCACCTGCTAACTCTTGACGGTTCTCTCTACGACTTCCAGGCTGCCGGGGAGTTCACGCTCGTCCGCTCGGACGACGGTCGCCTCGACGTCCAGGTACGCCAGCAGCCAGAGTTCGCGATCGCCTCGAACGCTGTGGCCTTCGACACCGCTGTTGCAATGATGGTCGACGGCACGCGTGTCGAGGTTGACCCCGGTCTATCGGGCCAGATACTTGTCGACAGCCGCGCCGTCCAGCTGCACGGGCAGACTATCAACCACCTGCCAGGTGGCGGTGAGCTCTACTACGATCCCGTGGGCAACGTAGTCGTGAGGTGGCCAGATGGGAGCAAAGCTGTTGTCTATGCCGCTGGCCCCGGCGGGTACGTCGTCTTCAGTGCTGCTCCCGATCTTGTCGGCAGGCTGAGGGGCCTGCTTACCGCGGTGGCAGAACCGGAGGGTGAACACGGCCTGCCCGCCGGTGACGAAGTGCTCATCGGTGGCAACGGAGAGCGTTACGTCCTGAACCCCTCTACAACCACTGGCCTCCGGACGCTGTACCGGAAGTTCGCGCCCACTTGGCAGATCACCCAGAAGGACTCGTTGTTCACCTATCACAAAGGCAAGAGCACCAGTTCTTACATACTCAAGGGATTCCCGGGTAGTGGGTACAACCTCGACTCTGTCCCACCCAAGAAGTTGGCCGATCTCAAGAACGTCTGCCGCAAGGCAGGCATCACGAATGAGTCTCTGCTCGACGACTGCGTCTTCGATTCGGCCGCTACCGGGGGCCACTCCAGCACTATTGCCGCGGTGGCAGCGAGAACCGAGAACATTGTGAACACGGCCGGCCAGGGGACTATCGTCCCCGTACCGACGCCGACAACGGGATCGGCGCCAAAGACGATCACGCTCGGCACAGGTAACGGCCTTCCGGTCACCGCCGCCGACCCGAAGACCGACACCACATATGTCGCGTGGACAGCCAACAGTGCCAGCATGATCGACCTGTGCGTGGTCGTGGCGGCTGGCAGCTGCAACGGTACGGGCAAGCCGGACCAACTGGTAGATCCGGCCGCCGGCACCGCCAGCTCGCTGCAGTACTCAGTACCTCGGATCGTGGTCATGCCCAACAGCGGCCAGGTAGTCGTTGTGGCAGACATCGAAGGCGTTTCTCCCTCCCGCTATCCGAACGTCGACCCGCCTGGCTACACCGGTGGAGAAGGTGACGTTGCCTGGGCGTCTCCTGCCGGTGGTGCTGGATTTGGTCGGCCCGGAGAAGGATTACAGGCTGCCGGCATGTTCCGCGCCACCGGCGTCCCGCCGCAAGCCGGTGCCGTCGCACTCAGCCCGACAGTGATCGCGGTCTTTGAGAACGATACCTATCAAAGGTCGTTTGCTGACTTCACACTCACCAACCCCGCGCCCGCAACACCGGCCAACCCGAGTCCAAGCGGCGGCTTCGGACAGGCTTCTGACGTTGACAGCGGCCAGCTCGCCGCGGAGCCCGTCTCGTCGCCTGCCGGGGATGATCTCGTGGTCGGTATCGCCCTCGGTACGGGCGAGCCCGGCACGAAGTGCGCCAAGTCGCTCTACACCGTTGGATGGGGCTCCTCGACAGGAAGCCTTGTCCAGACGAGCTCCACGGGAGCCTTGAACGACTCGGCCACATGGCCGACGAAGGACTTCCGACTGCTCTCGTGTGCGGCGAACTCCCCAACCCTCGCCGGCGGACCGAGTGGAATTGGCGAGCTCGACCAGGAGGGTCCGGGACTCTCTGGTGGAAAGAACATCGAGCTCGTCTACCGCCGCTTCGATCTCGCGACTAACTCCTTTGGCGCTCCGGTGACTGTTTCCGATGAGACGGGGGTCTCCTCCGGCGGAGCGACGCTCGTCAGCCTCTCGCAGGACTCGACCGGCGCGATCTACGCGACATGGCTGGACGAGCGGGGACTCGTCGTGGGCTGGAGCTCCGATGGGGGGGCGGAGTGGTCCTCACCGGCGGTGACAGGTCTCGGGCTTAACAACATCGGGACCGACTTTGTTGTGCAGGGACTTGGAAAGGGCAGATTCGCCGTCACCTACAACAGGCCAGTCACCAACACGACCTCGCGCTTCTACTTAACGACCCTAAGCTACGGCGCGCTAGCAAAAGCGAAGCCGTAGATCGGGCGGCGCTGCACCGAGACGAATGCCACGAGTGTTAAGCGCTGCGAATCCGCCCGACGCTGTAAGCAGCTGCGCCCACCGGTCTCGGTGGCCTGCCCCGATCTCTTGAGAGCTGGGTCATTTGTGTGACCGATCGGTTGGAGTGGGTTGACGTCGGTCACCTTTCTCGCGTTCTTCTTGCATGAATTGTTCGGCTCCGAAGTGACAGTCCCTCTGAAGTCGTCAGGAGTGATTGTGAAGTCCGGCACATCGCTCGGGCGCAGTCACGATGCCATCAGTTGAGTCCGACCGAATCGGCCAGGATCCTCGACTTGCCCGATCTGGGCGAGGAGGTTTCTGATGACTCACCGCACGGGTCGACCACGGGCCAGTGGGCCATCATTGTCGTCGCCGAACATGCAGGCACATCGACGATCAAGAGGTCGAGCGCTGACAACTCGTTCGTGTTCGAAATACCAATAAGGAGCTTCGTGAAGTCTTGGGAGGCGACGAGCGGATCGTTCGCGACGAAGGGCTTGACAGGAAGCGCCAACGTCACCTTAGTTGGGGCCACCGGTGGTGCGAGTGGAACGGCGCACCTCAAGGGTCGTTGGGACTTTCCTGCGTCCACCTGATACGCCATGTATGCAGGGCAGTTCAGGGTGTTCGCGGGTGGTCGAACTTGCGATGACAGAGCGCACAACAGCGGCCGTTTAGGCACGGTGGAGCCAGCACTAGCTAATGCACAGCAGCTAAGGAGGCACGCGGCATCGGTCGGTCAATGCCGGCCGTAAAGCTGATGTGATGAAGGAGCGCTTGACCACTCCCGTGTGACCGGATCGGGGAATACTCCGGCCGGCATACCGAGCAGCGGGAGGGCATACGGTGCCTCCGAAGCATCGCGTCGAAAGCAACAAGGTCCACCCTCGTCATGGAGAGCCGAGTGGAAAACTCGGGGTTGCGAAACCAATCACTCCACGACGAAGGAGGACCAAGATGCAACCCCAAGAGTACGTCGGCATCGACTTGCACAGACGCCGGAGCGTGATCGTCCGGCGTAGCGCCGAGGGCGAGACGCTCGCAGTCAGCCATGTCGACAACGACGACCTGCTCGCGTTCGAGCGGGCGGTGACCGCCGCCGGCGAGCACCCCGAGGTAGTTCTTGAAGCTTGTTACGGATGGTACTGGGCGACCGATCTGCTCGAGGAGCTCGGCTGCAAGGTCCACCTGGCCCATCCGCTAGGCAACAACTGGGGTAACCGCAGAGTGAAGAACGACACCCGTGACGCTGAGGACCTGGCCGATCTCTTGCGACTCGGTCGTCTCGCCGAGGCCTGGATCGCCCCTCCGGAGGTCAGAGAGCTCCGCGAGCTCGTTCGCTACAGGGCCAAACTCGTCTCCTTGCGCACCAACTGCAAGTTGCAGGTCTACGCGGTGCTCGCCAAAGAAGGCGTGAACGTTCCCATGACGGACCTCTTCGGTGTCTCCGGCACTGAGCTCTTGGAGACCTGCCGGCTCGCCACGGCCTATCGCACCCGCGTCGAGTCGCTCCGGGACCTGATCGAGGTCTTCGACCGGGAGATCACAAAGCTCGAGGGTGACGTGCGCCACGAGCTTCGCGGCCAGGTTGGTTATCAGGCGATCCAGCAGATCCCCGGCGTCGGCCCGTTGTTCGCCGCGGTGTTCGTGGCCGAGATCGGCGACGTCACGAGGTTCAGGTCCCCGGCCCAGCTGGCGAGCTGGGCGGGGCTCACTCCGAAGCACCGCGAGTCGGACCTGACGGTGCACCGGGGCCCGATCACCAAACAGGGATCGCGTCTCGTGCGCTGGGCGGCGGTCGAGGCAGCCCAGCGCCAGGCGAACGGGACCAAGCTGCGAGCCGACTTTGCCCGTATCACCGCTCACCACGGCGACAGCGCCGGTGCTCGCAAGATCGCCCGGGTCGCCGTGGCGCGAAAGATCGTCACCCTCGTCTACTACGGCCTTCGGGACGGCACCATCCGTTCCAAGGCCATCTCGGAGGCGGCGTGACGCGGGAACGACACCCCAAGGCGCGTGGTCGCCGCTTGTCATGGCCCCCGCTCAAACGGCGTGGCCGCGTAACTGATTGACCCCGTCTTGGTGGTGCCGCAACACTCCATGCCGACACACGGCGCAGGAATGACAGGCAACCGCGTCAGCGCCTTGCCCTCCCGAAGCACGCTTCGGACTTGGAGACGACATCTGGTGTCCCTTCCCCGAACAAGAGGTTAGTGACGATCGCCTGAATCCTCCTCCGACCAACGCCAGCATGCGCCCTCGCGCGTCGGCAACGTCAAGGCTTGCCTTCGGCGGCTCTGCCGGCCTTGACCCAGCCTTGGCGATGGCGCGCGGCCGCGATCAGGTCGAGAGGAGCACTGTTACTCCAAAATCGTGCTCCTCTTCGAGGAGCGTTACTTGACAACAAGCGCTCCTTCAGGAATGACTGTGCAGTACCGCCGCCGCGAAGCCGCAGATCCAATTCAACCCAGATTCAACCTCACGATGCGACGAACGGTCGACAGCGGCGATCAGTGGCGACGTCAAATCTCAGCACAAACAGCCGCTGAGCTGGCCCTACGTGCCATCAGCTGCTCGTTCGGGCTGGCGGCGGAACGGCAGGGCACGCATTAGCAGTGACTCTCGCATTAGCGCTCGCTGAGCAGGTTCGTCGCGGACTCGGACAGGTTCAACGGGCCGTGGGCAGAGCTACGAGCCTGTGCTCGGTACCTCGCCGGGTGGAAGCGCGCCTATTTGAAGGGGTCGGGCGCTAGCGCGGTGACGCGTGCGACCGCCGCAGCAGCCGGGTCAGAGAAGCCACTTTCTGGTACTCGTCACGAGTTGTTTGTCGCCCTGCTGGGGCCGGCACGCCTTGAGATCTACGCTCAGCTCTGGCCCTCCCGAGAAGCTGGGTGCAACCCTTCTCGGGTCTGGTGGGTGTCTCTAGGTGTAAGGGCGAAACGAGAAGCCTGTGAGCAGCAAGGAGGGTGACGGCGATGACTTCGATGCCTTCTTCCGCGCGGAACGAGATCGCCTCGTTGCTCAGGCTTTCTTGCTCGTCGGCGAGATCCATACGGCTCAGGACCTCGCGCAGCGGACGTTTGAACGCGCCTGGCGTCACTGGAACAAGATCGGCCGCTACGAGCAGCCTGCGGCTTGGGCGAGACGAGTGCTTTTCAACATGGCTCTTAACGAGCGTCGGCACTGGGGCCGCGAACAACCTCTCGGCGACCAAGAGCGTGACGCCGAGTGCCCACCTGAGGAACATCTTGAGCTTGTCGCAGCCCTGCGTCTCCTTTCGCCCGATCAACGCCGGGCGGTCGTGATGCATGACGCCCTCGGTTTCAGCGTCGCCGAGGTGGCAAACGAGCTCGGGGTGCCTGAGGGCACCGTCAAGTCCTGGCTCAGCAGAGCGCGCTCAAGGCTCTCCCAGGAGCTGGAGCGAAGCAGCTCGGGTTCGGGCGAGCACAAGGGAGGTAGTCGTGCACGATGAAGGAACAGACACCGACGTGGCTCGGCGCAGAATGGCTGACGCCACAAACTGGGCGGCCCATCAGCCGTGGATGCTGACTTCAGCAGACGTCCGCGGACGCCGTAACCGACTCGTCGCACGACGCCCGGCGATCGCCTTCGGGACGATCGTCACCGCGGGGGCGCTCATCGGTTCGTTGGCAGGTGCAGGTGTTTTTTCCACGCCCGCAGCATCTAAATCTTCGCCCACGCAAACACAGGCATTGCAGTCTTTCCCCCCCTCAGTTCAGGCCGCAGCGCCCGGACCAGGTGGTGTGGTTGTCGGCCGGCTTGTCGAAGTGGGGGGACCGACCCCGGGCACAAGAGTCAGCATCCCCGGCCAAGTGACCGCTACATCCGCCAGCGGTCGACATCGCACCGTAGGCACAGCACCGAACGGCTCGTTCAGGCTCTCACTGCCGGCGGGCACCTACCGGCTCACCGGTCACAGTCCAAGGGTTCTTTCCTCGGGCCGCGAGATGCAGTGCCGCTCGGAGCGATCCGCGTACGTGCGCGACGGCTGGGTCACTAGGGGCGTCCTAGTCATTTGCAGCGTCTCTTAAGGAGCCCTTTCCGAGTCGCACGAGGAGGCGGACTGGAAGATGAAGTGGCGAGTTCTGATTGCCAGCCTAGGAATCGAAACAATCGTGCACATGGCTGCGATCAGCGAGGTAGCCAGGACAGCGAGACGGAGTGCCCTGCAGGGCCACACCGAAAAGGCACTCGTTTCGGTAAGTGACGAAGGAGGCAAGAGATGAATCAGGCGAGTCCCAGAAGTCGTTCATTGGGACATGGTGCTTTCGGCGCTTTCGGTTTCGCCATTTTGCTCGCTACCGCGGTCATCATCTGGGTGACTTATGGCGGTTGGTTTGGGAGTCCCGAGGGCGTACCAGCAGCCCGAACTAAGCCCGTTGCACCGACTTTCCAGAAGATCGAGCGTCCCAAGGGCGTAACAGCAGCCGGAAGGAATGCTGTTGCACCGGAATTCCAGAAGTTCGAGCGTGCTGCAAGCAGCACCATGTCCCTGCGTGGCACGATTCCAACCGGTGGCGTTGCCCTCCTGGGAGATGAATTGGTGGACGGGACTCACCCCACACTCCTGTACCTAGACCCGGCAACTGCCGTAACAGGCATGATGAGTGAGGCCCAGGCAGAGCAGGACGCCCTCAAATACGACAACGCACCAGGGTTGAGAGCAACAGGCGCTGTACTCGCCACGGTGACGGCACCCGGGGATGTGCCCGCTGCCGGTATTGCGCCACTTCCATCTGCCACTATCGGCACCGTGGCGTGGGTCGTGGAGGTGTCTCCGCCGTCGCCGGTTCCAATGAACGTGTGCAACAACCCATCGGGACCGCAAACGGGTCCTGCCTGCACCGTATATGTGGCGCATAACTACGTAGTGTTGGACCCGACCACAGGGGCATTTCGCATTGGTCTCTTCTCCTGACATTTTGGAGACCCGTCGGTAAGCGAAATTCACAACCCGACTGCCATCAAAAGGGGGTTCTTGGCAGCCCCTGGTAGCACGTAGGAGGTCGCGCGCCGCCGGTGGCCCGGTCAGTGATCCGGGGAGCCACGGCGGCGCCCGGACGGAATCGGCGCACCTCCTCGCCATGGTTGCTCACCCAGGCTCCGCGCGACCCAACAAAAAACCCAACTTTTCCGTCTCACACGGTCGCACGCTGTCGGAGACAGTATCGGCCCTCTTCCGGACCACCCCCTGTGAGCAGCCGATATGCGACGATTTGCCACTCGAGGCCACGGAATGCGATGACTCGGATCGCCCTTCTAAGCAGACGGTCGGAGTCTGAAGACGCCGTTGGTGTCGACCAGGTCGGCTAAGTGCTGGCCGCATCGAATGGCCAGGGCCTTCTCGTACTGCCGGCGAGTCTCGTCGGGGTCGCCTAACCGGCCAGTCGTAAGGTCGTCGGTGGAGTTAGGTAGGGAGTCCCTCAGTTCAGTGACCTTCTCCAGAGTTAGAGGTCGTCTCATGGATAGCTCGCGACGTCTACTGGTCTTGATTGTCCTGGATTCGTCGAGGTCGCTGGACCGCCAACGCCGTTGATGATCGAATCGTCCCCTCCAGATCCACCGATCCACACGGCGAAGACATCGTGAAACTGCACGCCGCGCGTGTCGGGGACCTCGAAAGCCCGGCTGTCATACAAGGTTGCCTTAGTGTCGATGAAGACGACATAGCTGCCCATGCCGTAACCCTGGAATGTCCTGACTTTGGAGACGACAAGAAAAGCAGGGTAGCCGTCTTGGTTGGGAGCCGCCATCCAAGCGGACTGGTTTGGCGGATCGTAGGGCAGCTCATTCTGGAAAAAGATGTCGGTGCCGCCTTGTCCGCTCCACACCACCTCGTTTCTTTGGTAGTGCTCGACGGAGAGCCCATAGGCAGTGACGTTGCTACCGGAGACCGCGACGCCCGTGCTGGCGGTATTGTCGGTCCACCCAACTAGGTTGCCGTGATCGGCGCGCCATGCCCATATGTCATCGATGATCGAGTTGTCGGCGTTGTCAAGCAGACTGACCGTAGCCCCGACGGGCGTAGTCTGCGCCCCGCCGATCCGGAAGAAGACATCCTGGATCAGGTCTGGGTCGCTCGCGGTGCGGAGGCTCGCCTTGGCGGTCCCGACCCGGAGCAGGATCGCCGAGTTGAGCGGACCTGCATCGATGATGAGCCCAGATAACTTCACGCCATTGTTGGACGCGATGACCATGGCCGCGTTGCCATGTTCTGGGACCAGGGTGGCGAAACCCTGCCCCAGCACAACGGTGTTGCTGCGGTTTACCATGATGGGCCGGGCAAGCATGTAGATGCCTGGCGTGAGGATGAGGTTGCGACCCAGCGCGAGGGCTGCGTTGATGGTTGAAGTGGGCGTGCGGGGATTGGCCACGAAGAATGTCGAGATGGGGAGGGACGTGCCGGCTTCCTTGCCCATGGCCCAGGAGGGACCGGAAGAATCGTGCCGCAAGGCCGGAACGAAGATCTTGTACCCATCGTTCCGGTCGGAATAGAGAAATGGCTCCTCCTCGGTCACGGGGCTTCTCGAGAGGACTGTGTTCTGTTCGCACCGGCCAGATAGGACGGGCGATGGGGCACCCTCTACGCCGGAATAGACCATGTTCCAAAGGCCTTGGGGGCACCCGACTGCGCCGCCGATGTCGCTGTTACGGACCAGGTACTGCTGGTTTCCGTAGAAGTCGAGGCCCCGGCTGACTTGGCTGTCAGCGATGAAACCGCCGCTGGCATAGTCGTCTGATGCGCAATAGTCCTGGAAAACGAGGCTTCCGTTGACGATGACCCGCCTGATGGGGTCAGCCTGGGACGCCGACCAGCTCTCCTCGGTGTTGGTGCAGCGGGGGCCGTGAGCATCGACGACCGACGGCGCGTAGGCCGGTGGGGAACTCGGTAGGTCCACGTTGAGCGTCAGGTTTGACAGCGATCGCCAGAAGTTGTTGTCCGAATTGCACTCGGAGGTTCCGGCTTTGCAGGAGTTACTGAACACGTCAATGGCCCCGTTTATGACCGTGTCCTGGGGCATATAGCCAAGACCCGCGACCTCCGTGTAGTAACCGACCTGGAAGACCAGGGGGTCGTCGGCCGATCCGTAGGATCCAGGCTCGAAAAGGATGGCGTAACGGTCACGGTCGAACTGACTTGTGATAGGGACTTGCTGAGTGGAGATGTTGTTGAGTTCGGTCTGGATCGTTGCCTGGCTCACGGTGTCGCTGAACACGCAGACGTTCGGGCCGAAGGCGGCGACGTTCGTCCCTGGGCACATCGACACAGGCGGGGACGCGACAGGACTCGACATGGTCAGGCGCGTAATGGCGAGCCAGCTACTGACGACCAGTGCGACCGCCAAGAGCACGCCTGGGAACCACCGCCTGGTGCCATTCTCGGATTGGGTCGGACCGCTGCGGAGTGGCTGGTTGCGTTCAAGCGTCACGGCCGGATCTCCTGTGTTTGGCGAACGGAGTAGCGGCGCCTTGGAGGGCCACGACTGGTGGTCTAGGCGCTTTCCTCCCCGGGGCAGGCCCACTCGTCGAAACTAACGCCAGCGCGGTGAACACCCAACCAAGTGATCCGTTCTTGATGGGCTGGCCTTCGGACGAGGTGACGTGACCAGACGCGGTGGGTATGCCTGGCGGTTCGCGAACTTGCGGGCCTGGTACCAGGTCCGAGGGATCGTGGATCAAGTTCGGCGCGCGTGGGTGAAGCGCCCCACTCTGGGTTAGCGCCCAGCACTTCCCTGTTCCTGCCGATGGCTTCGACAATGCCTGCGGCCTCATGGCCCAGAATGAACGGGAGCTCGTCACTGACACCACCCTCGTGGTAGTGCAGATCGGTGTGGCAGACACCGCGGGCCTGGACCCTCACGAGCGCCTCTGTCTTACCGGGGTCCGGGACCAGGATCGTCACCTCGACGGGTACCCCTTTTTCGCCGGCGATAACGTCACTGAACCTCGTTGGTTTCCCCTCGAGACATCTGAGAGACGCTCAGCTTGCTCCATGTCGTCGTCCGCGCCGATAGACAGCCTCGCTCAGAAAGCCTGGAGACAAGGAGATAGAGGTTCGCGTGCTCCCGCGACCAGATAGTCGTGACCACCTGTTCGTCTGTCCCGTGGCTCCCAAGTTGCGATTGGTGTCCGAACAAGATTCCTGCGCGGTTGTGGTCACCAGCAGCAGTGGACCACCTTCGAGTAGGGCTGCTACGACCGACGCTGGTACCCTCGCCGGAGGGAATCCGCAATGAGCCCAGCCGATGATCACCGCTTTCCAGCCGAGCCGTCGTACGCGGAGAACAATACACTCGGAGCTATGGCCGGTGACCTCGTCAAGGCCTCCTTTGACCTGGCCCGCCACTTCGCTGCCGGAGCAACGATGTGGTGCGCTTCTCCTGAGTGCTCATCGCACGCGCAACACCTGGCCGTCGAGTTCGCGCGTCCCTTCATGGTCGGCAAGGCGGTGTTGCCGGCGGCGGCGGTCGATGGTGGTGAGCTCGTCAGCACTCTGCGAGTCGTGGCATCGCCCGGCGACATACTGGTCGCGGTTGCGTCTGCGCAGGATGCCGCGGTGCGCGCCGCCATGCGCCGGGTTCCCGTCTGGGGCTTGCGCTCTGTCTGGATCGGCCAAGGGAGCCGTCCTGATCCAGGTGCAGCCGACCACGTCCTGTGGCTCGACGAAGGACTGGCGCCTTCGGCCTACGGGGGCGGTTTCGCACTCGTCTCCCATCTGCTTTGGGAGCTCACGCACAACTGGATCGAGCATCCCCGGCTACTCGGTTCCGTGGCCGCCGCCAGCAGTGCTGCCTGCGACTACGAGGTGTGTATCACCTGTTCCGACGAGGGGCGCCTGGCCGAGGTTGTCGAGACAGGCCCTGGGTACCAAGCGCGCGTCCGGATGGCCACCGGTGTCGAAGGGATCGACACGACGCTGATAGGTACGCCGCAGCCGGGAGACCTGGTGCTCGTGCACGCCGGCAGCGCAGTCACGCTCATCGAGGAGTGAGCAGATGGCTCCGGAGACCATCGGCTTCCTCGACCCCGCCATCGAGGACGACGAGCGGGATTCGATCAGCTCTCGAGCGAGATGCTGTGGCAGTGGATCGCGCAGGGGTACCCGTATGTAACGGAGATCGCGACGATGCGCGACATCGAGTACATCGACCTGCCACTGGCCGTTTCCGCAGTTCACCCAAGCCAGTGCGGCTAGGACGCCCGATCGTGGCGGCGCTCGCCCGAGTTGAGCGCGGCGGCCTCAGCGCGACAGCTCGCCTGAACTGCGCCTCAACACAGGGACACAAAATTCGCATAGCAGTGTCAGTGTGCCCGGTCCGAGTCCCGAGGCGACGTCGTGTCGGACCCTCTGCGGGGCGGTCACACCGCACAGCGGACACCAGTCCCGACCCGCGCCCGGACCTGAGTTCCTCGCCCCCCGGCCCGGGCACCGGTCGAAGGCCACTCTATTGGTAATTGGCCGAGATCCACATGGGTGAGGGCGAATATTGTCCCAACCTGAAGGGAACTCTTAACCTTTCGCAAGCTCGCGTCGCGAGCCCGATGAAATTGGGTGGGTGCACGACCTCAACTTGCCTGCGAGGGTGACCATCTGGCCGAGAACCCACTCATCTCGGTATCCAGAGGAGCCTGCCGTCCTCGGCACCGAGGTTTCGGGTCCGGGCTCTCAGCGGCCCTTCACAGCCCCCGGCACTCCTCCCCCCGCGCCGCGACCGTCTATGGCGATCTGAAAATCTACTGGCTAACCGTTGCCACTTCCAGAAGGTTCGGTCAACTGTTCCTTCGACTCACCCGTCTACTCGGTTCGAATTCGGCAGGTGTGGAGTGGAATCGAGAGCTGAACCGGCCGAGATCCCCACACAAGCTCAGAAGTGGTCGTCATGACGTGTCTAGGAATCAAAGACGGCTTCAACCGTCTCTATAATCCCTGGCCTCAAAGTCAGGAGCACCCGGTCGCCTGTCGGAGTCGCGCTGTCGGCGGGCCGGCCATCTATGTGCAGCACTCTCGGCCGCCCTGGGAACACGAGCTCGAGTGACACCTCCCTCGGCGATCGCAAGACGGTGGTCACCCTACCCGGTTCCCACCTCAACTGGTCGACGACGACCTGTCCTCTGCAAGTGACGCCCTCGATGCATCCCGACTTCCATTCGTCGGGGCAAGCCGGCAAAACGCTTATCGTCCGAATCGAAGACTGTACGAGCATCTCGGCGATGAGCGCGGGAAGACCTCCGCAGGCGTCGACATTGAATATCGCACCTTGGCCGCCCGCGGCCAGCAACGAGTCGTGAGTCGACACCAGAGATGGACGCCAATAGCGTGTCGCGAGCTGCGTCACCGCCTCCAGAGCTGCATCAGCCATGCCAAGGTGTGCTGCAACCAGGCCGAGCCACACCACGCCAAATGCCATCTCTCCGTTGCCTGTTTGCCGCCGCCAACGCATCCTTAACTCCACGGCCCGCCGAGAAGCCTGCAGCAGATGCTCGTCGCCCCGCAGCTCGGGGTCGACCTCGTACAGGAGGGGGTAGAGGTGCGATGCGTGGCGATGTGCTTGGTTGTTGCCCAGCGCAGGCCAGGTCCACTCCGCGAGGGCACCGTCTTCGCCCACCGCATACTTGGGCAGCCGACCGAGCAGGGCTCTCCAAGACTCGACCTTGTCCATGTTGATGCCGAACGCAGTGCTTGCAACGATCAGGTTACGAAAGAGATCCTTCGCAACGGCAATGTCCATTGTGGCGTTGAGCGTCGCTTGTGAAGTCGAATTGCCAGGATGGTTCTCCGGCGACACAGAGGGCACGAACACCAATCGCCCGGCCTCATCTTCGATGAGAAAGTCTTCGTAGAAGTCGGCTACTTCTCGCATAAACGGTAGGGCGCGCCGCAACAAGAAATCATCATCTCCGGTGTACTGCCAATAATCATAGAACAGTCGAGCTGCCCATCCTGCGCCCGCTGTCCAGAACTCGTGGCACCATATCTCGTTGAAATGGTTCTGCAATCCATGAGTGCTGAACCGGGACGGCACATAGACACCGCGGCAGGCAAAGAGGGCGCGGCTGTTCTCGCGAAAATCAGCCAGCATTGACTCTAGGTAGGAGAAATAGGCGAGAAACAACTCTGGTGTACTCGTACTCAACAGGCCAGCTAGTGCTATCTGGGCGTTGCCGTTGTGTGTGTAGTCGCCAGACCAGGCGGGAGTGTAGGAACCGGCCCAAACGCCTTGCAGATTTGGCGGTAGAGTGCCGGAGCTCGAGATAATGGCGTAACGGCCCGCGTCGAAGACCTTCTCGAGCAGCGCCGGATCAGCTACACCGGCGCGCGATCTTTCAAAGAGCTCTTCGCTCGTAGAGGAGGCCGAGTCTTGTCCGCCGAGATCGAGGCGGACTCTGGAGAAGAGTCCTCCGTGCACGGTCGTGTGGGCGAGGAGCAACTCGTCATAGTCCGCATCCAGGTCGTTCAGGCGCGAGACAAGGTCGGCGAAGCCCGGGCGCACAGTGTCCGTGAGCACCTCCAATCCGACGAGGACTGTCACTCGATCGGCGCTGCTAACTCGGATTTGCTCCTGCTCTGCGACGACCTGACCACCGTCAACAACCACTCTCGCGGCCGCCTGGTATCCGATAGCGCCGCGACCGTTTGGATGTCTGAAGATCGCTCGGTAGCCAAGGACGGGACCGACATGCTGCCGATCGGCCTCCGCGACTCGCGAAAGGGAAGACTTGACAGACCCGCCGGTATCCAGCGGACCCGGTGTGGGGGAGAGTCTCACCGAGCAGTCGAGCTGTGCAGGCCCGGCGGGAACTAGCTGCAGCACCGCCACCTCGTCGGTGCGCGAGACGAACAAACGACGACACCATGCCCCAAGGTCGTCGTGCCAGCTGACGCGTACTTCACCCGATTGGAACGCAACTCCCCGTAGGTAGTTCCGCGGCTCTCCGTGAACAGTCTCCCTGATTCTCAGGTCGAAGGCAGGGACGAACGGGTCCGTCCACCGGAAGCCTCCGTAACCATTCTCATCCGCGAGTCTTACGGCAAGGTCGGCTGGTTCCTGGTAATGGCCGGCGAACAGCAGAGCCCTCATCTGTGCCAGGTGGCGAGCCATCGGGATGGGCTGCAGGGCAGGCGTCATCGGCAGGAACAGCCGCTCATGGCTGAAGGTAACCACTTCGTCGGCCGGGTCGCCGAGGACCAGGGCCCCGATGCAGCCGTTTCCGCTGATGAGTGACTCTTCCCAGTTGGTAGCACGCGTCGCGGTGACGAACCCTCGTGCGGGCGCCTCTATCTGGATGGCGTCGACCCCCTGTCTCATGAGAGCGCGGGAACCGGTCAGCTAGCAGCGCTCGCCGCACGCAGCAGCTCGAGTAGCGGCTCGCGGTGTGAGCAGGCTGCGAAGCAGAATGAGTCGGCAAGCGCCTCGATCTCATCGCCCGCCACGCCCTCGAAACAGCGCCCGAACTCTCCGACCAGGGGCTCGGCGAGCAGGACGTGGCGCACGACAAGAGCGATCCAGGAGTCCTGGCCCCAAGGGAAGGGCTGAAAGTCAGGGAATTCCTCGCGGAAGGTCTCCTCTATGGGTGACATGATGTGGCGGACACCGGCGTCTGTGGATCCCCAGGCGTCAACCCCGAGACGGGCTTTCGCGTCGAGCACGGGGCGTATCCGCCGCACATATGGCGAGGCGGGATCAGCGCAGACGAGACCCTGCAAACCGATGTCCTTGTAGGTCCAAAGGGACCAGCTCGCCTGGTAATCGCCATAAATGTCCAGCTGGTCAGCAAGCATGCGGTACCGCATCCCATCGCGCGCCACGTCACCGGTGTACACCGGGCCGAACTCTCCGACCCAGACTGGAGTATTGGTTTCACGCATGAACTGTGTCCGCTCAAGGAATTGCCGCTTAAGAGCGCCGCGGTCGAAGTACTCGCCACGACTGAGCCCCGGGTAGTCCCCGCCATCGGGAAACCCTGGGACCGCATAGTCGTGGCACGCGTAGACGGTGTTAGGCCACACCTGCTGGAAGATGCCGAACTCAGTCGAATAGCGATTGCCGTCGAGGAAGAGTATGTGTTCGGGATCGATAGCTCGTACGGCTTCGTACAACCGCTGGTAGAAGGGCCAGATTGCATCGCCGCGGGCGTCGCCCGGTTCGTTCACAAGGTTGTATCCTGCGACCCACGGGTGATGGCGGTAGCGGCGCGCCAGGACCTCCCAGAGGTTCACCACCCGGTCTTGAAAGTGCTTGTGCGTCCAGAACGCGGCCCAGTGGGTCGGGTTGTCGCTGTGCCAGTGCTGGTTCTGGGCACCGGGCAGAGCATGGAGGTCGATGACGCTGTACAGGCCGTGGCGGGCTGCACGCTCGACCGCACGGTCGAGCAGTTCGAACCCCTCCTGCTTCATCTCGAACGGCGCCATGTCGTCTTCGAAATGGCGATAGTTGAGCGGCAGCCGCACGCAGTTGAGGCCAAGTGAGGCGAGGAATGCGGCATCGTCTTCTCCGAAGAACACGTCGAGGAAGCGATCGAAGAAGCGTCGATAGCCGTCGTCCCCGAGGGCTTTACGCAGCGCCAGGCGCTGGAGCGACTCGGTCGAGGGGTAGCCGGTGATGAAGTTCTCCATGTTCATCCAGCCACCGATCCCGACGCCGCGCAGCTTGACGGTGCGACCTGATCGCGTCCCGATCTGTGGCCCATTGGTGCGCAAGAAGATGTCCTCGTCCATCGGAAAACCAGTTCCTTCCCGACCCGCTATCCCGGGTCGACCGTCAACGTATTGCAAAACCACCGAGCCCTTGCACGAACTGGCGACGTAACCCGAAGTAGAGGAGCACGAGAGGCAGCACCGAGAGCAGGACCGCCGCCATGACCACAGGCACGTCGATGCCGTACTGCGATGTCGAGGCCACCTTGTAAAGGCCTACAGGTAGCACGGAGTTGGCGTTGCTCTGGGTGAGGATGAGGGGGAGCAGGAAGTTGTTCCAGGCGCCTAGCCCGGCGAAGATGCTCACTACGGCGAGCACGGGCCGCGCCATCGGCCAGACCAGGCGCGCGAAGACGGTCCACTCGCCGGCACCGTCAACGGTCATGGCGTCGAACAGCTCGCGAGGAATGGCCCGGACGTAGTTGACCATGAGTAGCACAGCCACTGCTATGAGGGACGCGCTGGCCGCCAGGATTACGGCGATCAGCGTGTCGTAAAGGTGCATCTTCACAACGATGATGAAGATCGGGATGATGATCGCCTGGATGGGCACGGCGAGACCGAACAGGATGAGGCGGAAGGAGACGGCTGCAAAGTGCGAAGCGCGCCGGACGATTCGGTAAGCCGCGCCGAGGGAGCACAGCACCACGATGATGATCGTGGCAAGAGTGAGAATGGCACTGTTGCGGAAATCAATGCCGAGCCCGGTCGCGGAGAAGACCGTGCCGTAGGAGGACAAGCTGAGGCCACCGGTGGGGAGCCAGGGATTGCCGCTCAGGTACTGTCCCTGGGTGCGGAAACTCGCCAAGACCATGTAGTAGATGGGTAGGAGGACGATCACGAGCCAGACTGTGCCAAGCACGAAGGCTGCGAAACGCGCCGCGCGGCCCCCTCCAACTCCGGTTGCTCGCCTGCGCCGCGTCCTGCCGCCTCCGTCTCGCACTACGCGAGCGGCAATGGGCCTGGAGGCGACAGCTTCGAAGACCGCTGGGCTCGCAGTGGCGGCACTCACCAGATCCCCTCCCTACCGCTGTCCATCTTGCCGAAGCCCGTGAGGCGGATGAGCAGGAGCGCAACGGCGATGCCAAGCACCGCCAGTACGACCGCCAACACACTGGCGTAGCCGAATTCGGTCTGTAGGAAGCCTGTGTCGTACATGTACAACGAGAGCACGCGTGTCGTGTCGCCGGGGCCGCCCTCGGTGAGGATGAAGATGATGTCGAAGTAGGTGAGCGATCCGACGACGATGAGCATGGACGAGGTGACGATGGTGTAGCGGAGCTGGGGGAGCGTCACGTAACGAAAGGTCTGCGCCAAACTCGCTCCGTCCACCCGCGCGGCTTCGTACATCTCACGGGGGATCGCGCGCCTGCCAGCCTGGTAGATGAGGGCGTGGAAGGGCACGAACTGCCAGGCAATGATCACAACGAGGACGTAGAGGGTGATGCCGGGGCTCCCCAACCAGTTCTGGTTCAAGAAGCTTAGTTTCAGGTGGAAGGAGAACCAGGCGAGGCCACCGAACTCGGGACTGAGTACTCCCTGCCACATGAGGGCGATGCCGGCGGTCGAAAGTAGCAACGGGAGCAGGTAGATCGCCGCGTACACGGATCGGTAGCGTTGCGTTCCGGCTATGAAAAGGCCGAGAGCCATCGCCAACGGTGTCTCCACCAACCAGCTGAGCCCTACAAGCTCCAAGGTGACGAGGAGGGCATGGTGCGCCCCGGGGTCTGAGAAAAAGCGCGACCAGTTGGCGACCCCGACCCATCGCAACGGCCCGACGACGTCCCAGGTTGTGAAGGACAGGAAGATCGCGAACAACACTGGGATCACGATGAACAGCCCGTAAAGCAACAGGGTTGGCGAAAGTCCCGCGACGTCGGCGAGCAGGAGCATGCGGCGCCTGGCGGATCTCGGTCTACGGACCGGTGCCACCGCTCGCTCGTTGCTGAGGACAGTGCTCACGGTCGCCATTCATACCTCTCACTTTTAGGGAGAGGTCCCGCCACCTTCAGGCGATGGGACCTCTCCCAGCAGTGACCGGACGAGTGGTAGTCCGATCGTCAGGGCATTGGATCCGAGAGGATCCTGTGTTCGCTGCTATGAGCCGGTCTGGTAGCCGTTCATGATCTTGACGAACTGAGCTGGCGTTTCGGTGAGGTCGAAAACCTTGCCGAGGTTGGTGACCATCGGTGTGGCCTTGACTGGGCCGAGGGCCTGGTCCCAGGAGTACTGGAAGTAGGGAGCCTTCGCGACCATGTTGTAAACCGGCACTAGGTACTTCTTGAGCGGGGATGCATTGAGGAGGCTCGCCGAACCGGCAACCATTGGCACGAGTCCGTCCTTCACCTCAGCAGCCGCATACGCCTTGCTGCTGAACACCGAGGCGGCGAACTGCTCGGCGACGTAAGTCTGCGCAGACGTGATCTTGGTGGCCATGGCGACGTAGTTCGTCGTGTTGCCTTCGAGGTCGTTCGCGTTACCCTTGCCGCCCGGAACTGTCGGGAATGCACCGATTCCGAGCTGACCGGAGTGGACGAAGGTGGCGTTGTCCGAGAGCATGATTCCCAGGTCCCAGTCGCCCATCAACTCCATTGCCGCAACGCCTTGGTACACAAGGGCGTCGACGAAGCCAGTTCCCCAGCTGATCGAGTCGTATCCAGTCTGGAACGCGTTGTCCTTGACGAGCGTCTGGATGTCCTTCAGCGCGCTGACGATCGCAGGGTTGGACCAGGCGTTCTTCTTGTTGGCCTGGATGTTCAAGAAGACCGACGGGCCACCTTCGCGGTCGGCGAAGTACTCGAGGTACATCAGGCCTTCCCAGTTGTCCACGTTGCCGAGGCCGATGAGGGCGGTGTTGTGCGCGGCGAGGATCTTGACGTCACTCAGCATCTCCGGCACCGTCTGCGGGAAGGCGAGGTGGTACTTGGCCAACACGGTCTTGTTGTAGAAGAAGAGCACCGGCTGGGTCCCGAGGATCGGGATTCCGTAGACCTTCTTGTTGAAGGTGACCGGGCCGAGACTGGAGGAGAGGAAGTCCTTCGTCCAGGAGGGGCTGCCGGCGTCTGTCATGCCTGCGTCCGCGAACGGTTGTGCCTTTCCTGCCTGGATGAACTGCTGGAGTGTTCCTCCACCCCAGGAGAAGAAGAGGGCCGGCGGGTTGTTCGTCCCGAGCGCAGACAGCAGCTTGACTTGGTAGGTATTGCTGCTGGACGGGGTGATGCTCACGTTCACGTGGTCACCCGGGTGTGCGGCATCGAAACTGGTTGCCTGTTGGGTCCACAGGTTGTTGACGTTCGCGCCGTTGTCCACCATCCAGACGTTGATGGAGGCTGTTGGCGCCGTCGAGTGCACCGAGGCGCTCGAGGCTCCAATTGCGGGTACGGCGACTATGAAAGCCGCTACGGCGAACGCGGCGAGCACGGAGCCGAAGCGCCTGCTCCCTATGCGGCTGAGAGATTCGCGGATCAAGTTTCGTTCCCTTCTCACTAAGTCGACCGCCCCGTCTAGCGGAGAGCCTTGCCCGGACAGGGCGGTCGCGAATATGTGATGGCGGCTTCGGTAACCGTCCCCGAAGGGGCCACTCGATGCACAAACAACAGGGTGTCACCACACGCCAACGTGACTATTCCCGGCCGTTCTCAAGACGGTCGTCCTGTCGGCGAGGCCGACGGTCCTGCCCCCTGGGTGCCCGCTTGGATCTTCCCCTTTCTGTCCGACCACGCACCGTTGCGTTTAGGGGCGTTATACAGCCCTATTCCGTTAACGCTAACGGTAAACGATAGCACCGGGATCGGCGTGGCGCAAGCGCATTGTCTCGACTTGATTACGAGTATTTTCCCTTGTCAAGGACGTTGCAGACAGGTCTGGTTGTCGACAGCCGAACGGAAGCCGAGGCGCCGGTTAAGCTTGACCCGCGGCAGAAAGGTCGATATCGTGCGCGTCAAGTAGTCCATTGACAGTTGTCGTAACGGTAACGTAGAACGCTGAGCGAACATGGCATCCCATCATCCGACCGAGCAGAGACTCACGATCCGAGAGATCGCGGAGGCAGCCGGAGTGTCGGCGATGACAGTGTCTCGAGTCCTGAACAAACGGCCGGATGTGGCGCCCGCCACACGTCAGAAGATCGAGCAACTCGTAGCCGAGTCGGGCTTTGTTCGAAGCCGAGCCGCTCGTGCGATGCGCAAGGGTCGTCACGGCCTGATCGATCTTGTCGTGCTGTCGCTCGACTCGCCGTACATCCTCGAGATCATCAGAGGCGTCGAGGAAGCATTGGAGCCGACTGGTCTCCGCCTCGTTGTCTCAGCGACTCACGGCGAAGACCAGCACGAGCGGCAGTGGTTGGCCAAAATCTCCGACGGGTGGACCGACGGGGCCATCTTGGTGCTGGCTCAGGGTCAGTCGGATCGTGTCCAGTCCTTGCGTCGACGTCGGACTCCCTTCGTCGTGGTCGACCACGAAGGCGAGCTCGGCCCTCAGGTGCCGTCAGTGGGAGCGACGAACTGGGCGGGTGCGCGCAGTGCCACCGAATACCTCCTCGCGCTCGGTCACCGTCGGATCGCCTTCATCGGCGGAAGCCCCACGCTCGGTTGCGCCCAGGAGCGGGCCAGCGGGTATCGGGAGGCTCTGAAGGCTGAGGGTATTGATGTCGACCCCGACCTGGTTCGTCCGGGCACGTTCCTCCACGAGTCCGGTTACGAGCAGACAATGGCACTGCTCGACCTGCCCGACCCGCCGACAGCGATCTTCGCAGGCAACGACACGATGGCCTTCGGTTGCTATAGCGCCCTGCGGGCTCGCGGCGTGCGTGTCCCGGACGCCATCAGCGTTGTGGGCTTCGACGACGTGCTGGTGGCACCGCTGGTCATCCCGCCGCTCACAACGGTCCGTCAGCCACTCGCGGACATGGGACGCTTCGCCGTCTCCATGTTGCTGCGCCAGATCGACGGCAGCCCGTTGGACGCGTTGCGCGTCGAGCTGGCGACTTCACTCGTCGTCAGAGAGTCCTGCGCTGCGCCCGGGACTTCCGGCAGCCTGCAGGGACAAACGTGATTCACGACATCGTTGTGGACAGCACGAGCGACGGCTCCTCCCTGTTTCCGCATTGGCGCGTGTGCGTGGGCGGAGGCCGTACGGCCGAGGCCCTTCATGCCCAGTTCCAACGCCATCTTGAGATGCTGCAGGGCGACATGCCGTTCTCGTACATACGCATGCACGGCGTCTTCCACGAGGACATGATGGTCTATCGCGAAAGCGGTGGAGTGCCCGTTTTCAACTGGCAGTACGTAGACATGGTCTACGACCACTGGCTTTCTATCGGGATCAGGCCGTTTGTCGAGCTGGGTTTCATGCCCTACGACCTTGCAAGCGGGACCGAGACCGTGTTTTGGTGGCGGGGGAACATAACTCCTCCCAAGGACTGGGCCCGTTGGGAGCTACTCGTGGCGCGGTTCGTCGATCACGTCATCGAGAGGTACGGCGTAGAGGAGGTGCGTCGCTGGTACTTCGAGGTGTGGAACGAGCCGAACCTCGAGGTCTTCTGGAAGGACGCTGACTTTCCCACCTACCTAGAGCTCTACGAGCGCACGGCGCACGTGATCAAGAACATCGACGCCGGATTGCGGGTTGGCGGACCTGCCTCCTCGGGGGCCGGAGCGGCAGCAGGGCAGTCGCCGTGGGGCCACAAGTTCCTGCGCGAGTGTCGTCGACGTGACATTCCGATCGACTTTTTCTCGACTCACCCTTATCCCACCATTCACACCGTCGACCTCACTGGCCAAGGCGACATGACCTGGGACGGCCCGGATCGCCTCGGCGTCGACCTTCGGGGAGTCGACGATCTACTCGCTGAGACGGACTATTCCCGACTAGAGCGGCACTACACCGAGTGGAGCAGCAGTCCGAGTCCTCGGGACCCAGCGCACGACACGGCATTTATGGCACCGTTCATCGTGCGCAACAACTGGCTCGCCCGCGGGCACGCCGACTCGCTAGCTTTTTGGGCGGTCAGCGATATCTTCGAGGAGAGCCGGCTCGGCGACGGGCCGTTCCATGGCGGATTTGGCCTTCTGAACGCGCAGTCACTGAAGAAGGCCGCCTATCACGGTTACTGGTTCCTCTCGCGCCTAGGTTCGGAGGAGCTGTCCAGCGGCGAGAGTTACGCTGCGACAAGACGCGAAGACAGAACTCTGGCCATCCTCGTGTGGAACTACCGCCACTACCGTGGCGACTCCTCGCCAGCGCAGCTCAGGCGGGAAAGGCTTCCCGACGAACGCGACAAGGGTGAGATCTACGAGCTCTTCGAGCCTGGGCGAGCTGAACACTTCCGGCTGCGAGTGTCGGGGCTGACCGGGTCCGTCCGTGTGCAGACCAGTCGACTCGATCGTGAGCACGGCAGCGTCTACGACGCGTGGGTCGCAATGGGGGCTCCATCGCATATCAGGCCTTGCGACCTCGAGGTGCTGAAAGGTCGCATGGAGCCGGAAGTGGAGGTCGAGTGCGTAGCGTCCCGGGACGGCACGCTGGAATACCCGCTGGCGGTCGAGCCACACGGCGTGACATTGGTGGAAGTGAGTAGCGCTCCCAAGCGACTTGTGCCGGACCTGGACAGCGCTCCGGCTCGCGCCTGACTAGCGAAGCGGCAACGAGGCACCCCCTGGCGGCAGGCTAGGGGGCGGTTACGCTCGAGGAAAGCGAACCTGCCATGTCGTAGCGCAAAGACCTGATCAGCTGCTCGACCTCCTCCGCCGGCAGCGGCTCGGAGAACAAGAAGCCTTGACCCCAGTCGCAGCCTTTGGCCTTCAAGTGACTAAGCTGCGACACCTGCTCGATTCCCTCCGCGATGGTCACGAGGCCGAGGGACTTGCCGAGTTGAATGAGGGCGTCGAGGAAAGTGGTTCCCGTCGAGGTCGCCAGTTGAGCAACGAAGGACCGATCGATCTTCAAGATGTCAGCCGGGAACTCTCGCAGGTAGGAGAGCGAGGCGTAGCCGGTGCCGAAGTCGTCGATTGCGATGCGAACGCCGATGTTCGACAGGGCTTCGAGGCGCTGGGCAGTCACCTTGGGATCGATCATCAACATCGACTCGGTGACTTCGACTGTTAGGAACTTCGGGTCCAGAGCTGCGGCCTCCAAGGCTTCGCGGACGTGATCGACAAGCACGTCGTGGTGCAGCTGGCGCGCACCGACATTGACAGATACGCCAACCGAGCTTCCCCGGTCGTGCCAGGCCTTGACGGCACGACAGGCCTCCATCAGGACAAAGCGACCAACATCGATGATCAGGTCGGAGGACTCCAGGACAGAAATGAACTCGACGGGGCCAACCACCCCACGTTGCGGGTGGCGCCAGCGCAGGAGGGCCTCGACGTCTCGCGGCATCCCAGTCTCGAGATCAACGATCGGCTGGTAGACGAGGTAGAACTCCCTGTTGGCAAGAGCCCTTGCCAGGTCCGTCTCCATCGTGAGCTGCTTCTTGACAACTTCGTGCATTTCAGGTTCGAAGAGCACATGGCAGTTCTTGCCCATCGACTTGGCCCTGTACATTGCAATGTCCGCGTTGCGTAAGAGTTCCTCCGGGCTGGAACCCATGCCGGTGGCGATGCCGATGCTGGCCGAGGTCGACAGCGTGGTCCGAGTCGCGTCGCCCAGTCTGAAGGGCTCACGCAGGACGGCGAGAAGCCGCTCGGCAACGACACCGAGCCCACCGCCGGAGAAGGAGTTCTCGGACAAGACGACGAACTCGTCGCCACCCAGGCGACCCACCGTGTCGGAGCTGCGCACCGATTCGGAGAGCCGGGCAGCAACGGCCTGAAGGAGCCCGTCCCCGGCGTCGTGGCCCAAGGTGTCGTTGACCTTCTTGAAATCGTCGAGGTCAATGAAGAACACGGCGACGGGCAGTCCACCGCTGCGGGCCCGGTTGACTAGATCGTGCGCCCTCTGGTTGACCAAGAAACGATTGGGCAAGCCGGTGAGCGAGTCGTGAAGGGCTTGGTGGCGCAGCTCGGCAGTGCGCTCCTCGACCAGCTCCAGCGCTGAGCGGCGGGAGCGAATGAGGAGACTCAACAAGACGACGAGAAGCATCGTCAGTGCAAGGGCTCCCAGGAACACCGCCAGCGCTTGGATGGCAGGGGAGGGTCCGTTGTCCCTGCCGGTTACTGCCGCGTGGACGACCCAGCCAGGGTCGGCGGGGAAGGTCAGAGTCTTCGTGGCCGCTCCCGGTTGGGGTCGCCCAGCGCGGGCCAGTACTGCCTGTTTGCCTCCGGGCGGCACGTAAGCAAGTACCAAGGAGGCAGTCTTGTCTCCGACGAGCGCGGGACTGAGAATTTGGTCGGCATCGAAGACGGCCATCGTCCAACCGGCGAGGGCCCTTGCCCGGGTTCGTGTGGTGGTGGGCACACGTGTGCCTGAGTAGACGGGGCTGAGCTCCAAGAAGATCGGGAGTCGCAGAAGAAGTGAGTGAAGCGTTTCGGGTATGTCCGGCAGACCCGGAGCGGGTCGTATCAGGCTGACGAGAGACGACGCTACGGACGCGCCCGTCTTGGCTGAGGTGTCGAAGAGGCTCACGAAGGACGAGGCGCAGAAGTTGAAGTGCGCCGAGATATAGGGCGAGATCCAGGCCAACAGGACGTTCTTGAGGATCCCCTCCCCGAGAATCTCGACCGCGACCAGGCGCGTCAGGCAGTAACCGGATCGGCCGTTGAGCGAGGCCCTCACCACTGCCGGGTCTGCGACTGTCACCCCCAAGGGAGGATCGCGCGCAGCTATCGCTTCGAACTCCTGCAGTTTGGGACGACCGACGTTCTCGACATAGGTGAAGGCGAAGCTTCCCGGGTAGCGCTGGGAGAGGTCGAGTTTTGACAATATGGCTGCCAGCTCGGCGTTCGTGATCTGGGGATGGGTTGCAACCACCGCGTTCACGGTGGCTAGGAGGTCGCTGTCACGCTCGAGCGTCGTTCCCAGGATCGATTTCACCTCTGCAAGCGAGGACGCCACCGCCTGATGACTCAGGGAGCTCGTGTAGGCGTACCACGCCCAAGTGCTCGCGAAGGAAATAGTCAGACCGGCCACTAGGACGAGAACGACGATTGCCTTCCACCCGCTGTGCTCGAACTGTAGATGGAAGATCAGGCGGGAAGGCCCGGAGTCACGTCGGCCACTGTCGCCGCGGAGGGAGGTGCCGCGTCGGGCCGATAGAGGCGGCTCTGTCGGCTGATAAGGCGACTCGTAACAAAGGGGTTGTCGGTCCATGTCCCTCAGGAGTAGTGCTCTCAGTCGTCACTCAAGTCGTAGTGCTGGTCCGCCGTCGAGAAGTAATATCGACGTCGATTGGCGGTTCTTGAGCTAGTTGAGCCAGGCAGTTGACCTCCGTAACTGGCTTCAAGAGCGATGCCCTGCAATACGGGCCACAGCAGTGCAGTAGAGATGGCCGGAGGCATCGCTGTGGGACCGGGAGGGCTTAAGGAATACGGGCTTGGCAGCAATAGAGGATCAAGCTCCGGCGGTGATGTCCCGCTCGGCTCCTTGCGCAGTTAGTTCTGTACTGATTTCTTCTAAGTACGATCTTTCAGAGCTGTCGCTTTCAAGCCTCATCACGAGATATCTAACGTCCAGACGGCAGAAATCCTGCGCAGGAAGGCGACATCACCCATGGTTGCACGCAGGGACCGTTGCAAGGCTCACTCGGCAAGGCGACCAAGTGCCCGGACCGGTTCGGCGGTTGGTAAGGAGGATGCGCGGTGCGAGGGCAGATTCCCCAGCTGCTGACGAGGTCGGTCGTTGTCGGGGCGGTTCTCCCGCAGTTCGCTCGGGGCGTTCAGGGTCGGGAGCCGCGCCTACATGCTCAGGAAGTCAGGCCGTCAACAGCCGCTAATGCAGGCGAGCCAGGCTAGCGACGGCTGGAGCGACAGCTCGACAGGTTCGAAGTCAGGGAACGATGACGACAACGACAGCCAGCTGATCTTGACGCGTCCTGTGGAAATCCCTCTTGGGCCTTCATGATCCCGAGCGCCACTGCGTTGGCCACCGGCGACGCTGCCCAGAACGAGCAGGTAGGGGTGATTTGCTCAACGAAGGCCTTCTGCACGGCACCCGCCGTTACGAGCTTGGCGGCGACGCTCGGCCCGGACGGCGTCTGCTGTTCCTTGTCAGCTGGTATGAGCCGCGTCTTTCTGCAAATTCTCGGCCCCACCTGGTTATCGAGGCTCCGGTACGAACAACGTGACCTGCGAGGACGCCTCCGCGATAATTGTCGACGACTACCGCTGGGCGCTTCTCGAGCCTCCCGGCACGAGATGCTTGCTCCAGTGCCAGCGTGCGCGCCAGCGCACCGGCTCACGAGGACGCGAAACTGCGCGGCGGAATCGGTCTGATCCACTGCCGACGAAGTACGGCCACGTAGCATAGGTTTAGGAGTCGGCGCTGGACGGGCTCGAGATGCTGGCACGGCCCCGTTGCGTACAACATGACCGAGCCGAGGGGCACCGAATGGTCAGGGACAGATGAGCGAAGAGATAGAGGACGGGAACTTCGGAGCCTTTGAGCCAGAGCCATCTACGTCCGAGACAAACGGCGCGGGAACCTCATGGCTAGATGAGGGGGAATCCGGGGCTGACGGTTTGGCCGCAGCGGAATTCGGTGGCGCGGGACGGTTCGAGCTTGACGAGGTTCGGAACGACCTTCTGGAGGCCATAGAGGAGCTTGGTCTCGGGTCGCGCGACCCGGACGGCGCCGGCTCGCCTGGCTCTGGGTGCTACCTGTCTATCGTGCCTATGGACCGGCACGGGCACGGAGGCGTCGTCGTTGGCTGGCTCTTGGGCGATTTGGTCCTTCCCGACGAGACGGTGCGAGTGGGTGGTGTGGAGTCCGTGGACATTCTCAACGAAGCACTCGGACCGTTGCTTTTGGCCCTCGGGTTCCCGATCGAGCCCTACGCGGTGGACGGCCGTTGGATCGTGACAGGGTCTCGAAGGACGAGCTGAAGGACCGAGCCAGTCGACGGCCTCATGGCGAGGGAACGGCAGACGGGATGAGCGGAGGATCAGTGGGGTTCCCACGCGCCAGGAGTTGACACGAGGCGAACAACTTGGTTCGGGAGCTTGCCGGACACGACCTGTTCGAGGGTGACCTCGTCGAGAACACCTCGCAGACAGGCTCTCACCGCGACCCAGACCTTTTGCAGATGTACCGCGTCGGCTTCGTAACTAGCCGACTCGGGACGCATGCCGCGAACTTCTGCGAGGGGACCCTCGAGCCGGCGGAACACCTCGCCAATGGTGATCTCTGTCGCGGGCCGCGCGAGCTTGTAGCCCCCTTCGTTGCCGCGCTGGCTAGTGACGATCCCTACCCGGCGAAGATCGTTGAGGATCGCCCGCAGGAAGCGAACGGGAAGGCCTTGGGCGTCAGCCAGCTCCTCAGCGGTGAGTGGTTCGCCCGACCGTGCGGCCAGGGTGCACAGTGCCCGCAACGCGTACTCGATTCTGGCTGAGATATGCATGGCTGCGTCCAGTCGCCTTAGGGCTGTCGCCGGAGGCGAAAGCCCACTCCACCTTTGCACCGATCATTTGACCGAGTAGGTAGACAGAATCTACCAGTGGCGACGACCATCCGTCGGTTGTGGGAGCTCAATCTTCGGCAAGCAGGCTGGAGTCGACCGCCTGTAGGTAACTGCTCCAGGCCACCCGGACAGCCTCACGATGAGCGTCAAGTTCACCGTCCACCGCTGCTCGGTAGGACGCCCGCGTCTCGTCCACGGACCTCAGGTAGCCGTCCCGGGCGATTGCCATGCTCTCGTTGTATGTCTTGCGAATCTGCGCAGCCAACTCGTTGTAAGTGGCGCGTGCCTGGGCAACGATGTCGCGGCGCATTGTCGCAGGGGCGCTCGCTACAGCTTGCTTATAGTCGGCCCAAGCTTCGTCGATCGCATTGCCGTGGGCCTCTTCGGCGGCAGTCTGCGCTACCTCGTAAATGTCGCGCACTGGCTTGAGTGCTTCCTCGTAGTCCGCCCAAGCGCCTTCGACTGCCTCGCGATAGACCTCCCAGGCATCGTCAATGATGCTCAGGTAGTGGTTGCGTGCCTCCACGTCCGACGCTCCGCTGTCGCCGTCTCTAGGCATCAGCCACCCTCCTCCCGTGCCAACTTCCAAGCAATCGCTCGACGTCTAGCCTTCTCACGGAATCGCCCATTACGTGCCATTCTTTGCAGCTACGTTCTCGGCTCCCGTGGCGGCGGGACCCTTGTTCACGAGGCATGCTAGTGCGCTCGCCATGCTACTGGTGTGACCTAGCTCAGGGCACGATCGGCGTGATCGCAAGGCGCTCTCCCGGTCCTTACCTCCCGTCATGGTGCCCCACGAGCCCGTTGACGGCCCGCGAGAAGGGCCTGGACAGCTCGTTTCGAGGCGCGGGACCGTTCAGGTGTCAACTCGGCCAGACGCACAAGGTCGCGATGGGTGGCCTCGATGGCTGCAAGATAGGGCGAAGGCTTACGAACCGAACGGCGTCCCCCGAAAGATCGCTCCCGTGCCCACGAGCAACGAAGGTCGTCCATGGCGCGAGTGCACGCGACATAGAGGAGCCTGCGCTCCTCGGAGGCGGCCTGCGGACTGCGGGCGTGGGCGATCGGCACAAGTCCGTCCTCGAGCCCGGTCACGAACACGACCCGCCACTCGAGTCCCTTTGCTCGGTGGAAGGTCATGACGTCGACGGCGTCGCCGACCTGTCGGGGAGGATCGGCGCGCAGGCTCGCCTCGAGCCAGGAGACGAACCCGGCCGTGCTGGCGCTCGAGTCATAGCGCAGGTAGTCAGCCGCCAAAGCGCCCAATTCGGCGAGATCAACATCGAGCAGCGCGGTGTCGGCGAGATCATTTCCGCTTGAAGGCTCGCCGAAGAGTTCGCATTCGTCGTTCGAGACGTCCGTAGCCTGCCCGGTCCCCGACGTGGCGAGCTCTTCGAGCCACCCGTGAAGACCAGGTGAATCGGAGGGGCTGGTCAAACGATCCAAGGCGCGCCGGACTGCTGGGCGCCCAAGAAAGGCCCGGCCGCCCCCGCTTCGGAACGGCACGCCCGCCGCCTCCAGCTCACGCTCGAAGAGAACGAGCTGGGCGTTCGTCCGAGCCAGAACGGCGAGGCTCGACCAGGGTGCGCCAGGGCTCCTGGCCCGCCTCAGTGCGGTGGCGACGCCTATCGCCTCGTCGAGGTCAGTTTCGTAGGCGATTATCGGTTGGGCCCGCCCGCCCGCCCGGGAGCTCCCGGGCACCGGCATGTCCCGGGGCTCGGCGCTCGGTGCGCCCGACTCATCGGAGACCGACCAAGCGCGGACGGGGGACGATTCGCCTTTGAGAACCGATGACGCGACTGCCACTACGACCTCGGTCGAGCGGTAGTTCACGGCGAGGCGAACAACCCGGGAGCCTGGATGTCGCTGGGGAAAGTCGACAAGGGCTCGCGGATCACTCCCATTCCACGAGTAGATTGCCTGGTCCGGATCGCCCACAACGCAGATGTCGTTATTGTCGCCGAGCCAAGCGTCGAGCAGGCGTACTTGTGCTGGGTTCACGTCCTGATACTCGTCCACGAAGAGGTGTCGGAAGCGCCACCGTGCCGAAGCGGCGAACTCAGCATCGCATTCGAGCTCGGTCGCGCAGCGCAGGAGAAGATCATCGAAGTCGAGGACGCCTCGACGTTGCTTCTCCCGGTCGTAGCGCTTCCAGATCTCCGTGACGAGGGTCGGGTCACACTGGCTAGGTCGCGCGGAGATGCTGGCAGCCCGCGAGTATTCACGAGCGGTGAGGCACTGCGCCTGCGCCCATTCGATCTCGGAGGCGAGTTCAGCGAGCATGGCGCGGTCGCGGCCGTAGTCCTGGCCCGCGGCGGTGGCCAGAAGACGGGCTTTGGAGGCGATGACGACGGGCGGCGGACCGCCGCGCTCGGCAGCCAGTCGCCTGAGCTCTCCGAGTGCAACGGCGTGGAAGGTTCCGGCAGTCGCCGGTTCGGCGAGCCCGAGGCTTGCGAGCCGGCCTCGCAGTTCTGATGCGGCCTTGCGGGTGAACGTGAGCGCTAGCACGTACGGTGCCGAGGCGGTGCCTTCGTTCACCCGCCAGGCGATGCGACGCGTGAGCACCCGCGTTTTGCCGGAGCCGGCGGCGGCCAGCACACATAAAGGCCGCGCCTCAGTGGTGATCGCCTCTCGCTGCTGAGGGTCGCATCCGGCCAGCAGTCGTCCGGCCAGCTCATCTGACCGTATCGCGCCCGACTCCATGATTAGACCGTAGCGGTCGGTTGCCTCAGGGTTCAGGCCAGGTGCGCGAGACCTGCGTAGTGGTCAAGTGCGACCATACGACGACGCGTTAGTTTCTTCTTGAAATGCTCACGTCTTTCGCCGACTCACACCTCTTCGGGGAGTCGTATGGCGCGGGCACTCCATGGGTGTTGGCCTTGCACGGATGGCGGCGGGACCATCGGGACTTCGAAGCCGTTCTCAGGCACTCCGGGATCGATGCGATCGCCCTAGACCTACCCGGGTTCGGGAGCGCTGCCGCACCAGAAGAGGTCTGGGGATCCTCCGACTACGCGGAGGCAGTCGCCGCCGTGCTCGACGAGATGTCGGCGCGGGTAGTCGTGCTGGGACATTCTTTCGGCGGTCGCGTCGCGGTTCATCTTGCCGCGAGTCATCCGGATCAGATCGCGGGTCTTGTCTTGACCGGAGCGCCGCTACACCGACCCCCTGGCGGCGGTGCGAAGCCGTTGCTGCGGTTCAGGGTGGCTCGTGGGCTGGCAGCCCGCGGATTGATCGGTCGGGACAGGCTCGAGGCGCTGCGACAGCGCTACGGGTCCGATGACTACCGCGCGGCCTCCGGTGTCATGCGGGACATTCTCGTGCGTACTCTTGCCGAGGATTACGGTGCGGCGATTGCTGAGGTGCGGTGCCCGGTCGAACTCGTGTGGGGTGATGACGACATGGCAGCGCCCTTGGCGACTGCCGAGCAGCTGCAACGGGAGCTGCCGCACGCCCATCTCGTGGTTTGCCGTGGGGCTGGTCATCTGACCCCTCTTACAGCGCCAGGTGAACTGCGCGCCGCGATGGAACGGTTGAAGACTTGATCTTCTCAACGCCGACCGTAGGCACCGTCATCTCGTGACGCCACTCAACGCCGCCACGCTCGGTGCAGCAGCAATCTCGGTCATCCTGGCTGACCTGCGGTGGCTTCGAGTCGCCCAGCGTGAGCACTATCTGCCCGGCGCTGTGGCGCGCTTCGGGTGGCGCTGGTGGACCAGCACGCCGCTGAACATCGCTCTGGCGGTTGTGGCCGTGGTTAGCACCGGAATAGCGACAGTCGCCCCGGCTGCCGCTCTGGCGAGCGCGGCCGTCGTGGCAATGGGGCCCGCTGGCCTGAGGCTGCGGGGCCGCACATCGCGTCTGGCGTGGACACGCCGGATGTCTCAGGTCGGGTTGGTCATTGTCGGACTCGAAGGCCTTGGCATATCGCTGGCCGCGGCCTTTGGGAGTCCCGTCGACGCCGTCGTCGCGGCGGCGTCGGGCGCGATCGCCGTGCCCCTGCTCGTCGACGTGGCGCTCGCGGTCCTTCGGCCTGTCGAGGACCTGCTCGCACAACGCTACGTCGGGCGCGCGTCGGCCGTGCTCGCACGCGCTCGGCCACTCGTAGTCGGCATCACCGGGTCTTACGGCAAGACGACCACGAAGAACTACGTCGCCCACCTTGTCGCAGGTCATCGCAGCGTCGTGGCGAGCCCACGCAGCTTCAACAACCGCGCCGGACTCGCGCGTACGGTGAATGAGCACCTCTTGCCAGGGACCGAGGTACTCGTGGCCGAGATGGGCGCCTACGGCCCAGGTGAGATCGCGGCGCTCTGTCGCTGGCTCAAGCCCGAGGTTGCTGTCATCACCTCGATCGGTCCGGCGCATCTGGAGCGCTTCGGCACCCTCGACAGGACGCTCGCGGCAAAGGCCGAGATCACCCCGACGGCCCGAGTGGTCGTGCTGAACATCGACGACGAGCGGCTCGACGGGCTCGCGCGACGTCTCGACGCCAACCAGAAGGTAATGCGCGTCTCGGGAACCGATGAGAACGCAGACGTTTCCGTGTTGGAAAGCGGTGATGGCCTGGAGCTACGACTCGGCGGAAAGACTGCAGGCGTAGTTGTCCTTGCGCCGGGGTCCCCGTCGCCGATTCGGACGAACGCGGCCTGCGCGGTCGCCGTGGCGATCGAGCTCGGCATCGAGCCCGAGGTGGTGCTGAGGCGCCTTGCTTCTCTGCCCAGCGTGCCGAACCGGTTGCAGCGCTACCAGGCCAAGGCCGGTTACGTCGTGCTCGACGACACCTTCAACGCGAACCCGGCTGGTGCCCGTATCGCACTCGATGCGCTCGTATGGGAGGGCCGTGAAGGTCGGCGAGTTCTAGTGACACCCGGGATGGTTGAACTCGGCAAGAAACAGGTGATGGAGAACGCGGCTTTAGCCGAGAGGGCGGCAGCTATCTCGACAGACCTGGTCATTGTCGGAAGAACCAACAGGGCCGCGCTCGTCGAAGGTTGTCGTCAGGCGGGGCGGCCGTTGTCGGTGAAGCTCGTCAGTACGCGGGAGGAGGCTGTCGCCTGGACGCGTGAACAGCTCGGCCCGGGCGACGCGGTGCTGTTCGAGAATGATCTCCCGGATCACTTTCCCTGAGCGTGCCGCCGCTCGCCTGGAAGGCGAGTCACAAGTCCGGCGATCCTCGGGCGGTGTCCGCGCTCGGAGTGTGGCATAAAGTGGCCACACGATGAGGCAGAGCGAAACACGTCGTTTGGACTTCGACGATCGGGGAGCGTTCGATTTGCCGCGTGCAGTCGCCGAGGCTCGCCCGGGTGACGCGCGAGAGGTTGGCGCGAACCGAGGCGGTCGGCCCGTGCGCGTGGGGGTTGTCTACGGTGGCCCCTCACCCGAACACGACGTGTCGATACTCACTGGCCTGCAGGCCGTGCATGCGCTTGCCCACGCTCCGGGAATGGGCAGCGTACGTTCGCTGTACTGGTCCAAGTCGGGTGACTGGTACGAGGTTCAGGTCGCGGTCGAGGCGGCGGGCTTCGTCGAGGGAGTTCCCCCCAATTCGGCGCGCCTACGTCTTATAAGCGGCCCTGGCGGCGGTTTTTTCAGACCTGCGAGCGGGTTACGTGGGAGGGAAGACCACCTCGACCTGGACGCGCTACTGATCTGCTGTCATGGCGGACCGGGAGAGGACGGCAGTCTCCAGGCTGCTCTCGACCTCACGGGAGTTCCGTACACCGGTCCGACGGCGATGGGAGCCGCGCTCGGCATGGACAAGCTCGCCTTTGGCGCGCTCGTGATATATGCGGGCTTGCCGGCGCTGCCGCGCGTACCACTGGGAGTCGACAGCGAGGAACCGGGATTTGCGCCCCCTTACATTCTGAAGCCGCGCTTTGGTGGATCGTCAATAGGCATCGAGGTCGTCGCGGACTTCGATACCGCTCGTGCCCGTCTGACGGCGAACCCTCACCTGCGTCGGGGGGCGATTCTCGAACCGTACCAAGCTGAGATGTTCGACTTGCAGGTAGCGCTCAGGAGCTGGCCCGAACTCCAGTTGTCAGCGGTCGAGCGGCCGCTTCGGACGCGCGGTGGGGGAGAGATCCTTGGCTATGAGGACAAGTACGTCGGGTCGGAGGGTATGACAAGTGCGCCACGTGAGTTGCCCGCTCAGATCGAGCCCGAGCTCGAGCAACGCATTCGCGCACTGGCACCCGAAGTCGCCTCACTCGTAGGTTTGCGGGGCGTCGCACGGCTGGATTTCCTGTCCGACGGAGAGGACGTGTTCATAAACGAGATCAACACGATCCCTGGCTCGCTCTCGCACTACCTGTGGGTCGATCCACGCCTGGCCTTTACGTCTTTGATATTCGACATGTTGACCGAAGCGATCCAGCGACCCGCCGCTGTGTACTCGTCGGCGGGTTCGGACGGGTCGGCCCTGAGGCTCGCAGGTTCCATTGCGAGCAAACTCGGATGAGCAGCGGGCCGACGCCCGGATGGGCGCGATGAGTTTCCCGATTCGGTTGTTGGGCCCTGGGGAGGAGCTCTATCTCGACTCGAGGCCGAACTGGTCCTATCTGTTCTGGCCGTCGGTCTTCACGGTCCTCGTTCTGGCTGCCTGTGTGGCCGTCGTCGTTGTATGGACAGGTGCACCGATTGTTGCCTGCTTGGTTCTGCTGGGCGTCGGCGTCGCCGCACTCGTCTATCTGGGCGCGCGCTATCTCGGCTGGCGTACGACGACCTTCGTCGTCACCTCTCAGCGGATCGTCTACCGGACCGGTGTGCTGCGGAGGACCGGGAGAGAGATCCCGATCGGACGTGTGCAGGACGTGACATATCACCAATCCATCGTCGAGAGGATCGTCCGGGCGGGGAGTCTCACGGTCGAGTCGGCTGGACGCAATGGTCAGGACCCATTTCCGGACATCAGCAAGCCGGACCAGGTGCAGTCTCTGATCAACCGCGTTGTCGCCCAGAGCTCCGGTGGGTATCCCATGGCGCATGGCCCCGCGGAATTTGGTGCTCCTGAGGATGAACGGCCCGCCACGACACCGCGCGCCTACTCAACGCCGCCCATCACCGATCCAATGCCGCGTGTCGCACCGCCCCGGGTCGTCGAGGCGGTACCCCGCACTCCGCCCGCGCCAACCGTCGCCCAGCAGATCGGCGAACTGGCCGATCTGCACCAGCACGGCGTCATCACCGATGCCGAATACGAGCAGAAGCGTCGGGAGTTACTTGACCGACTTTGAGGGTCCGAGTGGGGCGGCGTCACGGCGTTGGTACGCTTCGTAGGTGGACGAGCGCTTCTGGATCACGACGCTCGGCTGTCCGAAGAATGAGGTCGACTCGCAGAAGCTGATCGGCCGTTTAGCCGCGGGCGGCTACGAGCGCGTAGAAGATCCCCGCGATGCTGATCTTGTTGTCGTTAACACCTGCGCCTTCATAGATGCCGCGCGCGAGGAGTCGATCGAGGCGATCCTCGAGCTCCACGCCCAACGCAAGCTCGGGTCTCGGCTCGTCGTCACGGGGTGTCTGGCCGAGCGCTCGGGAGAAGAGCTTGCGGACGCGCTCGGCGAGATTGACCTTGTCGCGGGCTTCGGCGTGCCCGTCGAGATGAAGACCACTCAGCGCGTCGTGCGAGCCGGAACGACTACCTCCCCGACAGACGGGTTGACGCAGAGCTTCGATCTGCTGGAGCTGCCTCGGCCACCAGCATTCGCGCCGTGGGCCTACGTCAAAGTTGCCGAAGGCTGCGATCGACGGTGTGGGTTCTGTGCGATTCCATCGTTTCGTGGCAAACAGCGTTCCAGGCCAGCGACTTCGATCCTCGCGGAGATCGAGGCGTTGGACGTGCGCGAGGTCGTGTTGATCGCGCAAGATCTCGCGTCGTACGGGCACGACCGCACCGGAGGGCCGAGGCAGCGCGAGAGCAGTGGTTCCGGCATCGTGGATCTAATCGGTGCTGTGGCGCAGCGGGTAGAACGGGTCCGTTTGCTGTATCTCTATCCGTCCTCGCTCAACGATCGGCTTGTCGAAGCAATCGTCGCGACCGGCGTCCCATATTTCGATCTCTCCTTGCAGCACGCCTCGGGACGCCTGCTGCGCACTATGCGCCGCTTTGGAGACGGCCCCAGGTTTCTTGAGCGGATCGCACGGATTCGCCGTCTCGAACCTGGTGCGGTGTTCCGCTCGTCGTTCATACTCGGCTATCCAGGCGAGACCGAGGAGGACCACGACGAATTGTTGAGGTTCATCGAGGAAGCGAACCTCGACTGGGCCGGGTTCTTCAAGTTCTCTCGCGAGGACGGGACGCTGGCGGCCGGTCTCGACTCGCAGGTCCCGAGCTCGCTCGCGCTCGAACGCCTCCAGGAATGCTCGGAGCTGCAAGAAGCGATCACAGCTCGCCGACGCGGCCAGCTGGTCGGGTCGACGAGCGACGTGCTGGTCGACCGGCGCGGCCACGCTCGCTCGTACAGAGAAGCTCCTGAGATCGACGGGATCGTTCGCGTGCCAGATTCAATCCCGGAGGGGTGGCTCGGCCCAGTCCGCTTCGTGGGCGCTGTCGGCCCCGATCTCGAGGCCGTGCCAGCATTCGAACTCATCAGCGAGTCGGCACTATGAGTCGGTCTGAGACGGTCTTCGGACCGTCGGCTTTGATGACGCCTGCGAACGGGCTCACGCTCGCGAGGTTGCTGGCGTCACCGCTCATGGTCGCGCTCGTCGTTGCCACCGGGCCGTCTACTTGGCTGCTCGTGGCTCTTTGGTTCATCTGCTCGTCATCGGACGGCCTCGACGGCTTTGTCGCGAGGCGTTACGGCACCACGCGCTCGGGCGCTTTTTTGGACCCACTGGCCGACAAGTGCATCGTGCTCGGTGTTCTGGCGGCGCTGGCGGCAATCGGGGAGGTGGGCTGGCTGCCGGTGATCCTGATCGCGTTCCGCGAAGTGTCCATGAGCGTCTTCAGGAGCTACGCTGCCCGCCGCGGCGTGTCGGTGCCGGCCAGGACCACGGCGAAGGTGAAGACGCTGCTTCAGGACATTGTGATTGGGCTCGCTTTCCTGCCGCCGGTGGGCCTGTACCATGCGCGAGCCCTTGGCTGGGTGCTCTGGCTCGTTGTGGCCGTCACGCTGTGGACCGGATTGGAGTACCTGCGCGACTCACGCAAACTCCTCGCCAGCGCCCAGTCGCCCGCGCCCGGCGGCGTCGGCCGTCACGCCGCTTGAGCGCGCGCAGATCCAGGGAGAGACGATGCGCGCCGAGGTCGTAGCGGTCGGGACCGAGCTTCTGCTTGGTCAGATCGTCGATACCAACTCGGCCTGGATCGGCGAGCGACTGGCCCTGTCGGGGATCGACTGCCACTTCCAGACCAGGGTGGGCGACAACGTCGCGCGCATCGTCACGGTGTTGCGCGTCGCGCTGGAGCGGAACGAGGCGGTGATCGTGTGCGGTGGCCTGGGGCCGACTCAGGACGACCTCACCCGCGAGGCGATCGCGCTAGTCATGGGTGTCCCACTCCGCCGCGACGCCGAGGTCTTGGCGACCATCAGGGATCGCTTTGTGTCCCGTGGATCGAACCAGACGATGACGGCCAACAACGAGCAGCAGGCTGACGTGCCTGAAGGCGCCAGCGTGATCCGCCAGACCTTGGGCACTGCTCCTGGTCTCATCTGTCCTGTCGGGAACAAAGTCATGTACGCGCTCCCAGGAGTCCCCTACGAGCTGTACGACATGATGGAGCGAGCTGTACTGCCCGATCTGAGGGGGCGCGCTGGCCAAGCGGCTGTGATCCGCAGCCGGACGTTGAAGACCTGGGGCGTGAGCGAGTCCGGGCTCGCCGAGCTCGTCGCGGGCCGTGTCGAGGTGCTCGAGGCGGGTGGACCGGGCGTTCCCACCATTGCCTTTCTCGCTAGCGGCATCGAAGGGATCAAACTGCGTCTCACAGTCAAGGCTGCCGATGAAGATGCAGCGAACAAGGCGCTCGACGCCGAGGAAGCTGAGCTGCGCGCCTTGATCGGTGAATGTGTTTTCGGTGTCGACGAGGAGACGATGGAAGGTGTCATTGGCCGGTTGTTCCTCGAGCGCGGCTGGAATCTTGGAGTTGCAGAGTCACTCACTGGAGGCCTCGTCGCCTCACGGATTGTGGGCGTGCCAGGCGCAAGCGAGTGGTTCCGGGGAGGGATCGTGGCCTACGACGTCGGGGTCAAGATGGCGATCCTCGGTGTGGCGGATGGGCCAGTCGTGTCCCGCGAGGCGGCAGCGGCCATGGCTGAAGGAGCGAGGCAGGTTTTAGGTGCCGACGTCGGTCTCTCGACGACCGGTGTCGCTGGGCCAACCGAACAGGAAGGTCGGCCGATCGGCACCGTTGTCGTCGGCCTTGCCCTGCCGGGTTCGGCCCCCGACGCCGTCGAGCTTCGCCTGCCGGGAGATCGGGAACGTGTCCGGCAACTCGCGACGATCTCTGCCATGAACGTGCTGCGGCGCCGGCTCCTTGAGATCGGCCTGGGAGCATGAGCGCCAGAAGCTAGGTTCCATAAGGCGTGTCCAGTGTGGCGTCCCGCTGGGCGAGATCCCGCACGAAGGTCCACCAACGAACATATGTTTGGAACTACAGTGATGTAATGACCTCGCAGCAGGGACCCGTGACGGGAGTGACATACCCATTTCGTAGGTTGCGGCCTGCCGGTGCTTCGCCGGTGAGCGGGGACGAGGCAACACCACAGCAGAGAGGTCCGATTTCGGAAGTGAACCGTCGACAGGCAGTGCGAGAGGAGAGAGACCCGACGATGGAGCGTGACAAGGCACTCGAGGCGGCACTCAGCCAGATCGAGAAGCAGTTCGGAAAAGGCTCGGTCATGCGTATGGGGGAGCACACCGGCATGGGGATCGAAGTGATCTCGACTGGTGCCATGGCCCTTGACCTTGCACTCGGGATCGGTGGGCTCCCGAGAGGGCGGATAATCGAGGTGTTCGGACCGGAATCCTCCGGCAAGTCGACCCTCGCTCTGCACGTGGTTGCAGAGGCGCAGCGTAATGGGGGAATTTGCGCCTACATCGATGCTGAACACGCGCTCGACCCCGTATACGCCAAAGCCATCGGTGTCGACATCGACGAGTTGCTGATCTCCCAGCCCGACACTGGCGAGCAAGCGCTCGAGATCGCGGACATGCTGATCCGCTCCGGGGCCATGGACGTGATTGTCGTCGACTCGGTGGCGGCGCTCACACCACGTGCCGAGCTCGAGGGTGACATGGGCGACACTCACGTTGGTTTGCAGGCTCGCCTCATGTCCCAGGCTCTTCGCAAGCTCACCGGCACGCTCAGCAAGTCGTCGACGATCGCCCTGTTCATCAACCAGCTGAGAGAGAAGATCGGCGTGATCTACGGATCGCCCGAAGTGACGCCCGGAGGGCGCGCACTTAAGTTCTACGCTTCAGTCCGGCTCGATATTCGTCGTTTGGAGTCCATCAAGGACGGGGCCGAGGTTATAGGTAACCGCACGCGGGTCAAGGTGGTGAAGAACAAGTGCGCTCCGCCATTCCGCATGGCCGAGTTCGACATCGTCTACGGCAAGGGCATCAGTCGAGAGGGTTCAGTGCTCGATGTCGCGGTTGATTTGGGGATCGCGAAGAAATCCGGTGCCTGGTACACCTACGAGGGCGAACAGCTTGGCCAGGGCCGCGAGAATGCCAAGCAATTCCTACGGGAAAGTCCCGAGCTTATGGTCGAGATCCATCAGCGGATCCGCAGCTTGGTAGCCGAGAAGTCGGCTCTTGCGGTGGAGACTCCGATTGGAGCCGGTGGCTTGGTCGACGATGACGAGCCCATCTCGCTCGACTGAGCGTTCCACGGGCTTCTAGCGCCGAGGCATAGCCGACTCGGTGCAGGCTTGCCGTCTGCTTATGGGTTAGCAACTAGGTGTTGTCAGACGTCTTTGTCCCGCGCTTGGAATTGGCGAGACCGAGTCGCCCAGCGGCTTCCCAAAGTTCATCGCGCGCCTGGGGAGCGGCAGCCTCTTCGATGAGGAGGCGTGTCTGATCGTGCTGGCTTCGCCCGAAGACGTGGGCGCAGCCCTGATCGGTGACGACCACCGAATGTTGGAACGAGGTCGCGGGCATCTGGAGAAGCGGGACGACGGTTGAGGACTTGGACTTCTCGTGCCATGAAGGCAACCCGATAATGGCCTGACCGCCGGCAGAGTGCAGCGCCCCGACGATGAAGTCGGTCTGGCCACCGAATCCGGAGAAGATTCGGCCACCCACGTAGCTGGCGTTCGCCTGAGCATAGAGGTCGATCTGTACGGCCGCATTGATGGAGATCATCATTGGATTGATCGCGATCATGGCGGGGTCGTTGGTCGTCTCGGTCCGGAACATGCGCAGTCTGGGATTGCCGTCAGCCCACTTGTACAGTTCCTCGGATCCACCGATGAACGAAGTGACGACCTGGTGCTGTTGGTCAAGAGCTCCCGCGCGCTCCAGAGCAAGAACACCATCGCTGATCATCTCTGACCAGATTCTCAACCCGCGGCGATGCGCGAGCCGCCCGAGGGTTGCGTCGGGGATCGCGCCGATCCCGAGCTGCAACGTCGCGCCGTCCGGCACGAGGTGCGCTATGTATTCGCCAATCTGGTCTTTTGGCCCGTCGGAGGCATGTCCCTCGGTCGTGTCGAGCGGCTCGTCCACCTCGATGCCGACGTCGATCATCTCCGTCGCGATCTCACCCTCGCCGAAGGTGTAGGGCATCTGACGGTTGACCTGTGCGACGATGAGCGCTCCGCGGGCACGTGCCACTTCGAGGGCCGCGGGCAGGACATTGACCTCGATACCGAGCGAAACCTTGCCGTCCCTCGGTGTAGAGGTGTGGACGAGGACGACGTCTGGCTGACGGGAGATCGCGAAGAGCCGCGGCACCAGCGAAAGTCGCATTGGTATGTAGTCGAGCTGGGGCGATCGTCGCATCCCGGCCCCTACGAACGGCGTCTCGTAACGCACACCCGGACGGGAAGAGATGGGATGGCGGGAGCCCAACATGAAGACCCGGTAGCTCTCGAGGTTCGCATCCAGGATTTCGAGTGCCTTCTTGGGCGAGGCCCAGTTGCCGGTCACGACAACTCGTGGCGCTGTCCCGGAGAGCGAACCGAGTTGGTTCGCGAGCTCTTGCTCTGAAATTATGCGCATGCGACCGACCCTAGCAAAGGAGGGCCGAAAACGTTTAGTTGGGAATTGACGTGTGTTTGAACTCGTTCAGTTCGGGGTGATTTTGGAGAAGGTCCAGAATTCGCTCGATCGTCGCGGCAGCCAGCCCCACATCTTTGCCCGGCCTTGTCATGACCCGGACGAAGGCGGCCTGCCCATCTGACACGAACGTCGGCACTCCGAAAACGGCATTGTCGGCGACAGCCGCCTCATGAGATTTGCGGAACTCGTCGAGCGGCCACCCGCTCTTGATCTCGCCGAAGACTTCTTCGGAACGCACACCCTCCCGTTCGAGCACCGAGGCCAGCGCGCCTTGCTCGCGGAGATCGCCTCCAAGGTCGTGTCGCAAGGCAAACAGCGCGAGGTGCGTACGGAGGAACCTGTCGGGAAAGCGGTCGCGCACGACTATGCCGACCTGGACGGCGAGCAAGTCGGCTTGGTGTCGTGGGTCTTCCCACACAGCCATGCCGCCTTCTTCCACGTGTGCTTGGTTGAGTGAGAACGGAATGAAACTGACCTCGAACGGGGCACCAGCCTCGAGAGCGGTAGCGAGGTGTTCGTGAGCGTTGCGGGCAAAGGGGCAGCGGTAGTCCCAGTTGACGGAGAACGGGGTTTTGATCATGCAAGCCAGAACCCCTTCCCGAGGCTTGAGATTCCCGGCCAAACGAGGCGCACCGTGGCGGCGCAGCTACCATCCCTGCGGTGCCACAGGTTCACCTGGTCATTCCGGCTGATGTGCCGGTCGCCGCCGCCTCGCTCGTGCGAGCGTTTCACGACGACCCAATGTTGGCTTACATGTTCCCGAACGCACGGACCCGTGAGCGAGCCTTGCTGCGTTTCTTCAAGCTCCAGCTTCGCCAGACCTACATGAAAAGGGGACTGGCCTACACGACAGAAGAGTGCCGGTCGACCGCATTGTGGATGCCCCCTTGTTCCGGTCCTCCCCCGATACGCGACGCGGTTGCACAGCTTCCTATGCTCCTGGTCTTGGGTCGGCGGGCGGGAGCCGCGCTCCGGCTCGTGCAGATCGTGGAGTCCCGTCGCCCCAAGACACCCCATTACTACCTGGGTGGACTCGGCACTGATCCGTTGTGGCAAGGAAGGGGCCTCGCCACAGCGGTGATGGCGCCCGTGCTCGACATCTGCGACCGCGAAGGTCGCGCTGCCTATCTCGAGTCCTCCACGGAGAGCAACGTCGCCTTCTACAGCCACCGCGGCTTCGAAGTGACAGGTGAGGTGACGGTGCCTGAAGCGGCACTGCGGCTGTGGCTCATGTGGCGGGAGCCTTCACGGCCGACGCTATAGCAGGACTACGCCTGATCGACGTCCATCAGCGCTGCGAGGGCGGGGAGAGTCGGGAGGCACCGGAGTAAGCCCATTTGGAAGTCTGGAGGGATCGAAGACGATCTCGGTCAGCAGGTCGAGCACCGCCCGCGCCGGCGCCGAGGGCAGGCCCGTCGCCCGCTGGACGACTCCTATGAGCCGCCTCGGGATCTCCGTGACTTTCACGAGCGCGTAATTGTCGCGTAGGTAGCCGGGCACGGCGGTCGCCGGCAAGATGGACGGACCCCAGCCTTCAAAGGTGAGCGAGGCGATGAGGCGGGTCCCCTCGACTTCGGCCCGAGCCAGGAGCGTCGTGCCAGAGGAGCTGAGAGCGGCATCAAGGTCGGCTCGAAACGCCGTCCCGGCGGCGGGAAGCAATAGGGGCATCCCCTTTAGAGCGCGGAGACTGACCGATTGCGAAGCTGCGAGCGGGTGCTCGACGGGCACGACCAGGACGAGATCCTCCTCGAAAAGGGGCGTCAGCGCGAGATCACTTCCAGTCGCTGGAAGGTTGAGAACTGCGAGGTCGACCTCTCCTGTTGCAAGCTGGACATCGAGCCTGGTGCTTGTCAGCTCGACGAAGACCAGATGAAGGTGGGGGTAACGCTGGGGGACAGTTCGCAACAACTGGGGCACGAGCCATCGCGCGGTCGTACCGATGATCCCGATACGGACGGTTCCGGCAACATCGCGGGTCAGCGCGAGCACGTCGGAGAGCATCGCGTCGAGCTCGACCTGAACTCGACGCGAGCGGGCCACGACGAGCGCTCCGGCCTCGGTCACCTGGCCCGTCGAACGGTCGACCAACTCGCAGCCGAGCTCCCGCTCGAGCTTCTTCACATGGGCGGAAATGTTCGACTGTACGGTCTGCAACGCGTCGGCAGCGGCCGAAAACGAACCATGATCGGCGATTCCGACGATCGCACTCAGCTGGCGCAACTCCATCTCAAACTACGATATCAGCTATCGGTAAGAACTGTTTGACTGATGGTGTGAAATCGTGCACTATGTAGTCAGACCTCAGTAGCGGAATCCCCCCTCCAGCGACTGAAGAGTCTTGAGAAGGGGCCGGTATCCCCCCCACCGGCCCTTTCTCCGCGTCTGGAGACCTGTTGCTCGGTGCACACTAGTCGCTGAGATCCTCACGGTTTGGTGCGCGACGCGGGGGAGTCCCTTCACATCGATCGGCCGGGCGCGCACCGGCGCGCCCGCGAGTTGCCTCGGCGCCGTGAAGAGTCCGGTTGTACGATTGTACGAACAATTGTAGGCTCAGGTCGGTGACCATCGTCGAGCTGTCCCTAGTGCTGGTGGGGATATCGATCCTGGCGGGCGTACTCGGCTCGCTGCTCGGCCTCGGCGGAGGCTTCGTCGTCGTGCCGGTGCTCACGTTGGTCTTTCACCTCGACATTCGGCTTGCAATCGGGACTTCGCTCGTGGCGGTGGCGGCGACCTCTTCGGCAGGTGCGGCGAGGAACGTGACCGAGAGCATGACAAATCTGCGTGTCGCCACGTTTCTCGCCCTTGCGACGACTCTCGGGGCGGTGACTGGCGCCTTGCTGACGGGTGTGTTCGACGCTCGTTTCCTGTTCGCTCTGTTCGGGGTCGTTCTCGCGGTCTCCGGAGTGCAGATGGTCCGCAAGCGTGGGACTGCAGTGGCGAGAGATCCGATGCCTGCGATGCAGACAATCGGAGCGGTTGCCGGCGTCGTCGAGGGAGGCGCCCACCCAGGCAGTCTGGCCCACCGACTCGCGCTTCATTCTGCCTACCACGACGAGGCAGAAGGACTGGATGTTCCATATGTCGTGGTCAACACCGGGCTCGGGCTACTAGCGCTCATGTACGTCGCGGGCGTCCTGAGCGGACTACTCGGGATCGGCTCGGGCGTACTGAAAGTGCCGGCGATGGACCTGGCAATGCACATCCCGATCACAACCTCTTGATCGGTCTGACCGCGGCAGCGAGCGCGGTCGTGTACTTCGCGCGGGGTGACATCGATCCACTCATCGCGGGACCGGTCGCGATCGGTGTGCTGGTGGGAGCCACCCAGGGATCCAAGTGGTTGGCCGGCATACGCGCGGATCGCCTCCGGCTGCTGTTTGTGAGCGTGCTCGGCGTGGTTGCCGTCCAGATGATCTGGAAGGGTGTCGGTTGACGATGCCGCCGGCGCGTGGAGCTGGCGCCCTTACACCACCGTCTCCACGTGACGTGCGCGCGGCCGTGGGGAAGGTGTTGCACCTTGGCGTGCTCGTGAGCGCGGGAATCCTGTTGACCGGATATGTTGTTGGCCTCGTCGATGAGCCGAAGTGGTTCGACTCGCACGCTGCCGAGCAAGCCCATCTGAGGGCGAGGGCGGGCTTCCCGCACTCTTTCGCTGCAGTGTGGGATGGGATCTGGCGCGGCAGTGGGGAAGCGATAATCGTCGCCGGGCTTCTGGTGCTGATCTTGACTCCGGTCGCAGGACTGGTGACCAGTGCAGTGGCTTTTGCACGACGGCGCGATCGGCTGTTCACAGCGATCTCGACAAGTGTGCTCTCGGTGATCCTGGTGTCGTTCTTGCTCGGGAGGTTGTTGGGGTGAGGACCGTGTGGCGGAGAGGTTCCGACCGATCGGAGAGGTGGGTTTCGTGATGGTCCTCGACACGAGGGATCCGATGCCGCTGTGGGCTCAGCTCGCGGCGGAGCTCCGGCGGGGTCTCGGCGCAGGCGAGTTTGACGATCGGTTCCCCACCGAGGCGGAGCTCGTCGTCACCTTCGGCGTGAGCCGGGCGACGGTCCGGGAGGCGATTCGCCACCTGCGTAGCGAAGGATTACTCGACGCCCGTCGTGGGAGCGGGACATTCGTCGTGCGACGCCAGCTCGACGCCCCGATCCTCGGGACCTCGGGGCTCGCGCAGGCGATCACGGCTGCAGGTTTCATCGAGGCGAGCAGCGTGCTTCGTCTCGAGGAGGCACCAGCGGGCGACACGGCGGCTCTGGCGCTCGGGATAGGACCTGAAGAGGTTGTCCAATGGGTCGAACGCATCCGGTACGCGGACGGCGAGCCGCTCGCACTGGACAGGTCGGCGCTCGTTCTCAATGGGGCGCAACGTCAGGCGTTCATAGGCGGCGACCTGACACAAGGGTCCCTGTACGGCCTGCTCGAGAAGCTCTTCGGCCTGCGTATCACCGGCGGCAGGGAGTGGCTTCGAGCCGTCACATGCAACCAAACCGAGCGCAGTCTGCTCCGGCCAGGCCGTGGGGAAGGCGTACTCGAGGTGGAGCGTGTCGCCTATGCCGGCGATCGCGCGCTCGAGTGGCGTCGGAGCCTGGTCCGTGGCAGGGGGTACGTGATCGGCGCAACCTGGGGCACGGTGCCCTCGCCACGGCGCTGAATCAACCGGGCCGGGCGCGGCGGGCCCTATTCAGGGGCTCGGCCAGCCGGTGGAGGAGGGGTCGCCCGTTGCCCATCCAGCAGGCACAGTGGACTCGGTCGTGAACGTGCTCGCCGTGCAGCTGGCCACAGTCGTCGGACCGAACCAGAAGTCGTATTTCCCTGGCACAGTCTCTCCGAGCACCGCGTAGGCGGCACCCGGGGAGAGGATGAGTGCTCCGAGGCAGTGCCGGTCGGCGGGGTTGAAAGCCGTGTAGACGGACGCGCCGGCTGTGCTCGCGACACTGACCACCCCGGGTGTGCTCGGCGGCCCTGTCGTCGTCAAGCCTCCCCCTCCCGCTTCTCCGGAGATTCCAGCTTGACCACCTTCGATGGCCGACTCGATGTTGGTCTCCAGGACGACGTCGGTGGCGGAGAGGGCCGACAGGGGAGCGAGGACCGCGTTGCCGAGCGCGGTGCTGGCCCCGCAGCCCGACAGAGCGGCCGCCAGTGCAGCCAAGGCGAGACCGGCGAGGCCCGCGCGTACGCCCAGTTGGCGAGTCGGCATCGGGCGATCAGTCATCGCGACTCCATGGCTGGCGTTTGCGATGTTCGCGGGCCGCGCGCTGGTCCTTGCGCGCAGAGTCCGGCAGTGCCCATTCGCGGCGCCAAGCGGAGACCTCCGGACCCCGAAATCGCGGCGTCGTCCCGGCCGCTGCGCGCCGGCGCGCTGACCACCAGTCCGACTCGGCCTCGTCTGCGAGGGCAGCAACAGCCTGCTCTATGCGAGCTGCGAACTTGCGCGCGTCCTCATGGTCACGGGCGACAAGAGCGTCGCCGAGGCGGATCTCTGTACTGCCGGGCCGAAAGCGGGAGCTGCTCTTTGCGAGCACGGCTCTCGTGCCACGGATGTGCACCGGGATCACCGGAACGCTGCAGCGCTTGGCCAGGTACGAGGCGCCGCCTTTGAATTCCCGGCCCCAACCGTCGGTGCTGCGGCCACCTTCGGGAAAGATGATGAGGCTCCAGCCGTCGTCGATGAGCTCCGCCGCGAGGTCCGCCGATCGGCGATTGAGCTTTGAGCGCTCCATCGGTATCGCCCCAAGGCCGAAGGACCAGAAAGCAGCCTTCCAGTGACGGTCGAAGAAATAGTCGGCAGCGGCCGCGACGATCGTGTGGTGGCGCAGCCCGACGGGCAGGCTCGAGACCAACAGGCCGGTGTCGAGGTGGCTCGCGTGATTGGCCGCGAGGATCATCGGACCCTCGACAGGATCGAGATGTTCCAGCCCGATCACCCGCGGTGACAGCACCAGACGGGCAATCGGCCGGGTGATGTCGTCAAGCACCACCGCCCGCGCGAGGCGGACCGGGTAGCGGCGGGCCCAGGCGGTGTCGTAATCGACTCCGAGCCTTCGTTTCGGCAAGGGCACGGCAAGACCGCCGGGCGTCGTCGGCTTTTCGCCCACGAAACGGAACCCCGTCCGTCCTGTCGCCACCGAAGGGCGGAGACGCCGAGTCACGTGACCTCTGCCATCAGGAGGGGAGGCACACGGAGATGCGTGATGGTCGGGTCTCTGCCGACAACGTCCTCGGCAAGTTCGAGGGCATCCTCGAAGGTCGAGGCCGGAGAGAAGCCGAGTCGGCGTACGGCGGCTCGGTCACCTCCGACAATGATCACACGACCGAGGTGCGCAAGCGCGTGGGAGCACCAATACCACATGTACATCGGATGGACGCCGTGGTAGGCGTAGCTTGTGCGGTAGAGGTGGACATACCAGGGATCGGTGGCGAAGGACTCCTCGAACTTGGCCTCGATCTCGAACATGTCCCTTGTCTCGGCCAGCACCTGCTCGAAGAAGTCGATGTAGCTCGGGTGGTGTACCGGGTTGAACTCCCAGGGAGTCGGATGCGAGATGATCACGACGCCGCCTTCACGCACCAGGGGCTTGCCCTTATAGAGGTTGAAGAAGTAGCCGAGCCCCAGGCAGGCGACCAGGATTGGGTTCATCGTCGAGTTGACGTTGTAGGGACCTATGTAGGGCAGGCCCATCGTGAGCACGTCGGTCTGGCCCGAGACCTCGACCAGTTGCTGGCGATAGAGGTTGACGAGGGTGGCTTCGTGTACGGGCTCCACAGCGCCCGCCTGGACAGAAGTGAGGTCATGGGGAGCGTAGACCGAGTGGAAGATCTTGCGGCTCAGCCCTCCGGGAGTCCGCCCGAGAACGGTCGAGGTTGCAAGGAAACTGGCGCGGTCCTTGAGTGACCACTCCCACTCACGCTTTTGCAGGAACGCGAGCTCTTTCGGGAACGTATCTGTGTTGAGAGTCGTCTCGATCTGGAACAGCTTCACTCCGGATTCGGCGATGAACCTCCCCATCCGCCAGTTCGAGCTGTGAAGCTCGGAATGGTGCCTGTCCATGAACGAGCGGCTGTTCAGCATCGTGCGCACGTTGTGGTGGTGTTTGATGCTCTTGTAGGAGGCGAGCCCCGTCGCAACCGACTTGTGCCCCCCGTCCATCGCGGAGAGGTTGATGTTCACGTAGATCAACAGGTCGCTCTCGGCTGCTCGGCGGTTAATCTCCACGTCTTCGCCGTGGTCGGTGACGCCGAGGTCGACAAGATTTGAGGGATCCTCGGCATCGTGCTGCATCAGCAAGCCATGGGGGGCGAAGGCCTCGAACACACGGTCACCGAGGGCATGACGCAGCTCCGGATCGGTCATCCGGCGGTGAAGCGCGAGCGCGGCTATCAGCACGACGTCGTCAACGCCTGCGTCCGCCGCCAGGTCGAGGACTGCCTCGATGACGCGTTGGCGCACATCGGGCGCACGCATGGGAGGAAGGGGGAGGGATATGTCGTCGAACGCGATCGTCAGCCGCATGCCCGGGAAAAGCAGCGTGCGGAGCGGCTGGGAGTCGCCGAGGGGGTTGTCGAGGGCGTCGCGGATGGCTTGGTCTGGATCGGCGAGAGGCGGGAGTGGCTCGGGTCCGTAGATGATCCGGGACCCAACGGGAAGCCGTTCGAGCCGGAAGCCCTCGCCGTGCCAAATCAACGTCGCCGGGGTCGATCGGTCGACCTCGAGGACGAAGCCGGGCCTAGGGCTCACTTTGCCTCCTTGGTTGTGTCGGCCGCATTCGGCCTCCCGGCACCTGAGCCGGGGCCGCCCGGACCAGATCCCGCTTTTCGCATGTCGAAAACGATCTTCACTGCGCCGCGACGCCCAGCCGCTGCGGCGTGCGCCACAGCCTCTTCGTAGCGTTCGAGGGGGTAGCGCGCTGATACCAGCCGCTCGAGGCGCGCATCGCGCACGAGATCCATGGCGAGCTGGAAGGTCGACCGCGGCCCGTCGGGTCGGTCCTCACTCCCATAAGCGTACGCGCCGCGTAGCTCGATCTCGCGCTGCCACAGGGGAGCAAGGTCGACTTTGACGACGCCCGGCATTCCGACGAGCACGATCCGGCCACCGGGGTGCACGACCTCGAGGCTCTGTTGCAACGAGTCGGAGCTCCCCACGCAGTCGACGACGAGATCAACGCCACCGGTTAGTCGCTCGATGTCCCCGCCGTCTGATTCGAGCGCAAGCGAGCCCGAGAGTCGCCGGGCGGCCCGCTTGTGCTCGCCCGGCTTGACGACTTGGTCCGCTCCGAGGTCTCGGGCGAGTTTTCGTTGGCTTGCGTGCTTTGCTACAGCGACGAGGGCGCCTGGAAGGCACAGCGCTCTCAAGGCCGCGATCACGCAGAGGCCAAGGGTTCCCGCCCCCAGCACGATTACTCGCTCCCCGCCGGCTATCTCCGAGGCAAGCGCCGCGTGGATCGCACAAGCGGCAGGCTCGACCATGACGGCTGCCTCGTCGGAGAAGTCGTCGGGGACCGCGTGGAGCTGGCTCTCGTGCGCAACCAGCCCCGTTGACCAGCCACCGCCGGTGTCACGGCAGTAGCCGGTCTGGAGCCCGGGACGGAGATGGCCGAATGCGATGCGCTCGCAAGAGCCCTTCCGGCCGACGGCGCAGGCCGGACAGGGTGGCTCGATCGCACGAGCCTCACATCCGAGCACGGGCTCGATCACCGCCCGGCGACCGTCGAGCGCTCCACCCTCGACATCGCCGACGACTTCGTGGCCGGGGATGAAGGGAAAGCTGACGATGTGCTCGAAATAACGAGAGCTTCGCCCGTCCAAGGTAGCCAGGTCGGAACCGCAGATACCAGCGAGCCGGGGCCGCAGGCGCACCCAGGAAGGTCCAGGAATCTCGATGGGATCGAGCTCGACTAGCTCGAGGGGCCCGACGCGGACTCCTTTGCCTGAACCGACGATCGCCGAGGCGACACGGGCCGCAGCAAAGCGGGGCACGTTGCGCTCGAACTTCAAGGCCTTCATCGAGGCTCTCCGGCCGGCGAGTTGGTGACCCAGCTGGCCGGCCGCGTCTGCAGGCCCGGGCGGCGGGTCGCGATCGCGAGTGTGCGCCTCGGGCCGCCGGCGGCTCGGGCCCAATGCTCGATGAACCATCCCCGGCGACGGGCGATCGCCGCGAGCTTGGCCTCGGGATTGATCACCACCGGGAATCCGGCTGCCTCGAGCATGGGGAGATCGCTCGTAGAGTCCGCGTATGCCACGGTGTCGGCCAGGCTGAGACCCTGGGCTCGTGCGAACTCGTCGAGCAACATGGCGCGGGCCTCACCGGTCGGAGGTGCCTGGGTGAGCTCGCCGGTGAACTTTCCGTCGCGCTCGCCCATGGTCGCACAGACGATCTCGTCGAACAGCGGGCGGAGGGGCTCGACGACGAAGTCGAGGGCTCCGGTTATTAACAAAGTTCGGTGGCCCAGAGCGCGGTGGCGGCGCACGCGGGCGATCGCGTCAGGAAAGGCCCGCTGGCCGAGTAGGTCGCTGAACAGCTCGTAGCTGTCGGTACGCAGCTGATCGACGGGGGCGTCCTCGTACCGGCGGTAGAAGGCCCGCAGAAAGTCGCTACGGTCGCGGCGGTCGAGCCGGAGAAGCCGTGGCCCCTCCGCTAGCAGGCCTGCGACCAGACGGGCGCGTTCGACGCGCTCGAGGTGGCGCGTCGCCAGCCACGCGTAGCTCTCGACCACGTTGGAAGCGATGAGGGTGTTCTCGAGGTCGAAGGCTGCACAGCGCGGCTGATCGGACAGGACCGCCTTCAAGGAGCGCTCTTCGAGGCTAGCCATGACCCGCTTGCCCGCCGGCGTAGTCCGGACCCGGGCGTGCTCGACGACAGAGGGCAGGTGGACGTCTTCGATGTACCGGGGCCAGTCGATCACCGCTGGGTCGAAGCAGAACTCGGCCTGGTCGGCCGGTTCGAGACTCTCGAAGAGCTGCACGGTCCTGTCCATGCGAAAACGCGCCTCGGTCTCGCTGTAGGCACCGTAGAGCTCGACATAACCGAGTGCTCTTTCGGCTTCGGCCCGTCGCTCCTCGATGCGGGCGGCACCCTCCGCGCGCTCGCCGCGCAGAGGCAGGGAGTTGACGAGATGCTCGGCTGCGCCGAGAACTTGCGTCGCACGGCGCAGCTGGCCCTGTACACGGCCACGGCCGGGGAAGGACCATTTTGGAACGACGATTGGCTGGCCACGGTGGTCGTAGAGCGGACGTTGTGTGAACCAGCTCTCGACAAGGTCGACCAACTGGCCGTAATGCAGCGGGTTCCTTGCGCCGGAAGCCACTTGGTAGACCGTTGGTCCGGACGGGTCCGGGCCCTTGGCTGCCACTGCGATGATGGCCGCAACGACGAGATCCACAGGGATGACGTCCACGATGCCTTCAGGCACCCCCGGGAACTGCTTGAGGAGCCCTTTCGCATAGGAGATGATGACCGGCTCCGCCATCCGGAAACCCCTGATCCACCCGGGTCGCGGTTGGGAAAGAGCGGACTCGACGATCGAGGGCCGAACGATGGTCACCGGCAGGTCGCCGCGGATGTCGAGTAGAGCGTTCTCACCGAGCGACTTTGTGAACGCATAGGCATCAGGCCAGCCGAGGGCGCGCGAGCGGCCGCGGCCCAGTGCGACCATCCGGTCGCGGACCCAGTCGATCCGCAGCTGTTCGGTCTTATGGGCCAGCAAGGCCGTGCCGGCCGCCCCGAGCTCCGCGCGCGCTGCGCGGTGGAACCCAGCCAGCCTCTCTGAACTCCGGCTGGTCGCGTCCTCGTCGGCACGAGCTCGGCGGGCAGCTCGCACTTCGGCACGCCAGTCGATCTTGGAGACGAACTTCGAAGCGGTTATGAGCTCTTCGGCAGCATCGCCCTTGTGGCCGCTGTTCACGTAGGCCGTGGAGACCGATATGAGATGGGGCCGGGTGCTCGCGCCGCCCCCGTTGGAGGTCCGCTCCTCCGAGAGCTCGATCAGTATCTCGGCGACGCGGGAAGGACCGAGCAGGTTTACCTCGACCGCACCGTCGAGCGGCGCGTCGAAGGTTACAGAGGCCGCGGCGTGGATAACGATGTCACAGGCCCCGAGCAAGGCTCGCCCAGCCTCGTCGAGCGCCAGACCGTCTTTTCCCACGTCGCCCGCGATCGTGGTGAGACGACGCGCGATCACATCGTCGAAACGGTCGCCCAGCTCGCGACGAAGCCGGTCGAAGCAGTCGTTGCGCAGGATCTCTCGCCGAGTGCGCTCAGCGGGTCCTTGGTTCTGGCCGGGCCGGACGACCACGACCACTTCACATTCGGGCACGCTGCGAAGCAACCGCTCGATGAGCGCTGTTCCGAGGAAACCCGTCGCCCCCGTCACGGCGATATGCCGGCCGGCGAGCTCGTCGGGGATCACGAGAGTGTTTCTAGCACCCGGCTGTCGGAGAGCGGGCACTTCAGCTGCCAAAACGGGGCAGGGAGGCGGACGACACGATCCGGACCAAGTGTTTGCGACACCGCTTTGCGACCCGGCGTCGGTCAGTGCTTGGGGGTCTCGGCGCGAACGGGTGCAGGCTTCTTGGGCGGGGTCCGGCGCGGCGGCTTTGGAGGTGTGTAGCGCTTGTTGGGCTTCGGCGCAGCACGGCTGGCCAGGACTTTGTCGCCCTTGAGAGACCTTCTTTGCTTGGGTTGCGCGCGAGGCCCACGTGCGGCGCCCTGACCTTTACCCCTGGTGGACCTCATCCCCTTCACGACGAGCCACATGCCGAGACCGACGTACGCGATACCGAGAACTGTGAGGGCTTTGATCTGCACTAGCCAGGCGCCGACGAGAAGCGACGCGAAGCCGAAGAAGGCCCTGCGCCTGAGCGCCGTCCCGATCAGCAGGAAGAGGAACAGGACTAGCCCCTCGATCAGGAACACGTGCACGGCGCTGAGGGTCTTGAGGTCGCTCGTCGAGTGCTTGTGATTGTTCACCAGGTAGGGAACGACGACGACCAAGGTCAGGGCTAGCTCGAAGATAGTCGCCATGACCGCGATGCGACGCTCGGTTTGGTCTAGGTAGTTGACCGCCGCCCTGATCTCGTCCGAGTTGGTTCGTGTGGACCGCGCGACCGGTTTCCTGGGGGAGGTGCTCGATCTGAACCGCTGGTTGCCCAAGTCGCGTCGGAACCTCTTGCCCCAGCCGTTGGCGCCGCCGGCACCGGGATCGGTCTCGCCTGGCGTCGGCTCGTCTGGCTCGGGTTCGTCCTCTTCCGCCATGTCGTCAAGGGTAGCTGTCGCGCTCGAGAGCGGCTTGAGCGCTCTCTCGCGTGGCCAGAAGGGGGACGAAGAAGCCGCGCCCGGCCATTGGCCATCTGGGATGGGTACGATGTCTGGGCGGCGCGCGCTTGGTAGGAGGGTTCCTCACGGGCTCGCACGCGCAGCATTGGCTAGTAGGGCGCTTGGCTCAGGTGGTTAGAGCGCAGCCTTCACACGGCTGAGGTCGCAGGTTCAAGTCCTGCAGCGCCCACCAGGAAATGTGCCTGAAACAGCAGCTCACGAGCCATTTCAGGTTTGACCGACATTACTCACCAGTGACCCTCAATTCGCCCTTCGTGCCACTCGGTGTGGCACGCGTGTGGCACGAGGCGCATAGCCAACTGGGACGAGGTCGGATTGGTCGAACGCCGTGAAGGGCGTCTGTCCTGACTCGGTCAAGCGGACTTGACCCTTGACCCGTCAGGGCGGGTGTTGAGCCCGAGGCGGGCGAAGTGCCGCTGCAGGGTGCGCTCTGAGGGACCGGCACCTTCAACAGTGCGGATGATCACGGCGACCTGGGCTGCGGTGCGCCGTGGCATCTCGAGTTTCAGCGCCGCAGCGAGATCCAGCACGGCCTTGTCGGTCACTGGTTCGCCGTCGCGCGCGACAGGGGCCAGTGCCTCGAAGCCGCCTGATCTATACCTCCTGATCCACCGGTCGATGGTGCCTCGTGCGACACGGACCGGTTTGCCGCCCGGGCCGGCGTGGAGGCGTGCTGCGAGCTCGCGCACGAGCACTCCGCGTTGGCGGGTCGTGCCCACTCACGAGGAGTCCGATCGCCACCTCCTGTTGGGTGGGGGTGAGCGGGACTCCGAGGCGCTCCTCGAGGCTGGCGACAGCGCCCAATGCGGCCTGTTCCTCGACCTTCGGCCCGTCATCGCTGGTCAGTTGCTCGGCCAGGGTTGCTATGCGCTCCTCGTCGGCCAGGACACAGCGTGCCGTCCACACCTGTTCTCTGCTCCCGGTCACGATCGGCAGGGCGACCGCGTCGGTATTCGCCAGCACTGTCTCGACGGCCTGGTCGAGCACAGAAAGGGGCAGTCCGTGAAGGTGTGGGGCGGCAGCGATGATCACGTCGCCTCGCGTGAAGGTCTTCTCACTCGCCAGGCGCCCACCCGGGCCGAGCAGCTCGCTGGCGAGCTCCTCGAGGTCGACCTCCGGGAGCTGATAGGCCGAACCCGCCGCCTCGACTGCGACGACGAGATCAGCCGGGGGATGACCAGCGGCAGTCAGCTCGTCCTGCCACCGGGTCAACAGGTCCTCGACGCGGACCTCCGCCTTGCGGTCCCGGGTGGCCCGGGCCGCGACCGATCGCGCCGCATACGAGGCATCGGGACCGACGACGGCGGTGATCTGTGCCGAGCGGGTCGAGTGCAGTTCGCAGACCTCGGCCGGGATGCCGGCTATCGCCCATCCTCCGAGCCGTCCGGACGGGCCCGGATCGGCGACGATCCCGTACCCGA